>Ga0105046_10009706_pt1 | contig 15017 bp, 17 predicted proteins | sample MAT03_FD_78385 | JGI IMG/M metagenome (GOLD analysis project Ga0105046, IMG submission 78385) | Freshwater microbial communities from Lake Fryxell liftoff mats and glacier meltwater in Antarctica - MAT-03 (megahit assembly) | ecosystem: Environmental > Aquatic > Freshwater > Ice > Liftoff... | reverse complement strand
GCCTGCGAATACGGAAGCTGGTCATCCACGGCTTCGTCGAGGATGACCCGTGCAACCTGCTGGGCGAGCGGTACACCGAGCAGGTCGACCAGGCGCTGCTGGCTCGTCGCAAGCCGACTTGCAACCGCGATCAGCCACCGGCGAGCGAGCTCGGGATGTCGGCCGAACATCTTTGCGAAGAGGTCGTTGTCGAGCCGATGGCAGATCGAGTCCTCGAGGGCTTCAGCCGAGTAGGGCTGCGCCATGTCGAGCAGCATCGAGACATCCCCGTCGAGATCTCCCGGGCGAAGGATCGCGAGGATGACACGTTCCGCGCCAGCTCCCGCGAACAGCCCGATCGATCCGGAGCGGACCACCCACACTGCGTTCGACATCTGACCCGCAACGAACACCACGTCGCCGCGTGTGAACCTCACCGTCGACAGTTCGGAGGCAAGCAACTCCAGGTCAGACGGAGAAAGGTGAGGAACTGATCCACGCCCGACGCACCGAGCAACCCACGCGGCCTGGCGCATCGAGTCGTCGACTGCAGCGTCGGGTCGCAGACCTTCGAGCCAGCGGCTCACCGCCATGCACCGACTCTGTCAGCAACCTGACACTCGTGAACGAGCAGCGCTACTCGGTGGGTTCCCTGTTGCAACTCGACGCAAGGAGACACCAACATGAACCAACGAAAGATCATCCAGGGAGCGTTGCTCGGAGCAGCGGGCGGCATGGTGATGGCGATGTGGTCAATGATCGCACTCGCTGCAACCGGCGACGGGTTCTTCGCCCCCGTCAACTTCATCGCACACTCGCTCTGGCGTGGGGCGCCACTCGATGGCGGGTTCAACGCCGCCGCCTTCGTATTGGGAATCGTCATCCACATGATGGTGTCGATGACGCTCGGCGTCATGATCGTCATCGGCGCCAGCCGCAGGTCGATCTCGACCACCGGAGCCGTTGCGGTATCGATCGGCGTACCACTGGCTGCATGGGCCGGACAGCTCGTGGCCTGGAATGCGATCGATCCGGACGCACGATCACTGTTCACCCCGTGGGTGCTGTTCGTCGGCCACCTGATGTTCGCGATGGTCGCCGCAGGGTGGACCGTCATCGCACGCAGACAGACCGCCACCGCCACCGCCTCAGGTTCGTTACGCCACCACGCCGATCACGCTCACGCCTGATCCGCAGATACCCCTCGCGGTGCCCGGGAGCCAACTCGCTCCCGGGCACCGTCGCGCAACGAGGACTGCACCCCAGGCTGTTCAGTCCCCCGGGAAGCTCGCAACCGATCGCTCGACCCCGGAATCGGCGAGACGCGCCAACGGGTCTCAGCGGCGATGAACGCCGCCCCCATGTGCTCTTGGTCAATGCTGTGCTCGCTCCTCGGACGGACCGACATGGTTCGGGCAGAGCGTCATGGCACTGCTGGCGATGGCAACGTGGGAGAAGGCCTGGGGGAAGTTGCCGAGTTGTCGGCCGGCGACGGGGTCGTACTCTTCGGCAAGGAGACCGACATCGTTGCGCAGGCCGAGCAGCCGTTCGTAGAGGGCAGTGGCCTGGTCGCGGCGACCCATCATGGCGAGGCAGTCGACGAGCCAGAACGAGCACAGTAGAAACGCTCCCTCCTCGCCTCCGACACCGTCGTCGGCGTCGTTCACCTGATAGCGAGTCATCAGTCCGTCGGTCGTCAGCTCGCGTTGGATGGCTTCCACCGTGGCGACCACCCTCGGGTCGTCGGCCAGGAGGAAGCCATTGCCGACCCTGACAGACAGGGGGAACCTTCGAAGCCGTCCAACCAAGGCAGCTCCTGCTCGGGCAATCGACGTTCTCCGGCGAGCCCGTACATGATCTGCAGCCTCGCGGGCTCGCCGGCGACCGCGCGTACGAGCCAGTCACGCCATGCCCGAGCATCGTCGATGCACCCTCCCTTCAACAGTGCCAACAAGGTGAAGGTCGCGTCTCGCAACCAGCAGTACCGGTAGTCCCAGTTGCGGGAGCCGCCGATCCACTCGGGAAGCGACGTCGTCGCTGCAGCGACGAACGAGCCGGTCGCAGCATGGTTCAGGCCTTTGAGGACCGTGAGCGACTGACGGACATCGTCGCGGTATGCGCCGTCGTAGCTCAGCCGAGACGACCACGCGCTCCACCACTGGAGCGTGGCCTCGAGCGCGTCATCGACATCGATCGGCGACGGTGGGGCCTCGTGTGATTCGTACCACGCCAAGTCGAACGACACCCGGTCTCCCGCACGCACGGTGAACTCACCGACAGTCGCGAACCCGACGCCGTGCAACTCGATGGGTGTGCGCAGGACCAGAGCGTCGGGGCCGGCCACTGCCAACAGTGCATCCTCGGCCCCAGTGACCCACGGGATGATGCTGCCGTAGTCGAACCGCACCCGCACGTCGGTTTTCATCGCAACCACACCACTGCGGCACTCGACGCTGCGCACCAGGCGATGCGCGGCACCAGTGGGCACCATCGCGTCGACGACGGCCACGACGCCACTCGCAGTCGAATGCGTCGTCTCGAGGACGAGCGATCCCGCCCGGTAGCTCCTCACCGTTCTGGCTTCGCCGACCGGTCCGAGCGACCAGTGCCCGTTGTCCGGCCCACCCAGCAGCGACGCGAAGCAGGCCCCTGAATCGAAGCGTGGGAAGCACAACCAGTCGATCGATCCTGCCTTGGAGACGAACGCAGCAGATCTCGAGTCGCTCAGCATGGCGTAGTCCTCGATGCGTCTCATGTGTCAGCCCCACCCGTCCGTGCGTTGTTTCGCGTATCCGGGCCCGGCCCGCATCGTTGCACTGGCGTCAGGCGACGATCAACTGGTCGACGATCTCCGCAAGATCGTCGGCACCGAGTGATCCGACGAAGGTCTCGAGACGACCGTCATCGGCGATGAACGCGAACGCCGGCTGGGCATAGATCTCGTACGACGCCCAGATGTCACCACCGCTGTCGTTCAGGTGCGTGATGGCCCCGGTACCGGTGTCGGCGACGAAGTCGCGCATCTCCGTCGCCTCTCCCCGACCAGCAACGCCGATGAAGTTCACACGATCGGCATACCTCGCCGCGATGTCAGCGACATCAGGCGCCTCACCGCGACAGATCACGCACCACGGCGCCCAGAACCACGCGACGGTTGGCCGACCAGCGAGCGTTTCCGCATCGAACGGTGCGCCATCGATCGTGCTCGCGCCGACCAGCGCCGCAGGGACCGACGTCCCAGCCGTCCCAGCCGTCCCCGACGTCCCCGACGTCCCAGCCGATGGCGCGCCTGGCGCCGCGTCGTCGGCTGGCGCCTCGCTCGATGGGGCACCAGTCGACGACGAACCGCCGGTTGGGGCACCGGTCGATGATGAGCCGCCGGTCGGGGCATCCTGCGCTCCGTCGACAGCAGCCGACGAGGAGTCTTCCCGACCCCCGCCGCAGGCGGCCAGCACGAGGCCGGCCGCTGCGGCGAGGAAGGCGGAGCGGGACAAGTGCGGGGTGTGGTGCGACGTCATGGGGACGAAACCCGTCGGCAAGGAGCTCACATTCCGCGAATCGCCCGTCATTGCTCCGCTGGCAATTGCACGATGCCGGAACCCGCTCGAGGACCACGGCCCTTCCAAGCAATCGAAAGGGCCGGCTCGGGAGCGGCCGCGATCAGCAGTCCGTGCGGTCTGGTCGATGATGACTCGACGACGCGACCAGAAGCGCAGCGTTGAGCTGAGACATCGAGGGTGCACCGTCGAGTCGACCGCCGAACTCGTAGAGCCGACATCCGTACGACACGCCACCCGATTCGAACGGGTCGCTACCGTCGACCAGCACCGTCGGTGAGCCTGAGAACCCGAGCTCGATCGCTTCCTGTTCGGAAGCAACGACGCGAAGAGTTGTCGTCACGGCCACGCCCGCAAGGTCAGCCGCAATGTGCAGGCGCTCCAAGAGCACGGTCACGCTCGGGCAGGCGTGCACATGCAACACGGTGACATCGACCGGCCTGATGTGAACAGAAGACGACGGAATCGGCATGTGAGAGAAACGCATCGAACGGTCGAAGACATTCCACCGGCGCGCCATTCATCCGGACTGAGCCGCGAGCGCGACGACCTCGGCTTCGGGGAACGGGCCGAGCCATCCCTGGATCGGGGTTCCGTCGGCGGCGAAGAGGATGGCCGTTGGTTGCGAGGTGACACGGAGCGCCGACCACGACTCGAACGACTCGTCCCACAACATGGTGAAGGTCGTGCCGTAGTTGGTGACGAACTCCTCGGCCTCGCCCAACGTGTCCTGCGTGCCGAGACCGATCACTTTGAGCGTGTCGTCGTGCTGCCGAGCGAACTGCTCGACGCCGGGGGCTTCCCCCCGGCAGGCGGGTCAATGTGGCGCCCAGAACCAGACGAGCACGGGTTTGTCGGCCGGCAGGAAGTTCGCCAACTGCACCCACTCCTTCTCGCCCACGTCCCAGACCGTGACCGGTGGCAGGAACGGGGCAGCAGATGCCTCGACCACAGCCAGGTCGGGACGGGGGCCGGGATCGACGGACGCTTCGGGTGGGCTACTGCAGGCGGCTGCAGCCAGCACGATGGCCACCGCGAGCGACCCCAGACGTGCGGAGACTCGGAGTCGAGACATGCGGAGGGAACCCTGCAGGGCCCCCACGGCATTCCCCAACTGAGAAGAATCCTGCAAGCTCGCGACGAACCCGATGAACCCCACCAGCCCGACCCGCCCCAGGTTGCGTCGGTTCGCAGCCGGTCTCGCGATCGCAACATCCGTGCTGGCCGGTACGTCGCAGGCACTGCCCACGGCGGCGGGACCAAACCGGCCCAGCGAACTACCGCAGCGAGATCACCGAACCCGGCGGCGACGGGCTGTCGTGGCAGGTGCTCGACGGAGACAGATACCTGGAGCTCACCAACACCACAGGCGCCGAGGTCATCGTGCTCGGCTACCAAGGCGAGCCGTACCTCCGCTTCACACCCGACCGTGTCGTCTGCCGCAACACCAACTCGCCCGCCACCTACCTCAACGAAGACCGCTACGGCGACGCAGACATCCCACCCGGCACGTCTGCCCGCACGGAACCGGAATGGGAACAGGTCAGCACCAACAGCCGGTTCGCCTGGCGCGACCACCGCGCCCACTCGATGTCACGTACCGACCCACCCCAAGTCGCCACCGACCCCGACCGCTCGAGCTGTCACCGCGCCGAACACCCCGCAACCCCCACCGCATCGACGACACCGATCTCGATGCCTGAACACCAGCGAACCCCCCGCCGCAGCATCGCCGTGATCCAGGGTGACGGCGCGGCCACGCCTCGACCGAAGCACGAATCTCGCGACCTTCCGGCGAGAGGCGGCTCGGAAATCTCGACGCACGTCCAACTTTTGAGTGCTCCACCTCCTGGAAGAGGTCAATGAGCCCACATCGAAGCCCGACAGCCCCATCATCGAGCAGCACCACACCACGAATCAGATCCGACATGTCCCGAGAGACCAACAACGCGACCAGCTCACCGTCGACGTAGCTGTCATCAAGACCCGACTCATCGAACGGCGACCCCTCCAACCGTTGACAACGCCTTCGTTCCCGTTCCCGGCCCGACGATCAGGGATCGATCTCCACCGTCGACGTCGTGGCATCGATCCTGGTTCATTGGTGGGTGGCGGCATGATCGGCGTGGATCAACCTCCGTGTCATGGCCAGCGTTGGTCTGCATCTGTCAGGACGTCGGCTTGTCGGCGGGGGTGATGACGACCTTGAGCGCTCCGGTGTCGGCGGCGCGAGCGAAGGTGTCGTAGGCCTCGATCATGTCGTTCATCGCGAAGTGGATGAGTGACGAACTGGGCAGCATCGAGTGTTCCACCGGTGGCCAGTCGCAGCAGGGTCGGGGTGACCGGGTCAAGCAGTGACGGGTCGCACGGACACATCGACCCTGGATGACTTCGGCGACGCCGTCATCGTGGTCACTGGCGGCGCACAAGGCATCGGTGCGGCGATCGCCCAGCGGTTCGTCGAGCAAGGCGCTCAGGTGTTCTCCTTCGATCTCCAAACGCCGGCGGAGCCGCGCCCTCACGTCGTCGATGTGATCGTCGACGTGGCCGACGAGACGTCAGTGGCGCACGGCTTCGACATCGTTCGCGTCGACCATGCAACAATCGATGCGCTCGTCAACAACGCCGGCGTGCAGCGTGTCGACGCCACATCGCGCATGAAGCTGGAGACGTGGGATCTGGTGGTGAGCACCCACCTCACCGGCAGCTTCCTGTGCTGCCGGGCTGCCGTGCCAATGATCGACCGCCGTGGAAGGGCGATCGTCAACGTTTCGTCGGTGGCCGCACTCCAGGGCCTTCCCGGCCGTGCTCCGTATTCGGCCGCCAAGGCGGGGCTCCTCGGGTTGACACGATCGTTGGCCGTGGAGTTGGCGCCGAGCGGCATACGCGTCAACGCCGTCGCACCTGGCCACACGAGGACGTCGATGGCCGAGCGGGCGTTCGCCGATGGAGTGTTGAGCGAGGCCGACATCGTGCAGCGAGTGCCCATGGGCAGGTTGGCACATCCGTCCGAGATCGCCGATGTGATCGCCTTCCTCGCCGGTCCACGGTCGTCGTATGTGACGGGCCAATGCCTGGTCGTCGATGGCGGCTGGGCCGTTCAAGGCATGATCGGCCGGCCGGCCTGGGTGTGACCCCTCAGCGCGTTGCCGTGGCTGGGATGTAGCGCTGGTCTGCCAACTGATCCATCGGGCTCGTCGGCGGACGGCGGAACACGTCGGCGGCTGTGGCGGCCAGGTCGGTCAGGTGCACACGTTGCCCGGCACGCCACACGGCCTCGACGGCGGAGATGTCGGCGATGCGCTTCGTCGGGTCGCCGCGGAACGCAACGAGGTCGGCCGGGGCGCCCTCGACGATGCGGCCGACGTCGGCAAGCCCGATGATGTCGGCGTTGCCCGACGTGAGCCCGCGCATCGCTTCGAGCGCGCTGAACCCGGACTCGACCAGCAGCCCGGCCTCGTCGTGCAGGGCGAAGCCCGGGATCAACCCTGGGAAGGGTGAGTCCGACCCGATCAGCAGTCGCCGGTCGGCATCCCGAAGTGTCGGGATGGCGGCCATCCGTTCGACCAGCTCGCGCACACGTCGCACCCGATCGGTCGACGGTTGCGACGCGTGGTGCGCCGTCGCCCACGCAGCCCTGGTGTACGGCGGCACCCACGCGAAAGCGGCGTCGCGCTCGGCGCGCGGTTCACCGAGGTGGGCAAACGCGTGCCACACCACCAACGTTGGACAGTGGTCGACCGGTGCGGCGGCGACGCGGCGAGCCGCCGACTCCCAGTCGGGCTCGCCGAGGTCGGAGGCCAGGCATCCGGCGAGGGCCTGCAGTTCGTCGACCCCGGCGGCGACGGCATCGTCGAGGTTCGTCGCACCGAGGTAGCCGAGCACGCGCATGCCTCGGAGGTGGGCTTGGTCGCTGGCCGCCGCCATCAGTTCCGCCGTGGCGTTGGCATACAGCTTGATGGCCAGCAGACCTCGATCGGCGAGATCGTCGACCGTGGCCCGGATCGCTCCCGGCGATGCGTGGGCCTTGGATATCGTCGGCCAGTTGACCTGGGTGCTCTCCATCAGCGGGCCGGACCAGTGAACGGTGGGGCGCGGGCCATCGGGTAGGGCGTCGAGCAGCGGGATCATCGCGTCGACGTCGTTGCCGACATCGCGAACGGTGGTCACCCCGGCAGCGATCAGGCCGTACACCATCCACGGTGCCAGGTGCAGGTGGGCATCGATGAGTCCGGGCGCGAGCGTGGCACCCTCGAGGCGCACCATCGGCGCTCCGGCGGGTACGTCGGCGACGGGCAACGTGCGGCTGAAGCGCTCACCCACGATGCCGACGGCCATCCCGCTGTGCACCTCGTCGCCGTCGAAGACGCGGTCGGCGACGACGAACTGCTCGGTGACGCTCACCGTGCGCTCTCGTCGACGAGCGCGCTGATCTCGACCTCGACAACCAGTCCGTCGAGCATCAACCGGCCGACCTCGACGAAGGTGCATGCCGGTTCGATCCCGACGAAGACCTCGCCGTGAGCGCGTCCGGCGGCCTCCCAATGGCCGATGTCGGTCAGATACACCCTCGTGCGCACGACATCGGCGGGCCGCGCTCCGAGCTCGGCGAGGGCGGCAACCATCTCGCCGAGGATGTAGCGCGTCTGCTCGTAGGCATCGCCTGGCGCCACGACGCGACCATCAGCGGTGGTGGCTGAGGTGCCGCTGACCTCGACGACAGCACCACGGCGCACGGCCCGGCTGTAGCCGATCAGCGCCGACCACGGGCGCTTGGCGTCGACCGCAGCCCTGTTTGGAAAGCTTTCCAGATTCATCGTACCTCCACGGTGAGTTCATGCACGGTTCGCTCCTACCACCACGATCGTCGCTGCGGCGCCTTGCGCATTGCTGTCCAGCACCACGAACCCCGCGTCTGCGGCAGCGAACGCTTCGACCGTGGCGCGACCGATCGCGCTCGCACCACCGGTCACGATGACGCCTCGATCTTCGAGGCCCTGACCCAGCGCACCTCGTGAACGCTCATTCGCTGCTCCGCTGCTCATCGAGCGCTCACCTCGTGTCCAACGACAGCCACAGTCGCAGGAGGTGGCGCGGTGCGTCCGGGTCGTCGGTGAACGTGGTGCGGGCATGCACCACCGAGTGGTTCGACACGAGTTGCAGGTCGCCTTCCTGAAGGCGCATCCTCGCGCAGAACCGCTGGGATTCGGCCAGGCTGTCGAACGCGTCGAGCGCCTCGATCAGTTCGCTCGACGGCTGGTACACGCCGCCATGACGCGCCGCCGACCGGAAGTAGTCCGAGTGGTAGAAGGTCCTGACCCGTCGGCCATCGAAGGCGAACGGGTTCACTGCGATGGCCGGGTTCGGCCCCTCATCGCGGGTGTCGAGCCAGACCGGCTGGTAAAGACGATGCGCCGAGCGGGGGGCGTAGCGCCACAGCTCGTCGTGAATGGCTGCGGAGCTGGCCAGGCGACTCTCCCCACCCACGGGGGCCTGCCGCACACACATCAGTCCGACCACATCGGCGTAGTCGCAGTGGAACCTGATCGCGTCGTTCGTCTGATAGAGGCGCGTGTTCACGCTGGCGCCATCGTGACGGTGTTCGCGCACATCTCCGAGGAGATCTCCGCGAGGGTTCTGGGCACCCGGCTGGCCCAGGTGTAGTCCGATACACCAGGTCGCCAGCTTGGTTCGCTGCTCACCCCAACGGTTCACGGAGAAGCCGCGAATGAGGACGACCCCACGACCATGTTCGATCTCGTCGCGCCAACCTCGAAGCCGAGTTGCGAACGAACCGAAGTCGACGTCACTGCGGTCGAGGTCGCCCAGCGGTATCCGGAGGTCGGTGACTCGATCGAGCGCCGCCTCGATCTCGGCTTCGTCGCTGTCGTCGAGATGAACGACCCACGTCGTGTCTTCCTCGAGGGCGCCGGCGTCCCAGGCTGCGCTGCCTCCGACCGGACCGCTCGGCACCCTCGAGCTAGGTCGATCGAAGTAGTGGGCGTACTGCTGCTCGAAGGTGCGGTGAGTCACGTTCCGGTCGCCCTCATCGAGCTTGGCGACCTGAACGCCGCCGATGACCGCACCGCGCGAAAGAGGGTTCCGAGATCATGTGACCCGTACCGGAAGTTCGTGCACGGTTCGCTCGTACCACGTGATCCGCGGCGTCTGCGGTTCGACGAGGCGCACGTCGCCCAACGGCACCAGCAGCTGCGCCGTGGCCGCGACGACCTCAACGCGGGCCAACTGGTAGCCCATGCAGAAGTGGCTGCCCAGACCGAAGGCGAGATGCCCGGCCACGCCATCGGCGCGGAAGCCCGGTTTGCGCTCGACACCCATCAGCAGATCGGTGCGATCGGGGTCGAAGGTCTCCGGGCGGGCGAACACCGAATCGTCGGTGTTGGCCGATCCGAGGCAGACGAGGATGTCGGTGTCGGCCGGGATGACGGTGCCGTACCACTCGACGTCGACGTTGGTGCGGCGATCCTCGTAGACGATCGGGCCATCTCGACGCAGCGACTCGGAGAAGGCCCGATCGATGCGCGCGTGGTCGTCCTGGCAGCGGCGCAGTTCGTCGGGTTCGCTGAGCAGCGCCCACCAGAAGTTGCGCACGGCCATGTCGGTCGTCGGGCCGCCAGCAGCCAACAGGAAGCTGATGAACGAGCAGATCTCGTCGTGCGTCAGGCGCTCACCCTCGGCCTCGCCGTGCACCACGCGCGAGATGAGATCGCTCGACGGATGTTCGCGACGGTCGCTGATGATCGGCCCGAGGTGCTCGGCGAGGCGCCGATGCGCGGCCGCGCCCTTGGCCCGCAGCTCGGGTTCGTCGGCGAGGCCTTCGAGCACGGCGTGGCCGATCTCGAACAAGAAGTCGGTGTCCTCCTCGGGGAACCCCAGCAGTGCGGCGATGACGCGCAGCGGCAGACGGCTGGTGACCGAGTCGACGAGGTCGAAGCTCTGCCGGCCTTCGAGGCCGGCGGCGAGATGAGCGATCGATGAGTCGATCAATGGGCGGTATCCATCGAGGCTCTTGCCCACGAAGGCCGGAGCGACGATCGTGCGCTCGCGGATGTGACGCGGGCCGTCGAGCTCGGCGAGAGTGCGACCGAAGACCGGGCGGAAGCGTTCCTGGTAGGTGCGAGCCGAGTAGACGGCCGGGTCGCGAAGCACGGCGACGACGTCGTCGTAGCGGGTGAGGATCCACCGCTGAGCGATGTCGTCGTAGAACAGCGGATGGTCGTCGCGCATACGGCGCCACACCGGGAACGGGTCGAGCAGGTACTGCTCGTCGCGCAATGTGGCGGCGGTGACCGGCGTGATGGTCACGAGGGGGCTCCGTCGACGTCGACCACTGTGCCCGACGCCATGCTGGCGTAGGCGGCGGCGAGCACCTCGACGGTGCGCGCTCCCAGCTCGATCGGCGAGCGGTTGACCACGTCGCGGCCCTTGGCCAGGTCGAGCAGTGTGTGGACCGGCCCTCGACAGTGGTAGGCGCCGGCGTTCAGTGGCAGCGGCACCGTCTGCTCGGGCTGGTCGCGCCGCCACAGCCACAACCGATCACGCTCGAGGTCGGCGTGGAGCTGTCCCTCCGACCCGAACACCCTGATCTCGTACTGATGCCGGTCGTTCTGGCTGCCGCTGTGGAACGAGGCGCCACTGACCGATCCGGTGGCACCGCCCTGAAAGCGGATCGAGAACGTGTCGTGCAGCTCGACGTTGGCGCCCGGCGGTTGCGAGCCGAAGGCGAACACCTGCTCGGCGCGCAGCGACGTGACGCCGAGCATCCAGCCGAGGATGTGGGTCAGCTGAGCCTGGCCGTACCCACCACCGGAGATGGCGGGATCCGTCCACGTGCGCGTATCGACGACGGCGTCGGTGGGCCCGGCCGAGAACAGCGACGAGCCGTCGAGCAGCTCGTGAGTACCCGACGCCATGTGAATCATCACGTGCTCGATGGTGCCGACGCCGCCGTGGTCGTTCCACAGCTCGGTCGCCTGCACGAACGTCGGCAGGTAGTTCCATCCGAAGGCGACGACGACGTGCTGACCGAGTTCGTCGGCGCGTCGGGCCAAATGCCAGGCGTCGGCAGGGTCGATCGTGACCGGCTTTTCGACCAGGACGTGGGCACCGGCCTCCATGGCCGCGATGGCGTGTTCGTGGTGGAACCCCACCGGGCTCGACACGATGCACACGTCGATGCCCGCATCGAGCACGTCGCGGTAGTCCTCGCTCGCCATCGCGAAGCCGAAACGATCCTTGATCTCGCCCAGCTCGGCGGCGCCCTTTCGACACACGCCGATGAGCTCGATCTCGTCGGCGCGCTCCAACAACGTCGGGATGTGCGACACCTGCGCCCATACGCCTGCGCCGATCACGCCGACGCGAACCCGGCCGCTCATCCGAAGATCTCCGCCGACAACGATGTCAGCAGCTCACCGAGGCGCTTGGTCTCCGAGGTGTTGTCGACCTCGTCGCACCGCCACTTCTCCATCCACACGTACTCACTGGCGATCCATCCGTCGTAGCCCGCTTCGTGCAACGAGCGCAGCAGCAGTTCCAGATCGATCTCGTTGTCGGGCACCTTGCACTGCATCACACCAGGCCCACCCGGGCGGATCTGCACGTGGCGCGTGCGCGGTGCTAGCGCCGTCATCCGTTCGGTGGAACACCCGATGTAGATGAAGTGCGACGGATCGAGGGTCACGGTGAGACCGGGGCAGGCGTCGAGCAGCTCCGCAGTCGCTTCCGGGGTCTCGATGCATGATCCGAAGTGCGGTTCCACCGACACGGCCAACCCGCGTTCGCGGGCGCTGTCGACCAGGGGGGCGAGCCCTTCGGCGGCCAACATGATGGCTTCCGACAACGCCTGGCCATCGGCCACGACGCCAGGCAGCAGGGTGACACCGGGGGCGTCGAGCTCGGCTGCGAATTCGACCGTGGCCCCGAAGATCGTGCGCAGCTCGGCCACGTCGTCGCCCGTGCGGCTCGTCGGGGTGACTCGGCCCAGCTCGAGGCTCGACGTGAGGAAGACGTCGGCAACCTGCAGCCCGGCCGCTTCGACATCGGCGCGCACTGCGGCGGCCCGCCGACGAGGGTCGGCCACCACCGAGGCGACGGTGACGTGGGTGGCATCGCCGAACACCCCGATGTCGACGCCGGCGAACCCGAGGTCGGCAATCACCGCCAGCACGGTCCGGTGCCCCAGCACGGGCCACGTGTAGTCGGCGCACGACAGTCTGACGGTCATCGCTTGATCCGGTACTTCTCGACGACGCGCTCGTCGACGTCGATGCCGAGGCCCGGTTCGTCGCGTCCGGTGATGTAGCCGTTCTCGTGCCAGAACGGCGTGCTGACCAGTTCGTGCTGCATCGGGTTCTCGAGCGGCTTGAGCTCGTAGTAGATGCATCGCGACGACGACAGTGACAGCGCCAGGCTGGCGGCGCTGATGATCGCGCTGCTCCAGGCGTGGGCGTTGAACCACAGCTGGGCGTGCTCGACGGCGGCTATCAGCTCTCGAAAGCCGGTGATGCCACCGGCGCGACCCGGGTCGCATCCGACGATGTCGACGATGCCGGTGGCGATCAGGCGGTGGTACTGCTCGGTGGTCCAACACCGCTCGCCTGTCGCGACCAGGCTGGTGCAGTGCGAGCGGAGCTGCTTGAAGCCCTGGATGTCCCACGGCTCCAGAGGCTCCTCGATCCACCGCAGTCCCTCTTGCTCCCAGGCCTTGGTGAGCTTCACGGCATGGCCGGCGTCCCACTTCAGGTGCTGCCCGCGGTCGAACATGATGTCAGCGGTCGGCCCAGCGGCTTCGCGGAGCAGCTTCATGAACTGCACGTCGCGGTCGAACTCGTAGCCGACGTTGGCGCCACCCTTCTTGCCGAGTCCGATCTTGAAGCCGTGGAACCCGGCCGCGACGTAGGCGCCGTGGCGTTCTGCTTCGTCCTCCAGCCGAGGCATGAACGCGTGGGTGGAAGCGATCACCGGCAGCTTGTCGTGTACTGCACCGCCGAGCATGTTGACCAGCGACTGACCGGTCACCTTGCCGCGCAGGTCCCACAGGGCGATGTCGATCGCGCTACGGGCGAACGACGCGACACCCTCGGGCCCGTACCACCACGCCCGGGCGGCCACCTCGCGGCTGATGACGATGTGGTCGAGCGGATCACGACCGATCAGGAGGTCGCTCAACCCGTCGATCATCAGCTCGGTCGCGTGGCACGCCTCGGCCCACATGGTGATCGCCTCGCCCCAGCCGACGATGCCGTCGGTGGTCTCCAGCCGGCACAGTGTGATCCGGCGCAGTGCGCCGTTGTCGTTGGGCTCTGGGTACTCCAACGTCATGGCCGTGACCCGTGCGATCGTGCTCATCATCGTCCTTCCATCGCCGTCCCCACGACGGCTGATAACGTTTCCAGGATAGACCCTCGGCTGGGGTCGGGCAAGGGTCTCAGCTCACGTCGAGGCCGAGCTCGGCGGCGACGGTGTTCCGGCGAACTTTGGACAGCCCGAAGCGCGGGATCGCCGCCACGACGTGCACCTCCTTGGGCCGCTTGTAGGCGGCCAGGTGGGTGTCGGCGTACTGCCGAACGGCGACCGGGTCGACGTCACCGACCATCGCCACACACACCCGCTGACCCCAGCGATCGTCGGGTCGTGGGAACACGACGAGGTCGACGACCCCGGGTATCTGGGCGAGGATGCCCTCCACTTCTGCCGGATACACGTTGACGCCGCCGGTGATGATCAGGTCGCTGCGCCGGCCGACGAGGAAGAGGTACCCCTCCTCGTCGAGGCGCCCGAGATCGCCCACGGTGAACGCGTCGTCGCGCCAGGCCTCGGCGGTGCGCACCGGGTCGCTCCAGTACGTCCATCGCGCCCAGCTCGGGGTGCGGCACCAGACGATCCCGTCGACGTCGACCTCGAGGGTGCGGCCTGGCCGCGCCCGCCCGACCGTGCCGGGACGTTCCAGCCACTCATCGGCCGAGCAGACGGTGAACTGCCCCTCGGTGGAGCCGTAGAACTCCCACAACGTCGGGCCGATGACGTCGATGGCTCGGTACTTGAGTGCTGCCGGGCACGGCGCACCAGCATGGGCGACGAACCGCAACGTCGACAGCATTCCCAGCGCCCCATGCTCGTCCAGCCGCTGCAGGTGGGCCGGTGTGCAGAAGGTGGTGGTCGGCCGGTGCTCGGCGACCGCCGCTGCCAAGCGCTCGACCGAGAACGGACCGGGTAGGACCACCGTGCCCCCGGCGAGCAGGGTGCCGAGCGCGAAGCGGATCGGGGCCGAGTGCTGCAACGGCGAGCACACCACGTGTACGTCGTCAGGCCCCAGCTGCCACTGCTCTTGCTCCTCACCCCACAGGCGGGTTGCTTCCGCATCCGACAGCACCCCGCTCCACACTCCCTTCGGACGACCGGTCGTGCCCGACGTGTAGTGCATCGGCCGGCCCAGCGGCACAGGAGCCAGTTCGCCGG
>Ga0105046_10009704_pt1 | contig 15019 bp, 15 predicted proteins | sample MAT03_FD_78385 | JGI IMG/M metagenome (GOLD analysis project Ga0105046, IMG submission 78385) | Freshwater microbial communities from Lake Fryxell liftoff mats and glacier meltwater in Antarctica - MAT-03 (megahit assembly) | ecosystem: Environmental > Aquatic > Freshwater > Ice > Liftoff... | reverse complement strand
TTTTTTTTTTTTTTTTTTTTTTTTTTTTTTTTTTTTTTTTTTTTTTTTTTTTTTTTTTTTTTTCTTTTTTTAATTTTTAAAAAAATATATTATTATTGAATATTAATTTCTTTTTAAATTTATTTTTTTTAAAAAAAATATATATATATAATTGAAAAATATTTTTTTTTATTATTGTTTATTGACCAGAACGACTATATATAAATATTCTTAAATATTCAAGATTTTCTATACTTGAACCTAATTTATCTATTGCAAGATTTATATCTGATTGACGAATATCAAAGTTGTAAACGTTTTTTTTTTCAGTTGAACTTAAATTAGAAGTTTTAAAAGTATTTATATTATCTTCTTCAATTATATTCCAATCATAAATATATATTGTATTTTGTTTATTAGATTTTATAGAAGTATAATCCATTTTTCTACAATAACCATTGATACAACGTGTTGAAGCAAATTTAATAGCCATTTCCATAATTTTTGTAATATCACTAGGTGAGTATCCAAAAAGTGCTGATTCTTTAAGTCTATCATCAGTTTCTTCAGGAATTTTTTTATTATTAATTTCATTTTTAATATCCTTTCCTTTAGATTTTGGACCAAATTTATCAACTAATAATTTAATAAATTCATTATCAATATATTTATCTGGTATTTTAATTTTTGAACCAACAATAAAAGCTTTTATATTATTCATAATTCCTGGATTTTCATTAATATTTATTACATCTGTTTCTCCTTCAAAACCTCCACGTTCTTTAATATTTTTCATATATTCGGCATTATTATTATATTTTTTAATTTGTTTTTGAAGAGTTTTATTAGGATCATTTTCTAAATCAAAAAAATCTTTTTTTAATAATTCTTTTTTTCCTATATTTTCTATTTTTCCATAAGCTAAACTTAAAGCTTCTCTAATTATAAATTCTATTGCATAATCATTAGGAAGATCAATAAAAATTTGTACAGAAAATCTTCTTTTTATTGCACTATCTATTAAATTTGGATAATTTGTTGCTGCAATAACAGCAACACTATTATTTTTAACAATACCATCCATTGCTGTTAATAAAGTAGTAACTGTTCTTCTAGTACTACCAGAATCTCCTCCTTCAGATCTAGAAGATCCTATAGCTTCAAATTCATCAAAAAATATTATAGCTGCATTTGTACTATTATCTTCATCTTTTATTAAATTTCCAGATTCATCCTTTTTAAAAATACTACCATCATTTACACGTTCTTTTGCACAATTAAAAATACTTTGTAAATTCTTTTCAGTTTCTCCTTCATATTTTCCTTTTAAATCTCCATTAGATGGTGCATAAAAAACAGTATTTGGAACACTTTTTACTGAAGCCTTAATAAGTAAAGTTTTTCCTGTTCCTGGGACACCATAAAGTAAAATACCTTTTGGAAAACCTATACTTCTATATAAACCTTTATAAATAAATGGATTAATAAAATTTATTGCCATTTGACTTTTTTCTTGTTCTAAACCAGCAATATCATCAAAAGTTAAATCTGATTCTAAAGGAGGTTTACAAATTACTATTTCTGATATTTCAGTAGCTTTTTTAAAATTATTAGCTAAATTAAACGCAAAATTATAAATATTTTCAATAGATTCAGGATAATTTTCATTTTCAGAATCTTTTTTTTCAATCTTGTCAAAAATTTCAATTGTAATACTTGTAATTAAATTATTAATATCTCTCTTGGTTTTTTTAACTTTCTTTAATCTATTAAAAATTAAAACTTTTTCTTTTTCAAGATATAGATTTTTTTTTGCTCCTTCTTCATATAAACGCATAAAATTAGAAATAATACTATTTACTTCACGTTTTTCAAAATCTTTATTTTCTTCTCCTCCTAAATTATCATCTTTATATGTATGTTCATCTGACATTTTTTTTTTATTTATTTATTTATTTATTTGTTAATTATTATTAAAAATTTATTTAAAAATGATGCTTAAAAAAAAAAAATTCTTTTTTTTTTCTCTTTTTTTTATTCTCTTTTTTTTATTTTAAAACTTTGAAAATTAAATTTCATTAATAAAAAATTTAACTAAATTTTTCTTTGTATTTGTATTTAAGTATTATTAGGAAAAATTTATTTTTTATTTGTATTTTTTAAAATATATATAATTAATCAAAAAAAAAAATAAAAAAGGGAATGGATAATAAAAAAATTTATAGTTTATCAAAAAAAGAACGATTTCAATTAATAAAAACAAATGAACCTGAAGATAATATTAATTTTTTTGACTTAAGAAAATATATATTAAATTTTTCGGAAAATAATTTTTTTAAAAATAAATCTAATGAAAATATTGGGAATTATGCCAGTGTTAAAATATATTGTTGAAAATATAAACAAAAATTAAATATATAAATTTTTATTTTTTTTCTTCAAATAGAAGAATGTGTCCAATATTTATAACCATTACCAAAATCTTTTATTTTATAAAATAAATTTTTATTTTCTTTTTCAGATTTATAATCTTTAAAAACAACAATACAGATAGGTAAAGGTAATGGTTTTTTAGCGTTTTTATTAAATTTAATAAATTTTGTGAAATGACGAATTTCAGAAGCATAAGTTATTATAAAATCATTCCAATAATTAGTACTAGGTCTTGAAACTATTAAAAAAATACATGTTTTTCCTTTTTTAAATTCTTCAACACCTTTTATAATCCATTTTTTAGTTTCATTATAAGGAGGATTAATAAAATTTTTTTGATTCCAATCAATTAATAAACCATTTTTACTATCATTTTCTATTGCTAAATTTCTTCCAATATATGGACAAGGATCAAAAAATTCTTCTCCTTCATTTAAAAATTCTTTTTTTAAACAATCTAAGATATCTTTTGGGGTTTCAAAATCTTCTTTATCTTTATCTCCCATAATTCCTGATTTTTGATTATATATTCTTTTTTTTTTTTGTTTCTTCATTTTTTTAATTATTATTATTTAATATTTACTCAGACTAAATAAAGAAAAATTTTTTATCTATTTATTAGTTATCAAAAAAAATAAATAAAAACATTTTTGAAAATATAAAAAATTTTATTTAATTTGTAATTCTTTCTTTTATTTTTTTAGATTCTTTTAATTTTTCTTCAAAATCATTTAATGAATTATCTTTAGGATTCTTATTAATAATATCATTAATAATTTCAGATGGTATATTATCTTGAAAAAAATATAATAAATTAATAATGAATGATAATTTATCACACGAATCATTATAATAATCTCCCAATAATACTGTTTGATTAATTGAAGTATCTAAATTATTAGTATTTATTGAAGATTTTAAATTTATTAATATAGCACTCATATTATCTTTACTTTTATTTTCTAAACAAAATTCTAATAAATTAGTAAGAATTAATTTTTCATTTTGTTTATTTTTTTCACATTCAATTATTAAAAAATCAATAATATTTTTAACATTAGATTTTTCAAATATTCCATCACAAGCTAATAAAATTTGAATATTTTGAATTTCTTCTTGATTAAAATTAAAATCAAATATTTCAGGTATACATGTTACTAATTGATTTTCTGGAAGAAAAGGAATAAGATTTATTCGATCATATTTAAAAATAACATCTCCTAATGCTCTAGAGACTGCTAAACTTCCATTAACTCTTTCATTAAAAACAAATCCATTAGATCTTCTAATTCTTAATAATTCTGTCATATTGTTTGGTTTATGATCTATTGTTTCAAAAATTATATTTTTATTTTGAGAAAAAATTATACATTTTGAATCACCAAGATTTATAATTTTTATTATATATTTTTTTTCTAAAATATTATATTTTAATAATGTCATTATACAAGTAGATCCTCCACATAATAATAATGTTCTACCTTTTAATTCTTCTTCATTTAAAATTTTATTATCAAAATCAATAAAAAATTTTTCAATAATTGAATTATCAAAAATATCTTTTCCTAATGCATATAATAATTTCAATTCTTCAATAATATTATTTTTACAATAATTGGAAACACTATTTCCATTATGTCCATCAAATATTCCAAAAATATTTATAATATTATTTTCATCTTTTATTTCTCCCATTATTATTTCATCTTCTAAATTTGGTCGAAGTCCTTGCATTTCAATTCCACATGCTACATATTCATGAGTTTCTTTTTTAGTTATTCTCTTAGTGTCTTAATTTTTTTAAAAATAAATAAAAATTTATTATTATATTTTATTAAAAAAATTTATATTTCTTACTTATTGGAGATTTTAAATAAAAAGAATTCATTGTTTGTAATTTGATAAAAATAAAAATAAAAATTTTTATTATTACGAATCAAATAATTAAAATTTATATAAAAATTTATAATTGAAATTTTTTTATTAAAAGGAAACAAAATCTTTAATAAAAAAATTTATAATTGAAATTTTTTTATTAAAAGGAAACAAAATCTTTAATAAATTTTTAGAAAAAATTAGAGATTAAAAAATTTTATAGATTTAATAAACTTAAAAAAAAATTATACCCAAAACCAAAAAAAAAAAAAATTAACTTTTGATATAATTATTTTAATATAAATCTTAGAAGAATTAAAAAAAAAAAATTTATAAAATTTAAAAACAAATAATTTAAGAAAAAAATAAAAAATAAAAATGTCAATTCCTTCAGTATCTGTGCCTTGTCTTGGTAGTACTTGTTTTCCAAATGGTGAAATAACAAATAATATAGCTATATTAGGTATTTTAACTATTCCTGGTCCTTGTGGAGAATGTTATTCAAATAAAATAATAACTTCTGGTGGACCTAATGGACAAGATTTTGTTGACCTTGATGGTGATGGTCTTTTTGATCAAGACATGGATGAATTATTAAATTAAACAAACAAATAAATAAATGAACAATTTTTTTTTTTTTTAAAAAAATCATAATTATAATTATTTTTATAACAGAATCAATAAAGTTTATTATTTTTTGAAGAAAAAAAAAAATTTTATATAAATTATTTTTTAAAATCCATTTTTGAATGGAGATTATAAATTAAAGCAGAAAGTTGAATAAGACCATTAGAACCAGATATAATATTTGAATGAGTTTCATAAATTAATTTAGACCATTCTGATTTATTTTCGTATGATAAATTCATATCATTATTAAAATTATAATTTTCTAAAATTTTTATCATTGAGTAAATTATATCTAAAGTATTATAACCATTATTTATTGTTTTAAATAAAATAGAATTAGCTTCTTTTGGATTATTATTTAATATTTTTGAAAAAATATTTCGAACAATAATACTTTTAGGTTGAAAAACAATCTTATTAACATTATCATAATTAATCATTTTAAAACAATAATAAGTAAAATATAATGTATTTAAAGCCTTACGCATATCTCCTTCAGCAGACATAACTAAATATACTAAACCTTCTTCAGTAAAAGGAATTTCTTCATTTTTTATAATAGTTAATAATCTTAAAATAATATCTTCTTCTGATAAAGTATTAAAAATAAACATATTACATTTACTTTTAATACTTTCAATAATTTTTGAATAATCATTACATAAAAAAATAAATCTCACTTTTGAATTATAAGAATCTTCCAATAAATCTTTTAATACAGATTGAATAATTTTACTTAAATTTTCACATTCATCTAAAATAATTATTTTAAACATATCTTCTGGTATAGACACTAATTTATCTATAAAACCTTTAATAATAGTATCTACTAATCTCATTTTTTTTTCTTCAGATGTATTAATAACTAAAACTGTTTGATTTATATAACCTTTATTTATATTATTGGCTAAACATAATGCACTTGAAGTTTTTCCTACACCCGAAGGACCACAAAATATTAAATTTGGCATTTTTTGTGTTTCAACATATATTTTAAATTTTTCTATATATTCATTTTGACCAACTATTTCTTCTAAATTAGAAGCTCTATATTTTTCTAACCAAGGTTTTATTGAAGAAGTCATTTTTACTTTTTTATTTTTTTTTATAGTTTCTCTTGTTTTTTTTCTTTTCCTTTATGTAATAATAATAAAAAATTTTATAAAAAAAAATAAAATAAAATAATATTAATATTTTATAATCAAACAAAAAAAAAAAAAAAAAAAAAAAAATAAAAAAAAAAAAAAAAAAAAAAAAAAAAAATAAAAAGAAAAAAAAAAAATAAAAAAAAAAAAAAAACTCAAGAAATAAAAGAAAATAAAAAAATAAAAAAAAATGCATCTGAAGATAAATATTTAGAAATTAAAAATTTAAAAATATTTGAAATAGAAAATCTTGAAAAATATAATGAAATTAAATATATTAAAATATTTACAGATGGTTCATGTAAACCAAATCCTGGTTTAGGCGGTTGGGGTATTTTAATATTATTCTATGATTCTAATGATAAAATAATGTCAAAATATGAAATTAAAAATAATTTAGTAGAAGAAAATACTACTAATAATATTATGGAAATGAAAGCTGTTATTAAATCTTTAAATTTTATTTCAGATATTTTAATAAATAAAAGAAAAGATTTAAAAATAACTTTATTAACAGATTCAAGATATGTTAAAGATGGAATTTGTTTATGGATAAAAAATTGGAAAAAAAATTCTTGGAAAGATAGTCAAAATAAATTAATAAAAAATATTGATTTATGGAAATATTTAGATTATATTTTTGAAGAATTAAAATTAAAATGTGTTTTTCCTATTCAAATTGAATGGGTAAAAAGTCATGATAAAAATGATTTTAATAATTATGTTGATTTATTAGCTAAATATTCAGTAGATTCACAAAAATAAATATATATAAAAAATTTTTATTATTTATTTTTGTATTGTTTTTTGTTTAGGTTTTGGAATTGTTTTTCGTTTAGGTTTTGGGGTTGTTTTTCGTTTAGGTTTTGGTGTTGTTTTTCGTTTAGGTTTTGGTGTTGTTTTTCGTTTAGGTTTTGGTGTTGGAGTTTTTTTTTTTGGTGTTGGAGTTTTTTTTTTTGGTGTTGGGGTTTTTTCTTTTGGTGTTAAAGGCTTTTTTTCTTCAAAAAAATCTTCCCAAGTATCTTCTCCATCTTTTTTATTTATTTCGTTAATTCTAGCTAAAACTCTGTCATCATTTAATAACTTTTTTATTTCTCCCTTCCCATTAATATAAAAGGCTCTACTACCATCTTTAATAGCATAAGCAAGAATATTTTTTCCATTTATCTGAATAGATATTGATCTAAAATTTTTAATAATATCTTTTTTTTTTTTTGCTATTGTTTTATTAATACTACTTTTAGATTTTGTAATTGACTTTAATGGAGTTTTCTTAGTTTTAGGCATTTTTTTTCAATTAAATAATATATTAATTGATGTTAACAAAAATTTTTCTTATTATCACGTATTAAGTTTTTTTTAATCAGGAGAAAGAAAATAAAAAATTATTATTAATTGATTAATGTTAAAAAAAAAAATTTATTTTAATTTTTTTTCTAATCTAAAATTTATAATTAATAAAAAAGATTAATTTTTTTTTATTTATTTATTTGTTATAATTCATCTTCTTCTTCACTTAATTCTTTTTCAATTTCTCTTTTTTCTTCTTCTTCTTCTCGTTTATTAAATTTTTTCTTATGGGTTTTTGATAGTTTTATCGTTGATCTTTCATTTTCTTCTTCTTCATCTGATTTTTCTTCGTCTTGTTCTTCTTCCACTTCTTCTTCACCTTGTTCTTCTTCCACTTCTTCTTCACCTTGTTCTTCTTCTTCTTCATCCCTCTTTTTAGTTTTTTGTGGTATTTTTTTTGATTTTTGTGGTATTTTTTTTGATAATATTTTTTTTTTTATAATTGGAGTATTGGGTAAAGATTTAGTTTTTTTAGGTTTTTTTAATAAAGTCTTTGGACTTTTAGACTCATTTTTTTCATGTTTTAATGTTTTTTTTGTTTGAGGAACAACAATTTTTTTATCTTTATTAGAATTATTTATACCAACAGAAATAGTAGTTATTAATTGAGCTAAATCTTTTCTGATTTGTGTATAATCATTTCTAAAATTTAAATAATCATTAATAAACCCAAGAAATTGTTTATTGCTTTCTATAAAATTATTATTTAATACAGAATAATTTTGTTCTATATTTAAAATTCTCATTTCCAATGTTTCATTCTTCTTTCTTAATCCCCCCATTCTTGATATATTTTTTTTTTTAATTTATATTTATATTTTTCTAAATTTTTTTTTTTTTTTTTTTTTTTAAAAAAAAATTAATCAAATGATTTTAATATTTATACAAATTTCGATATATAATAATAATTAAAAAAAAATGAAAATTATATTTTTTCTATATAGTATGATAAATTTTTTTATTGAAAAAACAAATAAAATCGATAATTTAAATATATTAAAAAAATTGAATAAGAAAAAGAAAAAAGTAAAAATAAAATAATACCTGATAATAATAATAAATTATGTCAAAATCTATTATTTATTGTAGGGTTAGTACAAAAAAACAAGATGATAAAGATAAAATTTCTATTATTTATCAATTAAAAACTTGTAAAGATTGTTTAATTAAAAATTTTCAAAATTCTGAATCAGAAATAATAAAAGAGATTAAAAGTGGTGATGGAAAAAAACAAGAAAAACTTTTAAAATTTTTTAATAATAAATCAAAATTAAAAATTTGTAAACGAATTATTGTTTATGATATTGATAGATTTACAAGAAGTTATGATTTTGGTAAATATTGGTGGGGTATAACAAATAAATATAATATTTTTTTATATGTTTGTAAGCCTTATTTTCATAGAATTGAATCGGAAGAATTTTTTGAAAAGTTAAAACAAGCAGAAAAAGAAAAAAATAATTTATCTGACCGAATAAAAACAAGTTTAGAATATAGAAAAAGTTTAGGAGGTTATGTAAAATCTTCAATACCTTATGGGTTTAAAAAATTAAAACATCCTAATAATGAAAAAATTTATATTTTACAAGAAGATAAAAGAGAACAATTAATAATTTCATTCATTCGTGATTTTAGAAAAATAAATACAACTATTGACAATATAAATTTAAAATTAAAAAATATATTAAATGTTAATTTTTTAAATGATCCAATAATATTAGAAAATAATCAAGATTTTACTATTATGAATTCTATAATACAACCTCTTTCTTATAAAAATATTTTAAATTTATTAAAAGATTATAAAATAACAAAAAGAAATAAAGAATGGAATTTATCTTCTTTAAAAAAGATTTTGTAAAATATATATATATATATATATTAATAAATAATATTATTTAATAAATTTGTTTATTTTATATTTATTTAAAATTTTATTACTAGGAAATTTTAAATAAATTTTTTAAAACATAAAAATTAAATAATTTTTAACAATTTATACGAGACTTTGGAATATGAATTATATCTCTATCAAATAAAATTTTTTTATAGTATTCTTGTTTTTTATAAAAATTTATTAATTTATAATCGTATAATAATATTAATATTGATATTACTAATATTATTCCTGATATAGAATAAAGCGCATGATTTTTATTCATTTTTAAATTAATATTTAATAAATTTTTTATTACTAGGAAAAATTTAAAATAAGAAAATCTAATAATAAAATTTTAAAATAAATAAATCTAATATTAAAATTTGAATTATTTTTAAATAAAAAATTTGTTAAAAATTTATTTTATTTGATTTTTTCTTTTTTTTTTAATAACAAAAACTATTACAATAATAACTATTATAATAATTATTACTAAAATACTAATGATAATTATAATAAGTAAATTATTATCATTTTCTTCTTCTATAGTTTTAGATTCATCTGTTACTGGAGGATTTTCAACACCAAACTTTATTTTTTTATCTGGATCAAAATTAATTTGATTTTTACAATTAGCAGTTATCCAATTTTTTGTATCTTGACTTCCATTTTGAATAAAATCTTTAGTATTTTCTATTCCTAACCAAGTTCTACAAGTTGTTGTTTGACTAGTGCAATTTATTCTTTGATCTTTAGTAATATAAGAATCTATACATTTATTATCTGAACATATAGGAAAAGGTAAAGTTGAACGTACACAATCACATTTTGGATTAGCTTTACCTTCTCTTGTTTCACAATATTCTTCAATCATAATAGTATCACATATTGATGAACTCTTTTTACCCCAAAGTGCACCACAACTAACAGAATCAACTTCTTCACTTAAATTATTTGTTGAACAACATTGTATTTTACCTGATCTTGTACATTGAGCAATAACATCTCTCATATTATATAAAGTTATCATTAAATCTTGATAATAAATAAAATTTCCGTCAACTGGAAGACCAGCAACCTTTTTTATTACATTAAGATTTGCATTATAAATATCTATAGCAGTTTGACAAGTAAATTTTTTTTTAATAATTAACGGTACTTGTTGTTTATTAGAAAATCTATAACTAAACCATCTATAATTTTCTTCAGGTCGACTATTATATAAAGTATCAGGATTATTATTTTTATTTTTTGGAGTAATTGAAAATCCATTTTTATCAAAAGGAGGAATATTATATGCAAGTCCAAAAGAACCACATTCGGATCTTCCATCAGGTACTACAATTGCATCATTATAAACAAGATCAGAAAAAACACATCCAGTTAATGGTATTGAATTTAAAATATTGGTGTTACTTAAAATTTTATATTTATTTTTTATTAATGTTGTATACCATAATGGTAATGTATTATTTATATTATATTTATTTTGAAAACTTTCAAGATAAGGATGTAATATATTTCTCGCTAAACAAAAAGCATATGGTTTTTGTATTCCAACAATATGAGGATTATTACAACAAGGAATTGTAATTAGATTAATTAAAAATTTACCTTGAATTTGTTCCGTAATCTGAGAATTGGGACAATCAGAAAATAAGTAACCTTTATTACTTCTATCTATTGGTGTACATAAAGAAGCAATAGAAACTTTTTTATTAGTATTATAATCATCACAATTATAAACATTACCATTAATATCTGCAACCATATTTTGTGTCCTTTCATAAACTTCTAATTCAATCATCTGTTTTTCTATTGCATTTTGATCTACATTATTTGGTAAAATAAAGTTTAATGTTGATTCTCCTGAATTCATTTTTATTTTTTTTCAATTTTTTTTTTATTCAAAAAAAAAAAAAAAATATATATATATATAAAATTCTTTACTAATTTAAATAATTTTATTTTATTATTATAAAAATATTGTTTGAAAAAATATTAATAATAATTTTTTTTTTAAAATGGACATTCTTCTATATTATTTTCTTTTATAAAAATTTTTTCATTAAGTAAAGGGAGAGGAGGTGAATAATTTTCTGTTTTTTTATTAGCAATTTTTTCATATAATTTTTCTGAAGTTTCATCTATTACTTTATATTGTAATAAATCTTTTTGAAGAGCTTCTTTATTTTTATTTGATTTTTGAAAATAACTATGATAACCTCGTAAATAATTAACAAAAGGTTTATAATTTTCTACATATAATACAACTTCTGGAGATTCCAATAATTTTACAGATCGAATAATTCTATGAATTAGTTGATTTAATTTTCCTTTAGGAGAAAGGACCCATAATCTTTCTAAATCAGGAATATTTTGAGCTTCAGAAAACATATCAAAATTAGAAAAAATAACTTTCCAATTTTTTTTCGCATATTCTCTATTTTCATATTTTATTCCAGAATAATAAACTCCACATAATTTTTCTGTAATAATTAATTTAGAATTTTCTTCATTATTATAATATAATAAATTTTTATCTTTTAAAGAAACAAATTTAGTAAATAAAAATTCAAGAGATTTTAAAAATTCATTTGTTTTTGCAACAACTAAATATCTTTTTTTATTATTTAATAAAAAATTTTCAGATAATTGTCTAGCTATTATTTCAATTCTTTTTACATTTTTTTCAATAACAATAGCCATATATCTAGAATTTAATTCTTTATTATTACTACCTAATTTATAAATAGGTTTATTTGATGTATGTTCTATTGATCTAATTTTAACAATTACTGGTTTATCTATAACTTTATAACCACGAAAAGATACAGGACCAATCCATTGTTCTAATATTTTTTCATTTTTATCTGATCTTTCAGGAGTACCTGATAAACATAAAATTCTATAAGGAGGTAAAATTGAAAAAATTTTTCTTAATGAACTAGAAGAAAAATGATGAGCTTCATCAATAATTAAAAAACTAAAATCACATAAATCAGACCAAATATCTTTTATTTTCCATTTTTTTTGTAAACCATTATATCCACTTATTTTATTTATATTAAATTCATTATTATTATCTTCATTATTATTATTAATATTATTTTTAAGATGACTTCTAGATATTAAAGTTAAAACAGAACATAATAAAACATCACAATCTAATTCTATTAAATCTTGTTTTAATATTCCAATTTTTATACCTGGAATTGAACTTTCTAATTCAATTTTCCATTGTTCAATCCAATCTTCTCTTAAAAGGGCTACTATTCCTTTTTCTTTTAAATCATATAATTTTTTACAAGCTGATAAAGTTTTCCCCATACCAGGATCAAGACTTAATAAAGCTACATAAGGATATTCATCTAATTTTTTAGTAATAACAATAGATGCTTCTTCTTGTTTTCTTTCTTTATCTAATTTTTTTGTAAATTCTCCTATATTTTTATTATCCCATTTTTTTCTAAGATTAAAATAAAATTCTAAAATATCTGAAACTCCAAAAATTTCATAACCTTTATATCTTGGTAATTTTAATATTTTTTTTTCTTCATCATAATCAAAATTATAAATATATTTTTCTATTTCAATAACTTCTTTAAAATTTTTATTATTATTATTATTATTATTTATAGGTTTTTTAATTTCACAAATTGTTTTAAATATACATTCTCGTAAAACTCTTTTTAATAATTCTATAGAATTAAATAATTCTAATGGAATTTCATAATATATCCATGTTTTAGTTTTTCTTTCTTCTTTTTCTTTAAATAAAATTTTTGCAGAATTATATTCATTACTCAAAAATGCTAATATTCCTTCAACTGAAAATTTATCTTCTAAAAAATTATTTTTTTTAATCTCAATATTATCATTATCTATTTCAATAATATCTTTATCTAAATCTATTTTTTGTATTTTATTTTTTTTATTTTCACTCTCATTTTTCAATTTTCTTTTATTTTTTACTGTATTTTCTTTCATTTTTAATTAAATTGAAACGAATCTAAATATATAATAAATTAAAATAAAACAACATATAAAATTTTTTAAAAAGAATAATTTTTTTATTTTATATTTATTTAAATTAAAAGAAAAATGAAGAGAAAAAGAAAGAAAAAAAATTTATTATTATTATATTTTTAAGGTTCTTCTTTTACTTTATCTTTAATAAAATTTGGTAAAGAAATAACAGGTAATTTTTTTGATTTTAAAATACCATTAAAATGTTTCATCATTCTACGAGATTCTTCAAAGCTAAAAGTATTTAATAATTCAACTAAACATCTATGTATTAAAGATGTATAATGAACAACCTTTTCTTGATCAGATAAATCATCATTAGATACATCATAATTGATTCTTAAATAATCTTCTATTTGTTTTTTTTTTTCTTGTTCTGGTATAATACTTTGAAACATATAATGAAAACTTAAATTAGATTTTATATTTTTATATATTTCATTTTGAGTTCTTCTAACTCTATTTTTATTGGTAGCAATAGTATCAATATTTTTATTAGTTTGTTTTTGATTATTTGAAACACTACTTTTATTTTCGGAATCAAAATATTGTGCTGAAACGTTAGAAAGATCAAGTTGTCTTATATTTGATTTTTTATTTGTAAGTTTTTCTTCTATTATATCATGTAATTCATTATTTTTATTTAATTCTTCATTTTCAAAATTATCTATAGAATAATTTAAATCATTATCATCATTATTTTGAATTATTGGATCATTTAATTTCTTTTTTTTATTATTATTTAGAAAAGAATTATCATTAATTTCATTTTTATTTTCATTATTATTAATATTAATTTCTAAATTTTCATCTTTCATTTCTGTTTGTGTTCTTTTTTTCGATTTTTTTTGTTTTTTAGATAAATTTTTATCACTAATGACATCAAAATTATTAATTTCATTTTCATTATCTATATCAAAAATTTCATTATCATTATTATTATTATTTCTTGAATTTAAATTAAAAAATAATTTTTCTTTTTCTAATAATTCTTCTAATGTTAAATTTTCTATATAATTTCTATATAATAAAAAAGCTGCATTAAATGCTTCCCATTGAGGATTATTTTCTTTTAATTTTCTGATAATAAAAACTTCAGTTAATCCTAATAAATCTAAACTTTCTTTAATTGGATCTTCATTTTTATTAAAAACTTTTATTTTTGATAATTCTTCTAATAAATTTGTTAAACAAGAATCATCTTTTTTATCTTCATCAACAGTTTTTTCAAATTCTGTTTGTATTTTATTATTATAAATTTTTTGTATAAATTGAAATACTTGTCTTATTGAAAAAAATTTAAATACTTTATTAGAATAAGGAACTGAAAAATATAAATCTTCTGATAATAATCTAATAATTTTACTTTCATCTGGTGTTTTAAAATCCATATTAATTATTAATCTAAAACTAAGAGGTTCTTCTTTTAAAACTTTTTCTAAAATATCTCCAAAATCTTCTTTATATAATTTTTCAAAAACACATTTTTTAAATTTACAATTAATTCCTAAATTTTTTTTAGATTCTAGCTCTTTTTTTGATGATAAATTATAAATATTGGATCTTATCCATTCTAAACGTTTAGAATTATCTATCATTTTTATTTTTATATTTTTTTTTTTACTTATTTATTTGTTTAATTCAACAATAAAAAATAAATGATTTTTTTTTTTTTATAAATTCACAATCAAAAGAGAAA
>Ga0105046_10009702_pt1 | contig 15019 bp, 9 predicted proteins | sample MAT03_FD_78385 | JGI IMG/M metagenome (GOLD analysis project Ga0105046, IMG submission 78385) | Freshwater microbial communities from Lake Fryxell liftoff mats and glacier meltwater in Antarctica - MAT-03 (megahit assembly) | ecosystem: Environmental > Aquatic > Freshwater > Ice > Liftoff... | reverse complement strand
AGCCGGGGCTGGGGCTACGACGGGGTGCTGCCGTTCGCGCCCCATCCCGCCTACGGCACGCCTGACGACCTCAAGGCGCTGGTCGATGCGGCGCACGAGCGGGGCCTGATGGTGCTGCTCGATGTGGTCTACAACCATTTCGGGCCGGAGGGGAACTACCTCGGCGAGTACGCGACGGCGTTCTTCCACCCGGAGGACCATACGCCCTGGGGCGTCGCCATCGCTTACGAGCGGACCCCCGTCCGCCGGTTCTTCATCGAGAACGCGCTGTACTGGATCGGCGAGTTCCGGCTCGACGGCCTGCGGCTCGACGCCGCGGACCATGTGCGCGATCCTGGCTCGCCGGTGGAGATCCTGATCGGGCTCGCGCAGGAGGTCCACGCCGCGTTTCCTGATCGGCTCGTGCATCTGACCACCGAGGACAACCGCAACATCACCCGTCTGCACGAACGCGGACCGGGCGGCGCAGTCGCACTTTACACCGGCGAATGGAACGACGACCTGCACAACGCCGCGCATGTGATCGCGACCGGCGAGACCGAAGGCTACTACATCGATTTCGCCGACGAGCGCTGGCGCCTTTTCGCCCGCGCACTCGCCGAGGGCTTCGCCTATCAGGGCGAACCTTCGCACTACGGCGACGGGGCGGCGCGTGGGTTTCCGAGCGGCCATCTGCCGCCGACGGCCTTCGTCGATTTTCTTCAGAACCACGACCAGATCGGCAACCGCGCGTTCGGCGAGCGGCTGATCACGCTCACCCATCCCGCGATGGAGCGCGCGCTGACGGCGATCCTGCTCGTGTCGCCGCACGTGCCGCTGATGTTCATGGGCGAGGACTGGGGCGAGACCCGGCCCTTCGCGTTCTTCACCGATTTCGAGGGCGAGCTCGCCAGGGCGGTTCGCGACGGGCGCCGGCGCGAATTCGCCAAGTTCGCCGCCTTCGAAGATCCGGCCTCGCGCGACGCCGTCCCCGACCCGAACGATCCCGGCACGTTCACGGCCTCCAAACTCGACTGGGCGAAGCCCGCGACCAAGCCGGGTCGCGCACGCCTTGCCTTTACGCGCGACCTGCTGGCGTTGCGCCTGCGCGAAGTCGCGCCGCTGCTGCGCGGCGCCCCGCCGCATTCGGGTCGCGTGCTCGCGGCCGAGGACGGCGCGGTTGCGGTGCGCTGGGACCTCGGCGCTAGCGCGTTGACGTTGCGCGCCAACCTTGCCGACGCGCCGCGCGATCCGCCGGAAACGCTGGGCCGACCGCTTTTTTCCTGCGGCGGCGGCGCCGCGACCGGGACCATGCCGCCCCGGTCCGTCGCCTGGACCGTTGCTCCGGCCGAGCGCGGGCGATGAGCCGCGCCCCGCCCCGCGCTACATACCGGCTGCAATTCTCGGAGCGCTTCGGGTTTCGCGACGCGGCCGCACTTGCGCCTTATCTTGCCCGGCTCGGCGTGAGCCACGTCTATGCGTCGCCGTTCTTCGCCGCTCGCCCTGGCAGCACGCACGGTTACGACGTCGTGGACCACTGCCGGCTCAACCCCGAACTGGGCGACGCGGAGGATTTCGCGACGATGGTCGGCGCGCTGCGCGACCAGGGCCTCGGCCTGATCGCCGATTTCGTGCCGAACCACATGGGAGTGTTCGGCGCCGCGAACCTCACCTGGCTGAGCCTTCTCGAAGAGGGGCGGGCGAGCCCCTTTGCTCATTGGTTCGACGTGGATTGGGCGTCGCCGACGCCGGGGCTGGCGGGCAAGATCCTCGTCCCCCTGCTCGGCGCGGCTTACGGCGAGGCGCTCGCGTCGGGCGCGCTCGAGCTTCGCCTCGATGCAGAGGGCGACCTCGCGGTCTGGGCGCACGCCACGCACAAGTTGCCCGTTCGCCCGGAGGACTACGCGGTCGTCCTCCGGGCGGCGTCCGATCTCGCGTCCCTCGCCGCGGCCTTCGGCTCGGCGGGTCCGGAGCGGCGGGCGGCGCTGCGCGCCGAACTGGGTCGGGCCGCGCCGCTGGCCGCACCCGCACTCGCCGCGTATCGCGGGCGGCCGGGCGACCTCGCGAGCTGGGCGACGCTCGATGCGTTGATCGCCCGTCAGCACTGGCGGGCGTCGAAGTTCAACCTCGATGGCGACGCGATCAACTATCGCCGCTTCTTCACCATCAGCGACCTCGCCGGTCTGCGGGTGGAGGACACGGCGGTCTTTGACGCCACGCACCGTCTGCTCTTCGAACTGATCGCCGAGGGCGTGCTCGACGGCGTGCGCATCGATCACATCGACGGTCTGCGCGACCCCAAGGCCTATGCGCTTCGCCTGCGCGCCTCCGCCGCGCGGCCCATTTACCTGCTGGTCGAGAAGATCCTCGCGCATGACGAACGCCTGCCCGCGGACTGGGGCGCGGACGGCACGACGGGATACGAATTCGCGAACCTGATTGTCGGGCTACTGACGAACCCGGACGCGTCGGACGCGCTGACGGCTTGCCACCGGGACTTCATCGGTCGCACCGAGAGCCCCGACCAGATCGTGCTCGCCGCGAAGCGCGAGATCATGGCCGGCCCGATGGCGGCCGAGGTCGAGAGCCTCGCGCGGCGGCTGCATGCGCTGGCGCAGAACGATCCGCGCACGCGCGATATCGGCCCGACGACCATGCGTGCGGGGCTCACGGCGCTGATCGCGTCGCTCGACGTTTACCGAACCTACGCCGATGCGAGCGGCATGTCGGGGGCGGACCATGGGCGGATCGCGGCGGCCAATGCGCGCGCGCGGGTCGCCGCGCCCCGGCTCGACCCGCAGGTTTTCGACTACCTCGAAGCGACGCTCACCGGCCCGGCCGGTCCATGGGCGCAGGAGGCGCTTTTGCGCTTCCAGCAGACGACGGGGCCGATCATGGCCAAGGGGCTGGAGGACACAGCGCTCTACCGTTTCACGCGGCTGATGGCGCTCAACGAGGTGGGCAGCAAACCCGGGCGTTACGGCGTCTCGATCGCCGAGTTTCACGCGGCCAACGCCGAACGGCTGTCGCGCGAGCCGGGCGCGATGCTCGCCACCTCGACGCACGACACCAAGCGCGGTGAGGACGCGCGCATGCGCATCGCCGCGATCTCGTGGGCGCCGGAGCTGTGGCGACGGTCGGTCTTCGAATGGCGCGACCTGCTGACGGGACCGGACAGCGGCGCGCTCGATCCCGGCGAGGAGTACCTGTTCTACCAGTTGCTTCTCGGCGCCTGGCCCGCCGAATGGTGCGATGACGCGCCGCTCCCGGCCGCCGGGATCACGGATTTGCGTGACCGTGTCGTCGCCGCGATGCTGAAGTCCATCCGCGAGGCCGGCCGCAACACCCGGTGGATCTTCGGCGACGACGCGTATGAGCGCGCGTTCACGGCGTTCGTGGTGCGCGCGCTCGATCCCGAACGGAGCGCCGACTTTCTCGCGGCGTTTGGCGCGGCGGCGGCGCGCTTCGGGGCGATCGGCGCCGCGAACGGACTTGTGCAGGCGGCGCTGAAACTGACGGTTCCCGGCGTGCCCGACATCTATCAGGGCGCGGAATTCTGGGAGCAGAGCCTCGTCGATCCCGATAACCGGCGCGACGTCGATTTCGCCGCCCGCGTCGCTGCGTTCGACACAGCCGCCGCCGAACCCGCGCCGGGCTTCGCCGCCCGGGACAAGTTCGCGCTGACCGCCCGGCTGCTGGCGCTGCGGTGCGAACGACCGCGCCTTTTCGCCGAGGGCAGCTACGAGCCGCTGCAACTCGCGGGCGCCGACGCGGGGCGTGTCTGCGCGTTTCGGCGTCGGCTCGGCGACGCGACGCTGCTTGTCGCCGTCGCCTTCGGCTGGACGCGGGAAGCGGCGCCGGACGCCCGCGCGGTCGATCCGATCGAGCCGTCCGGCTGGTCGGACGCGCTGGCGACCGACCGCGCTCGGGGCAGCGGGGTTTTCCCACGCTTCGAACGTCTGCCGGTGCAGGTTCTGTATCGCTGACCTCGCTAGGGCCGGTTCGCCGTGCCGGTCAGCCCCGCGCCCCTCTACCCGCTACCACCGCTGCACTTTCTCGCGGCGACGATTGCCGACGAGGGTCGTGTAGCGCCCGCCAGGCGCGACGCGGACGCGTGCCGCCGAAGCAAGCGCCCCATGCCGGCGAGGAAGGCGCCCGCCTCGCACTGGCGGGTGTTCCCGAATGGCGGGCCGCCAGGGCGGGCCGTCGCCCGGTAAACACGACACTCGTGGCCGCGTCTCGCAATGCGCCGGCGCCGGGCAAAGGCCCGGCGAGCGGATCACGCTGAACCTCGGGCCGACGTCGCTTGACCCCCCCAATCCTCCCGTCGCAAGCTGACTTCATCGCGCAAAGGTAACACGCATGACTGAAGCAGCTACTTCGCCGCATCAACCGGAACTCGTCAGGGTCATGGGGCCGAAGCTTCTTCTGTTGTTCATCGTCGGCGACATTCTGGGCACCGGCGTTTACGCGTTGACCGGCACGGTGGCGGGCGAGGTCGGGGGTGCGGCCTGGGCCCCGTTCGTCGTGGCATTTCTGGTTGCGACGTTCACGGCGTTCTCTTATCTCGAACTGGTCACGCGCTATCCGCAAGCCGCCGGCGCCGCGCTCTATGCGCATCAGGCGTTCGGCGTGCATTTCCTCACCTTCCTCGTCGCCTTCACCGTCATGTGCTCGGGTATCACCTCCGCCTCGACCGCGTCGAACGCCTTCGCCGGCTTCGTCAGCGACGGCTTCGGCCTTGGGCTCGAGGCGGGCTCCGGCGGCATCCTCGCGTTGGCGCTCGGCTTCATGGCGCTCGTCGCGGCGATCAACTTCCGCGGCGTCGGCGAGAGCGTCAAGGCGAACGTCGTGCTCACCTGCGTCGAGCTCTCGGGTTTGCTGCTGATCATCTTCGTCGGCTTCTGGGCGATGAGCCAGGGCCGCGCCGATTTCAGCGAGGTGATGGTTTTCCGCTCGTCGGAGGAGAAAAGTGCGTTCCTCGCACTGACGGCCGCGACCTCCCTCGCCTTCTTCGCGATGGTCGGCTTCGAGGACTCGGTGAACATGGCCGAGGAATGCACGAACCCCGTCCGCGACTTCCCGAGGGTCATGCTTGCCGGGCTCGGCATCACCGGGATCATCTACGTGCTGGTGTCGATCTGCGCCGTCGCACTTGTCCCGGTCGGCGATCTGACCGACACGAGCAAGGGATCGGCGCTGACCCAGGTGGTGCGCGCCGGCGCGCCCGGCCTGCCGTTCGACCGGATCTTTCCGTTCATCGGCATGTTCGCGGTGGCGAACTCGGCGCTGATCAACATGCTGATGGCGAGCCGGTTGCTCTACGGCCTCGCACGGCAGGGGGTGCTGCCCCACGCGCTCGGCGTCGTGCATCCGACGCGGCGCACGCCGTGGATCTCGATCCTGTTCACGACTGCGCTCGCCTTCGGGTTGATCTATTTCGTCGTGACCGGGGCCAAGGCGCAGGCGATCAGTCTGCTCGGCGGCACCACGGCGCTGCTGCTGCTTTGCGTGTTCACCGTCGTCAACATCGCGTTGATCGTTCTGCGCCGCCAGCCGCCGGTCGCGCACGCGCATTTTCGGACGCCGACCGTCCTGCCCTACATCGGCGCCGCGACCTGCGCGTTCCTGGTGGGGCCATGGGCGCGCAGCGCCGAACAGATGGGCCAGTACCGCATCGCCGCATGGCTGCTCGCGATCGGAGTGGCGCTCTGGGCCTTGACCTGGGCGTGGAATCGTGGGCTTCGCCGACGCCCCGGCGGCCTCGCGCGTCCCGACGCCCTGGCCGCGCGACGCCGCGACGCCCCGCGGTCCTAGTCCCGGATCGCGCGGCGACCCGCCGCGCCGAACTCGGCAGCAACGGCTCATCAGCCGCTAGCGGGTGGCGCCTGTCGATGTCGTCGGCCGAGCCCCTGACCAGGCACCGCCAGCGTCTGGCGTTCACATCGGGTCTGAAGTCGTTTGGCGCGCCCGTCCACGATCGAGCGATGAAGGGCGCGATCCCATCGACTTGCCGCTGCAACGCGAAGAGCTTCGACACCGCCCACGCGACCACAGGCCCCACGTCGCGGCCGATCAGGCAGAGGACGAGGTCGCGCCAGCTCGTGGGCGCGCCTCTGGCGACCAACATCGCTGCGTCCGGCGTCGGCGGCAACGATTAACGCCCAGGTTTTGGCGTCAAACGCTCCAACCGTCGCTAGGGGGAGCTTGATTGTGTTTCTGAGCAACGCCGTCATATGACGCCACGGCGGGTCGCCGCGTCGGCGTCGACACCTCGACCCGCCGCGTCCAGCCGGTGTAGCTTGATCCGCGTCGGCGTCCGAGCGTGCCTCCCCGACGCCACGTGAGGGGAACACGAAAGATTACGATGATCGACGGACTGACGCCTCGGCGCCGGTGTCGGTCGGACCGGTCGTGTCTAATTCGCCGTCGTCGCGAACTCCAACCCCGGCGCGGCCATGCCGACGGCCTCCATCAGCGCACCCGTTCGCACCAGCTTCGCCGCCGCCTCGAGATCGGGCGCGAGCAGCCGGTCGGCCCCGAGCGCCGGCGCCACTTCCCGCAGCCGCGCGATCACCGCGCCGAGCGGCGCGCTGGTCTGCAGCGGCGCGCGGAACTCCACCCCCTGCGCCGCGCACAGCGCCTCGATGCCGACGATCCGCTCGAGGTTCGCCGCCATGGGCGCCAGCCGGCGCGCCCCATGCGCCGCCATCGACACATGGTCCTCCTGATTGGCGCTCGTTGGCGTCGAGTCGGTCGAACACGGATTGGCGAGGTGCTTGTTCTCGCTCATCAGCGCCGCGGTCGTGACTTCCGCGATCATGTAACCCGAATTCAGTCCCGGACTGGCCGTCAGGAACGGCGGCAGATCGTGCGACAGCGTCGGATCGACCATCAGCGCCACGCGGCGTTGCGCGATCGCTCCGATCTCGGCCAGCGCCAACGCGATGATGTCCGCGGCGAACGCCACTGGCTCCGCGTGGAAATTCCCGCCCGAAACGATCCCGTCCGCCAGCACCAGCGGATTGTCGGTCGCCGCGTTCGCCTCGGTCTCCAGCGTCGCGCCGGCGCCGCGCATCAGGTCCATCGCCGCCCCGGTCACCTGCGGCTGGCAGCGGATGCAGTAAGGGTCCTGGACGCGCGCATCTCCGCTCCGGTGGCTTTCGCGGATCGCGGAGCCGGCCATGACGGCCCGCATGAACGCTGCCGCGTCGATCTGCCCGCGATGGCCGCGCAGCGCATGTATCTCCGCCCGAAGCGGCGCCGTCGAGCCCATGATCGCGTCCGTGGACAGGCACGACGTCACCAGCGCCGTCACCGCCGCCCGCCAGCCCGCGAACAGTCCCGCCAGCGCCCAGGCCGTCGAGAACTGCGTGCCGTTGATCAGCGCCAGACCCTCCTTGGCCCCGAGCGCCACCGGAGCCAGCCCGACCGACGCCAGCGCCCGCCCGGCCGGCATGACGCGCCCGCCGACCTCCGCGTCCCCCTCGCCGATCATCGTCGCCGCCATATGCGCGAGCGGGGCGAGATCGCCCGACGCGCCGACCGAGCCCTGCACCGGCACGACCGGCGAGACGCCGTGCGCCAGCATTCCCTCCAGCAGCGCCACAAGTTCCCAGCGCACTCCCGACGCGCCGCGTCCCAGCGACAGCAGCTTGAGCGCCATCATCAACCGCACGATCGCCCGGGGCGAGGGATCACCGACCCCGGCGCAATGCGAAAGGATCAGGTTGCGCTGCAACGCCGCGGTGTCTTCCGCCGCGATCTTCACGCTCGCAAGCTTTCCGAATCCGGTGTTGACCCCGTAGACCGCCGTGCGACCGGCGACGGCTTCGGCGATCCGCACAGCCGCCGCCTCGACCCGCGCGCGCACGCGCGGGTCGAGCGTCACCGCCCCGCTTCCCCGCCAGATCGCCTCCAGCGTCACGAGCCGTGTCGCGCCCGGCTCAAGAAGGATCGACGCTTCGCTCACGGCCCCAACGCCCTCCGGCGTTCCGCGGCGGGCGCCCGTTCATCCGCCGTCCCGGATCGCGAAGCCGCAGCCATGCTCATGAACGCCGCACGGGCGAAATCGCCTTCATTCGCTTCCAACTCGGTCCAGACGCCGGTCGGCGGATCGGGCACTCGGCATCCCGCGCTTGACCACCAGCGGATCGACCGTCCCGGTTACTTCTGCCACTGCCAGGGCTCCGTAGTCTCGCTCCATTGTCATCATAACGCCGATTGCGGGACGGATCTTCCCTTTTGGCGCCGCCCGATCCCGCTCGTCGTCCATCCTTCTGGCTCGCTGTCCGTCCGGGGGGTTGCGTAAATCGGGCGAGCGACTACCACGGGGCGTCCGATCCCGTCCCGAGGAGCGCCGACGTGTTCGCCCTGTTTCGTTTCGACAGTTTTTTCAGTATCTGGTACTGGGTGCTGATGGTGACGGTCTGGACGCTGGTCTGCCACAGCACCCTCGGCGTGCCGCATGACATGATCCTGCGCGCGACCCGCGCACCCGACGTCGCCGATCGCGTCGAGACCCTTGCCCGCATCGCCGCCGAGCGACGCGCGGGCCTCGCCGACGCGGTCGGCGTTCCGCTGGCCGCCGTCGCGGGTTTCGCGCTGGCGATGCTGGCAGCGCTCGGCTTCTGGAGCCGGGTTGAATTTGCGGCGGCCGCGTTCGTTATCCTTTTCCCGCTCGCGCTGGTGACGATCGGTGAGGTGCGGCTGGCCCGGCAGGTGCGGGCGGGCCGCCTCACCGGCGATGCGCTGCGGCGCGGAATAGCCCGCCAGCGCGCGCTGAACCAGGGCGTCGCCGTGCTCGCGATCTTCGCCGCGGCGATCGCGGCGCTCGAACGTCCGCTGCGCGGCGCCGCCTTTTGACGCCGCGCCGCGCAGACGGGGGCTGGCTTCGGATCGAGGCCCTGCTATGCCGGATACGCGCGCGCAGACCAAGGGGCCGGCGTCCAACCCCCAGCGCCGGTCCCCGGAGACCGCTTGTCTTGGCCGCCGCGCTGCACTAGCACGCGACACATGACCGGGGACCGACATCCGCAGCCCGGAAAGCTTTTCGTGGGTGGTTGCCCCGAAGGCTTCGACGCGCGCTATCTTGCCCGGACCATCGGCCGCGCCGACGGACCGGTGCTTCATGTCGCGCGCGACGACGCGCGGCTGGCCTCGCTGCGCGCGTCGCTTCGGTTCTTCGCGCCGGAGTTGCCGGTGCTGACCTTCCCCGCCTGGGACTGCCTGCCATACGACCGGATCTCGCCCAATCCCGAGATCGCGGCGGCGCGCATGGCGACACTTGCGCTGCTTGCAGACGGCTTCGCGCGCCCCGCCGCGATCCTGACGACGGTGAACGCGGCGATCCAGCGCGTGCCGAAGCGGTCGGTCATCCGGGGCGCGAGCTTCGTCGCGGAGGTCGGTCAACGGATCGACATCGACGAGTTGCGCCGATATCTGGCGCGCATGGGGTTCCACGCGGCGCCCACGGTCGGCGAGCCGGGCGAATTCGCGGTGCGCGGTGGGCTGATCGACATCTATCCGCCCGGCGCCGGCGGGCCGGTCCGGCTCGATCTTTTCGGCGACGTTCTGGACTCCGCGCGGCGGTTCGATCCCGTCAGCCAGCGCACGACGGAAAAGGTCGCGCGGGTGGAGCTGGCGCCGGTGTCGGAGGTGATCCTCGACGAGCCCTCGATCGGACGGTTCCGCACGCGATACCGCGCGATGTTCGGCGCGGCGGGCGGCGAAGACCCGCTCTACGAGGCGGTCAGCGCCGGGCGCAAGCATCAGGGCTACGAGCAATGGCTGCCGCTTTATCACGACGGGCTGGAGACGATCTTCGACTATCTGCCGGGCGCGCCAGTTCTGCTCGACGAGCGGTTCGATGCGTCGCAGGACGCGCGCTGGGACGCGCTGAGCGAACAGTATGACACTCGCGCCGCGGCGTTGGGCGTGAAGTCGCGGCTGGGGACGGTCTACAAGCCGTGCCCGCCGGAGGAACTGTATCTCGACGCGGCGGCGCTAGCCGCGACGCTGCAAGGCCGGGCCGTGCATCGGCTCGCGGCGTTGCCGGCGCCGCTCGGTTTCGGCGTGATCGACGCGGGCGGGCGGATCGGGCGGAATTTCGCGCCCGAACGGCAGAACGAGGCGGTGAACTTGTTCGACGCGCTGGCCGCGCACGTGAAGGCGAAGCGGCGTTCGGGCGCCGTCGTCGTGGCGACCTATTCGAAGGGCGCGCGGGAGCGGATGGCGGTGCTGCTCGCCGACAGCGGCATGACCGACGCCGTCGAGCTGCGCAAGGCCGCGGACATCGACGGCGACGGCCTCTATCTCGCGGTCTGGGCGCTGGAGCACGGGTTCGAGGCCGAGGGGCTGACGGTGATCGCCGAGCAGGACGTGCTCGGTGATCGGCTGATCCGGGCGCCGAGGCGCCGCAAGCGCGCAGAGAATTTCCTGGCCGAGGCCGCCGGACTGATGGCGGGCGATCTGGTCGTGCATGTCGACCACGGCATCGGTCGCTACACCGGGCTCGAAACCATCACGGCGCTGGGCGCGCCGCACGAATGCCTGGCGCTCGAGTATGCCGGCGGCGACAAGCTCTATCTGCCGGTCGAGAACGTCGAGCTGCTCAGCCGCTACGGTCACGACGAAGGCTTGCTCGACCGGCTGGGCGGAGGCGCCTGGCAGGCGAAGAAGGCCCGGCTGAAAGCGCGGATCCGCGACATGGCCGAGCGGCTGATCCGCATCGCGGCCGAGCGCACGCTGCGATCGGGCGCGATCCTGACGCCGCCCGAGCATCACCTTTGGGAAGAGTTCTGCGCGCGGTTTCCGTATGCCGAGACCGACGACCAGCTGAACGCGATTTCCGACGTGCTCGGCGACATGGCGTCGGGCGCGCCGATGGATCGGCTGGTCTGTGGCGACGTCGGCTTTGGCAAGACCGAGGTGGCGCTGCGCGCGGCGTTCGTCGCCGCGATGTCCGGGGTGCAGGTGGCGGTGATCGCACCGACGACGCTGCTGTCGCGCCAGCACTACAAGAACTTCGCCGAACGGTTCCGGGGCCTGCCGGTGCAGGTGCGGCAGCTTTCGCGGTTCGTACCGGCCAGGGAGGCGGCGGAGACGCGTGACGGCCTCGCGCGGGGCACCGTCGATATCGTCATCGGAACGCATGCGCTGCTGGCGAAGGGAGTGCGGTTCAAGAACCTCGGGCTGATGATCATCGACGAAGAACAGCATTTCGGCGTCCAGCACAAGGAGCGGCTGAAGGCGCTGCAAAGCGACGTTCACGTGCTGACGCTGACCGCGACGCCGATCCCGCGGACGTTGCAGATGGCGCTCAGCGGCGTGCGCGAGTTGAGCCTGATCGCGACGCCCCCCGTCGATCGGCTCGCGATCCGCACGTACGTCAGCGAGTTCGATATGATCACCGTGCGCGAGGCGCTGCTGCGCGAGCGGTATCGCGGCGGGCAGGCGTTCTATGTCGTGCCGCGCATCACGGATCTGGCGGAGGTCGAGGCCTTCCTGCGCGAACAAGTGCCGGAAGTGAGCGTCGTCATCGCGCACGGCCAGCTGGCGGCGACCGAGCTCGACGCGCGGATGAACGCGTTTTACGACGGCAAGTACGACGTGCTGTTGTCCACGACCATCGTCGAGTCCGGGCTCGACATTCCGGCGGCGAATACCCTGATCGTCGCGCGGGCGGACATGTTCGGCCTCGCGCAACTCTACCAGATCCGGGGCCGGGTCGGGCGATCGAAACTGCGGGCGTACGCGTTCTTCATGACCGAGCCGCGCAAGACGCTGACCCCGCAGGCGGAGCGGCGATTGCGCGTTCTGGGGGCGCTCGACAGCCTCGGCGCCGGGTTCACGCTGGCGAGCCAGGATCTCGACATCCGCGGGGCGGGCAACCTTCTCGGCGAGGAGCAGTCGGGTCAGGTCCGCGAGGTCGGGTTCGAACTTTATCAGGACATGCTGCAGGAGGCGATCGCCAAGCTGCGCTCGGGCGAGATCGAGATGGAGGGCGACGGCGAATGGTCGCCGACGATCAATCTCGGGGTGCCGGTGCTGATCCCGGAGGCCTACGTTCCCGATCTCGACGTGCGGCTCGGGCTATATCGCCGGCTCTCGCAGCTGGAGAAGAAGGTCGAGATGGAGGGATTCGCCGCCGAGCTGATCGACCGGTTCGGCCCGCTGCCGCAGGAGGTCGACACCTTGCTGACAATTCTGCGGATCAAGGCTCTGTGCAAGCGGGCGGGGATCGCGAAGCTCGACGGAGGGCCGAAGGGCGCGACCGTGGCGTTTCATCTCGACAAGTTCGCCAATCCCGCCGGTCTGGTCGCGTTTTTGCACGACCAGCACGGCGAGGCGAAGGTGCGCGACAACAAGATCGTCGTGCGCCGCGACTGGGCCGACGCCAAGGCGCGGCTGGTCGGCGCGTTTCTGATCGCGCGCGATCTGGCGGTGCTGGCGAAACCCGAAGCACAGGCAAAGCGGAGCGCCTGACGCTCGGCGCGCCGCGCCGTACTGTTCGATCAGCATGAAGTTTTCGCGCTGGGTTGCTACGGACTATCTGTCCGCAATCCTCCCGAGGCGAAGTATTCGGTCAGGATGCGGCCATAGACGCGCGTGAGCGCCTCCACCTGGGCTATCTCGACCCGTTCGTCGACCTGGTGCATCGTCGGGCCGTGAAGGCCCACCTCGACCACCGGGCAATGACGCTTGACGAAGCGGGCGTCCGACGTGCCTCCGGCGGTCGAATGGACCGGCGTGACGCCGGTTTCGAGCGCGACCGCGCGGGTGACGAGGTCGGTGAAGGCCCCGGGCGCGGTCACGAAGCTCTCGCCGGAAATGTCGAAGCGCGCGGCGATCCCCACGCCGAACTCCTTGGCCGCACGGTCGGTCTCGGTCTCGATCCAGTCCGAAAGCGACGGCCCGCTATGGGCGTCGTTGAAGCGTATGTTCACCGTCGCGCGCGCCTGCGCCGGGATGACGTTAGACGCGGTGTTGCCGGTGTCGATCGTCGTGATCGCCAGCGTCGAGGGACCGAAATGCGCGGTCCCGGCGTCGAGCTTGCGCGCGGCCAGCCGGTCGAGCAAGCGCACCAGCGCGGGCAGCGGATTGCGCGCGCGCTCGGGGTAGGCCGAGTGCCCCTGCACCCCGTAGGCGGTCAGCCGGGCGGTGAGCGAGCCGCGCCGCCCGATCTTTATCGCGTCGCCGAGACGTTCGGCCGCCGTGGGTTCGCCCACGACGCAGTGATCGAGACGCTCGCCCTGCGCCTCCATCCAGTCGAGGAGCGCCAACGTGCCGTCACTGGCGTCGGCTTCCTCGTCGCCGGTGATCAGCAGCGCGACCGAGCCCGCGGGCGGCGAGGCCGTAACGAAATCGACGGCGGCGGCGACAAAGGCCGCGACCCCGGACTTCATGTCCGACGCGCCCCGGCCGTGGATCCAGCCGTCGGCGATCACGCCGGCGAACGGCGGTCGCCGCCAGGCGCCGACATCGCCCGGCGGCACCACGTCGGTGTGACCGCTGAAGCCGAACACCGGGCGGTCGGTTCCCCAGCGGGCGTAGAGATTGGCGATCCCGCCCCGGTCGCAGCGCGTCGTCGCGAAACCCGCGCCGCCGAGCAGGCGTTCGAGCAGCGGAATGGCGCCGCCGTCCTCGGGCGTGACGGAAGCGCAGCGGATGAGGTCGGCGGTCAGGGCGACAGGGTCGATCATCGGAACTCCAGCATGGGTCGCAAGCTACCCGTTCGGGCGCCCGGGCAGCAACGGCGAACGTCAGCCCGGCTCGTGAAAGGCGGTCGCGAGCGCGCGTTCGGCGGCGTGGTACGCGACCGCCTCCGCGCCGAACGGGTCGCCCGCGAACCGGCCGAGGCGGGCGGCGGTTTCGAAAAAGCCGAGCGCCGGCAAGCCGTCGCGCGCCCGGCTCACCACCAGAGCCGCGATGAACGGGTGGCCGTGGGCGGCGTCCTCGTCCATCAGCACTTCGAGCATCACGCTGACCGAATGGATCAGATGCGGCGGCTTCAGGCCGAGCCCGCGCGCCGCCTGCTGACAGGTCATCGTCTCTCCCAGACCGGCCAGCACGCGAAGATTGGCGCGCAGCGCGGGCAAGGCGGCGAGGGTGTCGGACATCCGGACTGCCTCATTCGGGATCCGCAGGATGTCACGCCACTCGTCCCTTGCGCAAGCCACAGCGCGCTACCGCGTCGGGCGCACGGACACGCGTATTCGTGCGAAGCAAAACTCCCGGGCGCCTCCGAACGCGCTGGAGGGCGCCCCTAGGTCGCCATTCTGGAGCGGGTAGCGGGAATCGAACCCGCGCCTGGAGCTTGGAAGGCTCTTATGATACCATTTCACCATACCCGCATCCCCCAACGATACCCTAGGGCGTCCCTGCGCGCAAGGCGCGGGCGCCGCGCGCACGGACCGGCCGGGTCTTGTGTTTGCCGCGTCGCGGCGCTAGGTACAGCGCTTCAATGTCTTGTCGCGGATGTCTGGAGGCGTCTAATGGCCCGTGTTACCGTCGAGGATTGCGTCGACAAAGTCCCGAACCGCTTCGAGCTGGTGATGCTCGCGGCGCACCGCGCCCGTGCGCTGGCGGCCGGTTCGGTGATCACCATCGATCGCGACAACGACAAGAATCCGGTCGTGGCGCTTCGCGAGATCGCCGAAGAGACGCTGACCGCCGAACATCTGCGGGAAAACGCGATCGAGAGCTTCCAACGCCAGATCGAAGTGGACGAGCCCGAGGACGACGTGATGACCCTGCTCGTGAGCAACGACGCTCCGGTCGAGGACGACATGTCCGAGGAACGCCTGCTCCGCGCGCTGATGGAAGCCCAGGGCGAAAACTGAACCCGACGCGCGCCGTCGCCGTCGATCAGGTCCTGGTCAAACCCGGGCCGGACGGGGTCGTTCCCGGCGACGCGCTGACCGGGCTGGTCAAATCCTATAATCCGCGCTCGGACAGCGGCCTGATCCAGGCCGCCTACGACTACGGCGCCAAGATGCACTCCGGGCAAATGCGAACATCCGGCGCGCCTTATTTCAGT
>Ga0105046_10009701_pt1 | contig 15020 bp, 8 predicted proteins | sample MAT03_FD_78385 | JGI IMG/M metagenome (GOLD analysis project Ga0105046, IMG submission 78385) | Freshwater microbial communities from Lake Fryxell liftoff mats and glacier meltwater in Antarctica - MAT-03 (megahit assembly) | ecosystem: Environmental > Aquatic > Freshwater > Ice > Liftoff... | reverse complement strand
GAAATCAGCACCACCGTCACGCCGATGATGGCGCCCGAAATCTGCTTCATCGCCTTGCGTGTGGCTTCCAGCGGCGGCAGACCCTCCTCGCTCATGATGCGCTCGACGTTTTCAACCACCACAATCGCATCATCGACCACAATGCCGATCACCAGCACCATGCCGAACATGGTCAGCACGTTGATCGAAAAACCCAGCGCCAGCAGCGTGCCGAAGGTGCCCAGCAAGGCAATCGGCACCACGATGGTCGGGATCACCGTGTAGCGCCAGTTCTGCAGGAACAGGAACATCACCAGAAACACCAGCGCCACCGCCTCCAGCAACGTGACTGCCACCTGCGAGATTGAAATCTGCACGAAGCGCGAACTGTCGTACGGAATACTCCAGCTCACGCCCTGGGGGAAATAACGCTCCAGCTCGGCCATCTTCTGGCGAACCGCCTTGGCAGAAGCCAGTGCGTTGCCGCTGGGCGACAACTGCACGCCGATACCGACCGCTGGCTGGCCGTTCAGGCGCGCCGAGGTTGCATAGGTCTGGCCGCCCAGTTCCAGGCGCGCCACGTCTTTGAGGCGCACGGTCGATCCGTCGTTGTTGGCGCGCAGCACGATGTTGCCGAACTGCTCGACGTTGGCCAGTTGGCCATTGACCACCACCGTTGCGGCGATGCCCTGGCCGCCGACGTTCGGCAGGTCACCGATGGTGCCGGAAGCCACCTGCGCGTTTTGCGTGCGAATGGCTTGGGTGACGTCGGCAGAGGACAGGTTGAAACCGGCGAGCTTGGCCGGGTTTATCCACACACGCATTGCGCGCTCGGAGCCAAACAGCTGGGCCTGGCCAATGCCGGGCAGGCGCTGCAGCTCCGGTACCACGGTGCGCGACGCGTAGTCGCCCAGTGCAATCGGATCAATCGCCGGGTTGGTAGACGACAGCATGGTGAACAGCAGGAAGTTCGAGCGCGACTTGTCCACCCGCACACCCTGCTGGGTCACCGCCTGCGGCAGACGAGGCGAGGCCCGCGACAGCCGGTTTTGCACATCCACCTGGGCCAGGTCGGCGTTGGTGCCGGGCTGGAAGCTGATGGTGATGGTGCCGGTGCCGTTGGCCTGGGCCACCGACTCCATGTAGATCAGGCCGGGTGCGCCATTCATCTCGCGCTCGATCACGGACAGCACGCTGTCCTCCAGCGTCCGGGCTGAGGCGCCGGGATAGGCGGTGGTGATGACGATGGCCGGCGGGGCCACCGGCGGGTACTGGGAAATCGGCAATTGCGTGATGGCCACCGCACCCATGACGCTGATGAACAGCGCGATCACCCAGGCAAAGATGGGCCTGTCGATAAAAAACTTGGCCATGCAGCGGGCTCCTTATTTCGCGGCTGCTGAAGCAGCCGCTGCAGGCGCCGAAGCTGCGGCTGCCGACGCTGCGCCGGCAGGCCTGGCCGCCACCGGCTGCCACGGCACCGGCTTGACGGTGGCACCAGGCCGCAGTTTCTGGAAGCCATCGACCATGACTTTTTCGCCGGTCTTCAGGCCGTCCAGTACCACCCAGGTGTTGCCTTTGGCCGAACCTATCCTGATGGTGCGCGGCGTGACCTTGTTGTCATCCCCCACCACCATCACCGTGTCGCCCTGCGCGCTGCGCGTGACCGCCTGCTGCGGCAAGGTAAGCGCATTGATGGCCTGTGCCTGCTCAAGCCGCACGCGCACATACAGGCCTGGCAGCAAGTCGCCGGTCGGGTTGGGCACCTCGGCGCGCAGGGTGATCTGGCCGGTGCTTGAGTCGACGGTGAGGTCGGAAAACAGAAGGCGGCCGGCTTCGGCATACTCGCTGCCGTCTTCCAGCACAATGCGCACGCTGGCGGCCTGGTTGCCGGCGGCACGTTTGAACTGGCCGCTTTCGAGGCCCTTGCGCAGCTTCATCACCTCCGACGCCGACTGCGTGAAGTTGACATACATCGGGTTGATTTGCTGGATCACGGCCAGTTGGGTGGACTCACCCTGCCCGACCAGGGCGCCTTCGGTGACCAGCGCGCGGCCGATACGGCCAGAAATCGGCGCCGTCACTGCGGCGTACCCCAGGTTGATGCTGGCGGTCTGCACGTTGGCCTTGCCGACGGCGACATCGGCTTCAGCCTGCTTTTGTGCGGCGACCGCATTGGCATATTCCTGCTTGCTCACCGCATTGGCTTCGACCAGGTTCTTGTAGCGCCCGGCCAGGGCCGTGGCCTGGGCCAGATTGGCTTCGGCCCGTGATTGCCCCGCCTGGGCGCTGGCCACCTGCGCCGCGTAAGGTGCCGAATCAATGGTGAACAGCGGCTGGCCGGCCTTGACGTCGCTGCCCTCGCGGAATAGCCTTCTTTGCAAAATACCGGCAGCACGCGCCCGGACCTGGGCCACGCGCGAGGCCTCCAGCCGGCCCGGCAGTTCCGTCACCAGGCCGACGTCACCCTGGCTGACCGTCACCACGCCGACTTCGGCAGGCGGCGGCGCAGCCCCTCCACCCGCAGCACCATTGCCACCCTTGCCGCAGCCTGCCAGCAACAGCGTGGTCAGCATGGCGGCCAGCAGCAGTTGTGGGTGGCAGGTATTTTTCAGCAGTCGTTCAGCGGACGAAACAGGCTGAATCAGGCTCGACGTAGGCATGCGGCTTCCTTGAATAATGACGGGTGCAGAACAGGAAAAGAATGGGAAGCCGTTCAGGAAAGCAAGCTAGCTAGCCCAAAACCAGCGGTTTTTGCGGTATCGGATTTTACATACATTCGCGAATGTATATTCGAAGCATCAGGAGCCTGTCGGGCTTGGGAATCGTCGGCTGCAAATCGCTTTCGACGCCCCAAGCCCGACCGGCTCCTGGCAAAATTAAATCACAGGAAAGAAATTTTGGCTCGCCGTACCAAAGAAGATGCCCAGACCACCCGCCACAGCCTGCTCGACGCGGCGGAATTGCTGTTCCAGGCACAAGGTGTGTCCCGCACCTCGCTCAACGACATTGCCAAACAGGCAGGCACCAGCCGCGGCGCCATTTACTGGCATTTCAAGGACAAGGCCGACCTCTTCAACGCCATGATGGAAAGGGTCACGTTGCCGCTGGAACAATCCTTTCAGGACCTTGGGCGAGACACACAGCTTGATCCGCTGGTAGGCCTGTGCGGCGGCGTGCGCGAGGCACTGCTGCGCATTTCCAGCGACCCGCAGACGCGCCGGGTGTTTGAAGTGGCGACCCACAAAGTGGAATATGTCGATGAACTGCAGGCTGTCCGGCTACGACACCTGAAGGCGCGCCACGAATTCCTGTCCCAGGTGAAACGCGGCCTGCAAGCCTCAGCCGCGTGGCAAGCTGTGGAATTGGCCATCCCCGCTGGCACGGCGGCGGAAGGCCTGCACGCCATCATTGACGGCCTGATCCAGAACTGGCTGCTCGACCGTGCCGTGTTTGACCTGGTCGGGGTGGGCCAGCAGGTGATGGCGGTTTATCTATGCGGCTTGGGCCTCAAGCCTGGGGACGGAGGCTAATGCAAGTGGCGCGGCTTGCGCCCGCCGCCGCCGTGGCCGGAGCCCCCCTGTGAGCCGCCCAGACCCCGGGGCGGCCGCCCCAGTTGCATGGAGTTGACCAGCGTCTCAAAACGCTGCTCGAACAGCTTGTCGACAGCCGCCACCACGTCACCCAGCTCGGTGGCATCAAAATGGCGCTCCATCAAACCAATCATGTCCTGCACCAGCAAGTCACGCTGGACCTGCATGATCGCTGCCGGCGTGGGACCGACAAAATACATCGCAAAGTCGTCCCTGGCTTCCTCACCTTCGCGCTCCTCATCCTCGTCAAAGTCCGCGTCGTAAAACGTGACCTCGATGGGCGCGCCGCTCAGGGCCATCTCGTTGAGGGCCATGCAGACTTCGTCGAACACCTGCCTGAAATCCTCGTCACCGGGAACCGTCCAGCACAGCTGCAGCAGATGCTGTTGGGCATCGAAACGTATGCCGGGCTCTTCCTCGTACACACTGGCCGCGCCGTCCGCCAGCGATTTGGCACCCGCGTAGGCCCAAAGCGGTTTGAGCGCATCCTGCAACTGCTCAAAAGCGACGTCGTCACGCAAGGGCACTTCCCCGTGCACGTGAATTTCAAAAGGAGGGGTGTTGTAGCGGGCCATGGAATCTATCTTAACCAGTTGGCGCCCGAAAGGAGATGGCCGCAGCCACGCAATGACTTGGGGGCACCGGTGATGTGAAGGTCGGCAAACCTCAGGGGAAACGTTGGTGCCCGGGACCGGAATCGAACCGGTACGCCCCTTATGCAGGAAAGCGGCGGATTTTAAGTCCGATGTGTCTACCAATTTCACCACCCGGGCAGGGCTTTCTATTGTGAAACAAAAAGGCCCCATCAGATCGACTGACGAGGCCCGAGTAAAAAAAATGCAAACGCGATTTTCTGGAGGCGCGGCCCGGAGTCGAACCGGGCTAGCCGGATTTGCAATCCGGTACATAACCGCTTTGTTACCGCGCCGTAATTTTTCTGCATCAGTAAAACCTTTCGGATTCTACCGGCTGCCTTTGTTGGTCACCGCCAAAGAAAAAGGACAGCATTTTAACGTGCTGCCCTTTTGAATTGGAGCGGGAGAAGAGTCTCGAACTCTCGACCTCAACCTTGGCAAGGTTGCGCTCTACCAACTGAGCTACTCCCGCGAATACAGCCTCGAATTATAGCGCAGTTTTTTGCGCGTTTTGAGGAGGCTGCAAAAATTTGCTCAATGCGTGATGCTGCCGGCGACGGCCGCCGCAGGGCCTGCCGCAGCCGCAGCCGCGACGGCCGGTTCTTCCTCGGGCAAAGGCACGGGCTGGCGCACCAGCGCGATCTGCAGCACCTGGTCGATCCATTTGACCGGCACGATCTCGAGGCCGTTTTTCACGTTCTCGGGAATCTCCTGCAAATCCTTGGCATTTTCCTCGGGGATGATCACCGTCTTGATGCCGCCGCGCAATGCAGCAAGCAGCTTTTCCTTGAGGCCCCCAATGGCCGTGACTTCGCCGCGCAGCGTGATCTCGCCGGTCATGGCCACGTCGCCGCGCACCGGGATGCCGGTGATGGCGGACACAAAGGCCGTGGTCATGGCAGCGCCGGCACTCGGACCGTCCTTGGGTGTGGCGCCATCGGGCACGTGGATATGGATGTCGCGCTTTTCGAACATCTCGTCCTTGATGCCCAGCACGCGTGCACGGCTGCGCACCACGGTACGTGCAGCTTCCACCGATTCTTTCATCACGTCGCCGAGCGAGCCGGTGCGCGTGATCACGCCCTTGCCGGGCATCATGGCTGCCTCAATGGTCAGCAGGTCGCCGCCCACTTCGGTCCAGGCCAGGCCCACGACCTGACCGACCTGGTTGTGGTTTTCGGCACGGCCATAGTCAAACTTGCGCACACCCAGGTAATCGTTGAGGTTGTCTGCGGACACGGTGACCTTCGGCTCCATCTTTTTCAGCTGGATGCCCTTGACCACCTTGCGGCAGATTTTGGACAGCTCGCGCTCCAGCGAACGCACGCCAGCTTCACGCGTGTAGTAACGCACGATGTCGCGGACCGCCTGCTCCTGGATCTCGAGTTCGCCGTCCTTGACGCCATTGTTCTTGAGCTGCTTGGGGAGCAGGTAACGCATGGCGATGCCGGTTTTCTCGTCCTCCGTGTAGCCCGACAGGCGGATCACTTCCATGCGGTCCAGCAAGGCTGCGGGAATGTTCATCGAGTTGGAAGTCGCCACGAACATCACGTCGCTCAGGTCGAAGTCGACCTCCACGTAATGGTCGCCAAACGTGTGGTTTTGCTCGGGGTCCAGCACTTCGAGCAAGGCGCTGGAAGGATCACCGCGAAAGTCGGTGCCCAGCTTGTCAATCTCGTCGAGCAGGAACAGCGGGTTGCGCGTGCCGGCCTTGGTCAGGCTTTGCAACACCTTGCCCGGCAACGCGCCGATATAGGTGCGCCGGTGGCCACGGATTTCGGCTTCGTCTCGCATGCCGCCCAGCGCCATGCGCACGTATTTGCGGCCGGTGGCTTTGGCAATCGACTGACCCAGCGATGTTTTTCCGACGCCCGGAGGGCCCACCAGGCACAGGATGGGGGCCTTGAGTTTGTCCACACGCTGCTGTACTGCGAGGTACTCGACAATGCGGTCCTTGACTTTCTCCAGGCCGTAGTGGTCTTCGTCGAGCACCTTCTCGGCATTGGCGAGGTCGTGCTTGATCTTGGTTTTCTTGCTCCATGGCAAGCCGGTCAGCACATCGATGTAGGTACGCACCACGGTGGCTTCCGCAGACATGGGCGACATCAGCTTGAGTTTTTTAAGCTCGCCTTCGGCCTTTTTGCGGGCCTCCTGCGGCATCTTGGCGGCCTTGATCTTTTTCTCGATCTCTTCGATGTCGGCACCCTCTTCGCCTTCACCGAGCTCCTTCTGGATGGCCTTGACCTGTTCGTTCAGGTAAAAATCGCGCTGGTTCTTCTCCATCTGGCGTTTGACGCGGCCACGGATTTTCTTGTCGACGTTGAGGATGTCCACTTCGCGCTCGAGTTGCTCGTAGAGGTTTTCGAGGCGGGTCTTGACCTTGTCCAGGTCCAGGATGACTTGCTTGGCATCCAGCTTGAGCGGCAAATGGGCGGCAATGGTGTCTGCCAGACGCCCCGCGTCGTCGATGCTGGAGATCGAGGTCAGGATTTCGGGCGGGATCTTCTTGTTGAGTTTGACGTAATGGTCAAACTGCTGCATGACGGCGCGGCGCAGGGCTTCGATTTCGCTGGTCTTGTCGCCCGGCGCAGCCACTTCCGGCTCCACCGGCGTCACGTTGGCGCTGAAGTGAAGCTCGCCCTCTTCGATCTTGTTGACCTTGGCGCGCTGCTGGCCTTCCACCAGCACCTTGACGGTGCCATCGGGCAACTTGAGCATCTGGAGAATCGTGGCCACACAACCGACCTCGAACATGTCTTCGACAGACGGCTCGTCCTTGGCGGCGGTCTTCTGGGCGACCAGCATGATGCGGCGCTCGGCTTCCATGGCCGACTCCAGCGCTTTGATACTTTTTGGCCGTCCCACAAACAAGGGGATCACCATGTGGGGGAACACCACCACATCGCGCAGCGGGAGCAATGGCAGGTCAATCGGGCTGGAGGGCAATGTGGTTTGTGCGGACATATCGACCTTTGAAGCTAAACCTTGAACGAAAACCCGCGACGCGGGCGCATGCAGGGTTTTTCAGTATCTGTGAAACAACTCTCTCGAAAGTGGGGAACAGCGGTCACTTTTCAAGCCAGGGGAGCGATTTATCTCACCCCCGGAAAACCCGGCCAGCCTGGTTTTTTCCGTATCAAGCCTGTTTGGCAGCTTCCCGGTAGACCAGCAGCGGAGCCTTGTTTTCTTCAATCGTTGACTCGTCAACCACCACTTTTTCCACATTGCTGGTGTTGGGCAGGTCAAACATGGTGTCGATCAGCGACTGCTCAAGAATGGAGCGCAAGCCCCGGGCGCCGGTCTTGCGCGCCAGCGCCTTGCGGGCAATCGCCTTCAGCGCCGAGGGGCGAATCTCCAGGTCCACCCCTTCCATGGACAGCAGCTTGCTGAATTGCTTGACCACCGCGTTTTTGGGCTCGGTGAGAATCTGCACGAGGGCATCTTCCGTGAGTTCGGCCAGCGTGGCGACCACCGGCATGCGGCCCACCAGCTCAGGAATCAGGCCGAACTTGATCAGGTCTTCCGGCTCCACGTCCTTGAAGGACTCGGTCAGGCTGCGGGATTTTTTGCTTTTGACGGCAGCGCCGAAACCGATGCCGGACGCTTCGGTGCGGTTCTCGATGACTTTCTCCAGCCCCGAGAAAGCACCGCCACAGATAAACAGGATGTTGGTGGTATCGACCTGCAGAAAGTCCTGGTTCGGGTGCTTGCGCCCGCCCTGGGGGGGAACAGACGCCATGGTGCCTTCGATCAGCTTGAGCAGGGCCTGCTGCACCCCTTCGCCGGATACGTCGCGCGTGATCGAAGGGTTGTCGGACTTGCGCGAAATCTTGTCGATTTCGTCGATGTACACAATGCCCTGCTGGGCGCGCTCAACCTCGTAGTTGCAGCTTTGCAGCAGCTTCTGGATGATGTTTTCAACGTCTTCGCCGACATAACCCGCTTCGGTCAGGGTGGTGGCATCGGCCATCACAAACGGCACGTTGAGCGTACGCGCCAGGGTCTGGGCCAGCAGTGTCTTGCCGGAGCCGGTCGGCCCGATCAGCAAGATATTGCTTTTGGTCAGCTCGACCTCGTCCTTCTTGGCTTTTTCCTTGTGACGCAGGCGCTTGTAGTGGTTGTAAACGGCGACTGCCAGCGTACGCTTGGCAGGCTCCTGGCCGATCACATAACCATCCAGCGTGGTCTTGATCTCCAGCGGTGTCGGCAAATCGCCACGCGTTTCGCGCACATCCTCGCCTGCGGGCAGTTCATCACGGATGATTTCGTTGCACAGGTCTATACATTCATCGCAGATAAAAACCGACGGCCCTGCGATCAGCTTTTTGACTTCATGCTGGCTTTTGCCGCAGAAAGAGCAATACAGGGTCTTTTCGCTGGAAGAGCCTTTTTTCTCGGCCATTGTTGGCGTGCCTTTTTAGGTTCCCGTAGGGGTGATTGGCTAATGATAACCAAATAAACTTGGCCCCTCACGCTTCGCTGCCCCCGAGAGGGCGTTTTGCCTTGGGGCGACCCGGCGGCAAAAAACAACGGCGTTCTCTGTTACAGAAAACGCCGTTGCCGTGTCGCAACTGACTGGTTTATACGCCTCGTCGCTCAGGGCCGCTTGCTGATCACCTCGTCAACCACGCCATAAGCCTTGGCCTCGTCGGCGAACATGAAGTAATCACGTTCGGTGTCACGCTCTATTTTTTCCACAGTCTGGCCGGTGTTGCTGGCCAGAATACGGTTGAGCTGATCGCGCGTCTTGAGGATGTCGCGGGCGTGGATTTCAATGTCGGACGCCTGGCCCTGCGCGCCGCCCGAAGGCTGGTGAATCATCACGCGGGAGTTGGGCAGCGAAAACCGCTTGCCCTTGGCACCGGCCGCGAGCAAGAAGGCGCCCATGCTGGCAGCCATGCCGACGCACAACGTGGACACATCGGCCTTGATGAACTGCATGGTGTCGTAAATCGCCATGCCGGAAGTCACCGAGCCGCCGGGGGAGTTGATATAGAAAGAAATGTCCTTGTCGGGGTTTTCGCTCTCGAGAAACAACAACTGCGCCACCACCAGATTGGCGGTCTGGTCATTGACCGGCCCCACCAGGAAAATGACGCGCTCCTTGAGCAAACGCGAGTAAATGTCGTACGACCGTTCGCCACGGCCGGACTGCTCGATCACCATCGGCACCATGCCGAGGCCCTGAATTTCCTGTGCACTGCTATAGGGGCTCATATGTTCTCCAAAGGTTGGGCCTACTTTACCCAAAATAAATGGGGCTTGAAGCCGTAGCCGCAAGCCCCCGCGCCAGAATTTCGGTCACCGACCTGCGGTGGCCCGCGCAGCGCCTTAGTTCTGTGCCATCAACTCATCAAAGGGCACCGTTTTTTCGACGATTTTGGCCTTGCCCATCACAAAGTCGGTGACGTTGTTTTCAATCACCACGGACTCGACTTCAGCCATGCGTTTTTCGTCGCTGAAGTACCAGCGCACCACATCCTGTGGTTTTTCGTAGCTGGAAGCCAGCTCTTCAACGTGGGCCTTGATCTGCTCGGTCTTGGGGAACAGGTCGTTGGAGCGGGTCAGCTCCGCCACCACCAGACCCAGGCGCACGCGTTTTTCAGCTTGCGGGCGGAAAATATCGTCGGGAATCGGGGCCTTGTCGGCGTCCTTGATGCCGCGCTGCTTGAGGTCGGCACGCGCGCCTTCGACCATGCGTTCGAGTTCGGCCTGGACAATGGCTTGCGGCACGTCCAGCTCGGCGTTGGCCAGCAAGGCGTCCATGACGGCGTTCTTGTTGCGCGCCAGCAGGCGGAACTTGACTTCGCGCTCAAGGTTTTTCTTGATGTCGGCGCGCAGGCCTTCCACGCTGGCGTCGGCAATGCCCAGCGACTTGGCCAGGGCTTCGTTGACTTCGGGCAGGTGCGCGGCCTCGATCTTCTTGACCGTGACCATGAAGTCAGCCTGCTTGCCGGCGACGTCCTTGCCGTGGTAATCGGCCGGGAAGTTCAGGGGAAAGGTCTTGCTTTCGCCGCTTTTCATGCCGCGCACGGCGTCTTCGAATTCCTTGAGCATCTGGCCTTCGCCGACCAAGCACTGGAAGTCGTCGGCCTTGCCGCCGGCAAAGGTTTCGCCGTCAATCTTGCCTTCGAAGTCGATGGTGGCGCGGTCGCCGTCCTGGGCGGCAGCGTCCATGGCGCGCTGGGCAAAGGTGCGGCGCTGCTTGCGCAGGATGTCCAGGGTCTTGTCGATGGCTTCGTCGCTGACTTCGGAGCTCAGCTTTTCAACTTCTGCATTGGCCAGGTCGCCGATCTTGACTTCGGGATACACCTCGAACACCGCGTCGAACGCCAGCTCGCCTTCGGGCGCGCCTTCTTTTTCGCTGATGCGCGGCTGGCCAGCCACGCGCAACTTGGCTTCGTTGGCAGCCACCGAGAAGGCCTCACCGACCTTGTCGTTCATGACTTCGTAATGCACCGCGTAGCCATAACGCTGGGCCACCACATTCATGGGCACCTTGCCGGGACGGAAACCGTCCATCTTGACAGTGCGCGCCATGCGCTTGAGGCGAGAGTCAACCTCGGACTGGATGGTGCTGACGGGCAAGGTCAAGGTCATCTTGCGTTCCAGCTTTTCAAGGGTTTCAACAGTCACGGCCATGATCTACTCCTAGTATCCAGAAATGTGTAAAGACAGACTGCGCCAGGCCCCAGGAGCCTTGCGTCCATCGTCCTGAAAGTCTCAAATAGTGGTGCGCGGGGCGGGACTCGAACCCGCACAGTATTGCTACCGTCAGGACCTAAACCTGGTGCGTCTACCAATTTCGCCACCCGCGCGCCTGAAATAAAAACGGGAACCCTCAGCTTTTCGGCTTGTGGACCCCCGCCTGAAATAGGTCAACTTTCTATTTTAGCCTGTATCGGCCTCGCGTTTACCCGCAAGCTGCCGTCACCGGCTATCCGGGCAGGGCCAAGGGTTCGCGTTTGACGCGAAACCATGCAGCGTACATGGCGGGCAAGGCCAGCAGGGTCAGCACCGTGGCCACGATCAGGCCGCCCATGATGGCAACGGCCATCGGGCCCCAGAACACGCTGCGTGACAGCGGAATCATGGCCAGCACGGCGGCGGCGGCGGTCAGCACGATGGGGCGCAGACGCCGCACGGCCGCCTCGACAATCGCGTCCCAGGCCGGGATGCCCGCTGCCCGGTCCTGCTCGATCTGGTCGATCAATATCACCGAGTTGCGCTGGATCATGCCCATCAGCGCTATCACTCCAAGCAAAGCAACAAAACCGAAGGGACGACCCAGCAGCAGCAGCGCACCAGCCACGCCGGCAATACCCAAAGGTCCGGTCAAAAAAACCAGCATGGCGCGGCTGAAGCTGTGCAATTGCAGCATCAGCAGCGTGAAAGTCAAAAACAGCATGATGGGAACGCCCGCCAGGATGGAGCTGGAGCCCTTGCTGCTTTCCTCCACCGCACCAGCGACATCGATGCGGTAACCACCCATGCCATTTTTCTGCCATTTGGCTTCAATGGCTTTCAGCGCCGGCAACAACTCGTTGGTCACCGTCGCGCCCTGCAGGCCTTCGACGATGTCGCTTTGCACCGTGATGGCGTAGTCGCGGTTCTCGCGCCACATGACGCCCGGCTCCCAGGTAAAGACCGGCTTGGCAATCTGCGTCAGCGGGATCGACTTGCCCGAGGCCGTCGGCAGATAGGCGTTGGCGATGTCGGTGATCGCATTGCGTTCGTCCAGCGGCTGGCGCAGCACGATGTCGATGAGTTTGTCACCTTCGCGAAACTGCCCGACGGTACTGCCACTCAGGATGGTCCGGGAGGCCTGGGCAATCGACTGGCTGGTGACACCCAGCGCCCGCGCCTTGGACTGGTCCACCTCCAGGCGAAGCACCTTGACCGACTCGTTCCAGTTGTCGTTGACGCCGCGCGTGTTGGGGCTTTCGCGCATCGCCGCCTTGACCTCGTCGGCGCGCTCGCGCAGCACCAGCGGGTCGATGCCAACCACCCGGAACTGCACCGGGTAAGGCACAGGCGGTCCGTTGGGCAAGAGCTTGATGCGGCCGCGCACCTCGGGAAACTCCTGGGCCAGCAAGGCCGGCAGCTTGATGCGCAGCGACTCGCGCACCTTCAGGTCCTTGGGCAGCACGATAAATTGCGACACATTGGTTTGCGGAAAGACCTGGTCCAGCGGCAGGTAAAAACGCGGCACGCCCGAGCCCACCCAGGTGCTGACCGCGCTGACGCCCTCTTCCTGGAGCAGGCGCGCTTCGACGCGTTTGGCCGTCAATTCATTGGCGGCAAACGAGGTGCCTTCGGGAAACCAGATGTCCACCATGATCTCGGGCCGGCTCGAATCCGGAAAGAACTGCTGCGGCACCTTGCCCATGCCCACGATGCCCAGTGCAAATATCAGCAGGGTAGCGCCTATGGTGATCCAGCGGTACTGCACACACCAGTTCACCGCGCGGCGAAAGCCCCGGTAAAACGGCGTGTCGAAGTGCTCGTGCCCTTCGACAGGCTCAGGATGCGCGGAACCTTGGGCAGGCAAAGGCTTGGCCTTGAGCAGCAGCGTGCCGAGATAAGGCACGAAATACACCGACACGATCCAGCTCAGCAACAGCGCAATCACGGTGACGGCGAAGATCGCGAAGGTGTATTCGCCCACCGTCGATTGCGCCATGCCGATCGGCAAAAAGCCGACCGCCGTGATCAGCGTGCCGGTCAGCATGGGCATGGCGGTCACTTCGTAGGCAAAGGTGGCGGCACGCACCTTGTCGTAGCCCTCTTCCATCTTGCGCACCATCATCTCCACCGCAATGATGGCGTCATCGACCAGCAGGCCCAAAGCGATGATCAGTGAGCCCAATGAGATTTTGTGCAGGCCGATGCCGAAGTAGCTCATCGCCAGAAAGGTCACCGCAAGCACCAGCGGAATCGTGATGCCCACCACCAGCCCGGGCCGCATGTCGATGTAATAACGCTTCCACAGCGGGCGCTGGCCGGGATGCCTGTGAAAACCCAGCGCGATAAAACTCACGGCCAGCACGATAGCCACCGCCTCGATCAGCACCTTCACGAATTCGTTGACCGAGGTCGCCACCGCGGTCGGCTGGTCCTGGATCTGCACCAGTTCGATGCCTGCCGGCAGCCTGCTGCCGATGCGGGCCGTCGTCGCCTTCAGCGCCTTGCCCAGCGCGATGATGTCGCCGCCCTTGGCCATGGACACACCCAGCGCAATCACCTCCCGGCCCTGATGCCGCACCTTGACGACCGGCGGATCAACATAGCCGCGCTTGATCTCGGCGATGTCGCCCAGGCGCAGCTGGTTACCGGAGTTGCCGCGTATCGGCATGGCGCGCAATTGCTCGACCGCCTCGAACTGCCCGGCGACCCGCACCTGCACCACATCCAGCGGGGTCTGGACGGCACCGGCGGATTCCACGGCGTTTTGCTGGCCCAGCTGGTTCAGTACCTGGTTGAAATCCAGTCCGAGCTGGGCCAGGCGTTTTTGCGAAATCTCGATGTAGAGTTTTTCGTCCTGCACGCCGAACTGCTCGACCTTGGCGACATCGGGCACACGCAGCAATTGCTGGCGCACGTCGTCGGCAAAGGTCTTGAGTTCGGCGTAGCTGAAGCCGTCGGCCTGCAGCGCGTAGATCACGCCATACACATCGCCGAAATCATCATTGAAAAACGGGCCGACCACGCCGCCGGGCAAGGTGCCGCGCATGTCGCCGATCTTCTTGCGCACCGCGTACCAGACGCCGGCCACGTCGGCGGCCTTGGACGAGTCCTTGATCTGGAAAATAATCTGCGACTCACCCGGCTTGGAGTAGCTGCGGATCTTGTCAGCGTAGGGCACCTCCTGCAGCGTGCGCTCAAGTTTGTCGGTGACCTGCTCGGCCATTTGTTGCGCCGTGGCACCCGGCCAGTAAGTGCGCACCACCATTGCGCGGAAGGTAAAAGGCGGGTCTTCGTCCTGCCCGAGCTGGAAGTAGGCGGCAAAGCCCAGCAGCATCAACACCACCATCAGGTAACGCGTCAGCGCCGGATGATCCAGCGCCCATTTGGACAGGTTGAAACTGTCTTTTGGTTGTTGCTGATTCATGCCGGCCTCACTTGGCAGCAGACGCAGCAACGGCCGGCCCATTGGCGGCGGCTGCAGTTGCTACTGTATTGATAGCTGTCTGCGCAGGTGGGACGGGGGCTACGGCCACTTTTGACTGATAAATCGTGACCTTTTGCCCGGGCGAGAGCACATGCACACCGGCGCTGACCACCAGCATGCCCGGCTGCAACCCGCCGGCAATCACCGCCTCGTTGCCGTCGGCTGTGGCGATCTGGACCGTTTGCGATTTCACCGTCATGGAGGTTTTGTCCAGCACCCAGACGGCGCTGGCCTTGCCATCCTGGCGCAAGGCGCTGGTCGGCAGCTTGATGACCTGCAGCCCGGTCGCGCCCAGGCCTTGCGGCTGCACGTACACGGTGGCACCCAGCACCGGCGGCTGTTTCGTGTCCAGCGCCACCTTCACAGGGTAGGTGCGTGTGGACGGGTCGGCACTGGCCGAGACCTCGCGCACCCTGCCGGCCAGCTCGCCGGCCTGCGACCAGACCCGCACCCTGACCGGCGTGCCGACCTTGATGGTTCCGACCTGGTCTTCGGCCACCGAGAACACCACGTCGCGCGGGCCGTCGGCGGCAATACGCAGCACCGGCGTGCCAGCCGTCACCACCTGACCAGCTTCGGCCTCGACTGCGGTGACCACACCCGACACGTCGGCGACCAGCACCGCGTAATTGGCCTGGTTGG
>Ga0105046_10009696_pt1 | contig 15027 bp, 15 predicted proteins | sample MAT03_FD_78385 | JGI IMG/M metagenome (GOLD analysis project Ga0105046, IMG submission 78385) | Freshwater microbial communities from Lake Fryxell liftoff mats and glacier meltwater in Antarctica - MAT-03 (megahit assembly) | ecosystem: Environmental > Aquatic > Freshwater > Ice > Liftoff... | reverse complement strand
TCGACCATCACCTTGGCCTGCTTCCATGTGGCGTCGTCCTGCATCTTTCCGTCGATCGTGGCCACACCGGTGCCGTCGGGCATCGCGGCCAGGATGCGCTTGGCGAACAGCACTTCCTTCACATCCGGGCTGAACACCCGCTTGGCGATCGGGATCTGGTTGGGTGCCAGCGACCACGCGCCAGCGCAGCCCATGATGAACGCGTTACGAAATTGGGCCTCGCAGCCGGCCTCGTCCTTCAGGTCACCAAACGGACCGTAGAAGGCGCGGATGCCGCTGGCCGCACATGCGTCGACCATGCGTGCGAAGGTGTGGTGCCACAGGTCCTGCTGCGCGAACGCTCGTTCGCTGCGGCCTTCTTCAGGGTCGGACAAGACGCCGTAAAACGGATGCCCGCCGCCGACGCGCACGATCTGTTCGACGTTCTTCACGCCCTCGGCCGTTTCGAACAGCGCGTGGATCAGGATCGGCTTCTTGATGCCGTGCCGCGCTTGCAGCAGCGCCAGGTACTGGTCGACGAAATGCACGTCCCACGGCCCCTCGACCTTGGGGATCATCACGGCGTCCAGGCGCTGCCCGACACCGGCAACGATCTGTGCCAAGTCGTCCAATATCCACGGGCTGTTCAGGCAGTTCACACGCACCCACAGGCCGGTGTCGCCGAGGTCGCTGTTGCGCACGCCCTCAATGAAACCAGCGCGCGCGGCTTCCTTCGAATCGATGGGGATGGCGTCTTCCAGGTTGCCGCACAGCACGTCAACCTGGCTGGCCGTCTCGGTCAGCCGGGCGCGGATCTTCTCGATGTGCGGCGCGAAGAAGTGCACAACCCGCTCGGGCCGCACCGGCATTTCGCGCAGCGGTGCCGGTGCGCCGATGGCCAGTGGCTTGTAGAAGTTGTTCGGCCGCTTCATGAGGGTTTGCGCAAGTTGGGTTTCAAATGATCGGGTCGGCGACGATGCGTGCGTCGTGCAGCGCTCCCACCTGTGACGACGACAGGCCCAGCACGTCGAGCAAGATTTCGTCGGTGTGCTGACCCAGACGAGGGGCCGGCGCGGCAGGCAGGCGCGGCACGGCGCTGAAGTCCAGCGGCGTGGCCGGTGCCAGATAGGTGCCGATGCCAGGCTGCTCGAGCATCGAGAACATCGGGTGCGCGGTCGACAGGTCGGCATCACGCTCGATGGCCTGGCGCACGGTGCGGTAGGGGCCCCAGGTGACGCGGTGCGTCTTGAAAGCCGCGGCCACTTCGGCCAGCATGCCCAGGTTGCCCGGCATCGCCAGGCCCACGTCCTTCAGCGCCAGCGTGACGAGTTGGCCCACGCCATGACGGTCACGGTGGCGCAGCGCCGCCAGCAGCGCAGTGCAGGTCATCTGCCCGGCGATGGTGTCCCAGGCCGGGAAGACGTGGTTCGTCGGCACGGCGCTGTCGGCCGGCCCGGTGAGCGCGGGCAAGCCGAGTTGCGGGTTGACGGTGTAGTCGACCTCGGAGCCACCGTCGCGCCGGCCCAGCAGGTTGATCATGATCAGGTCGGCGCCGAGTTGCGCCAGCTTCATGCCGCCCAGTGGCGCGGCGACGAAGGCCGAGCCTTCCACCACTCGCAGCCCTTCGAGAATGCCCTTCATGCGGTCCCTTTCAGATGGCGTTCTTGGCTCGCAGCGCGGTGCTTCGCGCTTCGTCCAGACCCGGCAATTCATGCAGCAATTCGCTGCTGTGCTCGCCCAGCTTGGGGCCCAGCGTGCGGATGCGGCCCGGCGTTTCGGACAGCCTGGGCACCGGGGCCGGCACGATGACCTGCTCGCCGGTGTCGGTGGCGTAGCAACGTTCCAGCACTTCTTCGAGCGCTAGTGCACCGCACCAGTCGCGCACGATTTCGTTGACGTCGTGGCGGTGGGCCAGGCGTATTTTCTGCTCGCCATAGGTGTCGGCCGTGGCCAGCTCGGGGCGCGCCATCGCTTTGGCCAATCGGTCGAACAACAGGTCGGTGGCGCAGCGGATGGCGACCCACTTGCCGTCTTTGGTCGAGAAGTGGCCATGTGGCACGGCGAAGTCGTTGTGCGACGAGCCGGCGCGTTCACGCACCATGCCGTACATGCCGAAGGTCGGTGCCCGTTTTTCCGTGCAGCGGAACACCGATTCGTACAGCGCGGCATCGACGTACCGGCCTTCGCCCGTCAGGTCGCGGTGCCGCAGTGCCATCAGCACGCCCAGGCAGCCGTACAGGCCGGTCATGTAGTCGCCCAGCGTGGTGGAGCCCGGTGTCATCGGCGTGCCTTTGGGCATGCCCGCCAGGTGAGCGAGTCCGCCCACCGCGTGCGCCACGCGGGCAAAGCCGGGCGGTCTTTGTAGGGGCCGGTCTGGCCGTATCCGGCCACGCGCAACATCACCAGCTTCGGATTGATCTTCTTCAAAACCTCCCAGCCCAGGCCCCATTTCTCGAGCGTGCCGGTGCGGAAGTTCTCGCACACCACATCGGTTTTTTCGACCAGGCCCTTGAAGATCTCGACCCCTTCTTTCTGCCGCAGGTCCAGCGTCAACGAACGTTTGTTGCGCCCTTCGCTGAGCCAGGTCAGCGTGTCGCCGCGCTGCGACGGGGTGCCGAAGCGGCGCAGCGCGTCTCCGCCTTCGGCGGTGTTCTACCCTTATCACGTCGGTGCCGAATTCGCCCAGCACCGTGGCGCAGAAAGGCGCGGCGATGACGGTGGTCATGTCGATGACACGAATGCCGGCCAGCGGCAGTGGAGAGTTGTCGGCGTACATGGGTTCTCGCTCGCTCGGATCGTCTTGTTTTGACGCAGCCGCTGCAGCTCGTCGGCATGCAGGCCGAGCAGGCCCTGCAGCACATCGGTGGTGGCGTTTCCCAGCGTCGGCCCGAGGTGCCTGATGCGCCCCGGCGTGGCTGAAAGTGTCGGCACCACGCCGGGCACCACGACCTCGCCCAACCCGTCGGCCTGCACGCGCGCCAGATTGCAGCGGGCCTGGAAATGCTCGTCGACGAAGATGTCGGCGATTGAGTTCACCTTGCCGGCCGGCACCTCTTCGGCCAGGCACAGGTCCAGCACATCCGAACGTTCCAGCGAAGCGACCCATGCGCTGACGATGCGGTTGACCTCGTCGCGGGCGGCCAGCCGCTTGCGCTGCGGTCCGTACATCTCGGCCGACGCCAGTTCGGGCCGACCCATGGCCACGGCCAGGCGTTCAAACATCTTGTCGGTGGTGCAGGCGATGGCGATCCACTTGTCGTTCCTGGTTCTGAAGTGGCCGTGCGGGCAGGCCACGAAGCTGCCCGAGCCTTCACGTTCGCCGACCTTGCCGTGCAAACCGTAGACGGCGGCCAGTTCTTCAAGCACGCGGAAGACGGCTTCGTAGATGCCGACATCAACCACCTGGCCGCGGCCGGTGGCCTCGGCATGGCGCAGCGCCACCGGCGTTTCGCTCGGGTAGCAGGCGAGATGGTTCAGCCCGGCGAAGGCCTGTGCAATGTGCGCGAAACCATGTCGGCGGCGGTGCGGGCCGGTCTGACCGTAGCCCGTCACACGCAGCATCACCAGCTTGGGGTTGGCCTCGCGCAGCGCTTTCCAGGTCAGACCCCAACTCTGCATCGTGCCGGGGCGGAAGTTCTCGACCAGCCCGTCGGACTTGGCGATGAGCTTCAAGAACAGCTGCACGCCTTCGGGCTGCAGCAGGTCGATCGTCACCGAACGCTTGTTGCGGCTTTCGCTCAGCCCAGCCAACGTCGCGTCAGGTCGTTCGGTGGCGGTGCCGAAGCGGCGCATCGGGTCGCCGCCAATCGGGTGTTCGACCTTGATCACGTCGGCACCGAATTCCCCCATTGCGGCTGCCGCATAGAGTCCGGCCAGGAAGTTGCCGACATCATTCACACGCACGCCGGACAGCGGCTGCATGGTCGGCAATGCAGCCATCGAGGGCGTTTCAGTGCGGTGCGATGCGTCGCTCACGGTCTTCGAGCCAAGCGGATTTGTTGCCACTCAACCTGCAGCTTCTGATGGACTCAGGTTAGATTTGCGCGCCCCCTGCGGGACCGGGTGGAATCCCGGCACTTGTTTCAGATTTTCTGCAGTCACTATAGGAAATGCGGATGGATGACGACTTCCAGGCCTGGGTCGGCCGCACGGAAACCACCACCGACCCGCTGTCCTGCGTGCAGGCGCAGTCGGCGCAAGCCACGTTCGACGACGTGGGACCGGCGCTGTCGGATGGCGACGCGCTGCCTCCCCTGTGGCACTGGTTCCACTTCCTGCCGCGCGCGCCGCAGGCCAGGCTGGATGCCGACGGGCACCCCCGGCGCGGCGGTTTCCTGCCGCCCATTCCTTACCCGCGCCGCATGTTTGCCGGGGCCCGGTTGACATGGCACCGGCCGCTCGTCGTCGGCGTATCGGCGCAGCGCGAAGCCCGCATCAGCGACGTGCAGATGAAGTCCGGCAAGAGCGGTCGGCTGGCGTTCGTGACGGTCACTTACCGTTACTGGCAGCAGGGTGCCTTGTGCATCGAAGAAGCCCAGGACATCGTTTACCGCGAACCCGGTGGCCATGTCAGCGCGCCGGTGGCGACAGAATGGCCGCCGGTGTCCAAGGGCAGTTGGACGCGTGTGTTGCAGCCCGATACCCGGCTGCTGTTCCGCTTTTCTGCGCTCACCTTCAACGCGCACCGCATCCACTACGACCGCGCGTACGCGGGCGAGGTTGAGGGCTACCCCGGGCTGGTGGTACACGGCCAGCTGACTGCCGTGCTGCTGTCTGAACTGGTCCGGCATTCGACGTCGCGGCCGATGCGCGCCTTCAGTTTTCGTGGCGTTGCGCCCCTGTTCGACCTTGGGCCCGTGCGCCTGGTGGGCACGCTGGAAGGTGACGCGGTCGCTTTGCAGGCGCAGGCCCCCGACGGCAGCGCGGGACTGTTGGCCACCGCAACGCTGGCCTGACCTGGCGTTGACACGGCGCACCTGAAGCCCGCTGCCAGGATTCAAACGCCGCACTTTCACCACGTAGGCCGCCATTCACATCACGTTGCGTCATCTGCGCACCTTCGAAGCCGTTGCCGATCATGGCTCGGTCTCGTGGGCTGCCAGCGAACTGCACCTGACGCAGCCTGCCGTGTCGATGCAGTTGAAGCAGCTCGAAGAGCAGATCGGTCTGGTGCTGGTAGAGCAGATCGGCAGGCGCATGTGCCTGACGGAGGCCGGCAAGGCGCTGCGAGTTCATGCGCGGGACATTTCCGGTCGCATGAACGAACTCAACGCTGAGATGGATCAGTTCCGGGGTCTCGAACGCGGTCTGCTGCGGCTGGCCGTGGTGTCGACGGCGAACTACTTTCTGCCCACGCTGATTGTCAGTTTCAACGCCCGCCATCCGGGCGTGCGCGTCAGCCTGAAGGTGGGCAACCGGGAGTTTGTGTTGTCCGCATTGGCCGACAGCAGCGCCGACCTGGCCATCATCGGTCAACCGCCCGACACCGCAGACATCGTTGCGCAGCACTTCAAGGACAACCCGCTGGTGGTCATTGCGGCCCCAGTCATGCGCTCGTTGGGCAGGAGAAGATCACCTTGCAGCGTCTGGCGCAAGAGACGCTGGTGGTTCGTGAGCCAGGGTCTGGCACGCGTTCGGCTGGCGAGCGGTACTTTGCTTCGCACGGCCTGACCATTCGAGAAGGCTGTGAGTTCGGCACCAACGAGGCCATCAAGCAAGCGGTGCGTGCCCGGCTGGGCGGGGCGGTCGGGTCGGAGCAAACGATCGAGCTTGAGTTGCAAACCGGCTGCCTGGCCATTCTGTTTGTCGAAGGATTCCCGATCGTGCGTCATTGGTACGTGGCGCATAGAACGCAGAAGCGGCTCTGGGCCGCAGCAAGCACCTTTCGCAACATGCTGCTCGCGCTGGACCCCTCCGGCACGCCGAGCCAGGCTGGAAAACGCACACCGAAATCGCCGGTCGTTTCCTGAAAATGAAGGGGGAACTCGGGTTCCAGCGCTGTGGCGATTGGCGATTGGCGATTGGCCATTGGCGATTGGCCATTGGCCATTGGCGGTGGCCGCGCGGAGAGATCACCCTAAAGAGATCACCCTGTAGAGATCGGCGTCGAGTCGGCCCAGGGCCTTGCGTCGCCGGGTCTGCTCTTGGCGGTGCCGGGCCAGGACGGCGGACTTGAGGACACGACATGGCCCGTGCCCGGACTGAAGGCTTCCTGGTCGGCCAAAGGGACGCGGCTTTCTCGCTCAGCTGCTGCGCGTGCGGCCCGACCGCTCTGCCGCCACGACCAGTGCTTCGCGTTGATCGTCTCGCGACAACGTGAAGAACTCAGGCACGCGCTGCCAGCGCACTGACCTGGCTGGCATGCCAGGTGTGCATGGCGTACCGGCAACTGGGTCGGCAGACTCCGCGCATTGGCCACCGCAGTCCCGCTGCCGACGACGGTCTCGCCCACGCTTTAATATCCGCCCCCGTGCAGTCCCTCCGCTCCCGGTTCCTGATCTCAACCGTCGCCGTTTACATCTGCGTGGCGGCAGCTACGGAGCTGGCGGTGTTCTTTCTCGTCGGCGATGCGTTGCGATCCGAGCTGTCGCTGGCTGCGAAACGCGAAGGCCATCTGCTTTCCAGTTCCCTCGCGCCCTTGCTCGTGCAGCGCGACGCAGCCAGCGCCGCGGATTTGCTGGAGGGGATGACGTCCGATGGTTCGATGTCCTACCTGGAGGTCCGCGGCAGCGCTGGGGAATTGTTCGCGCGCGCAGGCGCACCGGTCGGCGCTTCGACGCCCGAGGCGTTTGCGGCATCAGGCCCGGCCCGTTCGCTGCGCGCGGTCAACGGAATCTTTCATTTCGAGGGCGACATCCTTCTGGACCAGCGCCGCCTGGGCGTTTACCGTTTTGGCGTGTCTGACCAGGCGCTGCGAGCCGCGCAGCGCCAAGCGGGACTGGGCGCGCTGGCGGTGACGCTGCTGGGTCTGGTCGCTGCGGTGCTGGCGAACGGGTTGCTGGCCCGCTTGCTCACGCGCAGGCTGCAGGTGCTGACCGACGCCGTCGACCGACTGGCTGGCGGCGGCGCGGCCGAGAAATTGCCCGTTCAAGGCAGCGACGAGCCGGCGCGGCTGGCGCTGTCGTTCAACCGGATGTCACTGGCGCTGCAGCAGCGCATCGAAGCCTTGAAGGATGCCGATCTGCGTCAGCGGGAGTTGATCGACTCGATGAGCGAGGGTGTCGTCTTCCAGGATGCCGGCGACAAGGTGCTGGAGTGCAACGACGCCGCCTGCGAGATGCTGGGCTTGACGCGCGCGCAGTTGCTGGGTGCCGACTCGATGGACCCACGCTGGCATGCCACTGCGCCAGACGGCGCGCCGTTCGACCTTTCTCAGCACCCCTCGGTGCTGGCATTGCGCACCGGGCGGCCGGTGCGCGATGTGCTGATGTCCGTGCACCGGCCCGACGGCAGTCAGGTCTGGCTGTCGATCAACTCGCAGCCGCTACTGGCACCCGGGGCCGTCCTGCCGCACGCCACGGTGACGTGCTTCAGCGACGTGACCACGCGCATCCAGGCCGAGCGCACGCTGCTGCTCAGCAACGAGCAGCTCGAGCGGCGTGTCTCCGAGCGCACCGCCCAGCTGGCTGCAGCACGCGACGCGGCCGAGCGCGCCAACCGCGCCAAAACCGATTTCCTGTCCAGCATGAGCCACGAGTTGCGCACCCCGCTGAACGCCATTCTTGGCTTCGCCCAGGTGCTGCGGCTGGGCGACCGCGGCCTGCCGCCATCGGCCGATGAGCAGTTGGGCCATATCGAGACGGCAGGATGGCACCTGCTGCAGCTCATCAACGACGTGCTGGACCTGTCGCGCATCGAGTCGGGCTCGTTGGTCATTTCCAGCGACGCGGTGCAGATCGGGCCGCTGGTGGCCGAGTGCCTGCGCATGGTCGAGGGCCCGGCGCGCAGCGCCCAACTCACGCTGCAGACTGAGGCCGTCCCGCCAGCGTTGGCCGTTCTGGGCGATGCGACGCGCTTGAGGCAAGTTCTGGTGAATCTGCTGTCCAACGCCTGCAAGTACAACCGGCCGGGTGGTTTCGTGCGGCTCAACGTCAGCGCCACAGTCGAGCAGGTGGTTCTTGAGGTTTCCGACAGCGGGCCGGGTTTTTCGGTCGAACAGCAAGCTTCGCTTTACGAGCCTTTCAACCGGCTTGGCGCCGAACGCGGAACGGTGCAGGGCACGGGCATCGGGCTGGTGATTACGCGGCGGCTGGTCGGGTTGATGCAAGGGCGGCTGGATCTCGATTCGGTGATCGGCACCGGGTCGACCTTCCGCGTGACGCTGCGTCGCGCAGCCTTGGCACCGCCGCCGCCACAGCCCACGGCGGCCATGGCCGCAGCTGCTGAATCGGCCGCACGCTGGACGCTGCTGTACGTTGAAGACAACATCGCGAACCAAGACCTGTTGACCGAGGTGCTGCGTCTGCGACCGCGTGTGCGGCTGCTGCTGGCCGCAGACGGCCCGGCTGGTCTGGCGCTGGCCACCGCGCAGCGCCCCGACCTGGTGGTGGTGGACGTGTCGCTGCCCGGCATGGACGGCTACGAACTCTGTCGGCGCATGCGTGCGCTGCCGGCCTTGCGCAACCAGCCCATCGTCGCCTTGACTGCCAACGCCATGTCCGCCGACCGCGCCCGAGGGCTGGCTGCGGGCTTCGACCGCTACTTCACCAAGCCCCTCAATGTGGTGCAGTTCTTGTCTTGGCTGGACGGCGCATTGCAATCGCTGGAAGATGCAGCCCCATGAAGCCATCGCGCCGCCCACTCTGCACAACCAGCCGTCGCCATTGGGTCGCAGCGCTGGCCTGTGCGGGCTTGATGCCGACACTCGCGCGCGCTCAGTCCGGGTTGGTCGTCGCCGCGCCGCTGAGGGTCGGACTGACGCCATTCCTTTCGCCGCGTACGCTGCTGGTGTCTTACGAGCCGCTGCGTCTGCATCTCCAAACCCGCATGGGCCGTGCTATCGAGTTCTTCAGCGCCCGCGACTTCCGGGCCTTTCTGGAGTTCGCACGCCAGCCCGACCAACCTATCACCATGATGCCGGTGCACCTGGCATTGATGCTGGTCGAAGACGCGGGTTTCAAGCTGCTGGCGCGCTCGACGCTGGAGTCGCCGCTGGCGCTGTGGGCACCGCCTGAAACCCTCAAGGCCCTGTCTGCCCCCGGCGCGCTGGCGGGGCGTCGCATTGCCATCCTCGACCCGCACACGCTGGCCGCGCTGAAGCTGGAGCGTTGGCGCGCCGAGCAGGGCCTTCAGGCGACGCTTTCGATGCGGCCGTACTCCAACCTGGGGGCGGCGGTGCTGGCACTGCGGCGCGGCGAGGTTGATGCAGTTCTGACACCTGAAACGGCGCTGCGTGAGTTGTCCGACGCTGCCGGTGCCGACCTGCAGCGGCTGGTGGACCTGGGCGCCATTCCCACTCCCTGCTGGGTCGCAGGGCCCGCCGCCAAGGCCGACGATGCGGCTGCTTTCCGCGCCGCGCTGCTGTCGTTCCAGGGGGCTGGCGACCGTTCGTCTACAGCGCGTTACGTATCGGCTGTACCGGCCGACTTCGCACGCTGGCGGCCCTATGCGGCCATTGCACGCGAACGCCTGCGCGAGACGCCGCCTGCTCGCTGACAGGCACTACCGCACTGCGAGCCGACCTTGCGCTGCCGCAGCGCGCCGTGGGCAGGCGAACAGGTAAAGGGTCGCGCAGAGATCCAAAGCTGCTCAAGCCGACCTTGCCGACAATGCGGCATGCAGTTTGTTGTCAGCGCGCTGGGCAGCGCAGGAGATGTCCACCCGTTCATTGCCATTTCGCAAGCCTTGCAGGCGCGCGGGCACCGGGTGCAGATGATCGCGTCGCCGTACTTCGAGGCCCGAATCTGCCGTGCCGGCATCGGGTTCACGCCACTGGGCGCGCCTGGCGATTTCGAACGCTTGCTGCAGCGGCCCGAGCTGTGGGAGCCGCTGCGGGGCGGCCGCTTCATTCTGGACGAGCTGCTGAATCGCCTGCGCGACGCGTTCACGGTGACGGACTCGGTCAGCCAGGCGCGTGACACGGTGCTGGTGGGCAGTTCGCTGTCTTGGGGCTTGCGCCTGGTGCAAGAGCACCGTGGCCTGCCCGCCGCCACCGTGCACCTGTCGCCGATCTGCCTGCCGTCGGCAACGCTGCCGTCGGTGCTGCCGGGCGTGGGCGACCTGTCATGGCTGCCCGCCTGGGTGATACGGGTCTTGCAATCTGCCGCCGAACGGCTGTTGCTTGACCCTTGGGTCGCACCGCGTCTGAACCGACTGCGTGCGGAACTGGGTTTGGCCCCCCTGAATCGCGTGTTGAGCCGCTGGATGCATTCGCCCGACCTTGTCATCGGTGCCTGGCCCGACTGGTTTGCAACGCAACAGCCCGACTGGCCGACGCAGACGCAGACCTTTGGCTTTCCGCTCTTTCACGAGAGTTCAGACCACTTGGCGCCGGGCCCTGCGCTCGACGCGCCACTTGAAGCGTTTCTTGCTGCCGGCCCTGCGCCAATCGGCATCACGCCCGGTTCGGCCATGGCGCACGGCGCGGCATTTTTCGCCAAGGCGGTCGATGCCTGTGCTTCATTCGGCCAGCGGGCGCTGCTGATCAGCCCGTTTCCAGACCAGCTTCCGGCAAGCTTGCCCGCTGGGGTGATGCATGTGGGCTATGCGCCGTTCAGCGCCTTGCTGCCGCGCCTGCGCGCGCTGGTGCACCACGGCGGCATCGGCACCAGCGCGCAGGCACTGGCGGCGGGCATTCCGCAACTGGTCGCGCCCTTCGCCCACGACCAGTTCGACAACGCCGCACGCTTGCGCCGCCTGGGCGTGGCGCGCACGCTGAATCCGGCTGCGCCGGTCGACGACTGGCGTGCCGAGTTGCGTGGGCTGATCGAATCCCCCGGCACTGAGTCGGCGGTGCGCTTCAACGCCGAGCGCATGACTGCCGAGGGACCAGCCGCCTCCCGCATGGCCGAGCGGCTTGAATTGCTGGGGCGGCAGGCGCGGTGAGACAGAGCTCCAGCCCAGCGGCGAATGGAATCGCCAAGGGCTGCGCGACAAGGTGCAACATCGCGAACCATCCGATCACCCGCCCTGACCGAACATGCTCCCTACCGCTGAACAAGCCATGCTGCCGCTGCAGATCAACGCCGACTTCGAGCAGCGCGCGGTGGTGCGCCCCGCCGATGCCTGCTGGCAAAACTCGCCGTTGCCGGGCGTCGAGCGTTGGATGCTCGACCGCGTGGGCGGCGAGGTGGCGCGTGCCACCAGCCTGGTCCGCTACGCGCCGGGCTCTCGGTTCGAGCGCCACACACACGGCGGTGGAGAGGAAATACTGGTTCTCGAAGGCGTCTTCAGCGACGACAGCGGCGACCACGCCGCCGGCACCTATCTGCGCAACCCGCCCGGCAGCGCCCACGCGCCGCACTCCGTTGAAGGCTGCTTGTTGTTCGTGAAGCTGCGTCAGTTCGCGGCCGACGATCTTCAGCCCGTGCGAATCGAGACCCGCACCGAGCCGTGGCGGCAGGGTCTTGTGGCGGGCCTGTCGGTGATGCCGCTGCACGAGCACAACGGCATCTCGACCGCGCTGGTGCGCTGGGCGCCCGCCACCCAGTTCCACGCCCACACGCACGCTGGTGGTGAAGAGATCCTGGTTCTTGATGGGGTGTTCCAGGATGAGTTTGGCGCGTATTCAAAGGGCAGTTGGCTGCGCAGCCCGCGATGGAGCCGACATGCGCCTTTTACCGGGCACGAAGGTGCGCTGATTTACGTCAAGGTCGGACACTTGGGTGCCGAGCTGCTGGAGTAAGCAACATGCCCCGTTTTGCTGCCAACCTGACGATGCTGTTCACCGAGGTGCCCTTCCTCGACCGTTTCGAACTCGCTGCCCGCGACGGCTTCGAAGCCGTCGAGTTCCAGTTCCCGTACGAACACCCGGCGGCAGAAATCAGCAGCCGCCTCGATGCGTACGGCCTGCAAGCGGTGCTGCACGACCTGCCCGCGGGCGAATGGGCACCCAGCGAACGCGGCATCGACTGCCACTCCGGACCGCATGGAAACATTCCGCGCCGGTGTGGGGGTGGCCATTGAATACGCGCAGGCTTTGGGCGTGGACCAACTGAACTGCCTGTCCTGCAAGGCACCTGCGGGTGTTGACGACGCACTGCTATGCAGCACCATCATCGGGCGCGGTTGCACGACGAGCCTGCGGAAGCAGAACTCGCTGACCGGCCCGGGCTTTCGCCTGCGGGCTCAGGCCTTCAGCCCTTCAACCCTTCAGCCCACTCGTCTGCCGCTGATGAAGTTGACCAAAAACATCACGATCGCGACCACCAGCAGCACGTGGATGAAGCCGCCCAGCGCGGTCGAGGTGACCATGCCCAGCAGCCAGAGGACAATAAGAACGATGGCAATGGTTTGAAGCATGGTGGACCTCTTGGGTTGCGGGTGGGGTTGCGGTTGAAGCGGGCCGTTGCCTCAAGCTGAGCGACGGCCTGTAGAAACCGCAGAAATGGTCTCACTGTGGCTTGCGCCGGTCTGTTCGTCAGCGAACCTCCCACGCGGGCAAATTGCTTTCCACTTTTGTGCGTGGACGAGTGGCAACCCATTCGGGCGGTAGCGCAGTCGCCAACAGCGCGCTCTCAGTGTGCGAACGAACAGACGTTTTTGCATGAAGCGACGAACGTCAGGCCGGTTCATCCAACCCGAACCAGCTGCAAGCCAGCCCAACCAGGAAAATCCATGACCACGAACTACGTTACCCGCGACACCTACGGCATGTACTCTCACAGTGACCAAGGCCCGGGCCCGGAACTGATGGGTGCCGACACCCTGATGGGCAACGACGTCTACAACAAGGACGGCGAAAGCCTGGGCGACATCAAAGAATTCATGATCGACATGGCCTCGGGTCGAATCGCCTATGCGGTGTTGTCTTATGGCGGTCTGCTGGGCATGGGCGACAAGCTGTTCGCGGTGCCCTGGGGTGCCCTGATACTCGACACAGCCAACAAGCGATTCACGCTGAACGTGCCGCAAGCCAAGCTCAAAGACGCGCCAGGGTTCAACAAGGACAAATGGCCGACGATGGCCGACCAGACCTGGGCCAGCGGTGTTCACCGCTTCTACAACACGCCCTACGACGCCAGCTGACACCTCGCCGGGAAGCGGCCAGTGGCTCGATTCCCGTACTGATCGTGCTGCGCCTGCGCCTGCGCCTGCGCTACCACCGCCACTCCCGTGGCGGTGGTAGCGCTCCTTTCGTTGAGAGCGGTTCCGACTGGGTGGCGCAGCTTGAATCCAATCGGGTCTCGATGTAGTTCGAATGTCCCGTTCTTAGGGGGTTCGACGCGTACATAAGCTCGGGAAACTATTGCTTCGGCCCCGTGAAGTATCAAGGCGCGCCGTGCTTTCGGCGATCCTGGAAGTAGCCAATGACGCGCTCCGGAGTTTGCTCAAGCATCGTCATGTGTTCGTTGGCGGCGGCGCGTAGTTTTGCCTTCGTTCTGCCGGGAACGCGTTTCCCCATCTCCTTTTTCGAATCGGCAGCGACGCCGCTTGGTCCCGAAAGCTGACAAATGCCCGCACCTCAGCCTACGCGCCTCTTGCACATCACTTCGACAGCCAACCTGCCTGCGATCTTTGCCGCGGGGGCGCCGCTGTCGAAGTAAGGCGGTGCTGCGGTAGGGATCGATTACGAGAACATCGCACATGTGGGGGTGCCCAAGGCACGAGGGCCGTCCGGACTGTGCCCAACCCACCTGGAGGGCTGGTGCATGACTTCGTGCCGTTCTGCTTCGCGCCACGCTCGCCGATGCTTTTCGCGATCAACGGTGGTCGTGTCGCTGGATGCCCTTGGCGGCAGAGCGACATCGTTCACTTTGAGACCACGGTACAAAACGGCGCAGGACTCGGCCAACCCGTCGTTTTCTCCGACCGGAACGCGACGCTGGCGTTCAGCATTGCCTACACCGATCTTTCTCTCCTCGACACGGCCGTTGCGTGGGACTCGCTGACCGAGGCGCCTCAGCTCGACGGCTACTGCAAGTTCTGGCAAAGCAACGCTGGGAACGCACGCTGTATGGATCGTATGGAGCGCCCGCAGGCCGAATTTCTTGTCAAGGGCAGTACACCGCTCTCCTGCATGACCCGTCTTGGCGTGTTCGACGCCGCCCGCCTGGCGCAGGTTTAGGCGCTGATGTCACAGGCGGGCGCAGGATTCGCCGTAGACGTTGTGCCGAGCTGGTACTTCTGAGGACAAGACATCGTGATCAGGCTCACCCGGGGTGATCTGCTCAAGCAAGACGACGTGGATGCGATCGTCACCACGGTGAACTGTGTCGGCGTGATGGGCAAGGGTATCGCCCTGCGGTTCAAGAACAAGTGGCCGGCCAACTTTGCCGAATATGCCTCTGCCTGCAAGTCAGGCAAGGTGAGCCCGGGCCGCATGTTCATTCACGACTCCGGTGGCCTGGCCAAGCCGAACCACATCATCAACTTCCCACCAAAGACCACTGGCGCGGGGCATCGAAGATCGAGTTCATCCACGATGGCTCTAATCGACCTGGTCGCACAAGTTAAGCGCCTGGGGATTCTCTCGATTGCGATCCCGCCGCTTGGGTGCGGCAACGGCGGCCTGTACTGGGCCGATGTACGTCCATTGGTCGAGGTTGCGTTCGCGCCTATGCCAGGGGTGGAGGTTCGGTTGTTCGAGCCGGTCGGCGCGCCAGACCCGAAGAGCATGGTGGTGCGCACCAAGCGGCCGCGCATGACATCTGGCCGCGCAGCCGCCGTGAAGGCGGGTATGAGCATGCGCAACTGGCGGGCCACGTCGATCGGGTGGGGCGTCTCATCACGGGCTACCAGTCAACGTATGGCATGGAGTTGCTGGCGTCTGTGCACTGGGTGGCTACGCAAGAGCCCGGCGTGCGCACTTTGGCGGAGGCCATCGCGGCGGTGCACGGTTGGAACGATCGCAAGAAGATGCTGATGAAGCCCGAGCACATCGCGTCGGCT
>Ga0105046_10009694_pt1 | contig 15028 bp, 11 predicted proteins | sample MAT03_FD_78385 | JGI IMG/M metagenome (GOLD analysis project Ga0105046, IMG submission 78385) | Freshwater microbial communities from Lake Fryxell liftoff mats and glacier meltwater in Antarctica - MAT-03 (megahit assembly) | ecosystem: Environmental > Aquatic > Freshwater > Ice > Liftoff... | reverse complement strand
GCGAGCATGATCTACAACTGGCGACCAAAGCTGCAGATTTTCTGCTGTCGCATTTGCGAGATTCAGAGGGCCACTTACTGCGTTCATGGCGAAACGACACTCCGGGACCTCGCGGCTATCTTGACGACTACGCCTGTTTGGTTTCTGCACTGCGAACTCTGCACACAGCAACCAACGAGCCGCGATGGCTGGCCGCTGCGACTGAGCTCACCAAAATGCAAATAGCATTGTTCTACGACGAACCCCAATCAACTTTCTTTTTCACGTCGCACGATCATGAAAAACTATTTGCTCGAACAAGTTCGCCATACGACTCTGTTTCGCCGTCAGGCAACAGCATTACCGTTCGCAACCTGCTGGCTCTGCGTGATCAAAGTCCTGTATTTCGCGTGATCGCGGAATCCACGCTCAAGCGCTTCAGCGGTACAATCGACGCTTCAGCGGTTTCATGTGCCGGGCTTGGAATGGCCTTGCAGGATCTGCTGAAACTGCAAACGACACCACAGGTGAAAGCCACAAGGCAGCAGAATTCGACAAGTACCAAATCAATGCAGACTGCGACTGCTGCGGTGCCGAACAAGCTCGCTGCCGCACAACATGGGCGTCCGATCTTCACTGCGGCCTTCGGCGAAGACGATGAGACAACGGCACAGGTTGCCAAAGAATCGGAATCAGAGGCTGGTGAACATTCCGTCTTCAAACCTGTGTTACCTGATCCCGCCAAACCGGCCCCGTTCAAGCAGGATCAGGAAAGCCGTGTGAAGGTCAAGATTTATCCTTATTTCGACAAGCTGGAGCGCGGAGGAAAATGTCCTGTTGCGATTGAACTCACAATTGCAGAAGGTTGGCACATCAACGCAAATCCGGCGCATCCTGAATTCGCGATTCCAACGGAAGTCAAAATTACCAGCGAGCAAAAGATCAAGATGACGAAAGTCAAATATCCAAAGCACGAAGAGCTGGAAGTCGAAGGCCAGGATGAAACAACTCATGTGTACGGTCATCGTGTCATCATCTACGCCATGTTGGAGATCGCTGCTGATGAGACTGCCGAAGAGGCTGAGCTGACGGTTGAAGTCAAAGTACAGGCCTGCAATTCAAAAACCTGCGAGCCGCCAGAAACGAAGAAACTGGTCGGAAAGCGTCCGTTTGCAAATCCTGGCGATGAAATCAAACGCATCCACGAGTCCAAGTTCCCAAAAGAGGGCGACAATGAAGAGGAAACCGACGCCGACGAAAAGGACGCCGATGGTGTCGAGAAGAAAACAGTGAAGTAGATCGCGTTGGAGTCCAGCCTTCAGGCTGCCGCGATTCCGCCCTGCAAGCCGGGACAATCGCAACGGCGCGGACGCAGGCTAAAGCCTGTACTCCAGCGCTGCGGGACCGTTCCGGAGATTATTTCAGCAGAAGCTGCACTCGTTCGCGATCTTTGACCAGTACCGGATCGGGGCGATGAGTCGCCAAACGTATGTTCAACTCCGCAAGTGCGGAGTCCAGATCCTGCTTTGCGGCATCGGGTTTGTTGTTCAGCAACAACACCAGCGCCCGGCGAATCAGCCAGGCACTCTTGAGTCGCGAGTCCCTGAGTTCGTCGTCAATGATTTCCTCTGCTTCCCTCAGCAACGATGCACTCAACACGCTGTGGGTTTCGCTGTTCAGCCGAGCCGTCTCAATCAAAGTGTCACACAATACGGCACGAACGACAGGGCTCTGAGTTGTGTCAAAGGACTTCCGCAAGCCAATGAGGCTGGCTGCTTGCTGACCATTCTCCTGTTGAGCAGTCGCTAGCCAGAGAACCCACTCAATCTCATCGGGTCGTTTCGCCAGGGCAGATGTAAAATCAGCAACTGCTGCCGCCCACTGACAATAGGACAAGTGAATCTCGCCTCGCAGCGCTAACGCTGCTATCTTAATGCTCTCATCCTGACTGCTGATCAGCGGATCCAGAGTTTCCAGCGGTTCGCCAGCCGCAGAACCGGCTTCTCCCGAGGCTGCAGCGGCTTTCTCGAGCGTGAGTTGAAGTCTGGCAAGTTCCAGTCGAGCAATCTCCAAAGAACCATCCAGGTGAATGGCACGTTGAAGATCCGCCGCCGCCTGCAGATCATCTCGCATCGCTCGAAACTCGGTCGCTCGACGAAACAACAAATCGGCCGTAGGTCCCGTTTTAAGCATTGTCGCGTTTAGACTCTCGATGACCGACTCAGGCCCATCGTGAGCGATGCCCGGCTGCATCGTCGCGAATATCAGCACTGCGACCACCAGCATCGCAACTTTCATCGCTGTCAACGACGGTTGTCGGTGAATGTCCGTGACATGCGCGGCTGTGATCTTGCGCCGCACGATCATGGCAGAGCTTTCGGCAAAGACAGCAGATATGGATCGAGCGTAAAGTCACTGCTTGTCAGATTATCATTGTGACCCTCAATCGAAAGGATGTTGTCATCATCTGTCAGGTACTGGACAGCATTCTTCAGTTTGAAATACTCGTAGCCATCTGCTTCGTGGCTTTTCACATTTTTTGCATTCGCGCCGCGGCCAGACGGGACACCGACTCGCAGAACTTCGTGTCCGTTCAGATAGGCAATGAATCCATCGTCATAGCTGATGGAAAGACCCAGCTCGCCGATTTTTTCTTTGGCTCCGGGCGGCAGCTCAAAATCTGTACGAGCATAAACAAAGGTGTATTTATCTTTCATGTCAGTCAGTTCCGTAACGTCGTCGCTGTCGCCATATCCGATGCTGACCGTTCCGGATTTCCAGCCTCCAGTTTCTTCCGGGATATAGGCGATCGAGGTCCATTGTTCGGGCGGATGACTTCCCGCAAGATAGTCCCAGTTCGCATTGGGTTTGATGAGTTCTACGGCGTTCTTCGGGAACGGAGTCATTTCTGATTTTTCGACTTTTGGTTTATCAATAGAAACAGTGTATGGCGGCAGCAAACGTGGAGTGGCAACGATCCCTGGAATCACGCTGCCCTGTTTGACGATGCTGAAGAAATCGGTTTTGACTCCACCGCGATTCACCATGGCCCCCGTCAACGTGTCGTGGTTGACTTCCAGAATGACCGAACCATATTCAAGCAGAACTCGCTTCATCACCGGTGATGTTCCCAGCCGACTGACCTTGGCACCGCCGTTGCCGGTGACGACCTGAACCATTCCCTGATGAGCGTGCAGGCCTTTGCTTTTGCGATACGCTCCATCACCTTTCGGATCGCCGTCACCGTCGTCCAAAATAACTCTGTCTGCGATGGTGGGTGTCTGATAGGCTCCATCAATGAGCATCGAACGTTCGTAAATGTGCGAATGCCCGGTAAGTGCCAGATCCGCACCACCGGCTTCCAGAATCGGCATGATGAGTTCTCTCATTTCGACGAGAGCCTCTTCCTTGTCACTGTCGTGCGACCCTTTTGTGTAGGGCGGATGGTGCCAGTATGCGACGATCCAGTCTGACTTCGTTTTCTCCAGGTCTGCACGCAACCATCGAGCCATCAAGGCGGTCGGCCCACGATCGAGGTCGTGGGAATTCAGACAGATGAAATGAATATTGGCGTAGTTGAACGAGTAAAACGCTTCTGTTGCAGAAGGCAATCCTCCTGCTTCGCCCCGCTTTGGGCATTTGTAGGCGTCATAATAAGGACCGACGCCCAACATGCCACTGGACGTCTTACCTTCGTGATTTCCCATTGAGGCCCAGCAAACGGTGTTGCGAAGAGTTGGCTGCTAGACGTCAAAGAAATTTCTTTGAAATTCTGCGTCCGTGCCGGATGGGTATCCCATGTCACCGACGTGAAGATAAAAATCCAGATGCTGGTTCTGCTTCTGCAAATAATCCTGCATGGCTTGATAAACTGCGGCTTGGCGTGAGTCACCGGTGCCGGAATCTCCGACAACCCAAATGCGTACAGGTCGTACGCTGCGGGGTGCTGGATGCGTATGGAAAAAGTAATCCTTCCCCGCGGCCAGGACTTCGGATCCATTCATGAGAGCATAAAAATACGTCCTATCCGGCTCAAGGCCCGTCAGCGTGGCTTCATACTGCACAGTACCATGCGGAGCCGAGTGGAGATTTTGGTCATTCGAAGGCTGCGCTTCCTTCGCGACGGTTCTGAGTTGAATCGCGGATGTGTCGATCGTCTGAGTCAATTCTGAGGTCGTGAGCCCAAAACGAACGATTGGCTGAGTTTCACCTTGGGTTCGCCAAAGGATAGAAACCGACGATGGAGTTGCGAGCTGAAGGTAAGGGCCGCGAGTCAACTTCGGCAAGGATGACTGAGCAAACACGGACGCAGTGCTGCAAGCTGCGGCTGACGTGACAAGGAATGCCAGGACATGGAACAAGAGACGCATTTTCAGAAACATGCCAGGATACCGATCAGGAGGGTGCAAAGAAGGGCAGGACGGCAGAGTTGAGTACTTGACAGAATACACACGTCTTTTTAACCCGACGCGCCAGGAAAAATCGAAGATTTGTCAGTTTGGTTTGATTCGAATCGCCCCTGGAGTCTGAAATCTTTCCATCTTGGCTAAAAATTAACAATAATATTGCAATTAACTGAGCAACAACATTGAGTTTATGAAACTGGTTCGCGATGTTGTAAACATGGGCGTCGAGTAGGATTCCTAAAGAATGTGATCCTTCGCGTATTTTCTTAATGGCGGGCCTTGTGGTTGTTGTTCTCAAACTTACTTTATTGAGAGGATGTGGCGTATGTTTACCGAACGGATACAGTCCAGAAGGCAACTCAGGGGTTTTACTCTGATTGAGTTACTTGTCGTAATCGCGATTATCGCGATTTTGATTGCGTTGCTGCTACCTGCCGTGCAGCAGGCCAGAGAAGCAGCTCGCCGAACTCAGTGCAAAAACAACCTCAAGCAGTTTGGCTTGGCACTGCACAATTACATGGACACCGCGAGTCGTCTGCCTCCGGCAGGTATCCATAACTTTGAGATCACAAATAATAATGGGCTGTCCCCGAACGCGGACAGCACTAGCTGGGGGCCTTCATGGATCACTCTGTCCCTGCCTTACATTGAACAGGCAAACCTGTACGCACAGTACAACTTTTCCAGCATCCGTGCTCGCGATAACCCAACAGTCGTCAGCGTCATTCTGTCAGCCGTACAATGTCCCAGTGACAGTGCCAGCGAGAAGGCCAAGTATGCCAACACGGCGAACTTTGCTCGGGGAAATTACGCTGTCAACTGCGGTGCTGGGAACGCGTTTTCCGGTACCGACTTCAATTTGTCGAAAGAACGTGGTCCATTTGCGATGTCGAACTACTACGGCACTAGAATTGCCGGTCTCACGGACGGAACCTCAAATACCATTCTGGTCGCAGAGATTGTCGCCGGCGATCGGACTGGCGATGTTCGCGGTGCGTGGGCTTATCCGACGGGAGTTGTGATTTCAAATTCAGATCCCTCGTACACCGCGCCAAGAATTCGGCTGCGTCCAAACGGGAATGCTCTGGACAATAATTTCCGGGATCGTCCAGGTCGATGTCAGGCCGCGAATGATGACAGAATCCTGCGATGTGCTGCAGGCGGAGGCCGAGCGGTTCAGACAGCTCGAAGCAAGCACACTGGTGGAGTTCAAGTGTGTCTGGCAGACGGATCCGGTCGGTTTATCAGTGAGAACATAGACGTTTCAATCTGGTTGAATCTGCTTTCAATGGCAGACGGAAACCCCATTGGTGAATTCTGAAACTCAGCAGTGACCTAAACAAAAACCATCCATATCATGTCGATGTGGATGGTTTTTTTATTTTCAATTCTCGGATGAAGAAAGCTCAAAGTATGTTTTCAATGCTTAGCAAAGTAACTCTGCTGACAATATTGGCCAGTACAAGTATTGGATGCGGTTCAGGGGAAAGTACTGTTCCCTTCACTGATGATTCAAAAGATGCAGATGCATACGCATTAAGCGTTAAGCAGGCTGTTGCAGATCAGGTGGCGAGTGCCGCGACGTCATCGGAACCTGCTGATCAGGTGTCCGTACTCGTAAGTCTCCTTGAAGATAAAGGCAATCGTCCGGCGGGACCCCACGAAGCAATCTACGGTGAGATTCTGACAGCCGCTCAGATGTTGACCGTGGAATGCCAGGCAGCACCGAATGGAAGACCCGACGGGCTCGATAAAAGTCTCGAAGATTTGGCAGCTATCAGCAACAAACTTCCAGGAACTGTCAAAGAAGCGGAACAGAGAGAGGATTGATTTTTTTGGCTCACCATCACATTGACCGATCCGGGCAATGGGCGGATTCGGGGTTTGTGCAAAACCTGGATTCTGGAAGTGTCAGGCATTTTTTCCCCGAGCAAAGCTAAGGTTTTCGATTTCCGTGAGAAGTCATCATCCAGAGTGCGGTATCTGGTCTGGCAACTCGGTATTCTGCTGCGATTCCGCCACAGGGCCACACCTGGACCGTTCCTTTTCGATAAAACCGCCGTGCAGATCGCCGAGATTTTTGAATCTATTCAGGGAGAAGGTCCATGGGCCGGGACGCAGTCCCTGTTCATTCGCACCTCCGGCTGCAATCTGCGCTGTTGGTTCTGTGACACGCCCTATACATCATGGAAGCCCGAAGGGACGGCGTGGTCGCTTGACGAGCTTCGATGTCGGATTGCTGACTGCCCTGCTCCGGACATTGTGTTGACCGGCGGCGAACCAATGCTGTTGCCGGATCTGGTGCCGCTGGCACAACGATGTCGCGAACATGGAAAACGGATCACTATTGAAACCGCCGGAACTGTTGATCAACGAGTCGTTTGCGATTTAATGGCCATCAGTCCCAAGCTGAGCAATTCGGTGCCTGACGACGCAGCATGGCATGATCGACACGAACAGGCACGCTTTCGCCCCGACGTGATCCGATCCTTGTTGTCACGGTACAACTGCATTTTGAAGTTTGTGATTGACCAGCCGCAGGATGTTGCAGAAGTCCAGGCCTGGCTATCGCACTTTGAAGGAATTGACCCCGGCATCGTCTGGCTCATGCCTCAAGCCCGCAGCCGGGAACAACTCGCCGAACGCTCCACATGGCTCCGCGCCTTGGCCGCAGAACATGGCTTCAATTTTTCGTCCCGGCTGCACATCGAACAATTCGGCAACGTGCGCGGCACGTAGTCAAACTGTTGATTTAGTCACGATGGTGAGCCGCAAGGCGCTAGCCGCGGGTTGATTTCCTCTCAGCCTCAGCCGAGATCGCTTCCGTTTAACCCGACTCGAAGAGGAGGCGCGGCACTCACTACCTCCTCTTCGAGTCGGGTTAAACGATTCATTTGCCTGCGTAGCACAGGATGCGTCATTTCTTTTCTGCGCTGAGTTTGCAATAATTAATCGCACCACTATTCGTGAATTCTGCTGAAAGTGATTTCAGGTTTGATTTTCAAACGAATCGAGAGAGGTTGAAACATGAATCACCCGCGTAACAGGCTGTTTTTTCGCAAGTTCCTCGCCGCGATTCATCTTCATGTTCGCGGATCGAATTCATATCGAGCGACTTGCTCCTCACGCAAGGTGCCAAGATTGCTGCGAGACGCCAGAGTAATCCTCGATAAAGCTAAGCTGCGGATGCATCGCTTCTTTTTGAATGTCGTTAAGCGCACTGGTGACCTTTGGAATCTGTTGCGAAGAACGCAGATCATCTCATTGCCGCTGTTTCCGGTCGGCCTGGCTTTGACGACATTTCTGTATTCGACACAGCTGATTGGTCCTGAAAACCTGAGAATTGCGATCAGAACCTGTGCATTGGGAATGCTGGCGTGTTCGACGCTGGCCTATGGTTTCGCCGTCGTCTTTGGGAGAGTCGAAAACGGCTGCCCTTAAATTTCAAATCTGAAATTTCAGATTTCAAATCTTGAATTTGAATTGCCAGGTCGCATTGTTGATCAGTGATTTGTGGGACATCGCGATGTGGCGAGGATCGGGTTTAATTTTTTGTAATTGTCAAATTTTCCGGGGGCGTCCGTAGAGGATCTTACATTCGGGCAAAGCTTCTGATAGTTGATCCCGGGCATCCTGCGTGACTGATTCGGGCAGGAGAAGTTCGCGTAGATGCGTTAGTTCTGAGAGGGATGGGACGCTTCGATCTGTGATCTCAGCGTCGGTTAGATACAGGTATACCAGTTGCCGACAATTTGAAAGCATCTCGACCTGATCGTCCGTTACAGGGAACCCACGCAAAAAAAGGCCGTGGAGCTGTTTCAACTGAGCAATCTGTTGGAAGACATCGTCGCCTAGCTTTGCTTCGGCGAGTTCCAAGGAATACAGATTTGGATAACTCTTGAGAATCTGAATCACTTCGGCATCGGCATCGAGAAGACAGTCTCCGGTCAGATAGAGATATCGCAGCGATTGTAAATCAGAGATCTGTCGCAAACATTCGGATGTCAAGCCTGGGCTGCGAATCGTGATCCCCTTCAGATCATGGAGAGATTTGAGATGTGACATTCCAGCGAGAAACTCGGCTGGCGAAGTCTCACGATCCCACGAAACACCGGTGGCACCAAAGTTGACTCTCGCACCCGTGTTTATCAACGCATCAGTATGTGTTAAATCACCACAACCACGCAGGACGTAGGATGTCTTTGCATGGCTGCTTTGGAGTGACCCGATTTTTCTTTCCACGTTCAATCGTGCCTGTTCACTTTCAGAAATCTGCTCCTTAAGACGGTGGTGGTCTATGAACCACACCACAGAGAGAAACAGAATCAGAACAGTCAGGATTTCCGGCGCGTAGTGGCGCAACCGTAGAGCTGCATCTGATTCAGCAGGTTCTGATGATTCTGTCATTTTGAGTATTTCTCCTCACTAAATCTACAGTCTTCCAGTCCCGCATCGGGCCATCAAGAAATATGCTGGCACCGTGAGTTTGAGGTGAGATGAATTCAAACCTTTCTCGCGGTTACCGCTAACTCCAAGACGGCCGTCATTGAATGTCAGATCTGAAATTTCCGATTTCAAATCTCGAATTCGAATTGCAAAGGCACTTCCTGCTACTGCACTTTCCTCGACAGCGCGATGCGGCGGCGGGCGGTGTCAATCTCAAGGACTGTGACTTTCACGATGTCGCCCACTGCCACGACTTCCGATGGATCGCGAATGAATCTATCGGCGAGCTGTGAGATGTGAATCAAGCCGTCCTGATGAACGCCGATATCCACGAACGCGCCGAACTTGGTGACGTTTGTGATGACGCCTTCGATGATCATGCCAATCTGCAGGTCCGAGATTTTCTGGATTGTTTCTGAAAACGTGGCGACTTTGAATTCGCTGCGTGGGTCGCGGCCGGGGCGGGCGAGTTCATGGACGACGTCACGGACTGTGAATTCTCCAGCGTCGGATGTTACTAATTCGGCGAGGTTGAGATTGGCGACAAGTTGTTCATTGCCGATCAAAGACTTCACGTCGGTTTTCAGGTTGGCTGCAATCTTCTTGACAAGCGGATACTGTTCCGGATGCACCGCAGAGTTGTCCAGCGGTTGGACTCCGTCGCGGATTCGTAAAAATCCGGCGGCTTGCTGGAATGCTTTTTGACCGAAGCGCGGCACTTTGAGCAAATCGCTGCGCGACTGAAACGCACCGTTCTCGTTGCGGAAGGCGACGATGCGTTTTGCGAGGACTGCACCGATTCCTGCGACATACGATAGTAGTGACGGACTGGCCGAATTCGCATCGACTCCCACGGAATTCACACACGATTCCACCTCGCGATCAAGCGCCTTCTTGAGCATCACCTGATCGACATCGTGCTGATACTGCCCTACCCCGATCGATTGAGGGTCAATCTTGACAAGTTCTGACAACGGATCCTGAAGGCGATGTGCGATACTGATCGCGCCGCGAACGGTTACGTCCAGATCCGGGTACTCTTCGAATGCTGTTTCGCTGGCCGAATAGACGGACGCACCGGCTTCGTTGACGACAACTTTTGTGACTTTCAAGCCATGTTCACGGATCATGTCGGTTATGAAGCGATCGGTTTCACGCGACGCTGTGCCGTTGCCGATTGAGATCAATGTGGCTTTGTATTCTCGAATGAGCCGCAGCAATGTTGCTGCGGCTTTTTCCTTTTCCTCGCGAGGCGGCGTTGGGTAAATGGTTTCGCTGGTCAGAAACTGACCCGTTTCATCCACAACGGCAACCTTGCAACCGGTGCGAAAACCGGGATCAATGCCGATCGTAATCTGAGGCCCAGCGGGTGCAGCCATCAGTAGATCTCGCATGTTTTTTGCGAAAACCTGTACCGCTTCGGTGTCTGCTTTTTCTTTCAACTGCTGTAATAGCGTGCTTTCGGCAGCGGGACGCAGTAGGCGTTTGTAGCAGTCAGCAATGGTCTCCTCAAGTTCCGTGCGGAACTCAAAATTTGGATTCGAGATAAGTCGTGATTTCAAGTGGCGCTGTTGCGTCTCGTCGTCCATTCCCAGACTTACACGCAACACGCCTTCCGCTTCGCCACGCTGCATGGCAAGAAAACGATGTGCCGGCATTTTGGAAACGCGTTCGTGACAGTCGAAGTAGTTTTCAAATTTGCTGCCCTCTTCGGATTTACCTTTCTTCACCACGGAGACAAGTTCGCCGCGTTGAGCCTGATCCATCATCCATTGGCGATTTGCTGGCGTCTCAGCCCACGTTTCGGCAACGATATCGCACGCACCGCGAATTGCTGCGTCTTCATCGGGCACTTCTTTGCTGGCATCGACAAACGCTTTTATAGCATCCTTACGAGTTCCATTCAGGCGTTGCTGTCCCAGCAGGATGTCAGCCAATGGTTGCAGACCGCGTTCGCGCGCCATGGCTGCGCGAGTTCTTTTCTTCGGGCGAAAGGGAAGATAAAGATCTTCCAGCACGCGGCTGTCCGAACATTGTTCGATCTGTGCTCTCAGGGCCGCTGTCAGTTTTCCCTGTTCGGCGATTGTTTTCAGGATTGTATTCTTTCGCGCGGCCAGTTCTTTCGCGCGCGAGAGCATGTCTTCGATTGAACGTAACTGACGTTCGTCGAGACCTCGAGTGGCCTCTTTGCGGTAACGCGCGATGAAGGGAATTGTATTACCGTCTTCCAGCAGTTGAACGGCACCTTCAATCTGCTGCACGGTGACGTTCAATTCCGTGGCTGTCTGGCGACAGAATTCCTTGAGAGAGAATTCAAAGCCAACGAAGCCTGCTGACTGATCGGAGTTCATTGCAAATCCATTCTGTCGAGTGTGTGAAGCAAAGCGCGACACGCCAATTTCTAAGGCGTTTCCGTAGGTGTTTTACGCTCCTCTATTCGCCGCCGCATAATAGCACAGCGCAAAAAAAAATGAGGCTGTGATCGGAAGATCACAGCCTCAAACAGAGCGGAATTGCGGTAGACAGGACTTGAACCTGCACGGGTTTCCCCACACGCCCCTCAAGCGTGCGCGTCTGCCAATTTCGCCACTACCGCGATCAATTCGCCGCGAAGGATAACAACCAGGGAACCGCAGATTCAAGCGGACCGTCAAGACAACCTTCATAGCCGAAAAAATCCCGCCTTTTCTCCCGCAGGATCGACACAAACGATGAAGTTTTGTTCGGCTCAATGCTGAAATACTGCGAATCGTGGCGTTCCCAATTGTGCCATTGAAAGCAAGATCGGAATCCATGCCTGTCCGGCGTTTCAGGGATTTCGAGTGAGTTCCGCGACGCAAAATGGTTTGCCGTTAACTTTGGTCTGAATAGAGACACGCGGCATTGTCGTGCCAGAAATGGTTCCTTCCTTCACGCGTGCGGATTCGCACGCGCGTTTTCGTTTCCATTGGGAAGGTGTGCGGCGGGGCGCAAAGTAGGCTTCGTTTGGCTCAGAACTCCGCACATTTCTTACCACTTCGCAATGGCACACATTCTGCGTTCACAAAAGGCTGATGGCTGCACATAAATCTCGGGCACTGATTCGCTGCGATTTGGCTAATCTGCCTGTCGATGTGAGCCAATCAGGATTGATGTTGCTCTGGAACATGACACGCAAGTTGGAGCGAAATATGGTTGGTCGAATGGATACTTTTGGTTTATCGGATATTGGACTGGTTCGAGAGAATAACGAAGATCAGTTTTTGATCGCCGATCTGAAGAAGTCGGTTATTATTCATCAGACAAGTCTGTCATACGACGATGAGACACATCTTCTCGGAGGCTCCCGGGCGAAACTGTTGCTTGTTGCTGATGGAGTGGGTGGCGGGCCAGATGGTGATCGTGCAAGTCGAATGGCAGTACAGGGAATTGTGCAGTACTTGTTAAACACAATGCATTGGCTGTTTCGGTTGAACGACGGTCGCGAAGACGCGTTCCTTGAGGATCTGAAAGGAGCCCTTGTTTTCACCCAGGATAAATTACAGCAACATGCAGCGAGGATGCCGTCGGGTGAGCAGATGGGAACCACAATCACGTTGGCTTACATCGTCTGGCCTCAAGTGTATTTGATTCACGTGGGTGACAGCCGAGCTTATGTTTTTCGCGATCAGGAAGTGATTCATCTGACGCATGACCAGACATATGCACAAGCGTTGGTCGATGCCGGTATCATGCAGGAAGCGGACGTGCGCAAGTCACCGCTGAGGCATGTGCTGTCCGGTCTTGTGGGTTGCAATCCCAAAAGTCTTACGCCGGAAGTCAGTCAATTCAAACTGACACTTCACGACAAACTCCTGCTGTGTACTGACGGACTTACAACTGATCTGACGGATGCTCAGATCGCCGCGATTCTGTCCGATGACGCTTCGGCCGAAGATGCATGTCATCGTCTGATCAACGCGGCCAATGATGCTGGCGGTCGCGATAACGTGACGGTTGTCCTGGCACATTTCACTGACAAAGCTCCGGAACACTTAAAGCGCAAAGAAGAAGTTGCTGGAGACAAACTTGCCACCCATATGACTGCACACGAGCACATGTTTTCGTTAGGAGTCGGGATTCGCGTCTGAATCGGGCTCAATTGAACACCAGTATTTTCAAATACATAAATGAGCGGTGCCATAAATGAGCGGTGCAATGCACCTGACCTATGCAGTTTGCGGTCATGACGAACCCAGCATCATGCCTCCCGCCAGTTCAGGGTAGTTCAAGAGCCCTGTAGGTTCTTGCTTGCCGAGCAGGACTTTCGCCGTAAGGCGAACCGAATGCGGAGAAAAGCCCGGCGCAGCGGCCGAACGCGAGCGTGGTCCACGTCGGACTGAGTGAGGTGTGGCAACTTGTGTGGTCGCGGGTCGCAGCGTTGCTGCGAAGTCCTTTCCGACAGAAAGGACCTACTGTCTGTGGTCAGGCTGCGTCCCTGCGGAACGGGAGGATCATGCGAGATTCTTCGGTTGCGGTTACAGGAGCGATTCCTTGCGACATCAGACTAAGAATCAAGTCAGCGGTACGTTCGGTGGCTCCGATTGTTGTGGCGTGTCCTGCGAGTCTGGAAAGTGTTTCCTTTTGTGCAGCGAGCACTTCTGCTTTAGAAACCCATTCGGTGAGTAAGCTGACAATCTTCTGAATGTCGGGTTCGGGATTTCCGTTGGAGATGAATTCTGGCATGACTTCCTGATCGGCGATCAGATTCGGAAGAGTGATAAATCGACAGTTCATCAGGAAGCGTGAAAAGAAGCGTCCGATTGTGGGGACGCGGTACAAGACGATTCCGGGCGTCTGGCGTGCGAGCAATTCAAGGCTGATTGAGCCGCTGACCATGAAACAGCAGTCGGCCGATTCGATGACTTCTGATGTACTGCTTGTAAAGTATTCCAGCGGTGCGGAAACATTTGCATTCATCTGCATTTCACGGCACCGAGTCAACTGCTGAGGACGATAGTTGCCGACGATCCAGCGGACCGTGGGCACGATGCGTGAGACTCGTTTGATGATCTCCAGCATCACCGGCCAGTTCTTTTCGATCTCATGATTGCGTGAGCCTGGAAGTACAGCGACCGTGCATTTCGTGAGTCGATCCGGGCTCAGTATGCACATCGTGTCGGCGTTCAATTCATGTTTGGCAACTTCGTCAAAGAAAGGATGACCAACCCATGTCGCGTTGACGCCACGAGATTTGTACCAGTCATACTCAAATGGCAACGCGCAGATGACATGATCGACCCATTTGCGGACTCGACGGATGCGCCACGGAGCCCAGCCCCACAGTTGCGGCGGCAAATAATAGTAGACGGGGATACCTCGTTTTTTCGCAGCTCGTGCGATCCACCAGTTAAAGCCAGGGAAATCGACCAGCACAACTGCGTCGGGTGGATCGGCTGCAAAATGTGCTTCGGCCTGCTTGACGAGTCGTCGGAATTTCGCCAGCAGCGGTATGACACGCAGAAATCCCATGACTGCAAGTTCTGTCAGTTCAAACAGAAGCTTGCAACCAGCGTGTGCCATATGTGGGCCGCCAAAACCTTCTGCCACAATGTCCGGATGCCGAGTCTGCAGTTCCTGGATCAAGTGGGAGGCATGCTGGTCGCCGCTGGGTTCTCCAGCGGAAAAGAAGATTTTCATCAATTGAATCCGTTCACTACTGTCAATCAGTACGACTGACGGCCTTTCCGGCACTCGGGGAATTTTCCATTTCCGATGTTCATTTTGACAAGAACAGCCAAAACGGTCTAGACTTCGTTTTCGGGCTGAAATGTGGTAAATCGTACGGCTGATCAATTTGCACCGATTTCGGAGAAATCGGGCTACGGCTGATGCACTTACAAGGATGTTCGATTATGAAAATCGTGGGAATTATTCCGGCTAGACTGCATTCGACTCGCTTGCCTCGCAAACTTCTTCTGAATGCGACTGGTAAACCGTTGCTTCAGTACGTCTGGGAAACTGCGTGTCAATGCCCCGAATTGCACGACGTCGTGATTGCCACTGACAGTCAGGAAATCGTCAATGTCGTGACGTCGTTTGGCGGTCGCGCGGAAATGACTGGCGAACATAACAGCGGAACGGATCGAATTGCCGAGCTGACTCGTCGCAGTTTTCCGGATGCAGACATCATCGTCAATTTGCAGGGCGATGAGCCGGAATTGGAAGCAAGTGTTGTG
>Ga0105046_10009691_pt1 | contig 15031 bp, 7 predicted proteins | sample MAT03_FD_78385 | JGI IMG/M metagenome (GOLD analysis project Ga0105046, IMG submission 78385) | Freshwater microbial communities from Lake Fryxell liftoff mats and glacier meltwater in Antarctica - MAT-03 (megahit assembly) | ecosystem: Environmental > Aquatic > Freshwater > Ice > Liftoff... | reverse complement strand
CGCCGCCTTGAAATAGCGCTCGACGTGCGACGGCGACAGCGACAGCAGCGAGCCAATGCGTTCGAACCCATGCCACCTGGGGTCCTCGCTGAACGTTCCAGGCAGAAGCACGTCGTAGTGCACGCCCAGCAAATCGTAGATGGTGTTGGCGTATTCTTCGCGGCTGAGTCGGTAATGCGCAATGGGGCCGCGTTTGGCCATACGCGCCGCTTCGCCGGCTTTGATCCGCCCGGCGATCCAGTCCACTACCGCGCCCAGTTCGTTGGCTGATGGCTTGGCCTCGTCCTTCGGCGGCATCTCGCCGGCAGTGATGCGCGTCATAATCTCGGCCCAGCGCTCAGCGTCGGCGTGGTTGGAAAAGTCACGTCCAAGGGAATCCAAGCGCAAATCGCCTTTCTGCTTCTTGGCATCGTGGCAACGCAGGCAGTGGTCTTTGAGAAAGCCATCGATGGCGCGGTCGGCGGTCGCTGGCTTGTCCGCGGCGGCGAGGTGTCCGCCGAGGATGACGAACAGCAGTAGCGAATTGATCAGTAGCTTCATCGCGGGATCCTGTCTGGACATGGTACCACCGCCTTTCGAGGCGCGTCGGCGTTTGTACTGAAAAGCTGGCTGGAAAGACCCGACCTCACATGGAGGACCGGAGTACCCGAGAAAAAAGAGAGACGGCATGCCAAAGCACATCAGTGGTTGTCCGACTCTATCTCCCTCCGGTCCTCCGGTCCTCCATGTCGATCCTGACTTTCCAGTGGGCTTCTTGAGGGGGATCGTGCCAGCCCGCCGCCAGGACGCATGCCACGACTATCCGTCACACGCCTTGGCCCTGGCAATCTGGGAATCGCACCACCTGGCGATCATGCCGTAGAGCGATGAGTACGACGTGAATCGGCCCGGCTCACAGCCACCATGTCGATGGCGTGGCCTTGCTTCGCATGGAACTTCGGCAACCGCTCGTCAGTCGGCCAGGAACTCCGGTTTCATGGCCTTATTGTACGTCGGCAGATCCACCTCCCACATCACCTCGATATCGACCTTCATTTCGGGAGGTCAATGCGGCGTCGACGATCCGAAAGCAACGACAAGGACAAGCCCAAGAACATGAAGCCCAGCACCGCCACTGCCGAACCGAGTCCGCATTTACCGCTATCGCTCTTGGAAGAAGCGCTGCCACCACCGCCGCCGGCAGCAACCGTCACGGTGGCACTAGGCGAAGCGGCGCTCACGTTGCCCGCACTGTCGGTGGCCGTGACAGTGACGGAATGAGCGCCGCTCACCAAGGACGGGGAGACCGTCCAGGACCAGACTCCGCTGCCGTTGGCAGTGATCTGCCCAATCAAGGTGCCATTGTCATAGATGCGGATGACGGCGTTGGCTTCCGTGGTTCCAGAAACGGTCGGCGTGGGCGAGGTCGCACTGTTTATGATCGGTGCGGCAGGCGTTGCAGGTGGCGTGGTGTCACCACCGCCGGATGAGTTCACCACGATGTTCACCACCGCCGAGGTGGTCGTGGCGCCCCCATTGTCGATGGCACGAACGGTAAGCACGTAACTGCCTGACGTCACGCCGGTCCAGGAGTAGGCATACGGACTCGTGGTGTCTTCGCCCAGTTTAGTCGCGCCTTGATAGAACTCGACCTTAGCGATGGTACCATCGCTGTCCGCCGCGGTGGCTGTGAGGTTGATCGACGCTGGCGCGCTGAAGGTCGCACCGTTGGTTGGCGCAGTCAGCGCCGCAGTCGGCGGCTGGTTGGAGCCGCCGCCGCCACCAGCAATAAACACCACATCACGGAAGTAGTTGCTGTTCTGGAAAGTCTGGGTCGGGAAAGTCGCCTTGGGCGCAATGTACACCCCGTTGGCGCCGTCAGCGACACTGCTCACTGCGCCATTGGTGATGACGTTTGCCAGTCCATTGCTGGTGGCGGCATAGAAGACATTGGCATTGACCGACACCACAAAGGTGGTGTTGGCCGCAATTGCCAGCGGTGACGCTAAGGTTGCTTGTTGCCAGCCAGTAGCGGATTCGCCGGTGAAGGCGACGCTCGCCAATTGGGTGCCGCCCGTCGTCCACAGCCGTCCGGTATGGCTGCCGGTTTCACTTGATCCGCGGTAATAGCGAATGGCAGTGATGGTGCCGGCGGTGTTGGCGCGAAATTTCATGCCAAGTTCGTAGTCGATGCCGTCAGTGACATTGACATCGGCCGGGGTTTGCGCGGTGAACACACTCGTTCCGGTGCCACTTCCGCCGCCAGTGACCGTGATCGAAACTGCGGCCGACGTCGTGAAAGCGCCGCTGTTGTCGGTCGCACGCGCGGACAACGTATAGGTGCCTGCTGCTACGCCGGACCAGGTATAGACGTAGGGACTTGCAAGGTCTTCTGCGAGCTTGGTTGCACCGTTGAAGAATTCCACTTTGGTAATGGTGCCATCGCTATCGGTTGCGTTGACCGCTAGCGAGATCGTGGCTGGCGCTGCCTGTGTCGCACCGTTGGTTGGCGAGGACAACGCGCACGTTGGTGCGACGTTGCCAGGGCCACCCGCACCACCAAACGGAGTGAGGTGGGGATCAGGTAGCGAAGGCACCCCGCTGTAGGCCGCCTCCAGCCCGGATAAATCCATGACAGCTTGCGCTTCTGCCGTGATACCCGTGTCCTGTAACCACACGGTATTCGTAGGCTGGGTATTGGTCCCGTTGTTGACCGATATTTTTGAATCGGAAAAATTGTGATCGATCACCAGGTCATGAATGGAACTGGTCCAGATATATAGCCATTGTTGGACATTCTGACTCACGTTGTCGTGGATGTTCCATCCTGTACTTCCTTCGTCGGGATAGATCGCTCGTCCATTTTGATGAAGCGAACGACGGATCCAATTATAGGCCATCTCCGAATTCGGCTGTGGGCTCAGTGCGTACCACGCGCCACCGTCGCCAAGCACTTCCATGATGTCTTCAATCCGATTGTTGAGGACCCGGTTGTTCTGCGCATAAGACGCACTGCCCCATCCCCATCCGAGCGAAATTCCAGTGTACGGCGTGTGTTGGATCAGGTTGTGCTGAATCAGTGCATGAGCCACGTAGCCGGCCATGATGGCGCAGCCACCATGGTATTCATTCGGAACGCTGTTGAAGGAGTTGTTCAGCACGTGAATATTGCTGTCCCGCAGCCGCGTGTCGCTGCGCGCTTCATCGGTGACCTTGCCGAGCTGAAGCGCCGTGGCCGAAATCTCTGCGAATCGGCATCCGCGCACCGTGCTGTCCTGAACTCCATTGTAGAGATCCAGTCCGACCGAGCCGATGCACGAAAATACACACCCGTCAAAAAGGATATTACGTGCCGTCATGATGGTCACTGCACCCGGAGTGCGCGACACCGAGCCCGATCCTACGGTGGTATAGCAGTAGTTCGATTGCCACTCTGCGAAACCGAGTGTGTCGCGCGGCACGAGCCAGGTGCTATTGGCGAACGTCAGCCCACGAAAAGAAATATTTGTGAGTGGCTGGGTCGTGGTTCCCGCGCCGACCATCAAGCTGTCAAGGTGTGGAACAATAGCGATCGCACTTGCCATCGACTCGCCGGAGCGCGGAATGTAGTAGGCCTGACCCTGCGCTCGATCCAGGTACCATTCCCCGGGATTCTGCAGTTTCTCAAAGACGTTCTCGATATGGCCAGGGCCGCTGCTCGATATCTGCTGTCCTGGCTGTCCCCCCGTCTTTGCCAAGGAAAATGCGGCCGATTTCATCGTGATGGTCGTGCTGCTCGCGTTTCCAGAAACACTCATGACCGGGACGCGGCGCTCAGTCCATTCGGCGCCGGCAGTGCCGCCTTCCGAGGCCGTGTATACGAACTGGATGTCGGCGGGATTGCGCCAATTTTGGATCTCGTGAAATGCCGGAATGGTGTAGCCGGTGCCGGTTTCAACGACCGTACCAGGAAGTCTGTTCGCTCGGGTCAAGGAGGCGCGCCGTGAGTTGACGTAGAGTTGTAGCGCGGTGATTCCCGAAGCCGGAGCCCGCCAGATGTTTTTCCCGGCATCATACAGCGTCCAACCAGTGAGCTGGGTTCCTCCGCTCAGCACCGGGTGGGCGCCCGCATAGGCGCGATAGATCACCGAATGGCCATTCAGGCCATTGTCCCGCTGATCCAGGCTGAAGGGTACTGCCAGCACGTACCACCCATCGCGCAGGTACACCGTGATGTCGGCCGTCATGCCCGGCGTGGCAGCGCGAACCGTATCTCGCGCTTTGGTTAAGGTCAGGAACGGCGCCGCCAGCGTACCTGGATTACTGTCCGATCCGCTCGGCGAGACATAGAAGTCTGCCGCTGACAAGTGCGACAGCGTGGCAAGCAGCAAGGCGATAACTCCACCGTGTGGCATGTGCATGAGGGGCTCCTGACCTGGAAGCGCCGCCACGCGGTTATGGTTTCAGGTAAACGTTCGTGCCATTCCTGCCGGTACACCACACACATGGACCGACGCACTCGGTACGTCAGCACATGGTAGTGGTCGATGTTATCGCTGAGCCCCGATAGACCTGACCCGCGATCACGGATTCTACCGATCTCACTTGAGTTGATCAGCAGCGATCGCTGCGTTCAGCGCTTGGCCAACGCGGCGATCTCCTGCATGGTCAATACGCGGCGGTAGAGGTAGATCTCATCCATATCTCCTTCGAAGTTGTTGCCAATCTCGATATCGATCGCTTCGTCGGCGATCTCCGTGCCGGACTTGGTGATGTGCGCGACCTGCCGGCCATCTTGGAACAGGCGCAGATCCTGGCCGTCGAAGGTCGCCGCCACGTGCGCCCACACGCCGGGCTCAGGCGCCGGAGCCACCACCTCGTAGTCGGCGTACGCTTCCTGTCCGGTACCGATTCGCAGTCCGATGGTGTCGGCGCGTGGATTCAGCTGGCCGAAGACGAAGCCGCGTGGTCGCCAAATATATCCGGGTGGCCGCGGAACCGGTGGTGGGATGTTCTGCGTCATCAACGCGGGATGTTCTGTTTTCATGGCCGAGAACGACCGTTCGCTGCGCATCCACAGGGCGATGGTGAATTGGCGCAGATGGAGGGACGCGGTTCCTGAGGCGAACTGGCCCTCAGTGCCCAGCAGACGCAGTGCTGAACCACGCACCCCCGGGACGCGCTGGGTGCCAACGACCGTCGCCGGGAACCGACCGGTGGCGTCAAACAAGCGATCGCTGGCAGGTTCATCGCAGTGCCAGACCGCGACGAGACCGTCACCGGTTTCCGGAGCGTCTACGCCACCGCGCCAGATCTGCTCTGGCGTGATCGCGTAAACTGCGCCTGGCGCCTGATCCGGCGTCGCACGACTGGCGTGCCGCGTATCGACGCGCTGCTCCCCGTGCGCATTGCGGAAGAGCACGCTACCCTGATCAAGGCTGAGAGTCGTTGCATCATCCGTGACGGCGAGTCCGAAGCGCGTGCCGGTGACCACCGCGCTTGCACTCGCAGTGTCGATGACCAGCGCGGGCGACGTGAGTGTGCTCACCCCATACGTGGAGTGATCGATCTGTGCATAGATCTGCCCACGGTCGAGGCGCAGATGACGTGCAGCAAGGATTTCCATCCGCGCATCCGCGCTGAGCCGCAGGCTGCTACCATCGCCAAGGTCAAGAACCAGCGCTGCGGTCTGATCATCAGCCGTAGGTGTTGAATTCAGCTGATCACCGGCCTGCAGTTGTGCACCAACGGTGAGTGCTCGTCCATCCCGCCGCGTCACCACGCCATGGACGTCCACCACGCGTACGACTCGCATCGCCAACTGCGGCTCCAGCGGTCCACTGGAATGCGATCCGCTGAGCATCAGCAGGAGTGCTACCACCACCGATGCTGCCAGTGCGGCTGCGAGGCCCACACTCCACGACCGTCGGCGCCGCACCCGCAGGCGCCGCAGGCGCAGCTGCACGCCACGTACCACCCGACTGCCTTCCCTTTCCAGCCCGAGGCGTTGACGCATGCCGCCAATGAAGACTTCGCCATCCTGCGCCAGCACCACCCGTAAACGTGCTGACAGCGCGACATCGTCCAGCAACTCCGCACGCAATTTCACGTCGTCGGTCATCGCTTGCAGCAGCTCGGCGCGCGACTGCGCGCGCTCGCGGTCGTGCGCCGAATCGCCCGCTAGGTAGTTCGCCCAGGCTACTTCCCATGCCGCCTTATCCATGCGCAGCTTCCCGGCGCGCAAGGCGCCCCTCAACACAACCGCGCAGCGCGCGGCGCAGGCGAAACATCGTGACCTTGATCCAGCTGGCTGGACGGCTGAAGCGGCGGCTCATGCTGCTGACGTCCTCGCCCTCGCGGTAATACGTGCGCAACAATTCGGCGCGTTCATTCGGCAGTTCCTCCATGCAGTGCTGCAAAGCCACCAGCTTCATGGTCTCGTCGTCGGCATTCGCTTGCTGAGCCTCATCCGCCTGCCAAGTCATCAGCTGGGCCTCAAATCCGCGTCCCTGTCGGCGGGAGCGCCGCTCTTCGTCGCGCAACCAAGTTAGCGCGCGGTGGCGGGCGATGGTGAACAGCCAGCTGCGCAGACCACGGTCACCGCAGGTGGCGAGATCGCGGTGGGCAGCGAGGAAGACTTCCTGCGCCAGATCATCGACATCCGCCGCCGAGCGCACGAAGCGTCCCAGGAAGGCGCGCACCACCGCCTGATGGCGGCGCACCAACTCGCAAAAGGCCGCTTCGTCGCCTTGCTGCGCCTGGGCTAGGAAGTGCGCATCGTCAAGCGCTTCCGTGCTCATGGCTGCCACTTGGGAGCGGAAACCATCCAAGTCCGACCTTCAGGCGCCTCCGATAGCTTTGTAAGCTCGGCCGTGAGTCCTGTACGAACGGCCAGGAGCAGCAAATTCGTAGAGAGCGAGGGACGCATGCTTTGACGCTCCGAACATGGAATCGTGACTACGTTGGCATCACTACGGTTGCCGGGCCTGGTTCGCATTGTACCCCGCGCCGACGAAGCGCATGCCACGACTTCCCGTCACACCCTTGGGCGCTGGCAATCTGGCGATCGCCCCATCATGGCAGCATGAGGATGTCCGTCCGTCGAGCTCGGTTTGAGGTATTGCTTGCTGCTGCGCTCGGCCTGGGGGCTCAAGAATCGACCTATCTGCCGGAACGGCTCGCGGCGATCGAACGCGAACAAGCCAGTTTGCCCCAGCTCATTCCGTCGCAGCAGTCACATCAGCGCATTGGTTTTCACGGTCTGCAGGCGGATCCGGCGTGGATCGCCATCGATTTGGGACGCAACGTCACTCCGGACCGCATCGCCGTCTTCCCGGCTCGGCCGCAACTTGCGGAGCGTGTGCCCTCGCCTGGGTTTCCCGCCGCGTTCGATGTGGAGATCGCCGAGACCGAGGACTTCGCTCGCGCCATCCGCATTGCCCGTTGGAGCGAGTCGCTGCCGGGTGCTGGCGAGCACCTGCCGTTTCTGATCTTCTCGGGCAATGGCGCGACCGGTCGCTTCATCCGTTTACGCGTCACCGGGCTGCGACCCGATCCCGATCAAAGCGATCGGCAGTATTTTCGCATCGGCGAGATCGTGGTCTTGGCGGACGGCCTCAACGTTGCCCTGCACGCGCCGGTCAGCAGTTCCGCGTCCACCGAGTCGGCTCGGCGGTGGGAGCGCATCAACGTCAATGACGGCTATCTGTGGTGCCTGCCGCTGTTGGGAGCGTCGCCGTCGCCGACGCATGGTTTCCAGAGTGGCGTCAGTGTCGCCGCCGTGGTGGCCGACCGCAGTTGGGTCGAGGTCGATCTGGGCGATGTGATGCCCATCGATCAGATCCACTTGGTGCCGGCGCATCCGCGCGACTTCGCCGATTCCTCCGGCTTCGGTTTCCCCACGCACTTCCGGGTACTGGGTGATGCGGGGACGCCGACCGAGACAGTGATCCTCAAAGAGTTGGAACCCGTGTGGCCCGCCGATGCGCTGCCGAATCCCGGCTCAGCACAGGTGATGGTGGCCACGCCTGGGCTGAGCGCTCGCCGCATCCGGGTCTCGTGCCAAGCGCTCTGGCGGCGTGGCCCGGGGAGCGGAAAAGGTCCCGATGAACACGTCTTCGCGCTGAGCGAACTGCAGGTATGGCGCGGTCGCACGAACATCGCCGCTTGGAGGCCGGTGCTGGCAGCCGATGCCACGCAAACCACAGGCTGGTCGCCAGAGGCGCTGACCGACGGGTATTCGAGCCGTCATCAACTCATTGATTGGGATGCTTGGCTCGACGGCATTGAACGCGGCGAACATCTGCGCGAAGAAGCCAAGACTTTGCGCGCTGTTTTCGCGCTCGAACACGAACGTTGGCAGCAGCGCCTAGTGCTCATCGCCATCAGTGCCGCCGTCTTCATCGCCCTGCTCGCCGCCATCGCCTTGCTGCTGCTGCGCACACGCGCCGGGCGCGAACGCGACGTTCTACGCATGCGCATTGCCCGCGACCTGCACGATGAGATTGGCGCAGGCTTGTCCCACTTGGCGATGCAGAGTGACTTGGCCAAGCAACACTTGAAGCACGGCGACCTGCACAGCGACCGCCTTGATGCGATGTCGGCATCGGCGCGTGAGTTGATCGATCACATGCGCGACATCATTTGGCTGCTGGCGCCAAAGGCCGGTGATTGGCGCGATCTGTCGCGTCGCATGGCGGCGATCGCCAACCGTCTGCTGGAGAGCGTCCCGCACCACGTGGTGGTCACGGGCACGCCACCCGATGGCCAGCCAGCGATCGCCTGGTCACGCGATGTGGTGTCGTTCATGAAGGAGGCCCTGACCAACGCCCGACGGCACAGCCAGGCGCAGCACGTACGGGTGTCGATCACCTGGAGCGAGCGGCTGGTGATTGAAATCTGCGACGACGGCACCGGCTTCGATGTCAACGACGCTCGCCCGCACGGCGGCTCTGGACTGGACAACCTCCGCCAACGCGCCGCTGCCCTGTCGGCTATTTTGGAGCTGCACAGCAGCGCAGGGCAGGGCACCCGCATCCAGCTCAGCGTGGGCATCGCGGCCATCTGAGAAGCTGTCGGGAAAGACAGGGCCGACATGGAGGACCGAAGGACCGGAGAAATAAGGAGCGGCGGAACCTCGGGTGTTCACCGACACTTCGTTACTTGCTTCTCTCCGGTTCTCCGGTCCTCCATGTAAATTTCGGTCTTTCCAGACCACTTCTGAGGCCGCACGCTGCAACCTCCAACCGCCACGAATTACCCATGACTGAAACCACCTTATCCACTATCTGGATCGTCGAGGACCACGACCGGTTGCGTCAGACCCTGGGCGAGGCCATGACGCTGGCAGGTGCCACCACGGTCCGGTTGTTTGCCAGCTGCGAAGCGGCGTTGGCCGGGTTCCCAGGTCCTGGCAGTAGCGGCAGTAGCGGCAGTAGCGGCAGTAGCCCACAGGTCATCATCCTCGACATCGGGCTTCCAGGCATGTCCGGCATCGACGGCATCGCCCGCTTCAAGGTGCTCGCGCCGGCCTGCCACATCATCATGTTCAGTGTCTTCGATGATCCCGGCCGCGTATTTAACGCCATCTGCGCCGGGGCCTCAGGCTACCTGCTCAAGTCCGAGACGCTGGAGCGCATCGTCGGCGCCGTGCAGGAAGTGCTGCACGGTGGCGCTCCGATGTCGCCGGAGATCGCCCGCAGCGTCCTGGATCGCTTCAGCCGTCTGCGACCGTCGATTGGCGCAGTCGAACTGTCGCAGCGTGAACGCGACGTGCTGCGCTTGCTCGCCGATGGCCTGACTAAAAAAGAGATTTCCACCAAGCTCGATCTGAGCCTGCATACGGTCGACAATTATGTGCGCCGCATCTACGCGAAACTGCACGTGAACACTCTTGGTGGCGCGGTGGCCAAGGCGCTGCGCGAAGGCTTGGTGTAGCACCGCAGGACGATCTGGAATCTCTCGATCGAGCAGCATTGAAGTCAGGCCGACAGCGGTGAGGCCAACAAAAAACCGGCCCTGCGGCGTTTCGTGTGGGTCCTTTCTCTGCCCTTCGCTCGGCTGGTCCAACTACATCGAGCGAGAAACCTCATCGAATTGAACAGGAGGCGCGGAGACGCGGAGATCGGATGAGGGTAAATGAGCAGGGGATGTCGGCGCAAAACCATTTTCGCCTCCTCCGATCTCCGCGCCTCTGCGTCTCCTGTTCGCAGTCAGGCATCATCTCCGGTCAGCCAAGGACCCACATGAAATGACGCAGAGCTAGAAAACCCAGCGGCGCAGGCCGCTGGGTTTTTATGCCCGTACGAGCGTGGAAAAAATCGAGCTTAGGACAGGCCCTCCATCATCTTCTTGCTGTCGCCGTGGCTCTCCAGCATGCATCCGGCGCGTGCCGCCATGGCCAGGAACAGGTCGCACACGTTGCTTTGGGTGTCGATCACGCGGCCCGAGTTGATGGTGCCACCGCCGCGACCGGCGAGGAGCATCGGCAGGTCGTCGTGGTTGTGGCGATCGCCGTCACCGATGGCCGAGCCGTAGAGCACCATGCTGTTGTCGAGCAGCGTGCCCTTGCCGTCGTTGAGCGTCTTCATGCGTTGCAGCATGTACGACAGCAGTTCGACGTGGTGGATGTCGATCTTGGTCAGGTCTTCGAGTTTGCCCGGATCCTTCTGGTGGTGCGACATCTCGTGGTGCGCGCGCGACACACCGATGGATGGGTAGCTGCGGTTCGAACCACCGTTGCCCATCATGAAGCTGATGATGCGGGTGGTGTCGGTCTGGAAGGCCAGGATCGACAGATCGAACATCAGCTTGACGTGTTCGGCGAAATCCTGCGGCTTGTCGCCTGGGATCTTCAGCTCAATGGTCGGGCTGTAGGTGCCGGGCTTCTTGGCGGCGGCAGCCACGGCGGCGACTCCGGCTTCTTTCTGCGCGTGTTCGATGCGTTTTTCCAGCGCGCGCACCGAGTCGAGGTACTCGTCGAGTTTGCGCTGATCGACCCCACCGATGTTACCGCGCAAACGTTTGGCATCGTCGAGCACGAGGTCGAGCACGCTTTGGTCGAGGGTCTTCTCGTCACCACCGCTACCAGTGCTGGCGAACTTGCTGGCATCAACGTCCGGGCTGCCGGACTTCTTCGGTTTGACGTTCTTCTTGGCCGAGAACATGCGATCGAAGGCGGCCTTGGGATTGATCTCCTTGGCCATCGGCGTGTTCGCCGTGCGCCACGAGATATTGGAAGAGTACGCGCAGGAGTAGCCCGAGTCGCAGTTGCCGGCCTGTCCGCCCTGTTCGATGCCGAGTTCAAGCGACGGCAGCGAGGTGTAGATGCCGATCTTGTCTGCCATCACCTGGTCGATGGATTGGCCGGCCTGGATGTCGCTGCCGGCGGTCTTGCGCGCCTGGCTGCCGGTGAGGAAGGTTGCAGTTTCGCGCGCGTGGTCGCCAGCACCGTCGCCGTTGCCGTTGGCCTTGTCGTGGCGCAGGTTGTTGATCACCAGCACGTCGCTGATCACCGGTACCAGCGGCTGGAGCGTGCGGGGGATGACGCCCTGAGCGTCCTTCTTAAACTTCCAATTTTCGTAGACCACGCCGTTGGGGATCATGATGAACATGCTGCGCACGGGGGGCTTGAACGCACCTTTTCCACCGGAGGCCTTGGGCGACTCGGCCCAGCCCATGGTTTCTAGCAGGGGAAGCGCCATAGCGACGCCGAGGCCGCGCAGGGCGGTGCGGCGGGAGATCAGCCAGGACTTTTTCATAACGTGTTCCTTGTCCATGTAGTCAGCAAAAGGTTAAGGAGAAGCATCAGGGATTGCGGCGGTTCATGAAGGGATAACTGGTAACTATCCGCGTAATCAGGGTCGAGAACTTGTAGTCGTTCTTGGTCACAGCAGCAGAGATGTCTTCCACCACTTGGTTGTCGTAGTCCATTAACCCACGTCCCAGACTGAAGATCAGCATCTTCTCAGTGACACAGCGGGTGAAGGCGTCCTTACGGCCCATAAAGATCGCCTTCAGTTCGATCGGATTGGTGAACTTGCCGCTGCCGGGCAGGTCGCCTGCGGTGTCGAGCTTGGCGCCGTCGTCGCTGGTGCGCCAACGACCGATGCCATCGAAGTTTTCCATGCCGAAGCCGATGGCATCCATTTTGACATGGCATGAGGCGCACACCGAATCCTGGCGGTGCAGTTCCATCTTCTGGCGCAGGCTGAGGCTGGCATTGCTGCCCTTGTCCTGTTCCTCCAGCGCCGGGACCGCAGGCGGCGGCGGCGGCGGCGGTTCGCCGACGATCTGCTCCAACACCCACTTGCCGCGTTTCACCGGGCTGGTGCGGCCCGGCTGGGAGGTGACCGTCAGGACCGCCGCCATGGTCATCACGCCGCCACGGTTGCGGTCCTTGAGCGTCACCCGGCGCATGTTGGGGCCGGTGACGCCCTCGATGCCGTAGTGTTTGGCTAAGCGATCGTTGACGAAGGTATAGTCGGCGTCGATGAACTCCAGGATGCTGCGGTCATCCTGCATGATGTATTCGAAGAACATCATCGCCTCGTCGTACATTGCGGTGCGTAACTGGCGGTTGTAGTCGGGAAACTTCTTGGGATCCGGTTGGATGGTGTCGAGGGTACGCAGGGTCAGCCACTGTTCGCCGAAGGTCTCGGCCAGGGCGTGGGCCTTGCCGTCCTTCAGCATGCGACGCGCCTGTTTCTCCAGCATCGCCGGATCGCGCAGCTTGCCCTGTTTGGCCAGCTCGAAGAGCTCGGCGTCGGGCATGCTCGACCACAGGAAGTACGATAGGCGTGAGGCCAGTTCGTAGTCGTCGAGCGGATATGCGTTGTTCGGCAGCGTCGCCTTGCGGTCGGCTTCGATACGGTAGAGGAAGGCGGGTGACACCAGCACGGCCTTGAGCGTGTACGTGATCGCCTCATCGAAAGTCTCGCCTTGGCCCGATGCGCGGTCGAAGATGGTCAGCAGCCGTTCGATTTGCTCCTTGGTCGCCGGGCGGCGGAAGGCGAGCGAAGCGAAGTTGTCGACGATCTTCACCGCCGCGTCGCGCGGTTTGAGGTCCGCGCTGGGTTCGGCGACGAAGATGCGCTTGTTGCGTTCCGTGCGGTTTCCACCACCAGGACCGCCAGTCAGTTCCACGCTGGCGATGCTGAGGGTACGCACGGCTGGTTTGTCATCGCCTTTTTTATCACCTGGCTTGGGTTTCGCATCCTTGTCGGGCGCCGGTTCGGTGAAGGGATTGGCGAAGTGCAGGGTGATGCGGCGTGAGCCCTTCTCCAGGGTCAAGGCCACGCTCTGCGATGGTGGGTTGCCCTTCTTGGCGGTGGCCTTGAGTTCCTTCACCACTTGGTTGTCGACCTTGACCACCAGCATGGCGGGGTCCGGACCGGCGGGGATCTGACCGACGCGGATCTTCAGTGTGTACTTGCCATCTGCCGGAACGGCGACCGTGAGGATGGCTTCGCCGTGTCCGGTGAAATCGCGCGAGCCGGAACCGGATTCTGCCGGCACCGCTTTGCCTTCATGGATGGCCGGCAACTGCGCGCCGTTGTAGGACACGTACAGCGGTTGGGCGACGATCGCCTTGTCGAGGATGTTGGTCGCCGCGTCGAGGTACTTTTCGAGCAGCAGTGGCGGCAGCGACAACACGTCACCGATGTTGTCGAATCCTTCTCCCACGTCATCGGAGGGGAACGAACTGCGCGCTGTGCGCAGATCGATGCCGATCAGATCGCGGATGGTGTAGTCGTATTCGGTGCGGTTCAGGCGGCGAATGGTGACGCGACCGGGATCTGCCGGGCCGTCATATTTTTTGAGATTCTTCAGCGCCTTGACGAGTGCTTCGCGCTCTTCCATCGACGGGTGCTTCTTGGCGGTGTCTGGCGGCATCAGGTGGTCGCCCACCTGCTCGATGACGCCGCGCCAGAGCTTGGTCGCGCGACTCGCCGCAGCGTCGTCTTTGTAGATCGTCAGGTCGAGATCGGCCTTCTTCTTTTCCGAATTGTGGCAGGTGAAGCAGTAGGTTTCGAGCAGCGGCCTGACGTCCTTGGTGAACGAGGCCTCCACGGCGGTCGCGAACGTCGACAACGTCGACAACGTCAATGGCAGCAGCCCGCCGATCAGCCAAGTTCCGAGTCGTCGCACGTGCCTCCTCAAGGGCCTTCGCCCGTAGTAAGTGATGATTGTACCTCGTTCCTGTTGCCGTGCTGACAGCAACTTGCACAACCTGTGTCAAACATGTGCGGGTTCGCCGCCCGGCGGAGGTAGACCGACACACGAGAAACCAACGAACGGGATCCTAGGTCGATTGTCACTTTGCCCCAGGAGCGTGATTCCTGACGTCACGGTTGGTCGCGATCCCACGAAAACGACGCACCGGCGGCCATCAGCCGCCGGTGCGTCGCGCCGGGTCGGACGATTTGCTGGAACCGCGCAGGTTCCGCATCGTTTGAATCAGCTCGGTCGATGCTTACTTGAGGTCGAACAGCAGTAGTTCGCTTTCCTGGTCGGCGGTCACGGAGACCCGTGCTTCGTCGCTCACAGCGATGGCATCGCCATCGGACAGTTTCTGGCCGTTCGCGGTGACCGACCCCTTGGCCACGTGCAGCCAAGCATGCCGTCCAGGCGCCAGGGCATGTTCGACCTGCTTGCCGGCCGACAGCACGCTGGCGTAGACCGCCGCGTCGGCGCCGATCTTGAGCGCGCCGTCGGCGCCGACGTTGTCGACCACCTTGGTCAGCCGGTCCTTCCGCTCGGCCAGCGGAAAGTGCTTCTGCCCATAAGTCGGCTTGCCGCCGAGCTTGTCCGGCTGGATCCAGATCTGCAGCAGGTGGACGGGCCTGGCCGCATCCGGGTTGAACTCGCTGTGGAAGATGCCGGTACCGGCGGACATGTACTGCACATCGCCTGGACGCATGACGTCGCCGTTGCCGAGGGAGTCCTTGTGCTCCAGCGCGCCATCGAGCACGTAGGTGACGATCTCCATGTCGCGGTGCGGATGGGTGCCGAAGCCCATGCCGCCTGCGACGCGGTCATCATTGATGACGCGTAGCGCGCGGAAGCCCATGTG
>Ga0105046_10009688_pt1 | contig 15033 bp, 15 predicted proteins | sample MAT03_FD_78385 | JGI IMG/M metagenome (GOLD analysis project Ga0105046, IMG submission 78385) | Freshwater microbial communities from Lake Fryxell liftoff mats and glacier meltwater in Antarctica - MAT-03 (megahit assembly) | ecosystem: Environmental > Aquatic > Freshwater > Ice > Liftoff... | reverse complement strand
GGTCAGATCGCCCTGTGATCCCAGTTGTGCCGCCAGCTCGAACTCGAGCGATTCATTCACCAAGCGCGAGATGAGCGTACCCATGCGTCCGGTAGCACCGACAATGGCGACGGTCGTTGTCATTGGCCAAATCTACCAACTCCCAGCATGATGGCCGGGTACGCCCTAAATGACGGAGTCCGAACGGTCGTAGGCGATGAGGGATCGCTTGCGTGATGCTCCGACGAGCCAATTGTGTCAAATTCCTGGGGCGAGGGCGAGTAGTCGGGCTGCGATTCGCAGAGCAGACACCGGGGATGGTGCGTCCGCCGTTGTCGACGACGCGTGACTACTGACCCTGTGGCGCCGTGTTCAAATCTTTCTGCACACGCGGGGTTAGCGCCCTCCGCCTCCGATTAACAGCACCCACACGGCATCCGCCCGATGGGACTCACTGGTCTAGAGGAGTAATTCCTGTTGGGTGGAGCACTGTCAATGGCCAATAGTTTGTCCCCGCGGGCCAGCAGAAGTGCCCGCCAGTGGGCAGTTCTACTGGCCGATTGGGCAGTTTTTCATGGCCGCTGGCAAGCTACGCGTCGAGCAGGGAAGCGTACCCCGACGCCCCTATCTGACTGGGACTACGTCGTCTCAATAACGGCGACCTCGGTGCCGGTCGTTATCTCATCGTCGACCTTCACAAGCTGCTGGGTGAGTGTGCCCGCGACCGTGCTGGGGATGTCGACGATCGCCTTGTCGGTCTCTACGCGAAGCAGCACCTGGTCGACGACGACTGTGGCCCCCACGTCAACTGCCCATTCCATGACGAATGACTCGTCAACCGCCTCGGATACTCGGGGCATCACCACACGGGTTTCACTCATTCCGCTGCCTTCCTCTCGGTCGACCAGATGTTGTTGAACATGTCCGTCAGGCTCGGGTCGTCGAGGGCCTGCACTGTTTCGATGACGGAATCGAGGGCTGAACCCACCGAGGCCTCGAGGTCCGCAAGCTCCTGCGCCGACGAACCGGCCGCCTCGAGCTGCCTCCGCGCCACGAGGACTGGATCGCGATCCTGCCAGAGCGCCAGCTCGCCCTCGGGCCGGTACGCGGCTGTATCGGCGCGGGAGTGACCGCCGAAGCGGTAGGTCTTGGCTTCGACGAGGGTGGGGCCCCCGCCGGTGCGAGCGCGGTCGACAGCAGAAGCGATGGCGGCGCGCACGGCGTCGACGTCCATACCGTCAACGACGGCAGCAGGCATGTCGTAGGACGCCGCGCGCAGATGGAGATCCTCGATGGGTGTGGTCAGGTTGATTCGGCTGTACTCGCCGTAGACGTTGTTGTCACAGATGAACACAATGGGCAACTTCCAGATCGCCGCGAGATTGAGCGACTCGTGGAAAGCACCGATATTGGCAGCTCCGTCACCGAACACCGTGACGGCGACGTTCTGTTCGTTGCGGTATTGGAAGGCAAGAGCGGCGCCAGCGGCGACGGGAAGTCCCGCACCGACGATGGCGAAGGTGGGGAGCAGCCCGATAGAACTGTCGCTAACGTGCATGGATCCGCCAAGGCCGCCGGTAGACCCCTCGGCCTTGCCCAGGATCTCGGCAAGAACCGAACGGGGGGACATGCCCAATGCGAGCGCGAGCGCGTGCCCTCGGTATGTTGCGGTCACGAGATCGGTCGTGTGAAGTTCTGCAGCAAGGCCGACGGCGAGCGCCTCCTGTCCCATTGCGAGATGGGTGGTTCCATGAATCGCCCCCGTTGCGAAGAGCACGTTGAGGCGCTCCTCGAACCCTCGGATCTCGAGAATGCGCTCGAACCGAGCAATCGCGTCGTTAGCGAGGACGGCACGCCGCACGACGGACGTGTCGAAGGTGTGCAGGGTGAACTCAGACATTGCTGAACCCTTCGATGACCCACCAGGGGGACGGTACAGTTCCGGTCGACTGGTACACGCCGAGCTGGCGCGCGATCTCAGCCGGCTGGGGGAAGTAGCGGCTCTCGAGCTGCTTGCTATACGGCACGGGGATGTTCGGCGTCGTAATTCGGAAAGGGGCCGCTGAGAGCGACCCGAACAGTTCGCGGGTCACTGCCGCGACTATCTCACTTCCCCAACCCCCGGACTCTGGAGCTTCCTCGACGACCACGAGTCGATGGGTTTTCGCCACCGAGTCGAGAACGGTCTGCCGATCCCAGGGTGCGAGGGTGATGAGGTCGATAACTTCGGCATCGATGCCGGATTCCTCAATCGCCTCGAGCGCAGCCGTGCGAGTCTGACCCATCGTCACGATCGTGACGTCGCTACCTTGCCGCACTATCTCTGCCCTGCCGAGAGCTACCATTCCGGCGAGACCGCGCACGACGTTGGCGCGAACCGCGTAGAGATTACGGGGCTCGAGCACCATCGTCGGACCGGGCGACTGGATCGCGGCGCGGAGGATCCCGTAGGCGTTCTGTGGGGTGCTCATGGTCACCACCGTCAGGCCGGGTGTCGCGGTAACCCAGTTCTCTAAAGTCTGGCTGTGCTGCGATCCGAATCCTGTTCCACTTCCGATGGATGCCCGCACCGTGAGAGGAACCGAGAGCTCGCCCTTGCTCAGATAGTGCATCTTGGCGGCCCCCGTCACGAGCTGGTCGAGTGCGACGCCCAAAAACTCCATGAACATGATCTCGACGACGGGACGAAGGCCAGCAATCGCCGCGCCGACGCCCGCTCCGGTGAAGGCCATCTCCGAGATTGGCGTGTCGCGCACGCGGTTGGGGCCGAATTTCTCAAGCAGCCCCTCAGAAGTCTTGAACGGTCCGCCCGCGACGGCGATGTCCTCGCCCATGATCATGACGCTGGGGTCGGCATCCATCTCGTCTTCGAGCGCGGCAACGATCGCCTGTCGGAAGCGCATCTGGGTCACGATGTTTTTCCCTCCCTTTCTGGAATCGTTTCTAGGATATGCCCCAGCTTGTGCCGCGTCAACTGAGCGCCCGTGATGTTTTCGGGGGTTGTCGGCAAGAACGAAACTCGTTGCCGCCTCCACGATCGCGACGGGAGCGCGCGGACGCTTGCGTTAATCCCGCCAGCATCTTCGGTCTGATCGCTCGGATCACATCTGGGCGCGAATGTCGCGCGCGACACCGAAGCAAAGGTAACCCGCACCCAGTTATTGTTCAGTCCAGGTGCCACACCTCAGTAAAGTTCAGCATGCGGCCTTGGTTGTCGCTCTGGTTCACAATGAGGTCGCGAAACCACTCTGACCACTTCGCGCTCAATTCGCTGGCTCCCAAGTTCGCGAACGCCGTCGCCGCATCGGGGTGCGCCTCCACGTAGCCAACGACGAGCGTGCCGCGCAGGAAGAGGGTGTAGTTCTTCAGGCCTGCGTGCCTTATGGCATCGGAGAATTCCGACCGCATCTCATCGTGGCGCTTCTTGTACTCATCTTCCGCCCCCTCAAAGAGCTCGAACTTAAAACAAATTCGTTCCAACTCAATCCTCCTCACCTGGACTGCTCATGTCGCGACGGGAGCGTTACACCATCACCCAGCCACCATTGACGTCGAGTGTCACCCCGTTGATGTATCCCGCCTCGTCACTGGCGAGAAAGGCTGCGGCCGACGCCACCTCTTTGGGCGCTGCCATCCGTCCCGCTGGGATTTGCGCTATCACGGCAGCCTTGTCTTCGTCAGTCATATGACTGGACATACCGGTCATGATGCCGCCCGGAGCGAGTGCGTTGGAGGTGATGCCATTCTCACCGTAGTGACGCGCAACGAACTTCGTGAACGACGCGATCCCTGCCTTCGTCATGTTGTAGACCGCTGACTGCGACACTCCGCCAGTGCGGGCTCCTACACTCGAGAGGTTGATCACGCGCCCCCATCCACGCTCGATCATGCCTGGCAGGGCTGCGCGCGTGAGCAGCACCGGCGCACGCAAATTGACGTCAAACAGCAGGCTGAAATCGTCTGCGTCAACGTCTGCGAGAGGCTTCACCACAAGTACCGAGGCGTTGTTCACGAGCACGTCGACGCGACCTACCCTGCGCATGAGAGCCTCACACGCATCAATCTCTGCGAGATCAACCACTTCACTCCGGCCGAGCACCCCGTCGTCCTGGGGAACTCGGTCTACTCCGATCACCTCCATGCCCACATCTTGGAGGGCGACCGCGATCGCCCTGCCGATGCCGCCCGCGGACCCAGTGACGAGAGCCACACGTGTCATCTGATGCTCATCCTTTTCTCAATCGGGGATCTGGCACACGGCTCGGTGTTTCTTGATTCTGCGACATCACGTCTCCCCTAGCTTCTGCGATTCGGGCAACCGGAACATAGTGGGTTGAGGCAGATCAACCACGCCATGGGCACGCGCGCCGAATTCGGTGGGCTTGACCCGCCCTGACCGTTCGTAGAACACCTCGGGCACCGAGGTGGGGTCTTTGTACATCGTCCACCTGCACTTCTGGGGGGCGCCGCTTTCATCCACTTCGCCGTAAACGGGCGGGTCGACGACACGAATCGGATATCCGTATCGGTCCATCGGCATGTGCTCCATCAGGATCACACAGTGCGCGCAGTAGAGACACACGCCCTTTTGATAGTGGTTCCAGTCGCGTTCTACCTCGGAAACGCGAAAATTGTAGGGTGCCTCCATGCGCGCGGGCGTACCCTCGATCGAATCGCCGCGCATGCTTCGACCCCCTGATCCGCACGCGTCGAACTGGAGTTCGTAACGGTCTGCATACTCCGCAAATTCGAAGTCTCCCATGCGCTCTGGGCCGGTGAGATGGCCGCGCATGGCTTCGCAAGACACGTACAGTAACGTCTCCAAGCCTTCGTCCCAAGGGTACTTGTCGATGTCGAATTTCTCGTACCGCCAAGCAAAGAGTGGCAGGAGCAGCCGGTCGTACATCCGCGGGATGGCGTCGTCGCCATAGCGCGCGGCGATCTCGCTCATGTAGCAGTAGATCGTGTCAATGTCGCGGTCGTGGGTGCGGCGCCACAGTTCCTTGGCCTCGTCCATCAGTCTGCAAGCCGTGGCGGCATCTTCGCGCTCCGCGGCAGCGACCACCTGCTGGATAAGTTCTTGAAACGCGGCGTACAAGGCGAACCTGTCGAAGATAGAGCCATCGGGCATACGCGTCAGTTCGACGAGTCGCTCGCGGATGCCGATCAAGTCCGGCTCGGACGTACCCTCGTCACGGTGGAACCCCTCGAGATCCTCGAGCCACTGCTGGCAAAACTTCCACGTGACGGAGCCCTCGTCAACGAAGTAGTCGGCTAGATCGGCGGCATTGCGCCAGTCGCCGGCCTCGAGGCATTCAAGAATGCGACGGTAGGTCGAGACCTTCTGATCTTCCCAGCTTCCCAGCCGAACTCGACGCTGAAGGATCTCGGAAAACCCCATTGCCTCCGCCATGAGTCCGATGATAGCAACGCGAACCCGGCGTCGCAATCAATTCTGGAAATGATTCTAGGAATCCCCAGCGTTCGCAGGAAGGTGCGTGCGCCGCCAGCGTTCCGAGGGGGGACCTACCGGAAAACTTTGCGGTGCGATGCCAGATTGCGTGGTCAGTACGCCGCGAGACGCGCCGGATTTGCCCTTGTAATTGTGTCAAATTCCTGCTCGGAGACGCCAGCAGCCATCAACTCCTGCTTGAACCCTCCGAGGATGAAGCCAAAGCCGTTGCCGCCGTTCGTGGTCATGTGAGCTGGCATGCACACGTCATGCGAGAGCAGGATGCGCTCAAGGTACCCGGCTGCGATGAGATCAGTGACCATGCGGACCCGGTTTCGCACCGCCGTGGGGTTTGCCGATTGTACGGAGTCGAGGCCGATGTAGACCCCCTGCCTTGCAAGCTCGACGGCATAGCCGGGGGTCGGCACGGTGTCGGTGTGGCCGATTGCGATTCGAGACATCTCGACTCCCTCCTCCTTGAGGATCTCGATCTGCTGTTCGGCCACGGGCCAGAACACTGCGTGGGTGTACAGCGCACGATTGGTCTCTACCTGAGCACGCGCCGCAGCCCGAAAGCTGCGCTCTTCTTTGGCCGACACGAACCACTTGTTGGCACCGATCTCCCCAATGATCCCTGCGCGAACCTCCGTTCCCGGGAATCCCTCCATGATGTCCCGAATTATAAAGTCAGCGAGTTGATTGGTGCTGAACTCGTTGAGTACCACGTCGTCAAGGTACGGATCCCGATAGAACCCGGTCGATAGCACAATCGACAAGCCAACGGCATCGGCCACTCGGATACAGGCCTGCACGTTCTCGGGCGGTCGAGTAAATCGCGCATCCGAATGCCCGCGGTGCGTGCTCAGGGCGCCGGCGCTGATGTTCGAGTTGCTCAACTCAAACAGAGTCGTTCCGCCCTGATCGACGAACGCCTGCACTTCCTCGGTGATGAGTGCTTCGTCCGCGAGCAGCACCTCGCGGCGCTCCTGCATAATATTCACGAAGAAGTGCTCATGCGGCAGGGTAATTCCCAGTTCTGCTGATGACACCTCACCTTTGTGCGTCATTACCGTAGCCACTATGTTCCTTTCCCGTCGGTCATTACAGCAACGAACCGCCCGCTCACGTTCAGCGTGGCGCCGGAGACAAGACTGGCCTATCTGGGAGCAGGCACGGCGCGACCTCCGAGATCTGCGGAGGGTTTTCATCCGGTTTTGTCGGACATCTCTTCGTTGTTTCCGCCGACGATGCTTTCTGCTTGTGCTCCGCGTGCTATTACAGCAGTCGTTTCCCAACACGCTATTACGAGGCGGTTAGGTCGTCAAATACTTGCGCGCACCTGAGAGTTCAATGCAACCGCTGGTGTACGCCATTCGCAAGCAACAGCATCTAGGCCACTGACCACGCAAGGCGACGATGGGCCGCAGCCCGCACGGCGCGTGCACGGTTGACCGCGCGATAATGTTGACACTAGAGTTCTGGAAACGATTCGAGAAGTCGGGTGTAGTCGTGAAAGCTGTCGCCATCGTGGGCAATGGGCAGCTAGCGGTCGGCGTAGCCCGAGCTCTCAGTCGGCGATCTGACATCCGTGTCACCGGCCCTACATCGCGTGTCGACCAGAGGCACGCTCTGAACAGCGGAGCCGATGTCGTAGTGATCGCCACCGCGACGCTCCTCGGCGACGTGTGCGCCGCTATCGAGACCGCGATCGTCGCAGGTTCCAACGTCATTGTCTCGGCCGAAGAGGCCGCCTATCCTGTGGCCGTCGACGGCGTGCTCGCCCGCCGTCTCGACGCACTCGCGCGCGCGAACGGCGTGACCGTGCTCGGAGCAGGTCTCAACCCCGGGTTCATCTTCGACTCGCTCGTGCTCACGCTGCTGGGAACCGTGACGGAAGTGCGAGGTATCGACGTGACCCGTACGGTCGACATCTCCGGCTTCGGCCCCGCGGTTCGAGCGCGGCTCGGGCTTGGGGTTGACCTCGAGCGATTCGGGCGTGGGGTGACGAGCGGTGAGATCCTCGGTCACGCCGGCTTCCCGCAATCCATCTCCCTTGTGGCAGGCGCACTCGGAGTAGCGCTCGACCGCATCGACACTTCGCTCGAACCGATCGTGGACGGCGGGATCACCGTCGGCGTGCGGCAGGTCTACACCGGCATCGTCGGCGGCACGGACTGGTTCCGCGCGACTTTCGTTGGGCACATCGACCTCGAAGCAATGGGCCTGCGCGCGCGGGATGAGATCCGGATCGATGGCACAGTCGGCTTCACCTGCGTGATCGACCCGGGTGTTGGCTCCCAGGCCGGGTCACAGGCCATCATCGCCAACTCCATCGATCGAGTGATCGCCGCCCCGCCGGGATGGATAACCGTCGCCGACCTGCCTCCCGCGCACCCCTACTCCACGGCCTAACGAGAAAGTGCAGGAAGACCGATGCCTTCAGTCATCTCCGCGGTAGATGCTTTTTCCGTGCAGTACCCGGAGCCCAACGACTCCAATGCACTGCGTTGCCTGACCTTCGTACGAATCCGATCGTCCGACGGGGTCGAGGGCTGGGGGGAGGCTGTCACCCAGGTGCCCGGGTCTGCCAAGGCGACTGAAGCTCTCGTGGAGTCGCTGAGGGAGATTCTCATCGGTCGTAGCCCGCTCGAGAACGGCGCTTTGTGGCACCAACTCGTCGATGACGCCTGGTGGTACGGCCATCGTGGCGGCATTTTCTGGTTCGCTCTGTCGGTGGTCGACATCGCGTTGTGGGACCTCAAAGGCAAACTCACGGGCGTGAGTCTCGTAGACATGCTCGGCGGCGCCCGGGTCGAGTCGCTCCCAGCGATCGCCTCCACTCACGCGTTCGACCCCTCGCTTGAGGCCGAGGCGCAGCGTCACGGGGCATACGTCACCGAGGCAGGCTTTAAAGGATTCAAGATCGGCATGGGGAAGCGCGGTGACTCGCACATTGGCTACGACGTGGGCCGGGACATCGAGTTCATGCGGCTTCTGCGAGAGGCTGCGGGACCCGACGCCTGGATCATGCTGGATCGCGGCAAGAAAATCACTTGGACGCTCGACGACGCCATCCGGCGCGTCAGGGGATTCGAAGAGTACGACCTCAAGTGGATTGAGGAGCCTTTTGAGCCCGACCACTCTCTGGAGCTGCTCGCACTTCGGCAGCAGGTCAGCTGCCTCATCGCTGGCGGCGAGCGCGAATGGGACGTGCAGGGCTACGAAAACGCGCTCGCCGACGGAGTGATCGATGTGGTGGGCTGCGACGTCGGTCGGGTGGGCGGAGTCACAGGTGCACTGCGCGTGCTGAGCGTCGTTGAGCGGGAGCACCGCTGGTTCAATTCGCACGCCTGGTCGAGCGCGATCAACACCGCGGTGTCGATTGCCCTGTCCTGCTCGACTGACCGGGTGCTTCTCCAGGAACTCAAGCCTGACCTCAATCCCATGCAGCACGAGCTCGTCGACACCCCGATCCGCGCGGTCGATGGAATGGTGTCGGTGTCCCACGAGCCGGGAATCGGGCTGGTGCCTCAACTATCCGTCCTCAAGCGCTATGCACTGCAGTGAACGGTCCGGCGCTCGGGGCGGGTCTCGCGAGCGAGGGTGTAATTGTGACGGGGGCCAGCGGGGGAATTGGTCGTGAAATCGCCGTCGGGATGGCGCATGCAGGGGCTCGAGTGTGCGTCATCGATCTTCCGGGCCGTGATGTCGAGATAGTGGCACGATCGCTGCCCGGGCGCAAAGACCACATCGCCATAGAACTCGACCTGCGAAATGCGGCCGGGATTGAACCCGCGGTCGCTGCGGCCGAGCAACGCCTGGGCGGAGTCTGGGCGCTCGTGCACGCGGCGGCACTGCTGAGACGTGAAGCACCTGAGGCAGTTACCGAAGATTCGTGGGATGCCCAGCTCGATGTCAACCTGAAGTCGACATTCTGGCTCAACCGGGTCGTCGGTGAGAAGCTCGTGGCCAAGGGGAGGGGCGGACGCATCATCAATTTCACGTCGGCGGCCTGGCTGATTGGCCCGATGATTGATAGCGACGTCTACGCGGCCTCGAAGGGTGGCGTAGTCACGATGACTCGCGGGTTCGCGCGACGCCTGGGGTCGCACGGAATCACGGTTAACGCCATCTCGCCGGGCCAGATTGCCACACCCCTGCAGTCGCAGGAGAACACACCGGAAGCCATGGCGGCGCTCGCGGCCACCAGCCCAATGGGTCGCATGGGAACCGCATCCGAAGTCGCTGCGGTGGCCGTCTTTCTCGCCTCGAGCCACGCAAGTTTTATTTCGGGTGCCACGATCAATGTTAGCGGAGGGCTCTTAATGTACTGATTTTAGGAATCCTTTCCAGTAATCATTGCAGGCGGCATATTCTCGCGCTAAGGTCACAAACATGACTGACACGATGGGGTTCTCTGACATCCTCCAACGACGAGTGCGACTGGGTTCCTGGCAGGACCAGAAAGTATCGACCTACGACCGCATCCTCGAATCTCTCGATGCCGAAAATTGGACGAACGCTGCCGAGCTGGCGTCGTACTTCATTGACGAGGCGGCCGTGTGCTGGCAGCTGTACCGACAGTGGCTATCCGATCTCGAAGGTTTCCTGCGCGACGAGGGGACGACAGCCGAAGAGCTCGAACGCATCCGACAGACCCTCGTGGACCTCACACCGCTGCCAGACGGCACAGCGTTCAATACGTTCGCGCTCTGGGACCAGTTCAAAGCACTGATTGCAGATGTGATCTCCGCCACCGAGGAACACGACGCGGCCCGGGCGGCAACCCTCATGGCCGAAGCCAAGGAGGTCTGGCGCCAAACCCACGACCGGGATGTCGACAAGACCTACTTCTACATGAGCGAGACAGCGCGCCGATACGGCGACGACGCAATCCCCCGCATGTACGAGCGAGTGCTCGTTCCCCTGTTCGCATGGCGCTACGAGAAGTTCGACATTGACAAGCACCCATGGGACGAAGGCCTCGAGACCCTGATGTATGTCTCGTGCGAGGCTATGCGCGGCCACCTGAGCGGCCCCGAACGCGATGGCAACTTCGAGCTGGAGGAACTCGCTGACCGCTTTGTCCTCAAGTTTGATGCGTGCGGCTCGGGCGGTCGCACCCTTCGGGGTGACTGGATCGAGAACACACCAGCCCGCATGGAGGCGCCATACAACTTCCGTGTTTCCGAAGAGGAGCGGGACTGGAACCACTTCCAGAAGGGCGTCTGCCTGTATTGCGCGCACTGCATCATCCTGATGGAGCACATGCCGATGGATCGCTTCGGTTACCCCGTGCGCGTGGTCGACCCGCCTATCTACCCGGACACCGACAAAGACCCAGCAGTCCGACAGAAGTGCCAGTGGACGATGTATAAGGATCCGACATCGGTACCGGAAGAGATGTACACCCGCAGCGGTCGCACGAAGCCCAAGGAATTCGGGTCGCGCGCTCACGGCGCAGTCGACCTGCCTGACCCTACCGTCTTCCGGATGCCGGGCAGCGGGTGATCTCTGTGCCCAGGTCGGGGCTTGCCGTCGTCATGTCTGCGGGTGCACCCGTTTCTGTCGTCGAGCGTGCGGTCCCGACCCCGGGGCCCGGCGATGCCCTCGTGATGATCGAGGCATGTGGCGTGTGCGGTTCTGACGTGTTCCTTCAAGACGGCGGCTTCGGCAACGACAAACTGCCGCGCGTACCCGGCCACGAAGCCGCGGGGATCGTCATTGCGGTGGGATCGGACTCCGACGCGACGTGGCTAGGCACACAGGTCGCTCTCTACTACATCGACGCGCCAACCGATTCGCGGTGGGTCGCCGCCGGGCACGGCAACGTGGGGCCGGGCATCGAGCGCATGGGTGTCGACGTGGATGGTGCGTTCGCGGAGTACATCGTTCGACCTGTTCGCACGCTCATCGCTGTCGATCCGCCAATGGACCCCGTCGACGTTGCGGTATCGACGGACGCACTCGCGACACCCTTCCACGCACTCACAACGGTCGCGCAGTTGCGCGAAGGAGAGACCCTCGCTGTCATCGGACTCGGCGGTATCGGCAGTAATGCTGTACAGATCGGTAAGTACCTCGGTGCGACGGTTATCGCCATCGGTAGGAGCGAAGGGAAACTCGCTCAGGCTGTCGACCTCGGCGCCGACGTGACCGTGACCTCGTCGTCGGGCGCCACCTCGATCGTCGAGGCAGCCGGTGGGCAGATTGACGTCGTACTCCAGGCCGTGGGAGACAACGCGAGCATGGATCGGCTTGCGATCGACATCGCCGGCTATCGGGCGCGGGTCGTTTTCGTGGCCGCATCTCAGGACTCGTTCGCGCTTCGCGCGACCGAGCTGATCTGGCGGGAGTTATCACTCTTAGGCAGCCGGGGCTTCACAGGCGATGACATCCGAGCAGTTCTCGATCTGGTCCGAGCAGGCACGCTTCGCACCGACCATCTCACGCGAAGCCAACGGCCCCTCACGGAAGCGGCTGAAGCCCTTGCGGACCTCAGAGCGGGGCGCACCATGCGAACCGTTCTAACCATGAAATCGACTCAAGGACAAGAGGAGGCAAAGAATGCCATGGAGAAGTGATTCGGGGCTTGCCGGAACAAGCGTCGTGGTCACCGGGGCGGCGGGAGGCATCGGCCGCTCGGTGGCACATGCGTTCGCGGATGCCGGAGCGCATGTGGTGGCCGTGGACGTCCCCGGCTCTGCCGTCGTCGACCTCGCGGCATCCCTTCCGGGCGGACCGCATCTGGGCCTTGAGATGAACCTTCTCGATCTCAATTTGCACTCGACAATCTTCAAGAAGGCGAACGACCTCGCCCCATTTCGGGCGCTTGCACATCTCGCTGCGATCCTGCGGCGGGCGAGTTCCGTTGACGGTGTCACAGAGGAGGACTGGGACCTTCAGCTGGACGTGAACCTCAAGATAACGTTCTTCCTCGACCGAGCGGCCAACGCCGCATTCCGCGAAGCCGGCACTCCAGGCGCAATCATCAACTTCACCTCGCAAGGCTGGTGGACGGGCGGTTTTGGCGGCTCGGTCGTGTATGCCGCGAGTAAAGGTGGCGTTGTGACCCTCACCAAGGGCCTCGCTCGTTCGTTCGCAGGAAACGGTGTACGGGTCAACGCGGTGTCTCCCGGCGGTGTCGACACGCCGATGATGAATGAGGGGATGTCGCCCGCCGCGATGGAGTCGTTCCTGTCGATGGTCCCGCTCGGTCGCCTTGCTCAGACAGACGAACTGGCGGGTGCGGTCGTCTTCCTCGCATCCGATGCCGCGTCCTTCATCACCGGAACCGTAGTCAACGTGTCCGGTGGGCAGCTTATGTACTGACCCTCGAAACAAAAACGGAAGCAGAATTTACATGCAGCTTGATGGATTCACGGATCGGGTCGCCATCATCACGGGGGGTGCGGGCGGGATCGGCAGGAAGGTCGCGGAAACGATGCTCGGCCTGGGCGCGAGAGTCGCCGTAACTGACGCGAGACCGTCGGAGGTTCCGGACTGCCTCAACGTGACGATGGATGTGGCCAACGAGGCTGACGTGCGCGCCGGGATAGCTCAAATTGCAGACGAACTCGGTACGCCGGCCATCCTCGTGCAGGCTGCTGGCATCTTCCGGATTGAACCATTCGAAGAGACCACGAGCGCCTCGTGGGAGCTGTCGATGGCGGTCAACCTCACGGGAGCCTTTCATGTAGCCCGCGCTGTGCTCCCGCTGATGCGCGAGGCCGGGTACGGCCGAGTCGTAACCCTGGGTTCGAGCGCGGGAATTACCGGTGGCAGCAAGGCGACGGCCGCCTACGGGGCCTCCAAGGCGGGGGTCATGGCACTGGCGAAAGCGATCGCGACCGAATACGCACCGTTCGGCATCACCTCGAACGCGCTCGCACCAAGCCTGATCGAAACCGAAATGGTCACGGGCATCGCCGACCTCGTTGACAGAGTGCCCGTAGGCCGCCTTGGTCAGCCGAGCGATGTCGCCGACCTCGTGGCGTTCCTCAGTTCCTCGCACGCTGGATTTATCACGGGGGCCGTAATCGATATCAACGGCGGATTTCTCATCCACTGACGCGGATATCGCCTCGGAGATTGACAGGGTGCTCAACTTCGGGTCTACAATCGAAACGTTTCCAGAAACGAAACTAGGAGAGCGATAATGCGAGATGCGCAAGAGCAACAACAGCTCCCCGACCTCACCATTGTGCGGATCGAAACCGTGGCAGTGCGCGTCCCGCTGAACCGAGTTTACAAAGGCAGCCACTACCGCATGACGCATCGGTCGACGATCATCACACGTGTCCATACCGCGAGCGGGATCATCGGGGAGGCCTACGCAGGCGACGAAGATGCTGGCCTCCAAGAAATCGAAGGCATCATCCGTTATGAGCTTGCGCCTGTGCTGATGGGACAGGATGCGTTCGCTACCGAACGATGCTGGAGCCTCGCCCGGCCCGCTACCTGGAACATCCTCCGCGACCGTCGACTCGGCCTCGTCGCGACGGCGTGCGTCGATCTGGCGATCTGGGACGCAGTCGGCAAGGCGCTCCACATGCCGCTCCACCGTCTCTGGGGCGGATACCGCACCTCCGTGCCGGTCATCACGATAGGCGGCTACTACGCGGAGGACGCCAACATCTCCACCGAGGTCAATGACCTCGTTGAGTCCGGCTTCGCCGGTATGAAGTTTAAGATCGGCGGGCTGACGCCCGAACAGGATGCGGTGCGCTTCCGCGAGGCACGCAAGGCCGCCGGCCCCGATTTCAAGCTCGCGGTCGACGCCAACCAAGGCTGGACCCCGGCCGATGCCATTAGGTTTGCCCGCCTCGTGGACGACTGCGACATCATGTGGTTCGAGGAACCCTGTGTCTGGCAGAACGACCGACGTGCCATGCGCGACGTGCGCCTTGCTGCCGGAGTGCCGGTTTGCGCTGGCCAGAGCGAGTTCTCGGCCGCGGGGTGCCGTGACCTCATGGAATCCGGATCAATCGACTTCCTCAACTTCGATTCGTCGTGGTCCGGGGGGCCGACGGAATGGCGGCGAGCGGCGGCAATCGCCACGGTCTACGACGTGCGGATGGCTCATCACGAGGAGCCCCAGGCTGCGGCGCACCTTCTTGCGTCGATCCCCCACGGCACCTACCTCGAGTACTTCCACCCGCAGCGTGACCCGATCTGGCACAACATCATCGCCAACAGGCCGGAACTGAAAAACGGCCACATCGAGCTACCCACGGGTCCAGGCCTCGGCTGGGAACTCGACCTCGATTACATCGAGAAGCACCGCATCGAGTTCGACCACTCGGCGCTTGCGGCTCAATAACATATATTCACTGAACCAGCACCGAGGAAAGGAAGCCCCAATGTCGCGGCACACGATCATCGACACACATGTTCACTTCTGGAACATGGCAACACCGGACCCAGGCATGGAGTGGGTCTGGCTCGAGAAGGACTGGCTGCACCCGATCCTCGGTGACATCGACGGTATCAAGTCCGTCAAGTTCGATATCAACCACCTCTATGCGGAATCGCGATTCGCCGACGTGAGCGGGTTCGTGCACGTGCAGGCTGCGATCGGGTCCAGCGACCCGGTGCTCGAG
>Ga0105046_10009687_pt1 | contig 15033 bp, 16 predicted proteins | sample MAT03_FD_78385 | JGI IMG/M metagenome (GOLD analysis project Ga0105046, IMG submission 78385) | Freshwater microbial communities from Lake Fryxell liftoff mats and glacier meltwater in Antarctica - MAT-03 (megahit assembly) | ecosystem: Environmental > Aquatic > Freshwater > Ice > Liftoff... | reverse complement strand
TCACGGCTACTATCAGACGATCGACTATGCCTACTGGCAGCGCGGCTCCAGCGCGCCGACGCTCCTGCCGATCACCGAGATGCGCGTGAAAGCGCAGATCGCGCGCCCGGAATTCGCGGAGGCAGTCCGGGCCAGCCAGCCGTATCGCGTGCATGGCGCAGCGTGGACCACCGAGGCGGAAATCACCAGGGTCGAGATCAGCACCGACGGGGGCACGGCTTGGAACGAGGCGCGTCTGCTCGGCGACTCGCTGCGCAACGCATGGCGGTTTTGGGAATACCAATGGGCGGTCCCCTCGACGCCGGGCAAAGTGATTTTGATGGCCCGTGCCACCGATTCCGAAGGCCGCACGCAGCCTCCGGAACACCATGACGACCGCGGCAGCTACCTCATCCACCACTGGCTCCCCATCGAGGTTCTCATCCATTGACCGCACCTTTCCTCCAAACACCGAACCAAACACACCCATGAAAACCCTGCTCAAAACCATCGCACTCGTGGTGCTCACCGCGCTCCCGCTCCCTGCCATGACTGCCGAACCGGAAAAACCAGCCGCCGACAAAACGCACAAGGTCGTCTTTGAAGTCTCGATCGACGGGGCGGAGAAATGGGCCGGCGCTATGCGCAATGTCGAGAACGTGCAAAAAGCGCTCGGCGTGAAGACCACGAAGATTGAAGTCGTCGCGCACGGCAAGGGCGTCGGGATGCTGCTCGCGAAGACTTCCACCGAGAACGCCGAGCTGAAAGCGAATCTCCAAAAACTCCACGCCGATGGCGTCGTCTTTGCCGCGTGCGAGAACACGATGAAGCGCGAGAAGATCGATAAGAAGGATCTCGTCGAGCTGTCCACGACGGTCGATTCCGGCGTCAGCGAAGTGATTCGCAAACAGGAGGAAGGTTACGCCTACATCAAGAGCGGCGGCTGATCTCGGCATCCCCGTCCTGGCATGAACGCTGACGACAAACCAGGGAGCGCTGGAAAATTGATCACGCTTCTTCAGATCAACGACACGCATGGTTATCTCGAGCCGCACCCGGAACTTTTTTGGAGCGGTCATCGGGCGGAATACCGCACGTCGGGCGGTTATGCGCGGTTGCTCTCGGTCTTCAAGCAGGTCCGTCGGGAACGGAACGGTGCAGTCATCGCGCTCGACAACGGGGACACGCTGCACGGGACTTTTCACGCCGTCCATTCCAAAGGCGAAGCGTTCATCAAGCCGCTGAATCTGCTAGGTCTCGATGCCTGGACGGTGCATTGGGATTTCGCCTACGGCCCGGATCGGATGCGCGAGCTTGCGGCCAAGCTGGACCATCCGTTGCTCGCTTGTAACTGTTATGTCAAAGCGACCGGCGAACTCGCCTACCCGGCCTTCACGGTGATCGAGCGCGCCGGCGTGCGCGTTGGGGTCATCGGCATCGCGGCGACGATCCTGGACAAAACCATGCCACCGCACTTTAGCGAGGGGCTGCGCTTCACGATGGGCAACGAGGAATTGCCCGGCCACATCCGCACGCTGCGAGAACGGGCGCGCGTGGATCTTGTCGTCGTGCTCTCGCACCTTGGTTTTCCGCAAGACGTGAAACTCGCGTCGGAAGTCGCTGGCATCGACGTTCTCTTGAGTGGCCATACGCATAATCGGATGGAACAGCCTGTGGTGGTCAATGGCGCGACCGTCATCCAATCGGGTTGTCACGGGTCGTTTGTCGGGCGTCTCGATGTCGAATTCGACGGTGGGCGCGTCGGCACCATCCGGCATCGCTTGATCCCTGTGGACGACTCGATTCCCCCGGATCCCGAGATGCAACGGGCGGTCGAGAAGATCGTTGCGCCGCAACGGGAAATGCTCTCCGAGATCGTGGGGCAGACGGAGACTGCGCTGAACCGGAATACCTTTCTCGAAGCGACGATGGATAACCTGCTCCTGCAGGCCGTTGCGGAGGTCGCCGGGACGCGCATCGCATTTTCCAATGGCTGGCGCTATGGCGCGCCGATTCCGCCCGGTCCGGTCACGGTCAATGACCTTTGGAACATGGTGCCGCCGAATCCGCCAATCTCCACGGTGGAACTTACCGGCCAGGAAATTTGGGAGATGCTCGAGGAAAATCTCGAAAACACGCTCGCGGCTGATCCTTACCGGCAGATGGGCGGCTACGTGAAACGCTGTCTTGGACTAAAGCTCTACGTAAAGTTTGAAAACCCCGCCGGATCGCGCCTTCAGCAGTTGTTCGTCGGCGACGAGGAACTGGATCGCGAAGGCTCTTACGCGGTCGCGTTCGTCACCAGCCAGGGTGTTCCCAAAAAATACGGAAGCAACCGCCGCGACCTGACGATTAAGACCATCGACGCTCTCAAGCGTTACTTTGCCAAACATCCGAGCGTGAACGCTGAACTTCGGGGCGCCGTCGTAGCCGTTTAATCGAACAGCCATGCCTGAATTCCGAGCTGAAAGTGTATCAAAGACAATGGGGTAAACACCCCATAGCGCCAGTCCGCCTTTATCAATAAACATTTAAAAATGAATACGCTAAAACATCACCCTGTTGCCCTGGTTGAAGTCTGCATTTTGTTGCTGGCAGGAGTTGGCGCCCCAATCGTCTCCGGACAATCGGGCAAAGTCATCTCCAGCTATGGCCCCATCAACCAGGACACCACCTTCGACCAAATCAAAGCGGCACGCCTGGCGGTAAAAGCCGAGCGCGCCCAGGAGCACATGAAGTTGTTGAACGCCCGGTATGATCTCTCTAAAAAGACCAGTCCAGAAAACGTAATGTCGGGTGGCAAACCCATGCCTGTGGGACCTTCGGCCAAACTTCAAGGGACATCCTGGGATCAACTGGACAAGCTCACTCCCGATCAGATCAGGGAACAGGGGCTGTTCCCTTACAAACCGCTTCCCTTCGCCGACCATGCCGAAGGCGGCATGCTCTTCCCGGAGATGATTACCAAAGTCCTGCCCCGGCTGGTTCGCTTCGACCTGGATTTCGATTTGCCCGAACATCTCCTTCCCGACCCGGCCCCGGCCATTTATCTGACCACGCGGCCCGATCTCGGAGATGTGGCAAAGGGGCGACTCATTACCATTGACAACTACTACGAGATATTTAACGGGCTGTTAAACCCCAAACAGCTCGAGGGTTTGCGCCTGTTGGTGACCCAGTTTCCACAACAACAATTCAACGCCACGGAAGACCGTCGCACCGACCGGCCCTCCTTGGGAGTGACCTGTTTCGATTGTCACGCCAATGGCCATGGCAACGGAGCCAATCATCTCGTGGGCGACATTCGGCCGCAGGAATTCCGCCACCGCATTGATACGCCGACGCTGCGCGGAATGAATATCCAGCGCCTGTTCGGCTCGCAACGAGCCCTCAAGACGGTCGAAGATTTCACCGAGTTCGAACAGCGCGCCGCCTATTTCGACGGCGATCATTGCATGGCCGCCAAGAAGGGGGTCAATGTTCTGGAGCGAGGCTCGCAAGTCCATTTTATGGCGGAATTCCTGGCGCTGCTCGATTTCCCGCCGGCCCCTAAACTGGACATTTACGGTAAGCTTGATTCCACCAAGGCCAGTGCCAGCGAATTGCGCGGCGCGGCCATTTTTAATGGGAAGGCCCGTTGCGTCGCCTGTCATCCCGCGCCCTATTACACCGACAATACCATGCACAACTTGAAAGCGGAGCGCTTCTACAAACAGGAGATGGCCAATGGGATGATGATGGCCCACGACGGCCCGATCAAAACATTTCCTCTGCGAGGCATCAAGGACTCACCGCCTTACCTGCATGATGGACGCTGCTTTACTCTGGAAGATTCGGTCGAGTATTTCAACCTTATTCAGCAACTCCATTTGACCGCGCCCGAGAAACAAGACCTGACCGCTTTTCTACACGCTTTGTAGAACGGCTGCGGGTTAGCAGTTTACTATTATGAGAAAAAAGTCATTTACCCTGAATCAGGCAAAAGTCATCGGCGAAGAATTGGGCATCCGCTGGGATAAGTTTGATCTGAAACAATTCCGCATCGGCCTAGCGGTTGAATTGGAACATGGGGCCGTTAATCCAAAGACCGACGTTACCAACGATGACCCGCTGCTGACCGGGAAGATCGCCTTGGCGCACTTGACTGAATTTGCTGACTACTACACCCGCCTGGCAAAGATGGAAGCCGAGGCGAAACGGTGCCGGAATTCAGAGCAACATCAGCAACCAAGGAAACCTTGACATGAGCAAGCTCACCACCAAAGACGGGACGCAAATCTACTACAAGGACTGGGGCGCAGGTGCGCCCGTCGTTTTCAGTCACGGTTGGCCGCTCAATGCGGACGCCTGGGAGTCCCAGATGGTCTTCCTGGCTTCCCACGGCTATCGCTGCCTTGCTCATGATCGTCGCGGTCATGGCCGATCCAGCCAGCCGTGGAATGGCAACGAAATCGATACCTATGCCGACGATTTGGCGGAACTGTTCGAAGCACTCGACTTGAAGGGCGCAACCCTGATCGGCCACTCCACCGGCGGCGGCGAGGCTGCCCGTTACATCGGCCGCCACGGCACATCCCGCATAGCCAAGGCTGTCTTGATGGGTTCGGTGACGCCGCTGATGCTGAAGACGAAGGCCAATCCCGGCGGGCTGCCAATCGACGTGTTTGATAAAATCCGCGCCGGTGTCGCCGCCGATCGTTCGCAGTTCTTCAAGGACCTGACCACCCCGTTCTTCGGAGCCAACCGCCAGGGCCACAAGGTCACGCAGGGCATGCGGGACGCGTTTTGGTTTCAAGGAATGCAGGGTGGTCTCAAGAACGAACTCGATTGCATCAAGGCCTTCTCCGAGACGGATTTTACCGAGAACCTAAAGAAATTCGACGTGCCGACGCTGATCATTCACGGCGATGACGATCAGATCGTGCCGATCGCGGCCTCGGCCATGCTCTCCTCAAAGCTCGTCAAGAACGCGACGCTTAAAATCTATCCGGGCGGCCCTCACGGCCTGGCCGACACGCACAAGGACCAGCTCAACGCGGACCTTCTGACATTCCTCGAGTCCTGACGCTGCAGCGCTGGCCTTTTGTGCGGCGCTGAATCAGGAAGCCGGTTTAGTGCCGATTGTCGAACCGGAGGTTCGCTGGCACAGTAAGAAGTGAATTTGAGAACACGTCGTTCGCTGCCACAACGAATACGACAAAACTGAACAAATAGAAGAACGCAGTTATGAAAACGAAGAACAACTTGATCAGCCGTATCACCCTCGGTTCGGGACTCGCGGTCGCCATGGCGGTCGCGGCTGGGTTGCCCGGCACAGCCGCAGAGAAGACGAGCAAAGAGACGAATGAATACACCCAATCGGTGGCCCGGGAACTGACTGCGATGCTCGAAGAAAACCTCGAACGCACGTTTTCAGCCGACCCATTCCATCAGATGGGCGGCTACGTCGAGCGCCGCCTCGGGCTGACCGCCTACATCAAGATCGAAAACCCGCCGGGCACGCGCATCCAAAAACTGCTTGTTGGCGACGAAGAAGTTCAGCCCGACAAGATTTGTCGCGCGGCGTATCTCTCGGCGCAGGCGGTGGCCGCGAACAATGGCCGGAATCGCCACGACCTGCTGCAGCCCACGCACGAGGCGATGCTGACCTATCTCGCCAAACACAAACCGGCCAGCGCCGAGCTGCGCGGCACCGTCGTGGCCACGTGACGTTATGACTGCGCCCACCATGGAAGCAACCGTCGCCGCCATCCTCGCTTCCGGCAAAGGCATCCTGGCCGCGGATGAAAGCTTTCCGACCATTGAAAAACGATTCAAAGCGATCAGTATCTCGCCCACCGAGGAAAACCGCCGTGCCTATCGCGAACTGCTGTTCACGACGCCCGGACTGAACGCGTTCATCAGTGGGGCGATTCTGTTCGATGAAACCCTCCGTCAAAAGGCCAGGAACGGCATTCCTCTTTCAGAAGTTCTGGTGAAACAGGGCATCGTTCCCGGCATCAAAGTGGACAAGGGAACCACCGTTCTGGCCAATTTCGCCGACGAGAAGATCACTCAAGGTCTGGACGGTCTTCGCGACCGCCTCGTCGAGTATGGACAACTCGGCGCGCGTTTCACCAAATGGCGCGCCGTGATTGCGATTGGCGAGCACCTTCCCACCCGCACTTGCATCGAAGCCAATGCCCGGGTGCTGGCCCTCTTTGCGGCGTTAAGCCAGGAAGCCGGCTTGGTGCCGATTGTCGAACCGGAGGTTCTGATGGACGGTGACCACACCATCGCGCGCTGCGAAGAGGTCGCCGGCGCCACGCTGAGAAGTGTGCTCGACGCGCTGCTGGACCACCGCGTCATTCTGGAACAAATGCTCCTCAAGACAGGCATGATCTTGGCTGGCGCGGAGTGTCCACAGCAGGCCGACGTTGCGGAAGTAGCCGGAACCACCCTCCGGTGCCTTCGTCGTTTTGTGCCTGCTGCCGTGCCAGGAATCCTGTTTCTTTCGGGCGGGCAAAGTGACGAAGCGGCCACGGAGCGACTGAACGCGATTTGCAACGCGGCCGACGTTCCCTGGAAGTTGAGTTTCTCTTTCGGACGAGCGCTGCAATCGCCGGCGCTCAAAATCTGGCAAGGAATCGCCGGCAATGTTCCGGCGGCACAAACGGCGCTCCACCATCGCGCGCAATGCAACGGTTTTGCCGTGAGAGGGAAGTATTCTACTCGAATGGAAGGCCCGGATGGCGCCCGCAGGCGAGAATGAAGAGCTAAGAATATCTATGAACCACGAATTCAAACCTACGGACCCTAGGCAAGGAAACCAGAATCGAAGAGTTGCTGTATTTGGCGGGGGGATCGCAGGCCTGAGTGCCGCCCATGAACTGATCCGGCTCGGCTACGCGGTGCAAGTTTTTGAAGCCAATCAGGAAGCGGGCGGGTTCTTTCGCAGCGCGCGCTTGTCCCAAGATGCGAAGACCCCCTCCGAGTATTCCTGGCATGGCATGGGGCCGTGGTATCACAATACTTTTGACCTCATGCGGCAGATTCCGTTTGATGCGCAAGGAAGCATATATGACCGCGCCCTCTCGCGTCCTATCGACTTTGGCATCTTTCCCAACCAAGGTCAGGCACAGTTTTACGATCAGGGCCTTCGCAGCCTGCCCCGGATGTTTGAAATGTCCCGCTGGGTCTGGGTGAAGTGGGCGTGGTTGATGCTCAAGACCTGGGCTGCGCATCGGCGCACCGAGCGGCATTACTCGACCCTGAATGCGGCCGAGAAGTGGAAAACGGTGATGAGTGAACGCAGTTATGCCGTCTGGCGGTCATGTTTTGGCCCTTGGATTGGTTCGGATTGGGCGCAGGTTTCGCTCCACACCGCCGGTCAGTTTTTCCGCAAACAACTGATCAGCCGCCCCACCCATCACCATCCCGCGGATGCCGAGGGCCCGGCTTGGAATCACGGCCCGGGCATTGGGTGGCTGCTGTTGCGGGGCCCCAGCAGTGAGTACTGGTTTGACCGGTGGGTGCGGTACCTGAGCGACAAAGGAGTGGAATTCTTTTGGGGAGCGCCCCTCGAAAAGCTTGATTATGACGGTTCCACCATCCGCGCGGCCGAACTCAAAGGGGGAACCCGCGTGCAGGCCGACCTCTTCGTGATCGCCACGGACCCCTTTTCCGCCGCCCAAATCTTCGCGCGTTCGCCGGCGCTCGAGTCGGAACGAGAGCTGCGTTTATTTCAGCCGCTGATTCAGGATGGCCCCCACACCCAGGTAGCGTTTCAGATTGCCTTCGCCGAACCCATCCGGTTTCCGCGCAAGCGTGCCGGGGTGGTGCTCGCGGATTCTGAATTCAATTTAACGCTGTTTGCCGAAGAGCAGGTCTGGAGGCCGGACGTTGCGCTCGGAGAAAACGTTAAAGCCCTTTGGACCGGAACAGCGTGCGTGGACACAGTCCCCGGTCGCCTGCATCGCCTGCCCGTGAAGTTCTGCACGAAAGCACAGTTTCTGGAAGAAGTACAAGCCCAAATCTTGAATTGCCAATCACTCGATGCCTTAATTCGGGAAGCCAATGGCGGGCGCAGCCTGCGGGACTTTCCAATCCTAAGAACTCAAGTCTGGCACGAGTGGCGTTTTGGTCCAGATGGCATCCAGCCGTTGCATCGCAAGTGGGTCAACACCACTCACACCCAAGCCTTTTTGCCCAATCAGATCACGTCCATTCCCAATCTCTTTCTGGCCGGAGCTCACACCCGCACGGCTGCCGATGTCTGGAGCATTGAAGGCGCGGTGGAAAGTGGCAGGCGGGCCGCCAAGGGAATCGACTCCCGGGTTCCGGTTAAGGAGCAATACAAACCGCTCTGGCTGAGGTTTCTCAGGCGCTTGGACGACTTGCTTTATGGCATCGGTGCGCCGCATTTATTGGATCTCTTCCTGGGCACGCTGGCCATTCTCGTGACCGGCCTCTTGATCGCCCTGGTAGCAGGCTACCGGTTATTCTAGCAGAACAAAGAATATTGATAGTCGTTTCCATACTGACCATTCAACTCCTGATCACAACAAGCACTAACAAGCATACAATAAACGTATCTATGAAGAACATGGCGAAAGATGAGACAGCGGTTAGTCGCCGGCGATTTTTGGGAATTGCCGCCAGTGCCTCGATTATAGCAGGTTCTCCCACCCTCTTATTTGCAGAAACGGCGAAGGGTGAAGTCCCCCGCCGAACGCTGGGACGCACGGGCGAGAAGGTTTCCGCCATCGGACTGGGTGGTTTTCACATCGGCATTCCCGCGATGACGGATGCCGAGAGCGCCAGCATTATCCGCAAGGCCATCGACAGTGGCATCAATTTTCTCGATAACTGCTGGGATTATAATAACGGGCAAAGCGAAATTCGCATGGGCAAAGCCCTGCGCGACAACTACCGTCAAAAGGCGTTTTTAATGACCAAAATTGACGGTCGCACCAAAGTGGCCGCCGCCAGCCAGATTGACGAATCCCTGCGGCGTTTGCAGACCGACCACGTTGACTTGATGCAGTTCCACGAGATCATCCGGCTGGAGGATCCCGACCGCATTTTCGCGGACGGCGGCGCACTCGAGGCGATGCTGGAAGCAAAGAAGGCAGGAAAGATTCGTTACATCGGCTTTACCGGGCATAAGGATCCCCTGGTTCATCAACGGATGCTGGAGGTCGCGGTAGCGCACAAATTTCGATTCGATACCGTGCAGATGCCATTGAACGTCATGGACGCGCATTTTAGAAGTTTCGAACGCCAGGTTCTCCCGCTGCTGCTAAAAGACGAGATTGGCGTATTGGGAATGAAATCGATGGGCAGCGGGGCCATTCTTCAAAGTAAGGTAGTCAGTGCCATTGAATGTCTGCATTACGCCATGAACCTGCCGACCTCAGTCGTCATTACCGGAATCGACAGTATGAAACTACTCGATCAGGCGCTTGACGCCGCACGGACATTCGAACCGTTGAGTAGGGACAACGTTGCAGACCTGCTCGCACGAACAGCCAAGGCAGCAGCCACCGGGGTCTATGAGTTGTTTAAGACCAACAATCGTTTCGACGCCACGGCGCATAATCCGAAATGGCTGGGATAGGTTTCCTGGAAAAAATAAAGAAGGCCATTTGCTATGAAGATTCTCATCGTTCTAACGTCTCATGACCAACTCGGCAACACCGGCAAGAAGACCGGGTTCTGGCTGGAAGAGTTCGCCACCCCTTATTACACGCTGAAAGATGCCGGAGTGGAGATCACATTGGCCTCGCCGAAAGGGGGCCAGCCGCCGCTGGATCCGACCAGCGACTTGCCCAAAAATCAAACCGAATCGACGAAGCGCTTCCGCACCGACACTGCTGCGCAATCCGAGCTTGCCAGCACGATTAAACTGGCCGACGTATCCGCGGGTGCCTTTGATGCGGTATTCTACGCTGGCGGTCATGGTCCGTTATGGGATATGCCCGACAACACCACCTCCATCGCACTGATCGAAGCCTTCGTGAAGGCCGGCAAGCCGATCGGCCTGGTCTGTCACGCGCCGGCCGCTCTGGTCAATGTGCATGGACAGGATGGCGAATATCTGGTAACTGGGAAGCGCGTTACCGGATTCACGAATACAGAGGAAGCAACGGTGGGATTGACTGCGGTCGTACCTTTCCTGCTGGAAGACCGCCTGAAAGCGCGGGGCGGCGTCTATAGCAAGGCCGCCGACTGGTCCCCCTATGTCCAGGTGGACGGCCAATTGGTGACCGGGCAAAACCCGGCCTCTTCGGGTCCCGTAGCCAACGAAATGCTGAAGCTGCTCCGGTCTCCAAAGAACAAAAAGATGGGCCTAATGGCAGACACCCTTACCCGCTTGGTGGAGAAAGCAAACTGAACTTTCTTAGGTCATGTCCGCATACATCCTCCATATCGAAACCGGGGTTCCCGGTTTCTCGTACTCGCTGGATTTCACGCGTGAGAAGATGAAATCCTGGGCCGTGTCTAAGCGCGATGCCCGGCTCATTCATTATGTTCACAAGCAGTCGGGGATCCGGAACCGTTACAGCGCGTGTGGAGACTTCGACTCTCCCGATGCGGCCGAACTGTTCACCACCGGCGCGGACGGCCAACTGAGCAATCCCGGCACGCAGGAGCGCAATGATGTCTTTGCCCGTGAGGCACGCAAGCTGGCCGTGGAGGTCGCGGGCCGCGCCCTTGCGGCGTGCCCGGAGATCCGCAAGGAGGAAATCACGCACGTAATCACGGCCACCTGCACAGGCTTCAGCAACCCCGGCATAGATTTCTATCTCGTCACCGACCTCGGCCTCAACCCATCGACCCAGCGCTACCAGCTCGGGTTTATGGGCTGCTACGCGGCTTTCCCGGCGCTGCGGATGGCCCAGCAGTTCTGCCAAGCGGACTCGCGCGCCGTCGTGCTGGTCCTTTGTCTCGAATTCTGCACCCTCCATGTTCAGGTTGACGGTCGCACGGAATCGATCCTGGCCAACGCCCTGTTCGCCGACGGCGCGGCGTGCGCCATCGTCCACGGCCGCGACGCCCTTTCCGCTCGCTCGGCCTACCGCCTCAATTCCTTCACCTCGGGCCTCGCGACTGGCGGCGAGAAAGATATGGCCTGGTCGGTCGGCAATCACGGATTCGACATCGTGCTTAGCAGCTACGTCCCCGACATCATCGCCGCGAACATTGCGAACATCGTCGATCCCGTTCTTGCCAACGTCAGTCTTGACCGCGACGACATCGACGCGTGGGCCGTTCATCCCGGCGGCAGGGCGATTCTCGATAAGGTCGAGCAAGGGCTGTCGCTGCCGGAGGGATCATTGGCGGTCTCGCGCTCCGTCCTGGAACGATTTGGTAACATGAGCAGCCCGACGATTCTTTTCGTGCTCCGGGACCTGCTGATAGGCGAGTCGGACGAAGAGGAGAAGCTGGTTTGCGCGCTGGCGTTTGGGCCCGGCCTGACTATCGAGATGGGCTTGCTTCACGCACTCCCGCGCTTCGACCGACGTCAACCGCTTACAATCCGAGACTGCGGATGCGTGGATCCCGGAAAAATCGAACATCATAAATGAAGAACATGAAGACGAAACGAAAGTTCAGCAGCAAAGAGGCCCGTGAGATAGGCGACCAACTCGGAATTGATTGGGGCAATTTTGAACTCGGGGAGTTCCAACAAGGGCTGAAGGTGGAACTGGAGCACGGCAGCCGGGATCCGGACACTAACGTCACCAACAGTGACCCACTTGTCACGGGCAAGATCGCCTGGGCGCACCTCAAGGAGTTCCCAGATTATTACACCCGTCTGGACAAGCTGGAGGCGGAGGCGGAAAAGTTCTGGGCCGGGCGCCGCAAAGGTTCGTCCGCGCCCGTCGATAAACGAATGCAGCGGTGATAAACCAATTCGCTCAGCAATTGTCACGTGAAACTCACGATTCCAGCCAACTACGATTGTGCGCTTGTCCCGGAGCTTTCCCGCTATCCGGTGGCGGAAGTTTATGGCAAGCTGTCCGGCGATCTTGTGGGTGGGGGAAGGCCCAGTTATATGGGGACTTCGCTCGATATGTCGGCCTTGGGCCGTTATGTCGCCGTGCTTCAGCGACATCGGATCGAGTTCAATTACCTCTTGAACAGCTCGTGCCAGGGAAACCACGAGTGGACGCGGTCCTGGCAAAGGCGTTTCATGCGGTTGATTGATAGGTTGGGCAACATTGGCATCCGAACTGTCACTGTCGCCACGCCATATTTGTTGGAAGTTTTCAAGGCCCGCTTTCCCGAATTCCAAGTGAAAGTCGGCCTCTTTGCCCAGGTGGACACCCCACGCCGGGCGCGATTCTGGGAAGATTTGGGTGCCGATGCCATCAACCTTGAAAGCTTTTCGATCAATCGCGACTTCGAGCGGCTTGCTGCGATCCGCGCAGCGGTGCGCTGCGATCTGCAACTGATCGCCAACCATTGCTGTCTGCCCAACTGTCCCATGCAGAGTTATCACCAGAACGGATTCGCCCATAGCTCGGGCGGTTCCCGGACTCTCTTTATTGATTATTGTTTTTTGCGCTGCTCGCAAATGCGGTTGGAAGATCCGTCTTTGTTTATCAAATCTGGCTGGATTCGGCCCGAAGACCTTTCGCGCTACGAAGCGATGGGTTATACCATCTTCAAACTGATCGAAAGGGGAATGCCGTCGGAGGAGTTGTTAAAACGAGTGGCGGCCTACAGCACCCGGCGGTTTGAAGGCAATCTGGCCGAACTGCTCTTACCTTATTGTTTTAAGCAACCGGTCCAGCGATCGCGCTTCTGGTTCTTGAGCTATTTTTTCAAGCCGTTTCAGGTGTCGCCAGGCAAGCTTTGGCCCTTGCTGCAACTGGTCCGCAGTCAGGGAATGCTTTTCCCAAAACAGCAAATACCCATACAGATCGACGCCGCCCGGATTCCCGCCGATTTTCTGGAGACGTTCCGGCACCGTGATTGTGCGTCGAAAGAATGCGGTTCCTGCGGCTATTGCGAGGAGATCGGTCGCCGCGCGGTGCGTATCGAGCCCGAGTTTCGCCGCACGTCCTTGGAACAGTTTCGCAAGGCACATGCGTCCATGACGTCGGGTGACCTCTGGAACATTCCGACTCGTTCAAGGAAAGGAAAGCAAACGTCGCTTTAACCCTGCGCGTCTCGGAAATACAAATGCAGAATACCATTATGAATATCAAAAATGCAGCGACCGACCATCCGATCCTAAAGCTCCTCGCGGAACGGTGGAGCCCCTATGGCTTTGAAGACCGTCCGGTTCCGGATGGCCGACCGCTGTTCGTTGTTTGAAGCGGCGCGCTGGACGGCGTCCTCCTACAACGAACAGCCTTGGAATTATCTGGTGGCAACCCGGGAAAATTCTCTAGATTTCGGGAGACTCCTCTCCTGTCTCGTGGAAGCAAACCAAACGTGGGCCAAGACCGCACCGGTGCTGGTCTTGAGCGTCGTGAGTTTGCAATTTTCCAAGAACCAGCAGGACAACCGGGCCGCCGTGCATGATCAGGGTCTGGCCGCCGGGAATCTGGTAGTGGAGGCGATGGCGCGAGGTCTCTCGGTCCATCAGATGATCGGCATCCTCCCCGACAAGGCGCGGGAGGTTTACCGGATACCGGAGCATTTCGACGCCTGGACGGCGATGGCCATTGCCTATCAAGCCGACCCGGCCACGCTGCCAAATGCCCTGAGAGCGCGCGACCTGACACCCCGGCAGCAAAAGCGGTTGAGCAAGTTCGTGTTCACGGGCCAATGGGGACAACCCTCAGCGCTCGTGCTGAAGTGCGAACCCAGACCGCGTTGTGATGATGAAACTCATCCCCCCATTGATCACGGTGATGTTATCGGCCGTTTGCGTGCTGACCGGCTGTCAATCGCCAAAAGTCAGGACGCCGGGCGAAAGCAACGCTGCGCCAACGACACGAAATAATTGTTACAGCTTGCTCCATCAACTGCTGAATGATGAAAAGAATGTGAGCCTGCAGCGCTTCATCAAGCATGAAGAGGCTGATGTAAAGGGGCTGGTTAAGAAAATTGCCGCCAATTGCGCAACCGGAGCAAAACTGCTGGAGGAATTTGCCAGGCACGATCCGTCGATCAATCTGGACGACATCCGGCTTCCCCCCGGGGAGGTCGCGACACGCGAAGCGATTGCCGCCACCAAAAGGAAGGAATTATTGGGTCAAAGCGGTGACCAATTTGAGATGAGTTTGCTTTTGAGCCAAGCCTCGGCGCTGAGTTATGGTTGGCACCTGGCCAAAGTTGCCGGCGACAACGAGTTCCGACCGGATCATGCCCGTGCGCTGGCAGGTGTAAGCAAGGATATGGAGAACCTCTACCGCGAAATGTTCCTGCTGTTGCTTTCGAGAACAAGATGATCGGCGACCACCCCGGCTAAAGGCAAGGAGATGATGGCAGGCAAAATGACGGCAAGCTGCCAGGAGATGCTGCAACAGAAGCAAAGAATGATGGAAGAAATGAAGGCTCAAGACGCTGAACTCACCCAGCAGGTCGCAACCATTAACTGTGCGTTGGAGGACAAAAAGGTCGGTCTTATGACAGACATCCTCACCCGAATGTTAGAGCAGCGGACCGCTATGAATGTGCCAATGGAAAAGATGCAGGCGAAAATGATGCAGGACATGCTGCAGCACATGCAGATGGGGAAGGAATCCATGTCACAGTGCCCGATGATGAAAGACACGACGGGCATGAAAGGCTTGAAAGGCATGAAGGGCATGAGGGGCATGAGGGGCATGGACAAAAAAGGTTCATCCGAGAAGTTTGCTCCTGGCGTCGCAATCGGCTACCCATACGGCACTTATGAGTTACCGGTTGCTGTATCATGCCTTCGGGGTGCGGGAAGGTTACGAGTATGTGCGTACGGACTACCAACAAGGGACGGTCCAGTTCCACCTGGCCGTGAAGGCGGAGCAATTCGTCTGCCCAGCCTGCCAGAGCGCCAACGTGATCCGCAAAGGCGCGCGGGAGCGCTCGCTCCAGACGGTGCCCATCGGCTTGAAGCCGGTGTTCCTGGTGACC
>Ga0105046_10009685_pt1 | contig 15035 bp, 11 predicted proteins | sample MAT03_FD_78385 | JGI IMG/M metagenome (GOLD analysis project Ga0105046, IMG submission 78385) | Freshwater microbial communities from Lake Fryxell liftoff mats and glacier meltwater in Antarctica - MAT-03 (megahit assembly) | ecosystem: Environmental > Aquatic > Freshwater > Ice > Liftoff... | reverse complement strand
CAATGAAATACGCAAATTGCTCCGTGTAGTAGCGATCGATTCTAGCAATCTTCTCCATACTGTCGGCTTTCTCTTGATGGTGAGAAAGCTCGTGATGTCCTTCTTTCACATCGATCATGCGGAATGATCGATTGCTTCCTTCGTTGGAGAGCATAAAGCTCGCAACGCGTGTAGCGTCTGTTTGGAAGCCTAGTACCATGAGGTCGTACATCAGTCTTATATGTTTAGTAATGTCCTCGGGCTTACCTGTGGGGACTTTCGCATCAAGTCCTTCAAGTGAGATTTGCGTAGTGCTACGTTCGATACGTTTCTCGACTTCACGAAGGCCATTAAAGTATTCGTCAAGTTTCTGTCGATCCTCGAGCCCTAATTGATTTGACAGTCGCGCAGAGGAATCGCGAACCGAATCCAAAATACTTTTTCGCATTACAAGCCGGCGTGCTGCACCCTCGTGATCGTCTGCAGAAGAGGACCCGAAGAGACGCTCGAAGGCTCGTCGAGGATCAATCTCTTTTGCCATAGGCTGAGATTCACTTCGCCATGAGATGTTGTTCGAGTATGCACAGGCGTACCCCGAATCGCACGATCCTGCGTTGCGGCCGTCCTCGGTCCCGAGTTCGATCGATGGAAGCCGAGTCTCTCTTCCATAGGTTTCGGCGACGACTTGGTCGATGCTTTGGCCGACTCGAATGCGACTCCCAGCCGTCTTCAAGGGATGTGCTCCGGTGAGGTAGGCTGCCGCACTTCTTGCGTGATCGCCGGGGCCATCACCAAGGGCCGAGGCGTTAACTTGAGCTAGGCCACGAAGTACGGAAATATCCGATCGATACTTGTCGAGAGGCTCCAGGCTCGGTGTCAGCTTCCATGTATCACCTTCGGCCTCCGATAGCCAACTCCCGGAATTAGTACCGTTTGGGAAAAAAATCCACGCCAGTCGCACAGGCGGCTTTGAAGTGAGGGGAGCCGTCGCTTCGGCCGCCGATACGGCTGGAACCATTGCATTTAATAGCGGTAATGCGATTGCCGCACCCGCACCGCGAAGGAGAAGGCGACGATCCAAACGTCCACGCGCTAGTGAACCAAATGAAGGATAACTAACCGACTGGGAGCTAATTGGCGGGGAAAAGGTTAGACGATTTCCGATGGAATTGGAATTCATATTGGTTGGAAATTCCATTTACGAGTTTTAACTGGCTTGCAATCCATAATATAGGCAAAGGCGAGATTTATAGCTTAGGCTTCTATTGGGACAAAATCAATCGGCAACGCAGCGACATTCGTCGAACGATCTTCGGGTCGAACCTATATAGAAATCATAATTCGTGTAAAATCCGGCAGAATCTTGAAGTGTCTTCGGATTTAGTGAACGTTCGTCAAGGTGGCGGTGTCTGGAATACCCCAGTATCCCGCCCACTCTAACCCCAATTTGATTGTTATGAGACCGATCCAAATTTATGACACAACCCTTCGCGATGGTACGCAAGGAGAAGGTGTGTCGCTTTCGCTTCAAGATAAACTGAATATTGCCGTTCGGCTCTCGGAGATCGGCATCGATATGATCGAGGGTGGTTACCCGCTTTCTAATGAAAAGGACTTGCAGTTTTTCCAAAAAATCAGAAACCTCGATCTGGGAACTTCCAAAATTTCTGCATTTGGAATGACACGTCGGCGAAATGTGAAGGCGGCTGACGATCCGGGAATGAAGGCGTTGGTTGCAGCCATGTCTCCGGTGATCACTGTTGTTGGAAAGTCTTGGGATTTTCATGCGACGGAGGTTTTGGGTGTTTCGTTGCAAGAGAATTTGGACATGATCGGCGAGAGCGTTACCTTCTTAGCCGGTCACGCGGAGGTTGTTTACGACGCCGAACATTTCTTCGACGGCTACCGAGCGAATCCCGATTACGCACTACAGACAATTCTCACAGCCGCTAAAGCCGGCGCTAGTTGGGTTGCCTTCTGCGACACGAACGGTGGTACCCTTCCCGAGCAAGTCACTCAAATCGTTACAGCAGCCAAGATTGCCTTGGCTGGTCTGCCAATTCAGATTGGAATTCATTGCCACAATGACGGCGACGTAGCGACCGCGAATTCGTTAGCTGCTGTCGATGCGGGATGCAACCAAGTACAAGGGACGATCAACGGTATCGGAGAACGTTGCGGCAACGCCGATTTAGTTTGCGTGATGGCTAATCTTGCTATCAAGAAAACGGGCTTTCAGGTCCTAGGCGGACGGCCACTGTCACATCTCACCGAGCTCTCGCGATACGTTTACGAAACTGCCAACCTTTCTCTACGAAGCGGACAACCTTTCGTCGGCCAAAGCGCTTTCGCTCATAAAGGAGGGATGCACGTTCATGCGATCAGCAAGGCGGCGCACAGCTATGAACACTTGGATCCAGCACTTGTCGGAAATGAACGCAGGATCTTGGTAAGTGAATTATCAGGACGTTCCAATATCGCGGCTTTGACTACCAAGCACCAGCTTCAAGACGATCGTGTGCTACTAGATAAAATTTTGGCAGAAGTCGTTCGACGCGAAAACCAAGGCTACCAATATGAAGCTGCGGAAGCTTCCTTCGATCTATTGGTCAAGCGATGCTCGGACACTTTTGAGCCTCACTTCGAGACTATCAAGTATCAGATTGTCGCCGGTGATACAAATGTTGCGGCAATGGAAGCCTACGCCGAAGCGTTGTTAAAGATTCAAGTAGTTGATGAAGTGCGATTTGAGGCGGCTGAAGGACAAGGCCCCGTCAACGCCTTAGATGCAGCGTTGCGAAAGGCTTTGTCGAGCTTCTATCCGATCTTGGATTCGATGCAGTTGGTCGACTATAAAGTCCGTGTCGTCAATGGACAGGCAGGAACCGCAGCTCGCATTCGCGTCAACATCGAAAGTAGCGATGAAACTCAAACTTGGCGAACAATTGGCGTCAGCGAGAATATCATTGAGGCCAGCTGGTTGGCCTTGATCGACGCCGTTGAATACAAATTGCACAACTCAGACCTTAAGAAACATAATTGATCAATTCATGACCGAAGCAACCAAGAACGCGTCAGCGGCTGCCGCGATTCCAAATCGATTTGATTTTTCGCAGGATGCGCCAAAACTCTTTGCCCAGTGGGAAGCAGAAGGTTGCTTTAATGCGGAGGTGGATCCGAAGAAGAAGCCTTACACAATTGTTATCCCGCCTCCTAACGTGACAGGAGCCCTCCACCTCGGTCACGCTCTCAATAACACGCTGCAAGACATTCAGATTCGAATGCATCGAATGATGGGATACTCGGCTCTTTGGATGCCAGGGACGGACCATGCTGGAATTGCAACTCAAGCAGTTGTTGAGAAAAGGCTAAAGGAACAAGAGAACAAAACGCGTCACGATCTTGGCCGCGAGCAGCTTGTCAAACGCATCTGGGATTGGAAAGCTCAATACGAAACAAGGATTCTTGGTCAGCTTAAACGCATGGGCTGCTCTTGCGATTGGCGACGCACGCGTTTCACTTTAGATGATCAGTGTGCGAAAGCTGTTCGAGCGACCTTCTATGATCTTTTTTCCCAGGATTTGATCTACCGTGGTAAAAGGCTTGTCAATTGGGATACATATCTTCAAACCACAGTTAGTGATGATGAAGTCTTCCATGAAGTCGTAAAGGGAAGCTTCTGGCACTTTCAATATCCTGTAATCGATCCCAACCCCGGCGAACCAACCCACGTAACCATCGCGACGACTCGACCAGAAACGATGCTTGGGGATACGGCCGTCGCAGTCCATCCCGATCCAGCTGCCGCTCTCGACAAATCAGAGCTCGCATTGACGGAGCGACTGGAAGCTGCTCCCGGAAAAGACAAAGTGGCTATTCAATCTCAGCTGGATGACCTTCAAGCAAGACGCACGTCGTTGCTGCCGCAGTTGATTACGTTAGCCAAGATGGCTGCTGAGGGTCGAATGCTTCGGCTGCCACTGGCAGATCGTGAAATACCTCTTGTTGGAGACGTTTGGGCCAAGCCAGAGCTAGGTAGTGGTTGCGTCAAGATCACTCCAGCTCACGATCCGAATGACTATGAAGTGGGTAAGCGAGCCAGCTTGCCGATGATCAACATTTTAAATTCAGATGGTACACTCAATAGTAACGGTGGTCGCTACGCTGGTCTGACAATGCCCAAAGCCCGTCTCAAAGTTGTCGCCGACATGGAAGCACTTGGCTTGCTCTCAGAAACCGAAGATCGCGAGATTGACCTTGCCCATTCTGACCGGAGCAAGACTCCCATCGAACCTTTCTTAGCCGACCAGTGGTTTGTCCGAATGGATAAACTGGCGCAATCGGCGATGAATGCAGTTACTGACGGTCGCGTTAAAATTTTCCCGGAACGCTACGCCAAGAGTTATCTCGACTGGCTTGGCGAGAAACGCGATTGGCCAGTCGGACGACAACTTTGGTGGGGACATCAGATACCGATTTGGAGTAAGTCGTTCGAAACAGAAGTAGCGGCAGAAAGTTTGCAAAATAAGCTACTCGCACTCTCGGAGTCTAAAAGTGGTGCAATTACGACTCACCTAGAATTGCCTGAAGGCAACTCGGTCGCTTTCGTCGTACACGTTTGTATTCGCAATGAAGATCCGGGGCTTGAAACTAAGATTGAAAGCCTTGGATTGGTTCGACAAGAGGACGTCCTGGATACTTGGTTCAGCTCGGCTCTTTGGCCGCATTCGACCCTTGGCTGGCCAGACAAGACCGAAGAACTCGCCTACTTTTATCCGACTAATACGTTGATCACTTCCCGTGACATTATCACGCTGTGGGTTGCGAGAATGGTATTGATGGGACTAAACAATCTAGAAAAAATCCCGTTCAGCGAAGTCTTTATCCATCCCAAGATCTTGGATGGTTACGGCGAAACGATGTCCAAGAGTAAGGGGAACGGCGTTGATCCAATTGATGTGATCGACAAGTTTGGACCGGATGCATTGCGTTTTGGATTGTGCTGGCTCGCAACCGATACCCAAGACGTGCGAATGCCAGTTCAGTACGAGTGCCCGCATTGCGAAGCTTTGGTAAACCAAACCAAAGAGAATCGCCAAAAACATCGGATCAAGTGCGATAAATGTGGCAAGGATTTTTCGACGCAATGGGCCGAAAGCGAAGCTGACAAACTTTTACTGAAGGCACCCGTCGTTAGCGAACGCTTCGAAGTCGCTCGAAACTTCGTCAACAAGCTTTGGAATGCCTCGCGATTCGCGATGATCAATCTTGAGTTGGCGGCAGAGGGGCAGATCGATGTCGAGTCGACTTCGCTTGCTTCGCTTCCTCTGGAAGATCAATGGATACTATCGCGGCTGTCGACCGTAACTGATCAAGTTACTGAAAGTCTTCGAACCTATCGCTATGCAGAAGCTGCTCGCTTCGCCTATGAGTTCGCTTGGGACGATTTTTGTAGTCTCTACGTCGAGATCGCGAAACCGAGGATGCAGAACGGAGAGACTAAAGCAGTTGCACAGAGTGTTCTGGGCTACGTGCTCGATTCGATGTTACGATTACTTCATCCTATGGTTCCGTTTGTTACCGAGGCAATTTGGCAACATATGGCCGAAGTACTTCCGGGAAGGAGCGTTGCTGGAGATTCGAAAAGTATTTCGCATTGGATCATGCTATCGGACTGGCCCAAAGCTAATAAGCAACACGTTCAACCGTTAATCGAGAATCAGTTCGCGCAATTCACGGCACTTCTCGGAGCGATTCGTGAGATTCGATCTAGGCAAAACATTGCACCGAAGGAATTGATGGAATGCTATGTGCGATGCGATGCGCAAACGGAAAAGTTACTCGCTCCGATGCAGCCTTTCTTGCAATCGATGGCGGGTGCCTCGGTCGTCCAGTGGAGTCCGAACCCAACGATTCCATCCGTCCAAGCTCACATGCCACTGGAATCGATGGACGTCTATGTGGATCTTGGGAAATTCCTTGATATCGGCGCGGAAATCGTTCGCAACACAAAGCTTAGGGAAAACTTGGTAAAACAAATCGATGCAAAGCGATCAAAGCTTTCGAATGAGTCCTTTGTTGCTAAAGCTCCCGTCGATGTGGTTCGGAAAGAGCGAGAATCGTTGGAGGAATTAATCAGTCAGTTAGCCTCCACCGAAGCGGCTCTCGAAAAGCTCAATGCAATGTAAAATATCAATGCAATTTAAAATACCTGCTAGCGATTGTTTTATTACAACCCTTGAATCCTCAACTTGAAGCCCGATCTCTATGCCAAAGTATGAAATCCAAATCGTCACAACGCGCAAGCAACAACGTGAGTTCATGGATTTAATATGGAGGCTCTACAAAGGTGATCCGAACTGGGTTCCGCCGCTTCGAGGCAATCAACAGGAATTGGTAGGATTTAAAAAGCATCCGTTCTATGAACGCAATAAAGTCCGTACATTCATCGTTCTGAGGGATGGCATAACCGTTGGTCGTATCGCTGCGATCGTCAACTACGGACATAACGAGCGATACGAAGAGAATCGTGGTTTCTTTGGGTTCTTTGACTGCGAAGAAGACTCGGAAGCGGCCAAGATGCTCTTCGACGCCGCTGAGGAATACCTTCGCAGCGAAGGGATGACTGACATGCGAGGACCGTGCAACCCTTCCTTGAACTACGAACTCGGCTGCTTGGTAAAGGGGTTTGATACGCCACCAACTTTCATGATGACTTATAATTGGCCGTACTATGAAAAATTGATTTACGAGAACGGTTTCGAAAAGACACAGGATCTTTTCGCGTTCGAGGGGCGCCTCGAAAACATGAAAGACTTAAACCCTAAGTTTTACTTTGTCATCGAGGAAGTAAAACGTCGATTCAATCTAAACCTGCGGAAGGCAGACAAGAGAAAACTTGGAAAGGAAACCGAACTGTTCGTTGACATCTACAACAAAGCACTGATTTCCACATGGGGATTTGTTCCGTTAACTGAAGCGGAAGGAAAGCACATTGCCGGTTCAATGAAGCTTCTTATTGAACCCGATTGCACAACGATCATTGAAGTAGATGGCAAGCCAGTTGGAGTCGCGCTTGGGCTATTAGATTTTAATCCGATCATCAAGAAGATTGACGGACGACTTTTTCCGTTCGGTTTTCTAAGACTACTTTTCGGAAGGAAAAGCATCAAACGCATTCGATTGATGAGCAACAATATTCTTCCCGAGTTTCAACGTTGGGGGCTTGGACTGGTTGCGCTTCACCGCATGGCTCCAGACGTAATGGGCCGAGGCATTCATGAATGTGAGTTTTCCTGGGTTTTGGAAAGCAATCAACTCTCTCGCGGTTCACTCGAACGGGCCGGGGCAAATTTGATAAAAACCTACCGTATTTATGATCGAAAGCTGTAATCTATTAACAATTGAGTTGACATAGTTCGCGGTCGATCGCTAATATTAATGCTTCCTATTCCGCCTTTAGGCGTCCAGCGTGGTGAACTACATAGGCTTAAAGCGACCTGCAAGCTAGCGATCTCTACCATAGGTTCATACCACCAGCTTGAACGTCGAGTCAGTCGCTTGCAATCCGCTAGAGGTTTGTTACTGCTAAGAATTACGGTTGATCATCTATCGAAAGTCGTCAAGACTTTCGGCTGCTGCCGAGCGATCCGAAACTCTTGAAGAGTTTCGTTACTCTAAAAGTTAAGATGTAACAAAACCTTATTTTTTCCGTTATTTTTTTCCGCCGTTGATTTTCAAAGGGCTTATTAAATCATGAGTTCGCCAGTATCACGAAGAGCATTTACGCTCGTTGAACTTCTCGTAGTAATTGCGATTATTGGACTTTTAGCCGGATTGCTGCTCCCGGCCATCCAGAACGCTCGCGAAGCGGCTCGTCGGATGGATTGTTCCAGTAAGATTCGCCAACTCAGCATTGCGATGCACAACTACCACGCCTCTTTCACCCAATTCCCAAGGAACTACCGACAAGTTGGCGTCAATGCTTGGGAAGCCGTTAGTGCGAACGTAGCGATACTTCCACAACTTGAGCAAGCACAACTGTTCGCAGAGTTTCAGTTTTACGAGAAAGACTGGAATTGGACATACAACACCGGCTTGGCCCGAAAACTTCCTATGTTCATTTGTCCGTCTGCCAAGCGAGGTCCGCAACGTGGTACCCATCCCCAATGGTGGGATGGTCCAGGAAATAGTTATGCGTGGAGCTCAGGAAGTTCTCCATCTGGTGCTTGGGTTTGGTTCGGTTCGGATAATGATTTCAATGGGTTCAGTTCCTACCAAATAGATCGAAAGATGTCCGATTTTACAGATGGGCTTTCGAATACGTTAATGAGTTCGGAGATTATCTCTGGTTCGGGAAACGTAGGTACTTCAGGAGTATATCCCTATGATATTTTTTATACTGGGGATGCACTTTTCAACTCGATAGCGAATAAAGATTTTCCCACCTTGGACGAAATCAATGCGATCGGGATATTTGCAAAGAGCAGTCCAATTGGCTTCAAATCCAACAACGGTACGATGTGGGGGTGGTATGCAGCAGCACATTCCACATTCAATGCAGCAGCAACACCGAACTGGAGATTTCCAAGTGCTGGGGGAGCCTGCTGTCCGGGGGGAGCCCACGATTGGTCGACAGCTGTTTTACCACCTAGAAGCATGCACGTTGGCGGGGTAAACGTTGTGTATGGGGACTGTGCGACTCGTTTCATTTCCAACAACATCGACCTGCTAATTTTTCAAAGTACTGGAAATCGTAAAGATGGTTCCAGTAGCTCAATTCCTGAATGAGAGACATCATGATTTTGGTAGATCGATTGGCTAAAAAGTTCAGAGTTCAAAGGTTATACAACATGTGGCAGAGTCGATTTTTTGCAGCAGGACTTCTCGCTGTTTTCGCTCTTTTAATTTTCGTTGGATGCAACGATGGTGTCAGAGAGGAAGTGATTGAAATCCGACCAGCTGTTGATCCTCTGGCAACAGTGAAATCAATCCTACAGCGGTATGAAAGAGGAGAACCTTTAGGTAGTGAAGCAGCTTCCTTCGATAGTGTTGTCGCAGACGTAAAAAAAACGGATCCCGAAAAAGCGAAGATGGTGGATGAAGGCTTGAAGAGAATTCTGCAAGCTGAACCCCAACAACGGGCTGAAGCCTCTGCCGAGTTGCTGAAAAAAATCTCCGGGTCGTGATAGGCGAGTCGTTTTTAACATACGGCTTTGTAACGGCTAGATATTAAGTTTGACCACGTAGCGAAAATCTTCAAGTCTTTCGGCTATTACCAAACATTCCGAAACTTTTGACGAGTTTCGCTGTCTTATTACATTGTCTTAATATTTTAGGCGATTCCATCTGGTAGCAGTTTCGGCAACGCGTTTGCCCAACAGAATCGCAGTTTGCCGCCGGAAAGGCCCTGCGAGTGAGTAAATCTAGCTCCGATTTTATCTTTCCAACCTTGTTGATACCAAATTCCCCCAAAGGCATTGATGAACGTTTTGAACTGGGCAGAGTAGCCGCCCATATAAGTCGGGGTTCCAAAACGATTGCGTCTGCTGCGTTAAGTGCCGAGCGACTGCTTCAGCGACTTGATGAGTGTGCCCTGTTGCCGAAAAATAAACTATTGCGATGGAAGTCACCTTTGGTATCTTTCCAGCTTTAGTGAACGGAATAACAGCAGTCATTGTAGAGCATTTGCTCAGGGCTTCAATTGTGCCAACATTCGGACGATCCGCTGTTACGGGACTTACCGGGTGGCTTGCGCCACGCCCGCTGAAGTTTGCAAATCGCCTTGTTTATTCTGTGCACTGTGGGAAACTTCGAGTGATTCGAAACGGGTTCTGAGCTTTTTTTGTTAATTTTTAGGGTAGACCTAATGAGTGTTGAATCGAATGATTCCATGAAACGTCTTTATATTGAAACTGTCGGTTGTCAGATGAACGTGCTCGATAGCGAGATGGTCGTTGCGTCTCTTCGTAAGGATGGGTACTCCATCACTCATGATCCGAAAGAGGCCGATACGATATTGTTCAACACCTGCAGCGTTCGCGAACACGCTGAAGAAAAGGCCTATCACAATCTTTTTCACCTCAAGCAACTCAAGCTAAAGCATCCAGAAAAAATCATTGGCGTTATGGGATGCATGGCTCAAAAGGACCAGCGGGCGATTTTCGAACGCGTCCCGTATGTCGATCTGGTCGTCGGCCCCGGACAGTTGCAGCAGATTCCAAACCTACTCAAGCGGATCTCAGCGGGCGAAGGAAAGCAGCTGGCGGTTAGCTTAGACCGTAAAGAGGGTTCTGCCGACGATATCAAACGCAGTCACGAAACTTTTGACCCACTTCGCGATCCGGAGATGCGTCCATCTCCAGGCCAAGCTTATATTCGTATTCAAATAGGTTGCGACAAGTTTTGCACCTACTGTATTGTGCCACTGACTCGAGGACCTGAACAAGGAAGATCGCCAGCCCATATAGTTGCCGAGGCTCGAGTCCTTGCCGCTCAGGGTTGCAAAGAAATTATCCTGCTCGGCCAAACCGTTAATTCGTACCGCTACCGGGAGGATAGTAAGACATCGCGGCTTTGCGATTTGCTGGTCGAACTGAACGATGTTGATGGAATCGAACGAATTAAGTTTGTGACCAACTACCCGAAGGATATGACTCGTGATCTTTTGGAGGCTGTCAGAGACCTTCCAAAGTGCTCTCCGTTTTTTCATGTTCCGGCTCAAAGTGGTAGCGATACTGTCTTGAAACGTATGAAGCGAGGCTATACGACCGGCGACTACTACGAAATGATGGATCGAATTCGTGAAATTATCCCGCACGCGACCGTGGCCAGCGATTTTATCGTTGGGATTTGCGGTGAGACCGAGGAGGAGTTCCAAGGAACGATGGATCTTGTAAGTAAATGCCGTTTCAAGAACAGCTTCATTTTCCAATACAGTGAACGAGCAGGCACCAAAGGTGCCGAAATCTACGCCGACGATGTTCCAGAAGAGGTCAAAAAGCGACGGAACCAAGATCTCCTGAAAATTCAAGACGCAATTTGCTTAGAAGATAACCTTCCGTTCCTCGGCCAAACGGTTGAAGTTCTCGTCGAAGGGCCAAGCAAATGGTCACTACGTAAACACGAAGAAGGCCCGGTCATTCAAATGACTGGTAGAACACGATGTGACCGTATCGTAGTCTGGAGTGGAAACGTTCGCCAAACAGGTCAACTTCTAAACGTTCATGTAGACGACGTCTCTGCATTTACGCTTCTTGGAAGTGTCGAGACGTTTGCTGTAACACCGGACCTATTTCAGTTGTCGATGCCATCTTTGCCACACTAGCTTACGATCAAAATATTGTTGTATGAGGTATTCCATGTTGAAACCGATCTTCCAGTCGAACTTTTTGCTCTACTTGCCCGTTGCGATCTTGTCCGTTGTATTGTGGGTAGCAACCAACGTAGGAATTTCGAGTCTATTGGCAACTGATTGGCCACAATGGAACGGTTCATTGCAAAATGGACGATATGAGGAAACTGGGGTCCTTACTAAGATTCCTGAAGAAGGACTTCGTAAGCGTTGGTCAGCGAAAGTTGGCTTAGGATACTCTGGACCATCAGTAGCAAATGGTCGGGTCTTTGTTACCGTCTTCCTTCAAATCGAGGGCGAAAAAACGAACAACCCGGGGACTCGAGATAAGATCAAGGGATCCGAGAGGATTCATGCATTCGATCTCAAAACGGGAGAATTGCTTTGGACTCATGCGTACGAAAGGGAATACTTGATTTCCTATCCGGCTGGGCCACGAGTCACACCAACGGTCGATGGCGATTCCATCTTCGCATTGGGGGCTGAGGGTGACTTGGTCAGTCTAGATGTTGCTAGCGGTGCCGTCAGATGGAGTCGGCAGCTACGTGATGAATATAAAACCGAAACTCCTATTTGGGGATACTCGGGAGCACCATTGATTTACCGAGATTGGTTGATCACGTTGGCAGGTGGCAAAGGTAGCTTGGTAGTCGCGTTAGACAAAGCAACTGGCAAAGAGATTTGGAGATCGTTATCTGGCGAGAACATTGGTTATTGTCCTCCAACCCTAGTTTCTATTGCGGGTAAGGATCAAGTTGTGATTTGGGAACCTAAGGCCCTACATGGATTGACGCCAGAGACTGGAGCAGAACTCTGGACAGTTCCGCTTGAGCCCAAGTACGAGATGTCTATTGCGCCACCTGTCGTCAGCGATGATAAAATGTTTGTAAGTGGAATCGGTGAAGTTGCGGCGATGTTCTCAATTGATCGTAAGTCTGCTCAAAGCCCGCTTCGACAGCTTTGGAAAGGAAAGGCGAAACATGCCATCTATTGTGCAAACTCTACTCCCGTTTTCGATGAAGGCTACCTGTACGGAGCTGACTGCGGGAGTGGGGCGCTAATCTGCGTGCGTGCGGAAGATGGCGAGCGAATGTGGGAAACATATAAGCCAACCTGCGGCGGCGATCGTCGCATGTCACATGGAACAGCATTCCTTACTAAAGTTGGCGACCTGTACTATATCTTGAGCGAAACTGGCGACTTTATCATCGCTAAGCTATCGCCAGAAAAATATGAAGAGATAAGTCGATTCAAAGTCTTAGAGGCGACCAACGAGTGCTTCGGGCGAGCTGTCGTATGGAGCTATCCAGCATATGCAGATCGATGCCTATTCGCGAGAAACGATAAAGAGTTAGTCGCATATGAAATTGGCCAGTAAGGCGATCGGCAGGCTGTAAGATACCTGCTGTAGTTTGGGACCATTGTCCCGAACGAATAAACGGACGGGACAATGGTCCCAGCTACGGTACATTTCATTCTGCTGCTCGCGTAAGTCTGCTACACTTTGGATTGGCTAGTTCAAACACAAAAGTCACCCACAACTGTTTGTAAGTAACATGGATCGACAACAGGAAACATATAACTCGGTCTCGCCGTTTGCCCCGAAGCAACAGCAGGGCTTTCAGTTTGGCATGGGGTCTTTGCTGGTTTTGATGGTCGTTGTATCGGCGATTTCAGCACTCCTGCTGTGGGCATCAAGGGTACCGATGGTGACCAATGAGATTCACGTTTGGCTAGGCACAACACCCGCAGTGAACCAGGATGGAACTGATCGAGGAACTCAACTCGTTTTTTTACTCTTCTGTTATTCATCGCCGTTACTGATTGTGGCTTTCCTTCGAAACTCTACGCTGATACTAAATTTTATCGAACGTCGTTTTGTCGAATGGCAGTCGAGCGCTGCGACCAAAGAAGCTGAAGACGCAGAAGACGTTTTCTAGTCGGTCGCTAGAATCGTATATCGCTTTACCTTTTTGATTAGAATTGATTCGATGTCTTCGATCATGTCAGAGTCGCATATAAGTTTCGGTGATATTCGCTTTGTAACTTCTCGGCCTCATTCGTTCGGCTTAGTGATTGATGGGATTGCCATAGACAGCGCTGCCAATGCTCCTGAGGACTACCTACACCAGTTGTTGCTGTCACCCGAACATCGCGATGCTTTTTTTGCGTTGATTGAAATCGAAGGACTAGTTATCTGTAAAAATGTAAGGTCAGATTCACCGACCTATCGCAAGGTGCGTGGTAAGTCTAGTACGGTCAAGCTAAGTCAAGCCGAGTACTATCATCATGACGGATGTAGCTCGCCAACCAAACCTCGTGTTGTGGAGATTCGGTTTCCACACCAGGATGTTGCTCGTGACGTGGCGACTGCGGTTGCTCCATTACCGGCGGTGATTCGAGCAATGCTGATGGCCTTACCCGAGCGGATGATGAAAGATAGTGAACTCGTAGCTTTTCGCCATTTATTTTCTGGATCTGTCGCAAGCTATCCTTCCCCAGAAACTTGGGATCACATTCAGGGAAAAGTAACTCGAATGGTTCGCAAGGAGATGGATGCAGAAGCCTGCCGAACGTACTTTAGGGCAGTTGATCAAATGGCTGACGCTTACGTGAAGCCTTGGGAAATGGGTGAAAGCCGACTCATGTTAAACTGGCACCGGGACCTGAATCGCACATTTCAGCATCGACGTGCCTATCAAAGACCGCGTGAGGCACTCGAACAAAACGGAAGCCTCGTCAAGCGATGGACTGCTGAAGAAACGTAGATCATCGAGCAGGTAGTTTTCAGTCTGCCGCTCGCCTTATCACGGGGGGACTGGAGCGAGCGCAACTTTTGAAGTTGCGTTAATTGGTTTAGAGCTGAAGGCCCGAAACACTTAGGGTGTCTTCCCTCGTTCCAGGCTCTGCTTGGAATATCAATTTTAGGAGGCTCTGCCTCGTTAAATGTCAACTGCAAGAACTGAGGAGGCAGCAGCCTCAATTTCCCCGGATTCCAGGCAGAGCTTGGAACCAGAATACTTGGTTGTACCGACCCTTCGGCCCTAAATCTCGCAACTTCAAAACTAGCGCTATCGGCTTAGGAAACCTCTTCCGCTAGTACGGATTCGTATGCCGCACGCACTCACGCTATCAGTTGTAGATTCAGATTCCACGAAAACGGCTGGTATGTTGACGCACTTAAGTTCACCAGGCTATAATATCAAGGTCGGTTCCCGCCTCCAGTACCACATGCTTTGCGGTGTAATCTCGCTGCTTAGCATCCCTTCCCACGAGAATTCGCAGTCACTATGGCCCCCAGCCGTTATGACAAGGCATGCTATTGTTGCTGCCGTAATGTTCTGCATTCGATGTTGCTGATCGTGATAGGGTGGTCGTTTGTCTCTAGTTCGTCCGTAATCGCTACGGAACCAACGGCGCAGGTTAGTCTAATTAACGATGTTGTCCCTGTGCTTACCAAAGCCGGATGCAACATGGGGGCATGTCATGCAAAAGCTGGGAATGGGCAGAACGGCTTCCAGCTTTCCTTGCTGGGCTTTGAACCGAAAGAAGACTACCTTCATCTGGTTAAGGAAGGGCGTGGACGTCGTATTTCTTTAGCTTCACCGGAATCCAGTCTGTTATTGCTGAAAGCAAGAGGCGAGACTCCGCATCGCGGCGGCGTTCGGTTACGACCTGAATCGGACGAGTATGCAATTGTGCT
>Ga0105046_10009684_pt1 | contig 15036 bp, 15 predicted proteins | sample MAT03_FD_78385 | JGI IMG/M metagenome (GOLD analysis project Ga0105046, IMG submission 78385) | Freshwater microbial communities from Lake Fryxell liftoff mats and glacier meltwater in Antarctica - MAT-03 (megahit assembly) | ecosystem: Environmental > Aquatic > Freshwater > Ice > Liftoff... | reverse complement strand
TGACATAATCATTGACCGCGTGGCGGATGAGCAAAACTGTCGTCATCTGGATTCTCCGTATCCAATCTATCATATACAAATCAGGTCACGCTGGGGAGATGAGGTTTAATGAGAGGGCTGATATTTCACAAAAGGGGTTGAGCATTATAAGGCCTCTCCGACGAATATTGGCTAGAGCCGCAATAAGCGGACATCATCGGCGTAACGTAGAAAACCACACCCGCGCCGCGTCTGGAAGTTATGAGTCGTCCACATTCCCCCAAAGGAATACCCATGTCGCTCCCAGACCGTTTAACGCTCGGCGCGGCAGCGCTGGCCGTCGCTGACCTTGACCGCGCCGTCGATTTCTATACCAACACGCTCGGCATGACCGAACTCGCCCGCGATGGCGATACCGTCAGCGTTGGCGCAGGGCAGAATCCGCTGATTCATTTGATCAGACAACCCGGCGCAAAAACCCAACCACCGCGCAGCACCGGCCTGTACCACGTCGCTATTTTGCTACCCACCCGCGCCGACCTCGGCCACGCGCTGTTGAAAGTTGACCGTTCCGGTTGGTCGTTTCAGGGATTCGGCGACCATTTCGTCAGTGAGGCCTCCTACCTGTCTGACCCTGACGGCAACGGCCTCGAAATTTACCGAGATCGCCCGCGTGAGACGTGGACATTTAACGGTGACAGCGTGAACATGGGGACGGCGGAACTGGATGTGCGCGGGATCGTGGCCGAGGTCGCGAACCCCCAAGCCGCGTGGCAGATGCCCGCCGAAACGGTCATCGGACACCTGCACTTGCGCGTCGGGGATGTCAACGCTGGGGATGCGTTTTATCGCGGCTTACTGGGTTTTGACGTGATGGTCAAAATGCCCAGCGCGTATTTTTTCTCAGCGGGCGGCTATCACCATCATCTGGGGACGAATCACTGGCAGAGTCACGGCGTGGGCGCGCCGCCCGCCGATTCGGTTGGCTTGCGCTGGTGGACGGTGAACCTGCCGGATTCGGCGGATGTCACAGCGGTTGAAGCGCGGCTGCGCGCCGCCCAACGCATCACCACGCCGGTCTCTGGCGGTTTTGAGGCGCGTGACCCATGGGGGACGGCGGTGCGGGTGGTCACGGCGTCGTGAGCGGCGCATATCCGCGCAGTCGGTCAAAATCGACGGTCAGGCGTTCGCCCGTGCGGGTTGTGATGCCGACAATGGCGGTACTCCCACCCGAATACAACGAGTCGAACGCCTCACCGATGAATTGACCGTTGACCCACAGCGCCAGATAATCCCCGACGCACACGGCGCGTAAGCTATTGCGGGCGCTGCCGGTCATGACCGCGTTGGTTTTCGTCCACGCCAGCAGCGATTCGACCTCGCGCCCGCGCCCACGGCGGATGGTCGCGCTGCCGTCGCTGCCCAACAGGAAATAATAGCCATCGCCCGCGTCATCGGCACGGCATATCAGGCCATAACCGTTGCTACGGTCTGCGGTCAGGGCGCGGGCGTCGATGTCTAAAATCACATCGGTCTGGGGTCGATTATCCAGCGCCAGATAATAACCGCCGGATGGCACATCCAGCCGGAAAATACCGTCAGCCACCTCTAACACGATGTCACCACTATCGTAAGTATCCCAGCGCCCCGCCGCGTCAAAATCATCAGATAGGAGCAGGTCGCCGGTTTGAATGTCCTGTGATGGACGCCCGCCCGCGCACGCCGTCAGCATCATCACAAGCGCCCAAATCCAAATGTGCCTCCCCCAAATCCTGTGGTGAATCCGCCTAGTTTGTGCCATAGTCATCGTTTACATCCCATTGAAAGCATTAGAGGCAATATGACCGACCAAGAACAACCCTTACCCGACGATCAGAACCCGATGCAGCCGCATGTCCCAGACGCCAATTATATCCCGCCCCGCGCCCTCGTGGTCGTCGCGCACGCGGATGACATCGAATTTGGCGCGGCGGGGACGGTTGCCAAGTGGACGGCGGCGGGCAGCCATGTCACGTTTTGCATTGTGACCGACAACGGTTCTGGCTCGGACGATCCAGACATCACCCGCGAACAATTGGCCGCTACCCGTGACGGCGAACAACGCGCCGCCGCTGCGGTATTGGGCGTGGCGGAGTGTGTGTTTCTCGGTTATCCCGATGGCACTGTCGAAAACTCACTTAAGCTTCGACGCGACCTCGTGCGCGTGATGCGGCGTGCGCGCCCCGATTTACTGGTCACGATGGATCCGTCGGTGTTGTTCATGCCGACCAATAGCTACATCAATCACCCCGACCACCGCGCCGTCTGCCAAGCCGCGATTGATGCGGTTTTCCCGGCGGTTGGCAACCGCAATATTTTCCCAGAATTGCTGGCTGAGGGGTTAGAGCCGCTGAATATCCCGCACATTTGGCTGATGTTGAGCATGACGACCAATGTCACCGTCGATACCAGCGCGACCTTTGCGCTCAAAATCGAGGCGCTCAAGAAACATGCCTCGCAATTCCCGCCGGACTTCGACCCGGCAGTGTTCATCGGCAAATGGGACAAAGACGAGGGCGTGAAGGCCGGGTTTGACTATGGCGAGTCTTTCCGCGCCATGAAAATTTATTAACCCCATGACCGGCGATCCGCAAGCCACTTTTCGCGAATATCTGCTGATTGTGGCCGGTCAAGCCTATCGCAGCGCGGGTTATGAACTGGACGAACAGCCATTGAAGTGGGCGGGCGGACAGTTCCGATTCACCCAACAGCGCGAGGACGGTCTGACGGCGCACATCGAATTTCAACATCTCGCCTATCAAGATACGCAGTGGGCATCCGGCAATCCATCGCGCTTTCGCGTCACGCTCAGGCGTAGCGATGGGATTCATAAAGATTTGTCGGAGTTGGTTGTGACCGATTTCGGCGTCGCCATTTTGCCATCCTCCCAGCATTGGTGGGCGTACACGACTCTGACGACGCTGGGCAAGACGTTGGCTGAGGCGGCGTCGCTGGCGATTGGCTATGGGATGCCGTGGTTGTCAGGGGATTTGACGCCGCCGGAAAAACCAACACCCCTCACCCCCTAAAATCCCCCTCTCCCACACAAAAGGGGTGAGGGAGACTTCTTTTGTCCGATTCACTCGCGCCTGTAAGAGTCGGGCGGGCTGGGGGTATAATTAGGCTCGCTAAAATCCATCTGCAAGAGGTCATAAGTATGAGCGACATCCACGCGATTTTGTTCAACGCGCACATCCTGTTTTCGCTGGCGCTGGGGGGATGGGCGGCGGTGATTGCCGGGCGCGGGCAAGCTATTTCTGGTAATTACTGGGGCGCGGTAATCGTGCAGTCGATTTTGGCCGGTATGGTACTGCTGGTCGGAATCATCCTCACCCTGATGGGCTATCGCCCTGACAATGACCGCCTGACGCTGTACTTCTTGTATATGGCGTGGCTGGTGGTGATTATGCCGGGCTTGTTCAGTATGTTGCGCGGGCGCGATGATCGTAGCGCGGCGCTGGCGTTTGCGATTCTGGCCTTTTTCAACGCGGGCGTCAGCCTGAGCATGTCGTCACGCGGCATCGTCGGGCCATGGTTCGCCTGATGTTTTCGCCGTGGCCGGATAAATTGCGGCGTGTCCTGAACCCTCAGACCGTTGAATTAATCATGCACGCCGCCGAGATTGCCGACTCGTTGGGGCTGCGATTCGGCGTGGTCGGCGGCGTTGTGCGTGACGCGCTGTTAGGTGTCCAGACGCTCGACCTCGATTTCATCGTCAGCGGGGAGGCTCGTAGCCTCGCCGATGCGATGGCGGCGCGTTACGGCGGCAAATCCAGCGGCTATGCCCCGTTCGGCACAGCACAGTGGACTCCGCCTTACGCCCCCGGATCGCCCGATCATGTGGATTTTGCGGGCGCACGCACCGAGACCTATTCCCATCCCGGCGCGTTGCCTACCGTCAGCCCAACCAGCATCGAGGATGATTTACGGCGGCGCGACTTCACGATCAATGCGATGGCTGTCATGCTCGACTCATCAGCGGAATCCGGCCAGTTACTTGACCCGCACGGCGGCCTAACCGATTTACAAGACGGCCTATTGCGCGTCCTGCATCCTGACAGCTTCATGGATGACCCAACTCGTATTTTCCGGGGTGCGCGCTTGGCCGCCCGCTGTAATTTCCACTTCACCGACGATACTGCCGACCTCATCCCCGACGCGCTGCCGTATCTGGACGAGTTATCGGGCGAGCGTTTGCGGACGGAATTGCGCCTGATTTTGCGTGAGCCGAGCGCTGCCTACGCGCTGCGCCTGTTAGATAGTTTTGGCACGCTGCAAGCCATTGACCCGTCATTAGCCGTCACGCCCAACTTAGAGTCAGACCTGAGCGCGATTCACGCCCGCCCCTCTGCCGATCTTGACTCGGTGTTGTGGTGCGCGTGGCTGTGCCGCCTTGACCCCGACGCGCTCAAAGAGATTGCGATGCGACTGGCCTTCACCGCGCCGCTGGCCGCCGCCGTCAGAGCCGCCGCCACGCTCATTCACAATCCCGGTCAGGCCGAGTCAGACCGCCCCAGCGACGCTTACCGCATCTTGAATGGCTTGCCAGACGCGGCCTTAGAGACGGCGGCGCGCATCGGCAGCCCAGCTTTACGGCGTAGCGCAGCGTTGTATCGCTCTCAGTGGCGCTATGTCCGTCCGGCCACCACCGGCGACAGCTTGCGTGCGATGGGCATCCCGCCGGGGCCGCGTTATAAACAGATTTTAGACCGGCTGAAATACGCATGGCTGGATGGCGAACTCGATACCGACGACGACGAAACCCAGTTATTAAATAGTCTACTCTAAGCGGAGATGACACGCAGCATGACCGACACCCACCCCCCGCCGACCTCACCCAATAGCTTTATGCTGCGTCTGCCGGTCACGATTCGACCTGCTGTGCGCGAGGATGTATCGAAATTGGAATGGTACGGCGCGTATATCACGCTCCGAAACCTGATTCGTAAGGCGTATGTTGAGCAAGTTCAGGGGCGGCGGTTGATGTTGGTGGCGGACTTGAACGGTTTTCCCGTCGGACAGGTCTATTTGCAGTTCATCGCAAGTAATCCCGCCATCGCGGACGGCTACAACCGCGCTTATCTGTACGCCTTCCGCGTGATGGATCACATGCGGCGCTGTGGGATTGGCTCAAAGCTGATCCAAGCCGCTGAATCAGAGTTGGTGGCGCGGCATTTTCAGGTGGTTATGTTGCAAGTGGCTAAGCATAATGATGAGGCGATTCGCTTCTACCAGCGCCACCAATACGAAGTAATCGGTGAGGAACCGGGTATTTGGTCATATACCGATCATCGCGGCGTCGCTCAAACGGTCAATGAACCCGTCTGGGTTATGCAAAAACAACTTGCGCGTCTGTAGAGTCTGCGTTATTCTGAACGCTAATGTGTCATGGGTTACTGTTCGCGGTAATCAACTTGTTCAACATCCCAATTAAATTTGGGAGGATTTGGTAGCAATGAGCGCAGCTTCACAACGCATCAGCATTCGCAAGTGGTCGGGCGGCCAACACCCGTCTTATTCAAGCATCACGCGCATGTTAGAGACAGAAGGTCTTAGGCCATTCCGCTGGAATGACCCCGCCAATCGACAATACCCGGTGCGGTCACATGGTTATGGCAAAGTCCTCATGGTGCTGGAAGGCGCACTCGAATTAACCTTCCCCGACCAAAATCAGGTCGTAAAATTATCCCCCGGCGACCGGGCAGACATCCCCGCTGGCGTGCGTCATGGCCTGATCGCCAGCGGACGCGGCGTCACTTGTATTGAAGCGGCCACCAGCGGCAACGGCAGCACTCGCCGCACGCAGGAAATCCCGCCGGTCAAGCCGCAAGGGCGCTAGACCCCTAGCCCCCTCCCCCCTTCTTGTGGGAGAGGGGGAATTTTTGTTTAAGCACAGAAATTAATCATGACTTTTTTTAACGATGCCCACTATATGCGGCTTGCGCTGGACGAAGCCCGCGCCGCCCGTGAGACCGACGACGTGCCGATTGGCGCAATCGCGGTCTTGGACGGCGTTGTAATTGGGCGTGGGCGTAACCGGCGTGAGGCCGATGGCGACCCCACCGCCCACGCCGAAATCGTGGCGATGCGGGAGGCCGCGCAAGCCGTCGGCGAATGGCGCTTAGAGCGCGTCACGCTGTATTGCACGCTTGAGCCATGTATCATGTGCGCCGGTGCGATGGTGCAAGCGCGGCTGTGGCGCTTGGTGTATGGCGCATTAGATGAGCGTTATGGGGCGGCGGGCAGCGCGATTGATTTGCTGCGAAATCCCAGCTTCAACCATCAGGTTGAGGTCTATCCGGGGGTTTTGGCGTCTGAATGTGCCGCCCTGTTGCACGATTTTTTCCGCGACCTACGCGCTTAATCCCCGGCGATGGCGGCCAATAGCGCGGTTTGACGGCGCTCACGTTGGGCGAGGACGTGACCGACGCCCAGTAGCGCCAACGCAATGACGCCCGTCACCACCGTAAATATCCCGACCTGCCCGCGCTCGATCATCACCCCGGCCAGCGCCGCCACCATCACATACGGCAATTTGTAAATCAGCGCCATCGTCGACAGGGTGGTCGCCCGAACTTCGGACGGCGTGCGCTCGTTGACCACAATCGACATCCACGAACGGCTGACCGCGCCACCCATGTGCATCATGAACATGACCGCCACGCCCGCGCCGCCCAACGGCAAGGCCATCCCGAACAGCGCGCCAATCATCAGCAGACTCATGACGGTCAGGCCTGCGAAGTCGCCCCATTTGCGGCGAATCAACGGCAGCGTCCGCACTGCGATGGCGACAAAAATATAGACTGCCGAGACGAACACCGCCAAACCCTCGGCGTTGAGGCCAAAGTTGATGCCGACGGCGGGCATGATAATCCCCCAACTATACAGGAAAAATACCCCCGGCAGCGCGAAAATTAAGGGTAAATAGGGCAAAAGCCCCGGCTTGACCAACTGATGCGCCCCGGTGGCAAGCTGACCAAAATAGGCGCGTAGCGAGAACTTGACGGGTTCGGCGCCGATGTTCGGCTCGGTCAGGTACAACGACAGGACGAATCCGACCATGAAGACTGCGCCCCACGCCAGATGCGGCAGATTGGGCGCATAGATGTACATCGGGATACCAATCAGGCTACAAACCACCAGCGTGAGCAGCGATGAGGTGCTGTTAGCCGCCGTTACTTCGTCCCAGCGATGCTCCAACTTGTGTTGCTTGAGCGTGTCATAAGCCAACGCTTCGCCCGCGCCGCTATAGAGCGCGATGCCGGTCTGGAACAGCGCGTAGCCCAACATCAAACCCCAGAAATTTTGCGCCGCACCCATGATTAGGAACGCTAGGCCGTTGACCAGCATCGCGGCGCGCACCGTCCAGCGTTTGCCAATCAGGTCGGCCAGCGCGCCCGTCGGGATTTCCATGAACAGGCCGTAGGCGAACGCAATCGTGTCTACCACGCCCAGCACCCCGAACGTCATGAACAACTGCCAATAGAAAATCCAATTTCCGGCGATGAATACCGCGCTGTCGGCGGCGTTAAGGGCGTAATACAAGCGGATATTGCGGAGGTCGGCATGGGGGAACAACGCGCCCATCAAACGCCGGGAAGAAAACATGGGATACCTTTTGGGATAAACAGGACGCGACTTTGGATATGTGTTGATTAGACGCGCTTGGCATCTCATATCATCCTATCGCGACTGTTTAGGTTATGTCTAGGCCTATCATGACCCATTGTGACCCTAATCTACAACAACCTCACACCCCAGCCCCCTCCATTGTGTAGAGGGGGCTAGGTGTGGGGTTAAGGCGCGGCGGTTGTCCCAATATGGAAGACCGCCACATAATCGCCCAGCGTGCGTTGCTGGCTAGATGAGAAGCGGAAATTGACGTAGGTGTCGGGAGTATTGTTGCTGGCATCGAAGCGCATATACGAGTCGTATTGTCCGCCGCCGAGTGCATTGCCATTGCTGCGCGTGACATAATAACCGCCGAGCGAGTCGTTTTGGCCGCCGTAGCAGCTTGGCGTCCCGGCATCATCACACGCGCCCACCGTGCCGTCCTCCAGCACAATGATCTCATCATCGCTGTCTGTCACATACAACTGCGAGTCGAGGCCGTCGTTGACGGAAATCATGTAAGCCGAAATATCGACGCCCGAACCGATGATGTTTTCCGTCAGCCGCAGCGAAAACGGGTCGCCGATGCCATCACTACTGGTCACGGCCAAGCCCTCGATGGTCATCACGACGCTGCCTTCGGTGCTGCCAGTGCTGCCGACCACAAACGAGATGTTCTTGAACGCCTCATCCCCGCTGTAGGTGAAGACCATCTGCGCGCTCAAGTTCGATGGGCCGACCTCGCCGCTACTGGGCAGAGAGGCGATATGTGCGCTCACATCAGAATTGTCGTCATCGCACAGCGTGGTATCGCCATCGGTGACGGCGACGATAGGGTCAAAACCATCAACCCCGATGGCGGTGGCGGTATAGGTGAACCCTGAGCGCATGTTGACGACCACTTCCATGCCGTTCTCAAAGATCGTCCCACTGGGACAAGTCACGCCTACGCCGAATGCGGCAGTTGTGTTTTCCGGAATCGAGTTGTCGCCTGCGCCACCGGGATCCGTCGGGTCGCCTCCGCCAGACTCGCCGCTGGGGACGCCGATTAACTCTACGGCGTCAACTTCCGTCCAATTTTCGATGGTGCGTTGGTCAACGAATAAGCCCACCCGGTCTATCGCGACCTCAATGCCGCTGACTTGATAGGTGAAGATGTGCGGACAATCACGCGCTGAATCATCGGCGCTGTCTTCCAAGACAATCGGCTCATCACTGCCGACGGCGAAGACCACGAGGTTGACAATCGTGCCGGGGTTAAAGTTCTGATGGACGCTGATTTGGCTGGGGATGACCGGCGTGTCGTAATACCCCAACCACCACTCAACCCCTTCGCTCCACTTCTCCGACGCCCACGCCCCGGCCAAATCGCCGCAGCCGTCAACGTCTGCCGCTCCCGTCGCGCCAACCGCCTCCCAACCCACATATTCGGAACTGGCGCTGGCGCTACTGGCCCATTGGCTGATTTCATCGCCGGTCTGGGCGCTGGTGTTGTCGATTTTTGTCCCGCCCTCGCCTTGCGGTTTTGTCCCGCCCTGTGCAAAGACAGGGGCGGCGGACAAAAAGACTAAAGTTATGAAAATTGCGAAAGATTGAAACCGTCTGTTTGGGTTAGACATTCTGTGAAATCTCCTGAAATAGGGCTGATGGTATGGGCAGGATGTAGCCAGTCCTAGCGTATAACGTCCATTTTGGATGACTCCGATTATATAAGTTTTTTGCTAAACTGGGGACACGAAATCCTCACACCGATAGGAAAACCCCTCATGACCCCCGATTGGCACGCCCGCCCCGCCGAACTTTTGCAACAGCTCATCCGATTCGATACCTCTAACCCGCCGGGGGATGAGGCCAAACTCATCACATGGGCGGCGGATGTGGTGCGCTCGTATGGGATTGAGCCGATAATCGTCGGCAAATCGCCGGATCGCACCAACCTGATTGCGCGCCTGAAAGGGAGCGGTGAAGCGCCGCCGCTCTTGCTGTATGGGCATGTGGATGTCGTCCCCACCGGCGGCCAGCAGTGGTCGCAACCCCCGTTCAGCGGGGACTTGATTGACGGCTTCATCTGGGGGCGCGGCGCGTTGGACATGAAAGGCGGCGACGCCATGCTGATGTCGGCCTTTCTGCGCGCCGCCGCTGAAGGAATAGACTTGCCCGGCGACTTGATTTTGGCGCTGACCTCTGACGAGGAGGACGGCAGTGAATACGGGGCGCGTTATTTGGTCGAGCATCATGCCGACCTATTCGCGGGGGTGAAGTATGGTCTGAGTGAGTTCGGCGGCTTCCCGCTGACCATTGCGGGCAAACGTTTCTACCCCATTATGGTGGCGGAACGATATAGTTGCACTTTGCGGGTGACGGTGCGCGGCGCGGGCGGTCACGGCGCACAGCGGGCGGTGGGGACGGCCATGGCGCGTTTGGGGCGGATGCTGACCGCAATGGATGGGGCGCGATTGCCCGTACATATCACGCCGGTGGTGGCGGCGCTGATTAACGCGGTGGCTGACGGACTTGACCAGCCCACCTCTGACTTGATGCGCGCCCTACTGGATTCCGCCCAAACCGATGCGGTACTCGACCAACTCGGCGCGGCGGCGCGCATGTTCGACCCGTTGTTGCACAACACCGCCAACCCGACCTTGGTACAAGGCGGCACCCGAGTCAACGTTATCCCATCAGAGATTAGCGTGACTTTAGATGGTCGTGTGATTCCCGGCATTTCACCAGCAGATTTTATTGCGGAGGTGAGCGCCTTGATTGGCGATGACCTCGACATCACGCAAATCAGTGATGAACCGCCCGCCGCGCAGATGCAGCCAGACATGACTCATTTCAGTCATCTGGCCGGGGTGCTAAAGGCGCTTGACCCGTCAGGAATCCCCGTGCCGTACATGGTCAGCGGCGCGACGGACGCCCGCGTATTCGCCGGTCTCGGCATTCAGACGTATGGCTTCATCCCGATGGCGCTGCCTGACGGGTTCAATTTCGCCAGCCTGATTCACGCCGCCGATGAGCGCATCCCCGCCGAGGCGGTGGCGTTCGGGGCTGAGGCGATTTACCGCGCCATTACGAGTTGGTCAGTACAAAAGTAATATCCTGTTTTTCAGCAGGTAGCCGAAAAATAAGGTAATCTATACAGTTACAGTCTTAGTCCACTAGGGGAATCGTCCATGAGTGTCAATCGTTCCTTGTTTTCGCGCACCATCTTCGGGGCTGCCTTGTTGGTCGCCATTTTCGTCGCCATACTGCCCAGCCATGCCAGCCTCGGTAATGTCTCGATTGGATGTTCGTCAACCACGATGGAAATTATCAATCCAGAAAACACAAACGAGGTAGAAAATGGTTTCCTGACTGTAACCGCTAATGGTGATCAAGTTGCGGTTGTCAGCACTGATCCTAATGGACTTATTACGGTCACGGCAAGCTATAGTCTGCCCGATGGTGAGTATTTGATTGTTGCCACATGGACGAACACCTTTGAGACCCATATTGTCAGTGCCACCCTAAGCTGCGGCGCTCCTAAACCAAGCCCTAGTCCTAGCGCCACTTCAAGCCCTATGCCAAGTTTCACCCCTATTCCTAGCCTTACGCCAAGTGCCACACCGATGCCTAGTGCCACACCCGCGAGCGAGTATGGCGGCTTCTGCTTTGTCTCCGGTGAAGTCGCGTCTGCGGTTTATCTGTATCCCGATGGGCTGGAAATTTATTCCATCGCCAATGATGCCGGCGTCCTGAGCATCAGCCTGTCAAAGCAGGCGCTATACGGTTTTGCGCCCGATCCGGCGGGTGATGTCGTCATCGCGACTGCCGATGATGTCCTTGCGACCACCCTCTACCGTCAAACTGACGGGAATTTCCGGGTGGTAGTCGGGCCGGAACCCCTCGAAGGCAAAACCTATGAGTGCGTGTTTAACGTGGTCTGCTCCAAGACGCGCTCATGGTTGCCGGGGCAAGCGCCTTCCAGCCCGCTGGACTTATCAACCTGTGTTGCGCCGGTGATCGCCACACTGAACCCGACCTCACTCCCGACCTCAATCCCCACCTCACTCCCGACCTCAACCGTCACGCCGATTTTCACACCAATTTTCACCCCCTCCATAGACGTGTAAGCGCGGCTCACACTTGAAACACAAAAAACACCCCTGTCGTAATATAGGGGTGTTTTTTTAATGCCCTAAGCCCATCGGCGCGTTATAATAGAGGAGATTCTTGTGAAGGTTTATTTTGGCCGTTAATGATGTAACAAGGAAAACAGACTCATGGCAGCAGCGTTTGATATTCACCCAGCAGCACTGACCGCGCTGGTCGAAGGGCAACATGGCGCGCCGTTCGACATCCTCGGCCCGCACCCTTTGAGCGATGCGGGCGGGGTTAGCTTGCGCGCTTTTCGCCCGTGGGCCAGCACCATGAGCGCCGTCCTGTCGGATGGGTCGCGCCACCCGATGGAAAAAATTCATGTCAACGGCTTGTTCGCGCTAGATTTCCCGGAGGCCGCCCCAGCTGACTTCGGCTATCAATTGGAAATCACCGACTTTGACGGCGACACCAGCCTTTACGATGACCCGTATCGCTTTCCGCCGCGCATGACCGATTTTGACCGCTATTTGTGGGCGGAAGGCACGCTGCTGTATGCCTACCAGAGTTTTGGCGCGCACCTCGTCACGCATGAAGGGGTGGCGGGCGTCAATTTTGTAGTGTGGGCCCCGAATGCCGAGCGCGTCAGCGTGATTGGGCTGTTCAATCGTTGGGATGAGCGCGCCCACCCCATGCGGCTACGCTCTAGCGGCCTGTGGGAGTTGTTCATCCCCGGTCTGACCCCCGGCGAGGTCTACCGCTACGACATCCGATCCCATAATCAGGGGTTTCGCTTCCAAAAATCTGACCCGTTCGCTTTTTGGAGCGAAAAACGCCCAGCCAATGCTTCGATCATTTATGACCTTGATGGTTATCAGTGGAATGACGCGGGCTGGATGGAGAGTCGTGAGCAAGGCAATATCCTCAAGAAGCCGATGTCTACTTATGAAGTCCACCCCGGCAGTTGGAAGCGTAAAGACGACGGCTCATGGCTGACTTACCGCGAATTGGCCGATGAAATGATCCCGTATATCCAAGAATTGGGCTTCACCCATATCGAGTTGATGCCGATTACCGAACACCCGTTTGACGGGAGTTGGGGCTATCAGGTCACCGGCTATTTCGCTGCCACCTCGCGGTTTGGCACGCCGCACGACCTGATGTATTTCATCGACAAGGCGCATCAAGCTGGAATCGGCATCATCTTGGATTGGGTCCCGGCACATTTTCCTAAAGACGGTCACGGCCTGAATTTTTTTGACGGCACGCACCTCTACGAACACGACCACGCCCTCCAGCGCGAACACCCGGACTGGGGGACGTTGATTTTCAACTTTGGGCGCAACGAGGTCAGAAATTTCCTGATCGCCAGCGCCTTGTTCTGGCTGAAGGAATATCATATCGACGGGTTGCGCGTGGACGCGGTGTCGTCGATGATTTACCTCGATTTCAGCCGTAACGCCGGGCAGTGGATCCCCAATAAATACGGGGGGCGCGAGAACCTTGAGGCGCTGGGATTCCTCCGCAATTTCAATGAGGTCGTCCACCGCGAAGCCCCCGGCGCGGTGACGATTGCCGAGGAATCGACCTCATGGCCGATGGTCAGCCGCCCGACTTATTTGGGCGGGCTGGGCTTCACCTTCAAATGGAACATGGGTTGGATGCACGACACGCTGGAATATATTAAAGCTAACCCGATTTTCCGGCGCTGGAAGCACAATAAGCTGACCTTTAGCCTGATGTACGCCTTCAGCGAGAACTTTGTCTTGGCGCTCAGTCATGACGAGGTGGTGCATCTCAAAGGCGCGCTGATTGAAAAAGTATCGGGCGACTGGTGGCAGAAGTTCGCCACCCTGCGATTGCTGTTTGGCTATATGTGGGCGCATCCCGGCAAAAAACTGTTGTTCATGGGCGATGAATTTGGGCAGTGGCGCGAGTGGAGCGAGACGCGCCAGTTGGACTGGCATTTACTGGTCTGGGAGACGCATCAGGGGATGCAGCGTTGGATGCGCGACCTGAACGCCTTTTATAAAGCCAACCCGTCGTTGTGGGAAATGGACTTTGAGGGCGCGGGCTTCCAGTGGATTAACGCCGACGACGCCGACAACAGCACCTATAGCTTCATCCGTTATGCCCAAGACCGCGATGATTTTGTGGTGGTGATTTGTAATTTCACGCCTATCCCACGCTCGAATTATCGAATTGGCGTGCCGCGCCACGGCTTATATCATGAAGTCCTCAACAGCGATTCGATCCCCTACGGCGGCGGCAACGTCACCAACCCACACCCGCTTGAAGCGCAGGATTATCGTCATATCGGGTGGGAGACCAGCTTGACGCTGACCCTTCCGCCGCTGGGCGTGGTCATCCTCAAGCCAGAACACAAACCGAAGGCCGATGTCCCGCACGCGGGCGAGACGGCCAGCGGTTTTGGCTTGATTGATTTGCCCGCCCCAGTAAGTGACTCCAACGCCGGACAAGTGAGCTAATACAGGAGAAGATTATGCTCTAGAGGATCATCGCGCTGAGAGGCCGTTTGAAAATTCATCGGGCGGACAAGTCTCGCCCCTACAAGACATCCGGTGACGCGATTTTGACACACATTACCGGGAATTTTGTGGGGGCGACGCTTGCGCGCCCGCCGTGAATAAACAGCGAATCCATCCTAATGTCGAATATTCAAACGGTTTCTTACCCTTATCCGGCGTCAAAAATATCGTCTAATGCCAGCACAAAACCGGGGAGGAGTGTCCCAGTCGTGATACTCCCCTCGGAATGAACTTCTATCCGCAGATAATGATCATCGTTGAGCGTGCAGACCTCGACTTGATGTTTATCGGGGTAGATTAGCCAGACCAGTTCCGCGCCGTTTTGCAGATAATATTCGGCCTTGCCGCGTAATTCTTTATAGGTATTGCCGTCTGACTTGACCTCAACCGCCAAATCGGGCATAAACGGAGCCGTGCCTTTATCAACCACCGGGAGGTTACGCGCCGCGCTGACGAACGAGACATCGGGAACACGGTCATTATAGAGGTCGCCGAGCGTGCCGAAATGGACTTCCTGCATGACGTGTCCTAATTTATTCACACGAAGAAATGTCCAGATATGGCCGTAAATATTCCCGGCAACACTGCCGTGGCGCATCGTGACCATTTTGAGTTTTACCTCTCCGTGGATGAGTTCAATCAGCGAGGGTTCGCTCGTTGATTCTGCCCGCCGAATCAATTCCCACAAATCATCGCGGGTATGTAGGGTTTTATCAATCAAAACCGTTGGTGCGGGGATGGAAATGTTCATTGAACCCTAGCCTTCAACCGTTGAAATTTA
>Ga0105046_10009683_pt1 | contig 15037 bp, 12 predicted proteins | sample MAT03_FD_78385 | JGI IMG/M metagenome (GOLD analysis project Ga0105046, IMG submission 78385) | Freshwater microbial communities from Lake Fryxell liftoff mats and glacier meltwater in Antarctica - MAT-03 (megahit assembly) | ecosystem: Environmental > Aquatic > Freshwater > Ice > Liftoff... | reverse complement strand
CTGCAGCAGATATGTCACCGCCAGGCACAGCCGTGCCCACCACCGCGCCAGCGTCCGTGGCGCGACCGTCGTCGCCCGGCGCTCCGGTGTCGCCACACAGGCCGCCTCCACCGTCGGCCAGGTTCGCCACCCGCGGCGAAGAAGCCGGCGGCGAAGAAGCCGGCGGCGAAGAAGCCCGCGGCGAAGAAGCCGGCGGCGAAGAAGCCCGCGGCGAAGAAGCAGCCGGCCCGGCGACCCGAACGCGCCAAGCCGTCGTAGATCTGCTGGCGCATCTGCAGATCCGGGTGGTCGCGGCGCAGGCGGACGACGAGCAACGGTCGTTCGGCGGATAGTGGTGGACCCGCTCCTGCAGATCGATCCGCCGGGTGTCGGCCCACGCGACCAGCTCGCGGTCCTCGATCGTCCGCGGCACGCCGTCTCGCTCGACCAGCCAGCGCCCGTCACCCGCGCGAGCGACCGACGAGGCAGCGCTCGGGTATCTCGAAGGTGTGCTCAGCTCCGCGGAGGATCCCCATCTTCGCCATGCCTGCGCGCCCCCGCGTGGAGCCGACCGCAGCGGCGCCGCCGAGGCGAACCTCGTGAGCCTACACCAGGACTGCGGCCAGACCCCCCACAACGTCACGGGCGACCACCGGATGTCGGTCATCCACGCTCGTCCCGGCGCTGGCGGCTCGTCTCCGGGGACGGGTCAGGGCCAAAGAGCCTGCTGTTCCCATTGCACGTCATCGGCGAGCCAGGCGAAGATGTCTGTTGATGAAGGACGACGTCATCCGCGTTTTTTCGCGCGCGCACCAGTTGAGCGACGAGGTCGCCGAACGGCTGACTTCCACCATTCTGGAGCTCTTACGCGAGCTACCGAGTTCGGCGCGCGACGAGTTGCCGATCCTGCTGGCAGGGTTGTCGGAGCTTGCTCGGGACGACGAGCGGGCGGCGTCGCGGAGGCCGAACGCCGGCGACACTTTGGCGATGGACGCACCGCCCGTGATAGCGAGGCCGGTCATGGTGGTGACGCAGGAGGGGACAGGTCGTCTCGAGCGGCTCTTGCCGAACGAGGATGGGCGGGCTTTGCCCCGCTACGAGGACCTGGGATTTTTGGGGCAGGGCGGGATGGGCGAGGTGCGCCGGGTCCTCGACCACGATCTCGGTCGTACGCTGGCGATGAAGATCATCGGCGAATCCATCAAGGCGCAGGCGAGGGCGCAGGCGAAGTTTATCGAGGAGTCCCGGATCTGCGCCGGGCTTCAGCACCCCGGGATCGTCCCGGTCTATGAGCTGGGACGGCTCCCGGATGGCCGCTTCTATTTCACGATGCAGGAGATCGAGGGCCATAACTTCGGGGTCTCGATCCAGCAATTCCACGCGCCCGGGCGCGCGCAGTCGGGAGCGGCGAGCGGCGACTCTCCCGGGCTGCGGCGCTTGATCGACACGTTTCATCGGGTCTGCGAGGCGGTCGCGTATGCCCACGCGCGCGGCGTCGTGCATCGTGACCTCAAGCCGGACAACGTGATGCTCGGCGGCGAGGGGCAGGTCCTGGTCGTCGACTGGGGCATCGCCAAGAGCTTCGGGACGATCGCCCCCCCGGTCTTGACCACGGACGGCGGTGAGGCGCTGATCGCAGGCGACCAGCAGGACGGGACGCGCCTCGGGGGCGCCGCCGGCACGCCCGCATACATGGCACCGGAGCAGATCCTCGGTCAGTCCAACCTCATCGACGCACGCACCGACGTCTACTCGCTCGGCATAATCCTGTACGAGATCCTCGCCGGGGCGCCGCCGGGCGCGAAGGATATGGACGCGCTGTCGCTGCTGCGCAGGGCGCAGGTGGAGGTGGCCCCGCTCGGCGAGGTCGTGACGGAGCACGCCTTGCCCGCGACTCTGGTCGACATCTGCCACCGGGCCCTGCGGCGGGACCCGGCGCAACGGTTTCGGAACGCAGGCGAGCTGGCTGTGGCGATCGGCGACTGGCTCGAGGGCGTGCGCCAGCGCGAGCACGCCCTGGCCCTGGTCACCGAGGCCGCCGCGCTCGACGACGAAGCCAAAGGCCTGCGCCGCGAGGCCGAGGCGCTGCGCCAGCGAGGCACCGCGAGTCTGCGGCAGATCCCCACCTGGGCCGCCGAGGAGATCAAGCATCCTCACTGGCAGCAGCTCTACGCCGCGGACCGCCTCGAGAGCGAGGCGATCAAGCGCCGCCTCGAGAGCGAGCAGCGGCTGTACGGCGCGCTGACCTTCGCACCCGGGCTGCTCGAGGCGCATCAGTCGCTGGCCGTGCGTTACGCCGCCGAGCACGCGGAGGCCGAGGCCGACAGGCGCGGCGACGACGCGGCGCGCGCCAGTTTTTTCCTGCGCACGCACTGCAGCGTGCTGCCGGATTCGCCGCTGCGCACGCGGCTGGCCGCGTACCTGCGGGCCGAGGGCGAGCTGTCCATACAGACAGATCCGCCGAACGCGGTCGTTCACGTCCACCCCTTCGTGTCGCGCGATCGTCGGCTGCATGAAGCCCCGGCGGTGGGCGCCTCGCTGGTCGCGCCGGTGGTCGACCGGGCGCTGCCAGTTGGATCGTATCTACTTCGGATCGAGGCTCCGGGTCGCGATAGTGTGGTGTATCCCGTGGCGATCGGCCGGGGCCAGAGCTGGAGCGCGACGCCCCCGGACGGGCACGCGGCGGTGCCCGTGTGGCTGCCGCCGGCGGGCAGCATCCGCCCGGACGAGGCCTACGTGCCCGCGGGATGGTTTCGGGCGGGCGGCGATCCGGCGGCGCTCAACGCCCTGCCGGACTGTCGATTGTGGCTGGATAGTTTTGTCATCCGTCGCGAACCAGTCAACAACCGCGAATATCTCGAGTTTCTCAACGACCTGATCGACCGCGGCGCCGCGGCGGAGGCCGCGGGGTATGTCCCGATCGACCTCAACGTGCTGCCATCGGCTCCGCTCTACGTGCGAGGCGCTGGGGGGCGGTATCTGTGCGGAGATTCGGTCGTGGTCGACTGGCCGGTGGTCTATATCGACTGGCCGAGCGCGCGGGGCTTTTGTCGGTGGTTGGCCGCCCGCGACGGACAACCCTGGCGCCTGCCCGACGAGCTCGAGTGGGAGAAGGCGGCGAGGGGCGTCGACGGGCGCCTGTATCCGTGGGGCGACTGGCTCGACCCCTCCTGGTGCTGGACCCGCGACAGCCACCCGCACACGCCGTCGCTGGCGGTCAGCGGCGCCCATCCGGTCGACCGCAGCCCCTACGGGGTGCTGGGTATGGCGGGGAACAGCATGGACTGGTGTGCCAACCCGTTCGTCGCCCCCGACCGATTCGACGCTCGCCCGCGCCGCATCATCCCGCTCGACCCTCCGCACGACGACGACCGCAGCCCGACCGCGCGGCTCTATCGCGGCGGTTCGTGGTGTTACAATGCGCAGCTCTGTCGGCCCGTGCGCCGCTTCCGACACCAGCCCGACACCCGCGTCAACGACCTCGGCCTGCGCCCGGTCCGCAGCCTCGGCCCGGCGTAGGGCGGGCGGTCACGGACCCGCGAAGCGAGGGTTTGTCACGAAGGCTTCGTCGGTCAAGCTCGCGAGGAAAGCCAGCAGGTCGGCCTTCTCCTGGTCATCGAGGTTCATCGGAAACACCAGCGGGCTCTTGTTGGGGTTCATGCGACCGTCGCCCGCGAGCGGGCCGGCGGCGGTCGTTCGGCCGCCGGCGTCGTAGTGTTCGATGACCTCGGCGAGCGTGGCGATGCTGCCGTCGTGCATATATGGCGCGGTGAGGCTGATGTTGCGCAGGGTCGGGACGCGAAACTTACCCTGATCTCGCGGCTCGCCGGTGAACTCGAACAGGCCGCCGTTACCGGGCGGATAGGCGCCGGCGGCGTCGAGGTTGTAGAGGCCGTTGTTCTGGAAGTCGGGCGGCCCGGCCTCGCTGTTGACGCTACGAAACGAGGTGGAGAAGTTGGGGCCCGCGTGGCAATGATAACACTCGGCGCGCTCGGAGAAGAACAGGTCCATGCCACGCTGGGCCGCCGCGGACATCGCGGTCTCATCACCGTCGTGGACGAAGCGGTCGTAGGGCGCATCGCCGGAGATCAGCGTGCGCTCGAAGCTGGCGATCGCCTGGACCATGCGCTCCGTGGTGAAGGGGTCGTCGTCGTCGGGGAAGGCGTCGGCGAACAGATCCTGATAGATCGGGTCGTCGGCGAAGCGGCGGACGATCGTCGGCGTCTCGATCTGCGTCCCGAGCTCGAGCGGGAAGTCGGCGAACATCGGTACCAGCGCCTGCTCCTCCAGGTCCCTGAGGTTGGGGTTGGCCCAGGTGTACACCGAGAGATAACCGACGTTGGTCAGGCTCATCGCGTTGCGTGTCAGCTTGTGGCCCGTCGAGCCCTCGGTCGTCGTCTGCCCGTCCGTGAAGGCCCGCGCCTGCTCGTGGCAGCTCGCGCAGGCCATCGTCTCGTTGTGCGACAGGCGCTTGTCGTAAAACAAATGGCGCCCGAGCTCGACCTTGGCCGCCGTCATCGGATTATCGTCCCGGACGTGCGGCTCGGGGAACCCGGCCGGCAAGTCCCAGACCCACGGCTCGGGCGCGGGCTCGTCCTGCGAGCACGACGCCACGACAAGCAGCACGGCGAGGCGACGGGCGCAGATCATCCGGGGACCAGGATCACGGCGGAGCCGACGTGGCAGACGTTACACGCCGCGGAGCGGGTGGGGAATGGCATGAAGTTGCGGACCACGCCCTCACGGTCGTAAACGGTCGGGAACAGGGCGCTGTCCGGTAGCGGCAGCGACTCGGTCGTATAGAAATTGCCGTTGCCGTCGGCCTCGATGCGCCGTACGAGGTCCCCAGTGCCGTTGCCGCCGGTGCGCAGCTCGATGGCGCCGTCGGCGTGGGGCGTGCCGTCGGCGCCGAACAGCGTGCCCGCGGCGGTGAAGCGGCCGGGGCCGGGGCCGTTCTCCTGATGACACGACATGCAGTTCTGGCCGATGTTGTGGCTCAGGGCCCCACCGCGGGCGCTAATCAGCGTCACGTCGAGCGCGGGGTCCCGCTGGTACTCGGGGTCCCCGAGGATCGCCGCGTCGTCGTCGCCGTCGTCGCAGGCGGGCATGAGAAGCATGAAAGGCACGAGAAGCACCAGAGGTAGGGATCGAAGCAGACTGGCGAATGCGTGGGAGGTGGGGCGCATGATCTCAGTCCTCCAGGCGAGCGCGGGCGGTGAACAGGGTCTGGGAGCCAGGCTCGTTGCTCTCGTAGCGCAGGCCGAGGGGGGCCATCATCGCCGGGCACTCGGGGTCGCCCGGGAACGCCATGCAGCCGGGCAATCGGTCGGTCTTGCCGTCCGGGACCCGGTCGACGTCGACCCCCGCGAGCACGGTGGCGGCGTCGATCACGAGCTCGTCGGCGTCGACATCGAAGCCGTCCATGCGGATCGCCGCGAGGTTGGCGAAGGCGCAGTCGTAGCCGTCCGAGACGCTGCCGTCGCACGAGGTCGCGCCGAGGTGGTAGAAGAACTCGGACTGGGTGCTCGGGCGCATGTCGAGGCGGATGTACTTGTAGCCGCCCGCCCAGCTCCACCACAGGCCCTGGGCGTTGAGCGGCGCGGCGGCGGTCGCGGCGTCGAGGTGGTTCAGCGCATTGGGGACGCCGACGATGAACTCGACGCCCGTGTAGTCGTCGTGGGCCGGCACGTTGCCGCGGACCTCAAAGTTGGTGTCCGGGCTGCCGGTCATGCACGCGCCCGTGCCGTCCTCGAAGTCGAGCAGCACCAGCCCGGCGCGCTGCCACTGTCCGTCGTCCGGCACAGTCAGCGCCACCCGCTCCCCGCTCGCGCGGATCAACGCGACGTCGTGCACGTACATGCGAAAGTCGAGCGGCGTCACCGTCGACTCGCCGGTGCCGATGCCAGCGAAGTCCTGGCCGCACGCGAATGGCTGTCCGTTGACCAGCGGCGCGAACCGAAGCGAGATGTCGCGGCCGCTCGAGGGGTCGCACGAGACCACTACAGTCACGCAGCCGATGAGTACGGCGAGGCGATAGGACAGGGGGGAGGGCGGCATGACACCGGAATAAGCCGAAGCGCGCGGCGCCGGAATGCGACGCGAGGTCGCAGCCCGCGCCGCTGCGACACGCGGTCGCAGGCTCACATGCACGAGCCGCCGCCAATAGCACTGGCACAGGCGCTCGGGTCGGTCTTTGCGAGGTCGCAATGATAGATGCGGCACTCGATGGACTCGCCCTGCATCGCCGGCATGCCGACGCTCGGGAGCGCGGCGGCTGCGGCCTCGCACATCGCCTCGGACATGTCGTGGTCCTCGCCCCAGGTGCCGTGATACTCGTCGTGGCAATCGACGACCATGCACTGACAGTAGGCCTCCGCGGGCGTCAGCATGCTGCCAGTGGTCCCTGGCTCGGGCCCGGTGGTATGCGCGTGCGTGGTCCCGGTGGGCTCATGGCCGGTCTCCCCGGTCGTGTGCGCGTGGCCGGTCTCCCCGGTCGTGTGCGCGTGGCCGGTCTCCGTCGTGGTGCCGGTGGTCGGGGCCCCGGTGCTGTCGTGCGAGTGGGCCGTCGCATCGTGCCCGATGCTGTCGTCGTGAGTCTCGGCGTGACAGCCGGCGAGGAGCCCGAGCAACAGGATGCGGAGGGTCAGGGCGTGCATGCGGCCTCGCGGGTGATCCAGGACAGGAAGTCGATGTAGGCCAGGTCGTCGACCGTGGCGAACTTGTCGTGGCCACCGTGTACGACCCCGCCAGCGCTCTCGGCGAGCGGCTTTTGCAGGAGCAGGCTGGAGGCAGGGTCGTCGAGGTCGACGAGGCCGCGATCGAACACGTTGCGCATGGTCGTCAGGGAGCCCAACTCGCACGCGCCGGTGGCGATCCACTTGGGGGCGTCGACCTCGTTGTCGTCGAAGTGACACGGCGAGCAGCGTCCGCGCCAGGCGTACACGCGCTCGCGAAACAGGGTCTCGCGCGTGAGCAGCGAGCAGTCGCCGGGATCCTCATACTTCTCGGTCTTCGGGTCGTCGGCGTCGCAGGTCACCATGGCCGGCGTGCCGCACGGCGCGTCGCCGACGTAGCACCCGCCGCAGGTCGAGGTCGCCTCGATCCACGCCAAAAACGCCGCGTACTCCTCGTCGATGACCTGTTGGTCGATCAACGGGCTGGCCGGATCAGCGCGGGCGATCCACTGCAAGATCGTGCTCGACGGCGGATCTTCGAGGTCGACGAGGCCTCGCTCGTCGAGGCAGGCCATCGTCTGACACGGGGTGTCCTGCACGAACATCTCAAGGTCGATGCCAGACAGATGACAGGTGTTGCAGGTCTTCGGCCGGTCCGTCGCCAGCAGCGGCGCGATCCGCTTGGTGTACAGGTCGTCGGTCAGGCCGTCGCACTGGACCGCGGTGGTCGTCGTCCCGGACGCCCCGGACGACCCCTGACCGCCGGTCGTCGCGTCGGTCGACGAGCTCGCGTCGGCCGGCGTGCCATCCTCGCGCACACAGCCAGCCAGGGCCATCGTCGCAAGTAGAGCCACCTGTCCCCGAAGCACGAGGGCCAGTACGCCAGAGGAACGCCGCCCTGCACCCCCTGCGACCGGCTGTCGCACCCGGCACCAAGCCCACGGCCACGCCCGCGCGACGAGTTGGCGGGTCATTCGCGCCCGACCTGCGCGAGCGCGGCCAGCCACTTCTGACGCAGCGTCCCCTCGTCGGACTCCGCGGACTCGTCGACGACGATCGCGGGCATGATGCCCGCGAGTTCATTGCTCCCATCGGCTCGCCGCCGCTGGCAATCCGGCATCTCGACGCGCAACCCGCTGTGGTCCAGGATCGCCGGCACGCCGCCGTTTGTGTAGCCGCACCCGGAGCCACGCGTCACGAAGCGCAGCGCGGCGGTGGCTCGGGCAGGGGTTGTGAGCCGGGCGATCGCGGGCTGCGTCGGCCCGCGAATAACGATCCGTTAAGCGATCACGATCATTGCGCGGCGAACCCCCGGCGACGACGCAGGCGCCACGAACCCCGGTGCGTAGGGTCCGGCCGCGCCAGGCGGACCGGCCTGTCGCCGCGGGCGGCGGATGTGCCTGTACATCGGGCCCGCGAGCGCGTACGTCTGGCAGTATGCGCAGCGCCCAGGAGGCCGCCAGGTCGTCGTGATCGGTACAGTCGTGCTCGGGTGGCACCTCGCGGCGACGGCGTCCGAAGCGGCTCCATCGACGCGCGTGGTGGTCGTGGTGTCGAGCCTGCCCGACCACGACTTCGACGAGCGGGTCGTGGTGGCGGTGCTGGCCCACGCGCGCGCGCGCGGCCTCGAGATCGAGGTGCGGCGACCGGGCGAGATGCCTGCACCCGCGGTGCTGGCCCGCGACGGGCATGCGCTCGTCCTTCGCTGGGGCGCGCGCGGGGCCGTGTGGATCGCCCTCGCGGCCGACGGCGCGACGATGCTGTATCTCGCCGAGCCGACCCGGGACCGGGTCTACCGCCGTACCCTGCCGGCCGCCGGTGCCGGCTCGGCCCGCGCGGAGTCGGTGGCCAACGTCGTCAGCGCCGTCATCGCGGCGATCCACGAGGGCCAGCTCGCCGCCGGCCCGCCGCCGGCCGGGCTCGACATCGTCGACCCCACCTCCGAGGTCCCCAACCCCGGGTCCCGGCCGGGCCCGCCACCGATCGGGGTTGTCGAGCCCGAACGCGGGCCGGGCAGCCCGCCCGCCGCGGTCGTCGAGCCTGCGCCCCCCGCCCGGGCACCCGCACCGCCGCGGCTGCGCGCCCCGGACCCGCCCGCGTGGCCACGTCTGCGCCTCGGCCTCGGTTACACGGGCAGCACCTTCGCGGCGGCGCTCCCGTGGCAAAGCGGGCTCGCGCTGGCGGCCGGGTGGCGCCCGGCGTCACGGGTCCACCTCGATCTCGGGTATGAAGTCGTGTTCGGGTCGACCGTGCGCAGCGAGGTCATCGACCTGTCGCTGCGTCGCCACCCGATTTATGCCGCGGGCGGCTACACGTGGCCAGTCGGGGCCCGCTTCGACCTGCGCCTCGGCGGTCGCCTGGCGGTCGACGTCGTCGCCCGTCGGGCCGTGCGCGCCGCTCAGGGGGTGAGCCTCAGCGAGGACCGCCGGCGCCTCTTCGTCGGCGCTGGCGTGCTCGTCGGGGCTGGGGTCCGGCCGACCCCGGCCGTCCGCATCGGGCTCTCGGTCGGCGCCGAGGTGATCTTCAACCGGTCCGACTATGTGGTGCATACCCCGGCGCCGGTCGTGATCCTCGCGCCGTTGCCGGTCCGTTTCCTCGCGGCTGTGACCCTCGAGCTCGAGGGGCTGCGACGTCGCCGGGTCGGCGAAAAAAAATGACCCGGTCTGCTGGCGGCCGGCCACACACACGTGACGCATGGAAACCTCCCCGATCCCCTTCGCCTGGGAACCGTTCGCCTCGCGCGCGACGGCCGACGAGTCCCTGGCGGCGACGACCGTGGCCGACGCCGAGCAGGTCCGTCGCGCCGCCGCGGGCGTGGAAGAGGCGCGGGCCTGGCTCGTCAAGCGGGTCGTCGGCCCGGTGCGTGCCGTCATCCGCACCCTGCTGGGCGACCACGCCGACGCCGACGACGCCGCCCAGAAGACCCTGATCGAGGTCCTCGTGGGCGCCCGCAGCTACCGCGGCGAGGGCAGCATCGAGGCGTGGGCGCGCAAGATCGCCGTGCGCACCGCCCTGCGTCACGCCCGCGGCGAACGCCGCCGCTCGACCGCCGCCGCGACCGCCCACGAGGACGGCGACCAGGTCCCTGCGCGCCCCCAGTCCTCGGCCCGCGACGCCCTGCCGCGGCCGGTCATGGAGTACCTCGCCGAGGTGCCCGGGCCGCAACGCGACGCCCTCCTCCTCCACCACGCTCTCGGCTACACCGTCCCCGAGGTCGCGGAGCTCAGCGAGGTCAGCCAGGAGACGGTTCGCGCCCGTCTGCGCCTCGGGATCGCCGCCCTGCGCAAGCGGGTGCGCCAGGAGACGCTGCTCGGCGCGAAGAAGGGGAGACCATGACAACCGATCGAGGCATCGAGCGCTGGACGGAGCTGGTCGCGGCCGAGGGGAGGGGCCGACGGCTCACCGACCTCGAGCAGACCTTTCGCGCGCAGATCGAGCGTGAGCGGCCGGAGCTCGCCACGGAGGCCCCGGTGTGGCACGCGCTCGGCGAGCAGGGCGGCTCGCCTGGCCGCGGGTCGGCCCGCCCGCCGCGATCGTCGATCAGCGACGAGGAGATGTGCGCCGCGGCCCTGGCTGCCGCGCCCGTGGCAACTGTCACGCCGCGCCGCGCCGCGCGGGGACTCGGGCCTGCGCTGGCGCTGGCCGCCGGCGTGACGCTGGCGGTCGGACTGTACGCGCTGCTGCGCGACCCGACCGGTAGCCCCTCGCGCGCCGACCCGGCCGCGGTGCCCTCGGCCGCGCCGATGATCCGCGCCGTTTTGCCGCCCTCGCGCGTCCAGACGATGCTACCCGGCGCGCGCACCCGGCTCGCCCCGGCGTCGTGCGTCCGCGTCACCGACGACCTCGAGGTATGCGCACGGACGGCCGCGCTCGTCGAGCGGCTCGCCGGAGACGACGAGATCGGCCTGCGCCTGTTCGCCGGCGAGATCGACGTGCTCGCGGCCGATGAGCCGCGACGCGTCGCCGTAGCGACGTCAGCCGGGACCGTCTGGGGGGTGAACGCCGTCTTCTCGGTCGCGCTGGCGCAGGCCCGTACGCGGGTGCTCGTACGGACCGGAGAGGTCGACGTGCCCGACGCCGGCCTCCGCGAGCTCGTCGCCGCCGGGATGACCCGTGACCTCGTCGCGCCGCCCGCGACCGTCGACCTGCAGCGGGCCCCGTCGCCGCCGCCCCCCGCGGTCGAGTCGCCCGAAGCGCTGCTGGAGGGCGCGCAGCGGCGGCTCACCGCCGGCGAGACGGGGCAAGCGATCGTCGCCTACGAGGCCCTGCTGCGCCATCATCCGCGCAGCATCGAGGCGCACACCGCCCTGGTCTCGCTCGGCAATCTGCTGCTCCTGCGTGGGCGACCGGCGCGGGCGCTGCGGTACTTCGATCGCTACCTCGCTCGCGGAGGCGAGCTGTCGGAGGAGGCGCTGTACGGAAGGATCCACGCGCTCCAGCGCGAGGGACGCGTCGCCGAGGCGCGCGAGGCTGGCGCGCAGTTCCTGGCGCGCCACGCCGACAGCCTGTACGCCCCGCGGGTGCGCGCCCTGACGGCCGCTGGCGGCTAAGCGACGCTTCGCGTCGGACGCTCACGGCGCGGTCCGCCGTGAGCGTTCGGCGATGCATGCATACGCGATAGATCCGATCGCACAGCACCGATAAGAAATGATGACCCGATGTCGCGGCCGCGATGCACAGAGGAGATATGGTGACGACGAAAATCATGACAGATGCGCGGCGCGAGCGGCGAGCGACGCTCTCGTCGATCGCGCTGATCGGGCTGGCCGGCTGCAGCCCCGCCCGCGACGACCTGACCGGCTTCTCCGCGGGCGTGCAGACGACGACGACGATGATGACGACCGGCTCGACGACCACGACCGACGCCGCGACCACGGAGGCGACCAGCGAAAGATCGCCGACGACCGACACGGGCAACACGCCGACGACCGGCGCCGCGACGGTCGACACGCAGACCACCAACACCAGCGATGAGCCGTGCACGCCGGGGGAGATCGTCTGCGACGGCGCGGTGGCCCGGACCTGCGACGGCGACGGCGTCCTCGAGGAGGCGTGCCCGCTCGTATGTACGCCGGGCCTGGGCTGCACCGAATGTACGCCGGGCGAGGGCACGTGCGACGGTGCCGTCGCCAAACGATGCCGGCCCGACGGCAGCGGCCTCGACGAGACCTACTGCGACGAGGTGCAGGACGTCGTGTGCGACGCCGAGGTCGGGGCCTGCGTCGGGGCCTGCGCGCCGGAGGTGCTCGGCACCAGCTACATCGGCTGCGAGTACTACCCGGTCATCACCCCCAACCAGGTCGATCAGAGCTTCACCTTCGCGGTGGTCGTCTCCAACGTCACCGACGAGGACGCCGATGTCACGATCTCGCGCGGGGGTGAGCCGGTCGTCGACATCGTCGTGCCGAAGCAGAGCGTCGAGGTCGTGCCGCTGCCGTGGGTCGTCCCACTCATGGTCGGATACATCAGCCGCGAGGTCCCTGACGGCGCGTACCGCCTGCGCTCGACCCGGCCGGTCACCGTCTATCAATATAATCCGCTCGAATATCAAAAGGACGGCAAATTCTCGTTCACCAACGACGCGTCCCTGCTGATGCCCACCAACGTGTGGGGCAAGGACACCGTCGTGGTCGCGCGAAACACTCAGGGCGGCCTGTCGGGCGCCTATACCGTGGTCGCCCGGGAGGACGGCACCACGGTCGAGATCACGCCGTCGGCGAGCGGCAAGCTGGTCCTGCCCGGCAGCAGCGTCGCCGAGGACGGGGTCGGCGTCGTCATGCTCGACGCGGGCGACGTGCTGCAGGTGCTCTCGGCCGCTGGCGGCGGTGAACCCGACGGGCCCGACATCTCCGATCTCACCGGCACCCGCGTCGTCTCCGACAAGCCGGTCGAGGTCATCGGCGGTCACCTCTGTACATATATCCCGTACGACGTGCTCGCCTGCGACCACCTCGAGGAGTTCAACCTCCCGGTCGACAACCTCGACCGCGAGTACCTCGTCAGCACCCCGCTGGTGAAGGCGTCGGGCGCCGACCCGGAGCCCAAGGCCCGCATGGTCCGGGTGGTCGCCGTCGCCGACGCCACCACGCTCACCTACGATCCGCCGCAGCCCGGCGCGCCGGCGATGCTGGCGGTGGCCGGCGACTACGCCGAGTTCTCGACCGCAAAGGACTTCAAGATCACCGCCAGCGCGAAGATCGTCGTCAGCGAGTATTTCCTCGGTCAGGAGGCCGGCGGCGACGCGGGCGATCCGTCGATGACGATCGCGGTGCCGATCGAGCAATACCGCGATAACTATTCGTTTCACGCCCCGGTCAACTACGAGAGCAACTTCGCCAACGTCCTCGCCCCGACCGGCGCCGCCATCTCGCTCGACGGCCAACCGCTCGCTGGTGCGGCCCCGATCGGGGGCACCGGCTACAGCGTCCTCCGGGTCCAGCTGTCGAACGCCGGCGACGGCGATCATCGGATCACCGGCGACAAGAACTTCGGCGTGCAGGTCTACGGGTACGGCCAGTACACCAGCTACTGGTACCCGGCCGGCCTCGACCTGAAGCTCATCCCCCAGTGAACCAGCCGACTCGCACCAGGAGCCCACACCATGATCTTTCGATCGACGATCCGAGACGTATCTCTTTGCCTGTACGCCCTCGCCGCGGCCTGCGGCGGCGATCCCGCGGACGCGAGCAGCGGCGGCGGAACCAGCAACTCCGGCGACGAGCCCACCACCGCGGGTCCGACCAGCACCACTGCGCAGGCGCCGACGACCACGGACGGGTCGACCGCCGGTACCACGAGCGGCGAGAGCGACGACGGCTCGGGCACCACGGCGCAGGCGACCCTCACCAGCGGCGAGCCGGAGCCGACCTGCGGCGACGGCGTGAAGACCGGAAAGGAGGAGTGTGACGACGGCAATCGGGCCCCGGACGACGGCTGCGAGCCTGGTTGTGTCATCACCGCGGTGTGCGGCAACGGCGTGGTCGAGACGGGCGAGGTCTGCGACGACGGCAACACCGAAGAGGGTGACACCTGCAGCGCGGATTGCATCACGCCGATGGTCCAGGCCGACTGCGGCGACGGCGTCGTCCAGGACCCCGAGCAATGTGACGACGGCAACCAGATCGCCGGCGACGGCTGCGAGCCGGATTGCTCGATCGGGGCGGCGGTGTGCGGCAACGGCGAGGTCGAGGAAGGCGAGGCCTGCGACGACGGCAACGTGGTCGACGGCGGCCCCGACGACTTCTGCCACAACGATTGCAGCGTGTCCGTCCCCGAGAATTGCAAGGTGCCGATCGCCTACAAGGTGTGTGACGCCGGCCTCGACCTGGCCGACAAGAGCGACCCGACGCAGGCCCACCGGGCGATCGGCATCTGCGACGACCAGCCCGACAACTCGGTGCAGATCTCCGACTTCACGCTCGAATCGCCGACGGCGGCCGCCTGGCAGGTCGCGCGGGGCTTCGGAAAATATGCATACGACCACGACAAGAACCCGAACACCCCGAACAAGCTGCTCTATAGCCCGCGCGAGGGCGAGACCTTCCTGATGATCAGCACCGGCGTGATCCACCCGCCGAACGCCGACGGCGTCGTCATCGAGCAGCCCAATTCGCAAAATGGCAACGGCGACAACGGCAACGACGACAGCGACGCGCTGCCCGCCCCGTTGCGGACCCAGAAGGGCTCGAACGACGGCCTCGGCGGCGACCCGTTCCAGGCGTGCGACGGCGTCAACGACTGCTCCGACACGCTGGAGGACCAGTGGGCGCTCGGTCAGGCCGACCCGCAGGACCGACTGTGGTTCTCCTTCAATGCGACCGTGCCGGCCGGCACCCGCGGCTACAGCTTCGACTTCGTGTTCTGCTCCGCGGAGTGGCCCTTCTACGTCGATACCGGATTCAACGATCTGCTCATTGTTTACCAGGTCGACCCCAGCCCGGACGACCCGAACGCGATGCCGCCCGTCGACCCCTACACCGGGAACATCACCTTCATCCCGGACCCGAACGACGACACGAAGGGGCTCCCGCTGACGATCACCGCGCTCGACCCATACTTCAAGGGCCCCGGTTACACCAACTTCGAGCCCCAGCTCAAGGGCACCGGCTTCGAGGGCTCCGCGTGCACCGACTGGATCACCGCCAAGGGCGGCGTCGAGCCCGGCGCCGAGCTCACCCTCAGCTTTTTCATCGCCGACATGAGCGACGATCTGCTGGCCACAGTGGCGCTCCTCGACAACTTCCGCTGGGACTGCGAGGGCTGCGTCCCCAGCGAGGTCGACGACTGCGGCGTCCAGGCGCCGCAGTGACGGCGCACCCGCGGAGCCGCGAGACCCCGGGAGGTGCGATCGATCATTGCGCGGCGAGCATGCGTTGCCACTGCGG
>Ga0105046_10009681_pt1 | contig 15039 bp, 14 predicted proteins | sample MAT03_FD_78385 | JGI IMG/M metagenome (GOLD analysis project Ga0105046, IMG submission 78385) | Freshwater microbial communities from Lake Fryxell liftoff mats and glacier meltwater in Antarctica - MAT-03 (megahit assembly) | ecosystem: Environmental > Aquatic > Freshwater > Ice > Liftoff... | reverse complement strand
TTTCCGTAGCGAAACAGGTTGAGTTCATACTTATTGTCAAGGGTGACACTGACAATAATCAGACCCTCCTCGTCATCCCGTTGAAATTTGAACTTCATTTGGCAATACGGTTAAAAATACCCGTTATTTTTCTGGAAGGTTTGAGCAAGCCGGTATAAATCAGTAATGATTTTTCCATTTTTGATAATTTTTTCACTATACACAAATATAAGGAAAAAGGTTTGGAATTCATTCTAAATCTATACGCTTCTAAATCTGAAACGATGTTTCTCGTAGGATTTATTTCCGCTGTAAATATTTCAAAGTCTATCAAATCTATAAGCCTTCCACCGCTCCCCGGAGAAAGTATTGTTTAAACTTAAACAGTTTCTTAAGTTTGCAACTGCAACAATTCCCCGTAACCTAATGCGTCCGATAAATAGACTGCAACATGATAGAAACACCGACTAAAGATCCAAACGCCACCTTCATCAAAACCAGGCGGACACAGGCCCCGGAGTACGAAATCATCAAATACATTTCGCAGTTTATGCCGGTGAGCGAAGCGCAGGCCGAGGCGATCGTCAAAAACATGAAGTTCCGGTCATTTAAAAAAGGAACCGTCTTGCTAAAAGAAGGGCAGGTCTTAAAGATGTGTTACTTCGTGTTAAAAGGCTGCATCCGGCAGTATTTTCTGGTAGACGGCGAGGAAAAAACAACCAATTTTTTTACCGAAGGCCAGCCGGTCACCGCGACCGCTTACGAGGGCACGTTCAAACAAAAGCCATCGAAATTTTACCTGGCCTGTATCGAGGATACCATGGTGTCGCTGAGTTCACCGGAAGATGAGCTCGCGTTTTTTGAAAAATTTCCCAACCTCAAACCCGCCAGACTGTTGGCAACGGAGGAAGAACTTGGCAAAAGTCAGGATTCCCTGTCGTCCTACATCCTCGGCAGCCCGGAAGAACACTATCTGAATCTGCTGAAAACCCGGCCCGAACTGTTGGACAGGGTGCCGCAGTACCAATTGGCGAGTTACCTCGGCGTCACGCCGGAATCGTTGAGCCGGATACGAAAGCGGATTATGATTAAATAGAACGTCTGCCTTTTCGCCGCCGCCGCACTTCTTACCCAAAGTCAATGAATCGTAATTTCATTGCCCTGACCTTTGCCGCTCAATTTTAAAAAAGCATCAAAATGACTTTAAAAATGAAAGCGGCAGTTTATTCAACGTACGGCGCCCCGGAGGTCCTCCAAATCAAAGAAGTAGCAAAACCCAGTCCGAAGGACAACGAAATCCTGGTAAAAATCCACGCGACGGCAGTCAACTCAGGAGATTGCCGCTTGCGGAAAGCCGACCCCTTTGCGGTGCGGTTTTTCTTCGGGTTGTTCAAACCGAAAAAATCCATTTTAGGCGAAGTTTTGTCCGGCGAAGTGGAAGCCGTAGGCAAAAACGTACAGTTATTCAAAGTGGGCGACCTCGTTTTCGGGTCGACTATGATGAATTTCGGCGCATACGCGGAGTATACCTGCCTGCCCGAAACCGGTGCATTGGCGATCAAACCCGATAACATGAGCCACGAAGAAGCCGCCGCCCTGCCTTTTGGCGGTTCGACGGCCTTGCATTTTCTCCAAAAAGCCAATATACAGCCGGGGCAAAAAGTGCTGATTTACGGTGCTTCCGGTGCGGTGGGTGCGGCGGCGGTGCAGATTGCCAAATATTTCGGGGCAGACGTTACGGGTGTATGCAGTACCGCAAATGTGGACATGGTGAAATCCATCGGCGCCGACCACGTGATTGATTATACCCAAACCGATTTTGCAAAAACCGGCGAACAATACGATGTCGTTTATGAGACGGTGAACAAAGCCCCTTTTTCCTCGTGCGTAGCGGTGCTAAAAAAGGATGGAACGCTGCTTTTGGGAGCGAGTATGCTCGGTGGAATGCTCCGTGGCGCATGGACCACTGCGACCAGCCATAAAAAAGTAGTTTCCGGCGTAGCCCTCGGAACGACAGAGTCGGTTCATTCCCTGCAAAAAATGGCCAAGGCAAACAAACTGAAAGCGGTTATCGGGAAAAAGTATGCTTTAGCGCAGATTGCCGAGGCGCATACGTATGTGGACAAAGGGCATAAAAAGGGGAATGTTGTGATTATGATGCCGTGATCGTGTTACACAATAAAATGTGCTTTGGAGGTATTGTGATCAGCCTGTTGATCCAGTAAAGATCTAGCGCCCCCACGCCTCTTGGCGATACGAATAATCCGTTTAGCTTTGCAATCTGCCATCGGGAATCACCGGTGGCTTTTTTGCGTCGTTGCGGTTGGGATGTCATGGGAAGTAGAGGAAGACCTGACGAGGGTTAATCCTGGGTACACGCTCGTTTGGGTAATGGTCTCCTTCGCAAAAAGCAATATTTTATCAACCCAGGCTGTGTTCCTAATTTTGATAAAAAACAACAAAAAGTTAGTACGCAATTCGATTTAAACAACAAAAAGTATATTATAATATAGGCAAGTTATGTATCTTTGTTCAAAATGTGGATCAAAATGAGTAATTATCAAAACGGGCATGAACCAAAGTTATTCGCTGAATTCTTCGCTGGAATTGGGCTGATGCGGTTGGGATTGGAAAAGGCTGGTTGGGAAATTACGTTTGCCAACGACATTGACCCTACCAAAGAGAGTATTTATAGAACCCATTTCAATGATTTAGAAAACCATTTTCATCTTGGAGACATTCACCAAATTAAGGGTAGCCAAGTGCCTGATATTAGTTTGGCTACCGCCTCGTTTCCTTGTACTGACTTGTCATTAGCCGGACGACGCAAAGGTTTATCAGGTAGTCAATCCTCCGCGTTTTGGGGGTTTGTTGACGTCTTGGAGAAAATGGGGGAACGCCGCCCTCCTATTGTCTTACTTGAAAATGTTGAAGGATTTTTAACTTCGCACAACGGGCAAGACTTTAAAGAAGCCTTACTCGCCCTCAACGGTTTGGGGTATTCTGTTGACGCCTTCATCATTGACGCTGTTAGGTTTGTTCCTCAAAGCCGGGTTCGCCTTTTTGTTATTGGACATCAAACCATCGGACAGCTGGAAATGGTAAGCGAAAGACAGTTGTCTTTTTACCAAAGCGATTTGAGACCTGCAAAACTTGCAGACTTCATTCTAAGGCATCCTGAAATAAATTGGAGCATACGGGAATTACCCAATCTGCCCAAAAACAATGCACGTTTAGTTGACATCATTGAAGAAATACCAAAAACGTCGAAAGATTGGTGGAATGAAGAACGGGTACAGTACCTTTTAAATCAAACATTTGACAGGCATAGGGTTTTGATCGAAGCGGCAAAAGGTAAAGAAGAATACACCTACTTTACCGCATTCCGGCGGGAAAGGGAAGGACGTTCAATGGCTGAAATTCGGTCGGATGGAATTGCTGGATGTTTGAGAACGCCGAAAGGAGGGAGCGCAAGGCAAATATTACTTCGCGTTGGGAAAGGGAAAATTGACATTCGTCTTTTATCCCCCCGTGAATGTGCAAGGTTGATGGGCGCCGACGAATACCGAATTTCAGGTAATACCAACCAAGCGTTATTCGGTTTCGGAGACGCCGTTTGCGTTCCTGTTGTAACGTGGATTGGTGAGAACTACCTTAACCCCTTACTTGCAGAGATCAACAACGTAACAGCAAAGCAGGATTATACACATGAATACCAAACAGCCGCTATCGGCATTTGAAGAATGGTATTGGTCTCTAAAAATTGTCAGAGCAAACAACGGCCCGGCTAACGGCACAATTGCCGCTACGCTCGTTTTGCTCGAACGGTTGAAGGAAAAATACGATTTGGATTTTGATACCCATGTAGCGCCCGGCGGCGCACAAATCAAAGGGGCAAGCGGCGCGGCGGTTGCTGCAATTCTTAATACTTTGGGAGAAATCCGACCCTTTGCAAAAGAAGGTGGGCGAACGAATCGCGGTGGGCAAGGGGATATTAGGCCGTTATTCAAGTCATTAGCAGATCTCAAACTCGATTTACTTTCCACAGAGGAACGCAACAAGATTCTTACCTCATTCCAAAGGTTTTTGGTTGAACGGGTAAAGGATTTTCACAACCGCCAAAAACTGAAATTGGTGTTTGACCCGAAACTTTCAACTTGGCAGATCATTCACGACCTTTTTGAAACTTCCCATAGCGAAGGGAAGGCCGGGTACGTTGCCCAGCACTTGGTAGGGGCTAAATTGCAACTCCGATTTCCCGACGTGGAAGTATCAAACGAATCGGCAAGTACAGCCGACAAACCAACCAACCGTTCCGGGGACTTTGCGATAGGCAACACCGTTTTTCACGTCACCGTTGCCCCGATGGAAGGGGTTTACAAAAAGTGTCAAGAGAACATAAAAGACGGGCTAAAGGTCTATTTGATTGTCCCGGACGCGAAACTTGCAGCCGCCCGTCAATTAGGAGAACAATATTGTAACGGACATATTGCCGTTGAATCGCTCGAATCGTTCATTTCTCAAAACATTGAAGAAATCAGCGTTTTCTCAGCCGACAAACTCAAACATAGCATTGTCCGCCTCGTTAAAATCTACAATGAACGTGTAAACGCCGTTGAGGTGGACAAGTCCTTAATGATTGAACTTCCTTCCAACTTGGAAAAATACAATGGCTGACGTTTTCCCATCGGAAAAGCGCAGCGAGAGGAAAAAGGAGATGCGCAAACAGAGAATCCCTCGCCTACACCTTCAACACACCCGTTGATTTCAGCCAGCCAGGATGTTCTGTAATCAAGTGCTGGCTGGAATGGCCCGGCGATCAGGTTGCGACAAACAACGCCTCGGAGCGGACCGTCTGCAAACTCGTACCACGAACGGGCGCCGAGGTATGGTACCTGCATTCCAATAAACATGGTAATGCGGAGCCTTTGGGCACTCCGCCGTTTTCCTCCACCACCAACCTAGTTACGATGAATGCCGTTTTCGGCCCCGACGGCTGGCGCCAGGAATACTTCGAAACGGCAGACGTCGATTCGGTTTTTTCGCTGAACGCCTGCCTCGTTTTCCTGGATGGCAGTTATGACCATATCGACTCGCTGCAAAAATTTGTCAACACAGGAATGGTCTGGCTTTTATGCCGCCAATGCTGTTGTTTACGGCGAAAATCTAAAAGGAATATACTACTTGCAGGCGAGCGACGGTAAAGCCTCCTTCTCGACCGCAGTGCGGTTAACCGATTAGCGCGTGTTTATTGAACGCCCACAGGGTCGAAATCTTTACGTTTTTAACAGAACAGAACACTGATGACCAAGGGATTAGATTTTCGTGCCCCTTAAGTCGTCCTGCTTTGAAACGTCTAAAATTAAAGTCAACGCTGCAAAATCAAAGGCGAGGTTCAGCACTTCAACCACGCTGCGGAGCCAGTTCAAGTTTGACCATTCCGACCATGCCACTTTGATGGCATCAATGTTTAGCCCCGCGTGGTGTTCCTTTCCCTTCGCCCCGCTTGGGTGTTTTTACACCAAGCGCAGTCAACGTGGTTAGCCAAACTTGAAACATTCGGTCATTCTTATATTTGTGTAAAAACCGGCGGAGGCCTTAACCAATTGGTGACTATTCGGATTTTTCATTGGGTGTGGAGGAATTTCAAATTGAGTCGCTCCCGTTGACTGCGCCTGGGTATTTTTACTTGTCGGGCCTGGAAGCGGCCACTGAAAATCCGATCGCGCCTGCTTTACTACTTGAACAGGTTTGAAAAGAACGCTTTTATGCGATGCAAAACCGGCTTTTTCCGGGCTTGCGACGCCGGCGTCGTCGGGTTTCCAACCGGATTGGCGACGAGGATTTGGGACTGCGGCGAGTCGGTTTCCGTAAAAGAAATCGTACCGGTATCGCCTTCAAGGGTCCAGCCAAGTCTATTAGAACTGATGGTCAAATTGTACGGATTTCCCGTAGAACCCAGGTTGGTGCTTTGGAATTTCAGTAATAAGTTGGCGCCATCCGTATTGGCCGGAACCGGCTGGGCGCCCCAGTTCCTGCCGGCCAGGGTCAGGGTAATCGTTAACGATGTTGGAATCTGTGTGTTTGGGGGGTCTGAATTGAGGAGAAATCCGACAACACTCCCCTGATTCACCGTATCGGTAAAAATGGGTACTACGTGACCGCTTGTTACTTTAATCTTTGGCATAGCACATTTTTTAAAGATGAATAACAGGAACTTGCCCGTGTTTCTTCCCGCAACAAGTTCGGTGTGAACATTATAAGCGGTTAGACTGACGCCGGGGCCGATTATCAATGAAACGTGGCTATTATTTTTTTCCGCTGCCGGAAAGCCCAAAAGAGCCCGGCGAACAGCAATATGAAGCCAATAATATACCAGGGCCAGGCGCTGGATTGTTGCAGTGGCGCATCATCTCCGATCAACACAAACCCAGCCCAGAAAAAGGGATGGTTGCGCGGAGCCGCCGCCAGATAATCCAGCTTTGCCTGCCGGATAGCCGCCGCTTTGCCAAGTCCTTGTTTCAGGTATTTGTAAAATCCCTGCATGATGTCTGCCGTGGCCATATCATCGGCTTGCCAAAGGCTCATCAGCACATTCGGGCAGCCGGCATATTTAAAGGCCCGCGCAAGGCTCATAATACCCTCTCCTTTGGCCAGCTTGCCCCGCCCCGTGTTACAGGCGCTCAGGACGGCCAATTCGGCATTCAGGTTCAGGTTGTACACTTCATAGGCGTGCAGGATACCGTCGGCTTCCTCCGGGCCGGAATCCGGACCGGGATTTTTGTAGACGGGGGTAAATACCAGGCCGGAATAGGCCGGATCGCAATCGTTTAAAACGCCGTGCATGGCCAGGTGAAGAATCCGCGGCTCCCGGGCATGCTGCCGGAAATACGCTTCCGTCGCCTGAGGACCAAGAACGGATATGCCGCCAATCATGTCGGCCACGCCGGCCACCTCCTGCCGGTTATTGGACAAGGATGCAAAATCGGTGGCCTGCCATTCCTGACAATCGACCGGTCCATCCCGAAGGGCCCCGCTGGGCAAGCCCTGGTCATACGTGGGCGCATAGCCGTCAAAAAAACGGACAGGATGACCCGCAGCGTACTTTTGAACCGCCAGGTTTGCCGAATATTCGTACCGGATCGTTGTTTTCCGGAGTAAATAAGGCAGATCGGCGTAGGACAATGCGGCGGCATCCCCGGCATCCCCTGTCAGCAACAATTCGAACGGCAGATAGGCCAATTGGCCGTCGGGAATAAGGATCAGTTGTTCCGGAATGGCGTCTATTACCGGCGCTATCAGGGCCCGGTACAAGGCTGAAGCATTTTTCGCAAAGGCGTTTACGGCGGCAGCGCTACGCCCCTGCTCGGACACGCGATTCTTATCCCTTACACCCTCGAGTAGCCGTACCATGCCGCTGTCCGAAGGGCAAGAAGCCGCTGTGGCATGCTTGCGATCTATATAAAAAACATAAATCGCGCTGTCGCCCCGGAAATATTCGAGCAGGGCCGTATTGTCCGGCAAAGCTTGTTGCAAACCGGCAATATCCAGGGTGGTTTGTTTATATTTGATCCGGTAATATTCCGGATAGTCTTTCTCCAAATCAGCCAGCAAGGTTTCGTAGGACCGGCGGCGCTGAAGGATTTCGGATTGCCAAAGGAGGATACGTGCCGTATCCGCTGGGCTTTTTCGCTGTTCCTGGAAAATCTGTTTTTTATAAAAAGCGATATCGATCTTGATCTGTTTTTCCTGCGCGAGCAAGGGTTCGGGTACGCCCGCTTTCTGTTTGGCGGCCGATTCGCGCAAGGCCTCTGCCAGCAGATAGGCCTTGCCTTTTTCAGCATACTTAAAAGCCTGCGCCAGAAAACGGTCGTCGCCCGTACTTTGCCGCATCTCCAGGGCTAAGGCGATGGCTTTTTCCAGTAAAGGGCGCGCTTCCTGGCTCCAGAACTGCTTTGAGTCTTCCTGATACACCGTGCGCATGCTGTCGAGCACCTCCGTGGCCAGATCGAAGGTCGCCAGTGCCGCTTCCAGCAAAGCGGGTTTGGATTCCAGTTGCGCCAGGAGCCGCAGTGTTTCGCCTTTCTTCTCCAGAGCGTACATAAAATCGTAATAGGCATTTACGCTATGTATCCCGGGATTAGCCAAAATATCCGGGCCGGCCGTCGTGTTGGACAGCACTTCAAGCGCTTTTTGCTGCCATTGGAGCGCGGCGCGCAAGTCTCCGCGCAATTGGTGTACAAGCCCCAAATGAAGGCAAATTCTTCCAAAATCAGGATGCTTGGGTCCGAATGCGTCGCGCGCGCGTTCCAGGTATTCCGTTGCCTCAGCGTAATGGCTTGTCATTCCGTAAACAAATCCCAGATTGGCCCAGGTATCGGCCTGTCCTTCGCTAACCTTATGCGTACGCTGGATCTGGAGCGCCTCACGCAAATAGCGCAATGCTTTTTCATACATTTTTAAACCGCTATAAGCATTCGCTAAATCCAGGTAGAGGTTTATTTGATAATCGTACCGATCCGGGCACCGGGTTTTCAAAATGGCAAGGCCTTTTTCGGCATAAGCGATGGCATTCGCATAGTCGCCTTTACGATACCAGATTTTGCAAAGATTGTCGTAGGTCCAGACCTTGTTTTCGGGATCCGTATCGGGCAGGGAGGCGTAGGCTTGCAGGGCGGATTGCGTATACTCCAAAGCCCGGTCGTAATCCCCCCGTCTTAAATAATAGGTTCCCACATTATTGTTGGCCAGGGCCAGATTGGCCTTATTGCCTCTTTTTTCGTAAAATGAGATCTCCTGCAACCCGTATTTCAGCGCTTCTTCATAATTGCCCATTTCATTAAAAATAACCCCGGCGATATTGTAATAATCGCTCCAAAAGGTGCTGTCTCCAGGCAGCACGGCCTGCGCTTTTTGTTCGAGTGCGGGAAAACCGGCCGCTGTTGCCGCATATTGGTTCAAGCCGCAACGGGCCGCCAGAATATAGGTTTGGGCTTCTCCCCAGGTATGCCAGTCTCCGCTGTGTTCCGCTTGCCCGGCTGCTTCGCCGGCGTAGAAGAGGGTGCTGTCCAGTTGCCCCGCATCATAAAACCGTTCGGCTTTCTTGCGCAAGGCGAGTGCATCCATGTTCCGGCCTGATTCGGGTGCAGGCGTTTGATTCCCGGGAGATTGACCGCATAAAACGATCCCGGTCGCAATAGCCGTCAGGCAGAGAAAGAGGGTACTGCTTCGATTGAACATGGTTTTCCAAAAGGCTGGCTATCCGGCATCAGTGCTCGCAACAGGGAGGTTCGTTTCGCTTCTATGCCTGCACTAAAAATATCGACACAAATCTATAAAGTTATTCCTCAAAGTAAAGTTGCCAAAAAACAATATAGCTGCAAGGGGAAATCTTATTTGCTTTCGAGCACCAAACTGCCTTCATAGCGTCCGGGGCGGATTAAGATTACGCTGTCGGCCGCGAATTCACGGCTATCCTGTTCCGTTACGATCAGGCGGGCGTTCCTGCCAATCTTCAGGCGGGCGCCGGAAAGGATTTGCAGGCTCCATATCTCTACTTCGCCGCCGCTCAGTGCCGGATAGCTGAAAGTGCTGGTGGAAACATCTGGAATGATCACCCGACTGAATTCATTGGGCACGCGGCCTTCTTTCCAATTGGCGGCGCAATTCCATTCGAATGGCCGGCCGGGTGTGCCGCCGGTCCAGGTGGCTGTCTTTTGAGCGCTGAGCGATGTTTGAAATCCGCATAAAAAGGTAATCGTGGCGAATAATATAAGGACGTTTTTCATGATAAGATGTGTTGTGGAGTGAAAAATGGAAATTGGTTTGGAAGGGTTCTGTTATTTAGCTCTTTTCGAAAATGCGGTTTGGCGTTCGACGAACTGCTTTCTGAGCATCGACATATATTCATCGCTCAGCGAGGCGCGCATGGCTGCCACTTCCTGCGTGGAGAATTGATCGGTATCGGTTACAAAGGTGTCTACGGCTTTTGTCCGGTCTGTTTCCGGCGCCAGGGTATTCGGCCGGCCGAGTTCGCTGACGGCGGTTTCCAGGGCCAGTTGCTGTTCGTCCCGATGGGTGAAGGCTTTCATTGTGTCGGGAGCCTGGTTGATATAGATGTGGGTGTTGTGACCATTACCTGTCTGGAGATTTACCAGCATGCCGGTGTTTTGGGCAGAAAGGTTTACCTGAATGAGGGAGAAAAGTTGGATGGCTGCGGCGAAGAAGATTTGCTTTTTCATAATTTAGGTGTACAGTTAGTTTAAAAATTTGCGGTTTCTTTGGCAGCGTTTCCCGGTTGGACGAGCCTGGGCGATTAACCTCAATGCCAATGCTGAATTTTTTTAATTTTTTTTTAAACCCACCCTGAAGATTGAATGATATCTGTAATGCATCTAAGTACTTCCGCTCAATCATCTTAGGTTAAATTTGAAGTAAAGCACTGCTTTTCAACGAATAACCAGTAACTACTTAACGGATTAAACCATGTCCTATACGGATGAATACCTTATTGGAGAAATAAGCGCAGGCGGAACCCGCCAGGAACGGGCCATTACAATCTTTTATGAAGAATGCTATTATTTAGTCCGCGACGGCCGGAAGAAATACCATCAGCTCGATGAGGACGATTTGCTGACAGCCTATAATACAGCGGTCATTGCCGTGCGCCGGCAAATCCTGCGGGAGGCGTTTCGCGGCGAAAGCGCTTTGTCTACTTACCTGAACAGAATTTTTATTAACCGTTGCATTGATATTATCCGAAGCAAGTCGTCAAACCCGGTAGACACGCTGGAGCATGTGCCGGAACGGCCGGACGAAACGCAGAATCCGCTGGAACGTTGGATCAAACGGGAACAAATGGAACGGGTTCAACGGATGATGCAACAGATCGGGGAAATTTGCCGGCAGATCCTGCTCTTATCCGAATACGAAGGACGGAGCGCCGTGGAAATCGCCGCCGCCGTCGGATTCAGCAACGCCAACAGTGTCAACAGTAAGAAATACACCTGTTTGCAAAAGCTGCGCGAATTGATGAACGCAGCATAAAAAAACTTTGATGGAGCACGAAACATATAACCTTATCGCCCGGTATCATGCCGGCAAACTGACGGAAGCGGAACGCGCCGGCTTTGAAGAACGCCTTCGGACCGATGCCGCATTTACGGAAGAAGTCGCGATTTGGGCGGCCGTTTACCAGGGGATCCAGGAGGAGGGCGACCGGATGCTGGATGCCAAACTGGGCGATCTGGGCCGCGCATTGTGGCTAAAGGAGGACACGGAGTCGCCGCTTCAAGCGGTTACGGCGCCCAAAATGACGGCCAAACGGTTTCAAATGCCGCGTTGGATCTACGCCGCCGCAGCCGTCCTGCTCCTTTTGTTGCTGGCCTGGCCCGTCTGGCAATCCCTGAACCCATCCGATCCCATATATGCATCGAACGATGCGCTCTTTGCCAAACACCTGAGCCTCCCACCGGCGCCGCAGGTGCGCGATGAAAAAACCATTCCCTGGCAGGAGGCTTACCGGCGCGGCCAATATCCGGAGGCCATCGCCGCCCTGGAACAACTGGCGGCCGATTCAACCACTGCCCGCCGCTCGGAAACCTACCTGTATCTCGGGCTTTCTTACTTGGCCGCCGGACAGGCGAAAGCGGCCCTCGATGCGCTGCAAAAGATCGGTCCGGAGAGTTTCGACTGGGAAGATGCACAATGGTATCAGGCGCTGGCCTACCTGAAAGGGAACGATTCGGCCGAAGCGAAAGCCATCCTGCAAAATATCGCGGGTAAGCCGGGACCGCGGCAGGGGGAAGCGCGGGAAATATTGGCTAAGATGCGTTAGGCTTCGGTTTCATGCGCCTTTGGACCTACCAGCACCCTTCCATCCTCGACGGTTTTATCGACGGTGCGGAACCGGAGCCCGGCGACGTTGCGGATTGCTTCGCCGTACAACTTTATCCACGCAAGGGCCGGCCGCCGCTTTTTTTCCAGCCGGTTCAGGCCTGCATTCCCTTCATCGAACCGGCCTGGCTGCTGGGCTGGGAGACATTGGACACACAAAAGTTGCTGGAAGTAGCCCTGGCGGACCTGATCGTGGATGGCCCAAAAAAAGAAAGGGGTCTGACGATTTAACGTCAGACCCACTTATAATTTGTATAAACTTTGAAAAGCACTGCCGAAATGATTGCTAGTTGGCGCTAGTGAATCATAACAATTTGAAAGACAACTGAATAGTCAAAGTTCAATGTGATCTCGATGGGATTCGAACCCATGACCACTTGATTAAAAGTCAAGTGCTCTACCAGCTGAGCTACGAGATCATACTTCGATTAAAAAACACACTTTCCCAAGCATGTCTTTCGAAAAGCGGGGCAAAGATAAGTTCATCCGCGTCAAACGTGCAAGCCTTGCCGCAAATTATTCCAATAAAAATTTGGTTACATGCCCCTGAATGCCCCGGTCGGCCAAATTTGTTTCTGTTTCGCCCGGGATAGATGCCTGAAAACGAAACTTTTCCGCAGCCACCCGCGTTTTAACCTACCTTTGACGGGTAAAGAAACCAACGAAAGGGAATCTCAACCCGGAACATCAACCAAAGCACAAGAACTTATTTTTATGGAATCTATCCGGCAAAAGCAAATCGGCGAACTCCTGCGACGCTATTTCGGTATGTTGCTCTCCGAAGAAGGCAGCCTGATCTACGGCCGCGACAAACTCGTCACCGTGACGGGTGTGAAAATGACGCCCGACCTGCTCGTCGCTAAAATTTACATCAGCGTCTACGGCACGGAAAATAAACAGGAGGTCATCCTCGAACTGGAAGACAACCAGCAGCGCCTGCGCCAGGCCCTGGCCTCTAAAGTCGGCAAACAAATGCGCCGACTGCCCGAAATCGAGTTCCACCTCGACGATACCGTCGATGAAATGTACCGCGTCCAAACCCTGCTCGACCGCGTGCAGGACGACGACCGTAAAATCGGACAATAACCGTACGACGCCATTCCAGTGAAAATCGGTCTTTTTTTCGGCTCTTTCAACCCGGTTCACGTCGGGCACCTGATCATTGCCAATTTTATGGCAACGCAGACCGATCTTGATAAGGTATGGCTGGTGGTGAGCCCGCAAAACCCGCTGAAGCTGAAAAAGACCCTGGCCCGCGACCACGATCGCCTGCACCTGGTACGCCTGGGCATCGGCGATAACCCCCGCCTGGAAGCGTCCAACGTAGAGTTCGGCCTGCCAAAACCATCCTATACCGTCGATACCCTGGCTTTTTTACAGGAAAAATACCCCGAACGCGAATTTGCCCTCATCATGGGCGGCGACAACCTGGCCTCCCTGCACCTCTGGAAAAACTACGAACATATCCTGGACCGGTACGATATATACGTGTACAAACGCCCCGGCGTCGAGCTGGGCGAGCGGGCCACACACCCGCGCGTCCGCCTGTTCGAAGCCCCCATGCTCGATATTTCAGCTACTTATATACGTGAATGTATCCGCATAGGAAAATCAGTGCGCTACCTGGTGCCGGAAGCCGTATTCGAATACATAGAAGGCAGTTCCTTATACCGAACATAATTAATGATGAATGATGAGCGATGAATGATGAATATGCGTAGAGTGGCCAAAATTCATCATTCATCATTCATCATTCATCATTAATAAAATTGCTTTGTCCAACCGTCCGCCCGCCGCCCTTGATTGGTTTCTGATGTTTTTGCTCGCCTCTGTGTGGGGCGCTTCTTTTTTATTCATCAAACGTTCTGTTCAGATATACAACCCCGTGCAAATGGCCATGTGGCGGATGGTGTTTGCGACCGTCCTGTACCTGCCCATTGCTGCGGCTTTCTGGTCTAAAATAGACTGGAAACGCTGGAAGGCGCTGGTTGTGGTGGCATTCTGCGGGTCGGCCATCCCGAATTTTTTATTTGCTGTGGCGCAACAACACGTCAACAGCAGCCTGGCCGGCATCCTCAATTCGCTCACGCCGCTCTTTACGCTGATCATCGGCGTAACCTTTTTCCAGATGGTTTTTGTCCGCGACAAAATCCTGGGCGTGCTGCTGGGCCTCCTCGGTGCGGCCATTTTGATCCTGTTCAACGGACAAAGCAGCGTACAGGGGAATGCGTTTTATGCCGGTTTATGCGCCTTAGCCACGGTTTGTTACGCCATCAACGCCAATGTGGTGAACAACTACCTGCGCGACCAGCACCCGGCCGGCATCGCTTCGGCGGCCTTTGTGATCACCGGAGCTTTATTTCTGGGCGGTTTGTGGTGGTCGGGCGGCTGGGCGGCTTTCAAAGCGCATCCCGACGGCTTGAAAGGCCTGGGCTACATTTTTTACTTAGCCGCCATGGGAACGGTAGGCGGTTCCATCCTGTATTTCTGGTTGATGCAACGGACCAGCGCCGTTTTTTCCACTTCGGTGACGTATCTGCTGCCGGTAATGGCGATTATCCTGGGGCTGTTCGACGGCGAAACGGTGGGCTGGACGGACGTAACGGGTACAGGGATCATTCTGACGGGATTATACCTGGCCCGAAAATGATGCCGGACTAACCCAACCAATTACGCTTTTCGAGCGTCAAAGACTTAAACCAACGATATATGCAGAAGAAACTTTTTATCCTCTTCCTTTTAACCGGCGGATTTTCCCTGATCGATGCCTGTTGCGGCGGAGACGACAGCCCGTATTTCGATTTTGACTCGCTCACGCTTTCGAACGCCGTCGGCAGTTCGCCCGGACTTGGTACCACGATCGTGGAAATTGCGGTCTCGCCGGCCGGCCTTCGTTTTTTCGCCGACGGCAGCGCGCCACTGCAATTTAAACCCACCGAACGTTTATATGGGCAGAATTGCCCGGATCCCGGTCATGAAGGCCTTAAAAATCGGGTAGTTGACGTGGAAATTACCGCCAATGAGAACTTTAACGATACCCTTCCGGCGGGCAGCTCATTGAAATCTCTTTTTTTATGGAACTACCTGGGAAACGTTTTTAACAAATTCCCTTTGTCGCCGATCGAATTCGAAGCGGCCGGCATATTTCCCTTGATCCTGCAAACG
>Ga0105046_10009680_pt1 | contig 15039 bp, 11 predicted proteins | sample MAT03_FD_78385 | JGI IMG/M metagenome (GOLD analysis project Ga0105046, IMG submission 78385) | Freshwater microbial communities from Lake Fryxell liftoff mats and glacier meltwater in Antarctica - MAT-03 (megahit assembly) | ecosystem: Environmental > Aquatic > Freshwater > Ice > Liftoff... | reverse complement strand
CTGCGCCGGGGTCAGCGTTCGGTGGGGAAACGATTCACCGGATCGTTTCGTTTTCCACCTCACTTTGCAACTCGTGCGGTGTGTGGCTCCGGTCATGAACGCTGTCGCGATGCTTCCATTTGCAGACGGTCTGTTCGTTTGTCGGGAAAACGATTCACCGGATCGTTTTCTGGCCCTCCAAACTCCCGAACCGTTCCGCCAGAACCGAGGCAGGCGCGTCACTGGCCTGGATCGCAGCCCAAACCTTCGGGGTCGTCGTCGCCTGCTTGTGAAGCTGGATCAGCATGGCCGCACCCCGCTCAAAATGTCCCTCAGAACCGATCTTGCCATGAAAAACGCAGATCGCCGAGGGTCTATGTGATGATCCGGGATGGAACAGCTAGGCAGCAAGACGCCCCTGCAGGGAATGAAGGACTGGCACAAATTCAAACCGGAACCGTTCAAGAAGCAGCCCCAACACCTTCCGGGATGTGACAATTACCTCAGCGCCTGCCAGATCAACGTCTGATTGCCGCCCAGTTTGGAATAGCCCAGCGGCCGGCGGTCCCGCGCCATCCGGTCCAGATGATCCTGCCCGGCCATGCCGTCCAGCCGCAGATACGCCTCGATCCAGGCCAGATTGAAATCCTCCAGCGTGTCGCTGCCATCAAACAGGCTTTGCACCTCGCCTGTAATGGCGGCGGTGGCGCCGCCGTCGTCCAGATCGTCCACCGCAAACGCCACCACCCGTTCCAGCGCGCGGTCGCAGGTGGCGGTCAGGTTGATGCCCTGACGGTCCAGCAGCAGCGTGCCCACCACCAGCGGCGCGATGGCGTGCAACTGGTAATGCAGGGCCAGCCGGCCACGCCGCATCTCCTGCGGCAGACTGCCGTCGGGGGCGGCGCTGCACAGGACGCGGCTGATCGACCAGGCGGCCCAACTGCGCAATCCGGGGTCGCCGGTGATGGCCGATGTGCTGGCGGCCGCCAGCGCGGCCCAGGCGCGCAGGTTGCCTTGCCGCGCACCGGGGGGGGCCGCGTCTTCCCACCAGACTGCCTGCGCCCGTGCCGCGCCGGTCAACCAGTCGGCGACGGCGCGGGCATCGTCATCGTTGCGGGCAAACGGCAGCACCTGCATCGCCACCAGCCCGAACCCGGCCAGCCGCGCGCCGATGGTCAGTTGCGCGGTGTCCGAGCCCAGATCCGACAGCGCCCCGGCCCGCGCCCAGACGGCCATCTGCGCCAGCACGCAATCGGCGATGCCGGTGGCGTTGCGGTCGGGGTCGAACACCTTGTTGGCAGCTTCGGTCAGGTCGCGCAGAAAATCGTCGACCGGGCGGATCGCGTCCTCGGCATCGTCCAGCGCGTTTTCGTCAATGGCGGTCCTTGTGGCGTCGGCTGCGTCATAGCGGCTGGCAAAGTCCAGGCTGGTCACCGGCGGCGGGGCCGGGGCGCAATCGGCCGCCGCCATCGAGCCGATGGACAGCGCCAGCGCCGTCAGCACCGCCTTCATGGCACCACCAGCAGGCGTTGCAGCCGCGCCAGAGCGGCGGCCTCGGCGTTGCCGCCACGCGCGGCCTGATCCAGCCAGACCAGCGCGTCGGCACGATCCTGCGGCAGACCGGTGCCATTGGCCAAGATGCGGCCATATTCCAGCATCGCCACCACATCGCCACCTTCGGCCGCCTGTCGCAGCCAGCCTATCGCTGTCTGCACCTCGGCCAGGGTCATGGCCGTGCCCAGCAGCAACAGCCCGTAATCGCGCCGCGCAACGATATCGCCCCGGTCGGCCGCATTGCGCAGCACCGGGGCCAGGTCGATGCGCGCATCGACCAGCGCGCGGATGTCGGGATCGGCCCGGCGGTATTGCGTCAGCACAAAGCCTTCGTCCGCCGCCTGCGGCAACAGCGCCAGCAGAAAGTCGGCGGCGGCGGCAGCATCATAACTGGGCAGATCGGGATTGGCCGTCAACGCATACAGGCTGCGCCGCGCTGCCAGATCGCCATCGGCCAGCGCGCGCTCCAGCACGGCCCGGGCAGTTGGCGCGGCCCCGGTATCGTAGGCATCCATCTGCCGGTCGCTGATCGCCAGTTTCGCCAGCACGTCGCCATAGGCGATCACCAGTCCGATCTGCTGCCAGTGATAGGTCAGATCCTGCGCCTGCATGATCGTATGCGCATCGGCCAGTTCGGCGACATCCTTGGTCCCGCAACTCATCAACGACACGGCCCGGTCGACATAGTCGTTGGCAGTTTCCAGGTTCACATAAGGGATCGCGAACATCAGCGCCAGAAAGTCGCCCCGATCCGCGATGATCCGGGCAAACTGCTGATAGGTATCGCTTTGCGGCGTCGCGGCGTCGGTCAGCCGCGCCAGCAGCCGGATCGCAGCCCCTTCGCCGCGATTGCCGGCCTGGGTCAGGTATGCCACGATCTCGGCGGCCACCGCCGGATCGCGGCCGTTATCCTCGACCAGCGCCACCGACACATCCAGCGCCGTGGTCACACCATTGTTCAGGTAGACCCGGCGGAACAGTTCCACCGCCAGCGCGCGTTCGGCGGGGTTGGTGGCCAAGGAGAATTCCAGCTCGGCAAACACTTCCAGCGCCTTGTCCGAATTGTCGGTGCGCCCCGCCCACAACCGCTGCGCATCCTCGGTCGCCAGCGGATCGACCTGCACCAGTTGCATGTACCGCGCCAGCGAGAACGGGTCGCCGCGCAGCGCCTGGGTCTGGATCTGGGCCAGCGTCTCGGGCACCTTGAACGGGTCAAGCGCGATCAGGTCGGTCGCACTGATTTCGACCGTTTGCGCCTGGGTCGCGCGATAGGCGGCGGCCCAGTAATCGGCCTGATCCGGCAGCGGCGCCTCGTTCGCCTGGCAGCGGAACAGCCCGTCCAGATCGTCGATCGCCCCGGCGCGGCCGTACCGGTCCACCGCCTCGGTCAACAGGTTGACCGCGCGGTTCAGTTGCGCCGGGTCGTCGCGATAGCGGATCAGCATCTGCGCCAGCAACTGCATCCCCTCGGCATCGCCCCGCCGGGCGGCCTCGTCCAGCAAGGCCATCGCCTCGGCCTCGCCCGCCCAGCGGCCGACGCGGAACAGCACCTCTTGCGCCAGGGTGGTAAAGGCAAAACCGGGGGCGGTATCGAACAGGATCACCTCGTGCAGATAATCCAGGTACAGCGAATCGGGATCGGCCTGCGGGCTGTCGACATTCACCCGCAACTGGAAATAGCCCGCCACGGACGGCCGCGTGCGCCCATCGTCCGCGCTGAAGTTGTAACCCAGCATCTGGCGCAGCAGGTTTTCGTCCACGTTGCTGACGGCCCGGATCCGGTCGGCCTGCACGGCATCGACGGCGATGCCACGCGCGATGGCCAGCCGCAGATAGGCCAGCATCTCGTCATTGTCCTTGCGGTCTGCTGGGGCCTCCAGGTGGAATTGCACCACCCGCCAGGCCGCGCTGGCCCCGCCCAGATCGGCGGCAAAGCGGAACCAGGCCAGCGCGATATCGGGGTTGCGGGTGACCACATCGCCGTTCAGGTATTCCTGGCCGATCCGTTCGGCGTGGCCGCAGACATCGGCATTCATCTCGCCCAGCATGCCGCCAAAGGCCAGCGTCACCGTCATGTCCAGCGGCGCGTCCCATTCCGGCACCGGATCGCCCTGCAGTTCCATCCGGGCAATCGCCAGCAGCGCTTCGGGGTTGCCGCCATAGGCGGACGTGCGGATCAGGTCGCGGGCAAAATCGGCGTCCTCGGCCACGCCGATGCCGTTCAGATAATATTGCGCCAGGATCATCCGCTGCGCATTGGTCAGATTGCGCGCCCCGGCGCGCAACTGGTCGATCAGGCCCAGCGCCTGCAAATCCTCCAGCCGCCCGGCATCGACATGCAGCGCAATGCGCGCCAGCGTCGCGCCCGTGCCGGCAAAGCCGGGGTCCAGCCGCGTCTGCCAGGCGATCAGCGTTTCGATGAAGTCGAACCAGCGGTCGGCATCCTGCGCCTGCAGGTTGCGGATATCGCGGCGGATGTATTGCAGGCGTATCGCATCGGTCAGTTCGTCATCGCCGATACCGATGGTCAGATCGTCCTCTTCATCCTCGCGGCCCGGCAGGCACAGATCCTGCGGCACCACCTGCGGCGGCATGAAGGCCAGATCCAGCGTATCGGCCCGCGCCGCAGCGGGCCAAAGCGCGGCCAGAACCATGGCAGCCAGCAGAATGGGGCGATGCAGGGTCATCAAAGCGGTCCTCACTGGCTGCATGCCATGACGCGGGCATTGGGCCCGGGGGCGGCGTCCAGCACGATCGTCACCGTCTGCGCGCCCTCGGGCCACAGCCCGTCCATCGGCATGTAGAACCGCCCTGTCGCCACCTGATCGGGATGGCGCACGATCGTGCGGCTGCGCACCAGTCCCGATGCGCCGGTAAAGTCGAACCGCGCCGCCTGGGCCGGCGCGCCATCGGCATCGACAAACAACGTCCGCGCCGACCCGGGCGGCAGGCCGCGCAGATCGGCGGCGATGGCATCGGGCACGGTCCCGGCGGCCAGCGGCAAGGGCATGGTGCAACTGTCGCCGGCGGCGGCGATCAACTCTCGCATCGGCTGGTCGCCGGTCCGCGCCAGGCCGGCGAACATCGGGTTGGCCCAGACCAGATAGGCGGGCCGCCCCTGCGCAAAGCGGGTCGAGGTCAGATAGGTCGATATCGCGGCAAAGGCCCCGCCCCCGGCCACGGTGTATTCGACCACGTCCAGCCCCGTCGCCTCGGCCAGAAAGCCCGCCAGGTTGGCGGTTGGACCGCCGATATCGTCAGTGCCCAGCAGCACGATCCGGCTGCGCGGGTCGCCCTGGTCGAACAGCGTGGTGCCGCCGGTGGCCGGGGCCTGAAACCGGGTGGTCTGAAACATGTCGGTGGCCACGGGGGGCAATGCGATCATGCAATGGCGCTGCCACACCGCCCGCATCGGCGAAGGCAGAACCGTGGTGCCGGTGCGCACGGTGTCGAACCGGCCCTTGTCGAGGTCGGCAAAGCCGGGGGTTGCGGCCAGCGCCGCCGCCATCGCCTGCGCGGCACTGCGCGCGCCGGCCGGTGTCATGCGGAAATCGGCCTGGAAAAAGGGGATCGCGTCGCCCGCGCCGGACCGCAGCGCCTGACGCAGGTTGACCGTGGCCACTCCTGCCGTTGCCAGCAGGCGCAGCGCCTCGTCATATCCGGTTGCGGCCAGATCGGGATCATAGCCCAGATCGCGCGCCAGCGTCGGCAACTGGGCAGGCATCGCCAGGCTTTTGGTCGGCACCGGCGCATAGACCAGCGTGGTGCCCTGCGCCGCCAGCGCGGCCGACAGGGCGGCCATCTGGGCCACTGTCTCGGGCGCAAAGGGCTGAAAGTTGTACATGTCGGGGTTGATCCGGTAAAACACCCCGTCCGCGCCTTCGACGGCGGGCAGGCTTTGCCGCCCCGACATCTCGCTGCAGCCATAGACCGATTGCGCCGCAGCGGGCAACGCCGTGCAGGCCGCGAGCAGGGCCAGCACCGGAACCAGGCGCGCGTTCATTGCGACAGCACTGCGGCTGCGTCCAGTTGCTGCAGGATATGGCTGGCCGTCACCTGCACGCCCAGATGGTTGCTGGCGGCGGCCTGCACCAGATAGCTGTGCGCCAGTGCGGTTTCCTGCGCGGTCAGATCCGCCTGGCCAAGCAGGTTCAAGGCCAGCCGCAGCACCGCCCGCCCGTCGCCGACCAGCGCATCGGCCTGCAATATCCGGGCTCGCGTCGCCTCGGACAGGGGGCCGAACAGGCGGCCCGGGCCGTTCAGGTCGATCACCGCATCCAGTGCCAGCGCATTGCCGGCCCAGGCATGCGGATACAGCATCGTGAAATAGGCGCGGACCCGGTCTGGCGGTTCGGTGGCGGGGTCAAGTTCGCGCATCGCGGCCACCGCCTCGGGCAGGGTCCAGACCCGGCCTGTCGTCACCGCCAGCGCGGCGAAATAGGCGATGTCGGAGGCGGTGGCAGCCGGATCGACCACCAGCAGGCGGACATATTTCTGCGCCGCCAGACCATCCCCCCGCTCGGCCAGCCGGCGCAGCAGGTCGGGCCCGATATCGCCACCCTCCAGCATCGCGGTGCGGGCAGCGCGCAGTTCGGCCGCCAGCCCGGCATTGCTGTGCCGCCCGGGATTGACCACCACACTGACCTGCATCGCCGCAACCGATGGCTGCGCCATCAAGCTCAGCGTGCGGGCATAGCCATCGGCCAAGGTGCCGGCAGCGTCCTGCGCCGCAGCAGGCAGCGGCCCAAGGGCGCATGCCAGCACGAAGGCGAACAGGGTCTGGGCAGATCGAGGCATTCGGATGGCCTTTCTTGTTGGTCTGGTCCTAGTTGGCGCAGGCGGTCGTCGCAGCCCCCTGGTTGGCCACGCCGCCGATGCCGGACACGATCACATACGGATCGGCCCCGATCATGTTGCGCGCGACGACTTCGGTCTGCAGCGCCAGGTCGCCGCTTAGAAACTGCTGGTATTGCCTGGAGAAATCATTCCCGTCCATCAGGATGCGGGCCGTGTTGGCCCCCGCCACCCCGGCCCCGTTGAACGAGATCACATTGCCCGTCACGGTGGTTTCCGCGCCGGCAGGCTGATCGGAAATCCAGAGCCCCGCGCTTTCATTGCTGAAAATGGTGTTGGTCTGCACCTGTGCGGCCAGCGAGTTGCGCACTTCGATGCCCTTTTGGTCATTGGCGATGACCAGATTGCCCAGCACCAGCCCACAATCGGACGCGACCAGCGTGATGCCGCCGCCGTCGCGATCCCAGACCACGTTATTGGCGATGATGGCCCCGGTGCTGTGTTCGCGCACCACGATGCCGGTCCGGTCGCCGCCCAGAATCACGTTGCCCGCAATCAGCCCGGCGGTCGAGCCATCCTGCAGCCGCACCGCATTGGTCGTCATGCTGCCAAAGAACAGGTTCGACAGCACGCGCGCGCCCTGGGTGCGGGAAATGGTCAGCGCCGCGCCGCGCATGTCGCGGAACCGGTTGCCGCGCAGCAGCACGCCGGTATCGCCGCTGACTGCAACAGTCGCCAGATCCTGAAATGTGCTGTCCTCGATCACGCTGGGCCGGTCGGGGGCGGACAGGACGTTGCGCAGAATCGAAAAGCCCGCAAACTTCAACGTCTGCCCAAACCCCAACCCGACAAGGCGCGCGCCGCGCACCGCAACCGTGCCCGCCTGGGTGGTGGTGACAAAGGGGTGAAAAGAGCGCGCCGCCAGATTGGCATCGGGGGTGCCCGCGATCATGGCCCCGGTGATGACAAGTTCGCCAAAGTTCACCAAAAAGGCGCCATCGGCCCGGCTTAGCCACAACTCCTCGCCCGGCGTCAGGGTCAGGCTGGCCCCGGCCAGCACCACCAGCGGCAGCCGCAGGATCAACGGGCCGGTGCCGGTATCGCCCAGCGCCGCGCGCAGATCGGCCAGCGTCGCATCGCCTGTGCGCACGGCCAGCGCCTGTGCCCCGATGCCATCGGCCCCGCCAACGGTCTGGGCCGCCAACACGGCGAAATTGTCATCGCCCCCAAAGGCCTGCGTCAGCGCGGTCAGGGCAAGGCGCGTGTTCATCCGGATGATGTCGGCGGGATCCTGCCCGGCGGGGCGCGGCGGGACAGGGGCCACCAGACCATAATCCCCCGGCCGCGCAAAATCGCCCACCCCGGCGGCGGCCAGCAGTTGCGCATTCGTCACCACCGTCCCGGCCAGCAACTGGCTGTCCAGCGCCTGAAGCTGGGCGATCAAGTCAAGGCTTTGCTGATCGGGCGGCAGGGCACGGGCAGGCATGGCCAGGCACGCCAGAAAAGCGGCGGCTGACACCAGCCACCGCCCCTGTTGCGCCCGGCGTCTGATCCCGGCCCGGATTTCAGGCATACAGCACCGTCGGATTGCTGTCCGGGCGGTCCAGTTCGAACATCTCGGCCTTGAACGGCACCGGCTGCGCCACCTTGGACTTGCCAAGCATGGTGACAAGGATCACTTCGACATCGTCCTTGCCGTTGTTGACCAGCATGCTGGGCAGCGTGTTGACCAGATCCAGCCGCTGACCCTGGGTCAATGTGGTGCTGGTTTTCAGCGTCTGCACGATCAACTCGCCCCGCGACACCAACACCTCGCGGTTGTCCACCGCGTCCAGCAGCATCGTGGTGCCTGTGGCGATATTGGCGGACACCATCTCCATGCTGTCGCTCTGGAACAGCGGTGCCATGCCGCCATAACTGGTGGCGGCATGTTTCGGCCGCACGGCCTGATGCTTTTCCACCTCGATCCGCTTGCCCGATTTCAGGTATTCGGCGACCTTCTTGACCGATTGGCAATGCCCGATCCGGGTGACCAGCAGCGCATCGGGCGTGTCGATCACGATCACGTCCTTCATGCCGACCACAGTCACCAAGCGGGAGGTCGAGCGTACCATCGAATTGGATGTTTCCACCGCGATCACATCGCCATGGAACACATTGCCCTGCGGGTTGGATTTGGAAATGCCGTACATCGCCGTCCAGCTACCCACGTCCGACCAGTCCACATCCAGCGGAGCCAGCGCGATCTTGTCGGTTTTCTCGAACACGATGGATTCGGTCGGTCCGGATGCGGCCAGACCGAAATGCTCGGCGCTCAGTTCCAGCCCGTCGGCGCACAGGTTCGCACCGATGACGGCTTGCCGGACGGCAACCACGCTGGCCGCGTCATAGCGTTCGTATTCGGCGATGATGGTGGACGCGGCGAACATGCTGATGCCCGACGCCCAATAGGCGATGTCGCTTTCCACCAGCAGGCGCGCCTTGCGGGTGGGCGGCTTTTCGACGAACCTTTCCACCTGCCGCAGTCCGGCGAAACCGATCATCGGCCCGCCATCGGTGATATAGCCAAAGCCGGTTTCGGCATAGCGCGGCTTGATGCCGAAGGTGACGATATGCCCGGCGGCGGCGGCATCGCGCATCGCCATGATCGCCCCGGTCAGATCGCCCTCGATCACATGATCGGCGGGGACGACGACCATCTGCGCCAACGGATCCTTGGCCATCAGCACCATGGCGGCGGCCAGCACGGCGGGGCCGGTGTTGCGGCCCATCGGTTCGTGGATCACCTGCGCGGTCTGGCCGATCTCGGCCAGTTGCGCGGCCACCGTGTCGCGGTGGCGGATCGAGGATACCACCACGGGCTGTTCATAGCCCGGCCCGGTATGGCGCAGCACCGCCTCTTGAAAGAACGAGCGCGACCCCGCATCCCCGACCTTCTGGAATTGCTTGGGGCTTTGCGACCGCGAAATCGGCCACAGCCTGGTGCCGTTGCCGCCGCAGATGATCAGGGGATAGACGCGGGTCATGGTTCCTCATTTCCTGTCAGGAATGAGCCATCGATCAGGGGGCGCGACAGGCGCAGGCTGGCAGCCTTGCCGATGTCCGCCTGGGTCAGCGCGCCTGCCGGGGGAACCAACGTCACCGGAACGAACAGATCGCCCCGTTCGGCGGCGGTCGAGGTCGCCGACGTGATCTGGACGTCCACCGCAAGGGTGCGTCCATCGTTGATATCCAGATAGGCGCGTTCGCCGTTCATCGCTTTGCCCAGTCCTTCGATGCTCATCAGAGTTTCGACTCTGACGCCCACACTGGAATCAAAGAAAGACAAAATTACGTCAATTGGAAGGACAGTTGCGCCCTCGAAAACCCCCTCGGTCACAGCGACTTCGCAGTCACAGGGCAGTTGGAAATTCAGCACGTCGCCCGCGTTGGAATTGATCGAGAACACCACTTCGCCCGCCTTTGCCTGCGGGTTCAGATAGACGACCTGGCCCGCCGAGGTCGCGCGCATGTCCTGGCCGACGCGCTGGATGAACACGGGCCGGGGTTCGATCGTCTGGGTGGCGCGGGTGAACAGGATGTTCACGGCCGCAAAGATGACGCAAAGCGACAGGAACACCACGGCGGCGCTGCGCACACGGCGCAGGCCCTGCCGCCCTTCGCTGCCCTTGGCACCGGGGGGCTTGGTCGGGCCGGTATAACTCATCAATCCGTTCATCGACACAAAATCGCCGGCGATATAGCTGTTGATGATATAGCGCAGTTGCGGCAGATGCGCGCCTGCGGGGTCCATGAACTGCAACGTCATTTCGCCATCGCGGCGCGACCCGGCGACGACCACATCGGGAAACAGCGTCACGCTGAAGCCGTCAAAGTCGAACTGAAGCGTCACGACCTGGCGGTGATCCGTCCACGCCGGATCCAACGGCCCCGAGATTGCCACATAGGCCGCCGTCACCGACAGCGCGCTGCCGGTCAGCTTGATATCGCCCATCGTCACCTTGAACGGGATCGGCAGAACCGGGTGTTCCGCCTCGTAGACGAAATCCTGCGGCAGGCTGGTGCGCGGCGCGGCTCTGGCGCGTGCCTGCGGCGCGGCCCCGTCGTTCGTTACCCTCTGGCGCGGATCAAGCGTCAAGGGGGCCGCCATCGTGCCGCCGGGGTTGGGGAGTGCCATGGTGAAAGGATCGTTCATCTTGGGTAACTCGATCTGCCGGTCGCGGCTGTTGTTAGAATTGTGCCATCACGATGACAGCCACCGCCAACCCGACAAGCGCCAGGACGTGATGAACCGTCGATTCCATTGCCATGTAGCGGGCCGAAAAGCTTGGCTTGGCTGCGCCGCCGCCTGCGCCCTGCCGGGTCCATTTCTGCTTGTCCAACCGAAACAGGACAAAGGTCTTGACCGCCGCGCCGACGACCTGACCGAAATACAGGATGAAGGGATGCGTCACCGGGAACCAGCTGCCCCGGAACAGCGATATCACCGCGCAGAACATGTAGCGGGTGATCATCACCCAGGCGATGTAGATCGGCACGATGGCAAATGATCCGGTCATTGCGGCATAGACTACCGCTACCGGACCGACCAGCGTGGTCCACATCGACACCCGCTGATCCAGGATCGACCACCAGGTAAAGCCGCCGATCAGGCGGGGGCTAAGCCACAGCGCACGACTGTTGGTGCGCATCATGTTGCCAAACCAGCGCACCATCAGCACCTTGGAGCTGTCAAGAAACCCCGGACGCGGTTGGGTTTCCATCGACCAGGACCGGACATCGGGCAGATAGGCCATCTCGTAGCCGTTTTTCAGCAGCCAGAACCAGGTCGACTTGTCGTCCCCGGTCAGAAACGTGACCCGACCCAGCCGCCAATGATCCAGATAATCATGGTTCACCTGTTCGATGAAATCGGGCCGGGTGGCCAGATCGGCGCGAAACACGCTCATCCGCCCCGTCAGGGTCAGCACCCGGTTGGACAGGCCCATCGAGCACATCATCACCTGACGCTGGTTGAACCGCAGGATGAACCAGTCGCGGAACAGGTTCTTGCGCGCGATCACCACGCCTTCGTCGGTGGTCAGCGCGCCCAGATTGTCGTTGATGAACATCGGCGCGGACTGGGCCACGACATCCACGGGCACCATGGTGTCGCCATCGACAAAGATGATGATGTCATGCCGGGTCGGTGCCTGGCTGGCGATGATCCTCAGCGTTTGGGCCAACGCGTCGCGTTTGCCGTTCGCCTTGATCCGGTCGATGATCAGTTTCACGCGCGAGGTGTCTTCGCGGCAATTGTCGAACATGCTGCGGATCAACCGCTCATCTGCGCCATCCACCACGGATGCGACGATGGTCGCCCCGTCACGCGCCCGCGCCGCGGCCTTGAACAGGGCGCGGTAGCACTGGATCGTGGTTTCGGTGTCCACCATGTAGGACGTGACCAGAAAGAACGCATGGGCCCTGCGGCCCGACGCGCGGAATTTCTGGAACGCACGGGCCTTGCGCCGGGGATAGGCGATCCAGTGAAAGATCGCCGCCCGGGTAAAGTTGATCACCGCCCAGGAATAGCGCCAGGTTCCCAGCACCCCCAGGATGAACAGCGTACTGGTGGCGTGTTCGGCATGGGACTGAAATCCCGCCGCAATCTCCAGAGTCAACAGAACGATGACCGACCAGTAGGCCCCATGCGTCAGCAAGGTAAACATGCGCTTGCGCCTTACCAGCAGATGCCCTGATACGACCCGTCGCTGACCATCGCGCGGTTCATCCGCGTCAGGTCGACGACAGGACGCGTCTTGGCGGCCTTTTCCAGCGTGCCCACCGTGTTCTTGTAGTAATTGCCGACCAGGATCGCGCCATTGGCGTCGATCAGCGCATCCAGATCCTCGACCATCCGGTCCTTGAGATCGGGGATCACGTCATTGCCCCGCCCGGCGGTTGAATTGTTGGCTGCATAAGCCTCGTACACATAGGGGTCATAGATATCGACATTGACCCCGGATGCGATCAGCCGCGCGGCCAGTTCGGCCAGCGGGCTTTCGCGCAGGTCATCGGTGCCGGGCTTGAAGCTGATCCCGACAAAGCCGACCTTCCTGGCCCCCACCGCGCGGATCATGTCATGCGCGCGCTGGATCTGCGCCTCGTTCGCCTCGACCACCGCGTTCAGCAGATGCGCCTGCACGCCGGTCGCCTGCGCCAGATGCTTCAGCGCGCGCACGTCCTTGGGCAGGCACGAGCCGCCAAAGGCGAAGCCGGGGCGCATGAAGTACTTGCTCATCGCCACCTTTTCGTCCGAGCACAGGATTTCCATCACGGTCTGGCCGTCCAGGCCATTGGCCTTGGCGATGTTGCCGATCTCGTTGGCAAAGGTCACCTTGACCGCGCGCCAGGTGTTGGAGGTGTATTTCACCATCTCGGCGGTGCGCAGATCGACGGTATGGATCTTGCAGTTCAGCCCGGTGTTCAGCGCGGTCAGGAAATCGCCGGTCCGCTTGTCCATCGACCCGAACACGATCAGGCCGGGGTCGTAGTAATCCTCGATCGCGGTGGATTCGCGCAGGAATTCGGGATAGTAACCCACACCGAAATCGCGGCCCGCCAGCTTGCCCGACGCCTCTTGCAGGGCGGGGATGCAGGTGCCTTCGGTGCTGCCGGGCACGATGGTGGACCGGATCACGACCGAATGATAGGCGGCCTTGTTGGCCAGGGCCTTGCCGATGTTGCGGCAGACGCCGTCCACATAGGTCAACCCGACCGAGCCATCCGGCGCGGATGGGGTGCCGACACAGACGAACGAGGCGTCCGTGTTGTCGATGGCGAACTGCACGTCGTTGGTGGCGATCAGCTTGCCCGCCTTGACCACCGATGCGATCAGGTCGTCCAGCCCGTTTTCCACGATGGGCGACAGCCCGTCATTGATCGCCCTGATCTTGCCGGGGTCCACATCGACCGCAATCACGTCATGGCCATCGCGGGCCAGACAGGCGGCCGAAACCACCCCGACGTATCCGATACCGAACACGCTCACTCTTGCCATATTTCTGCCTCATTGTCTTTTTTTAGGTCGTATTATTGTTGAGGAATCTGAACGGGTTGGCGGGCACAAGCAAACCAAAAACGCAACATGGAAGCGCTTTGGGACAACCCGTGCCTATTGCGCTACAGTCCCAAGCCGCACCACCTATCTTGTGTGCGCAGGCCCGGCGTACTGCAAGGCGTGGTGGCAGCGGCAAGGCCGGTACCCGCGCTGATACATGTCAGGGTTGCATCTGCGGGGCATTGCGCCAGGGCGCGGCCGGTGCCGGACTTGACCGGACCGGACCGAACCGCCATTAACGGAAACAATCAACAGCGTGGCCGATGTCAGGCCGCCACAGGGACTGCCACAGCAATGCCACAATCTGCGCACGGGCCGATGTCGCGTCTGACCAGGATTGCCGCCGTGATGCTGGCGCTGCTGGCCGGATGCGGACAGGTCATCACCATCACCCTGCCCGGGACCGGCGGCATCGGCGGCATCGGCACCGACACCACCCCGCCCAGCCGTTACGAATTGCTGTTCAGCCCGGCCCCGCATGCCTATCGCCGCGCCCAGGCACCCGAACCGGTACGGCGCGGCGTGGCATCGGAACGATACGAGGTGCGCGAGGGCGATTGCGGCGGGTCGGACTGCGGCAATTTCCGTGCCAGGGCCGAGATCGCCGAGGCACAGGATCTGGCCGTGGCGCGGCTGAACCGCGACATCTGGTATGGCTGGAGCTTTTACAACGAAACGATTGCCGCCACGACGCGCGCGACGACACTGAACACGGTGGTCGGGCAATGGCGGCTGGGCAGCGATCAGCCGTCGATCCTGCGCTTTGTGCAGTTGCCGCAAGGTGACGGCAACTGGCAGACCTGCGACCCCGCGATCTGCGACCGTGGCGGCGCGCCCGAGGATGACGTGGTGGTGCAACTGGACGAGATGCGCCAGACGTTCAATTGGGGCGAGGTGCAGAATGACGGCAACATCTGCCGGCTCTGGTCGATGGAGGGCAACCGGGGCACCTGGGTCGATATCGTCATCAACACCAATTTCGGCAGTGACGGTTATGGCTATCTGCGGATCTGGGTGAACGGACAGATGAAGTGCAACTATACCGGCCAGCTTGTGTCGGCCGAGCGGGCGCTGACGGCCGTGCCCGGGCCCACCAACCGGCGCGGCGTGTTCGAGAGCTTTACGCGGGCCTGGGCGGAATCGCAGGGGGCGACGCCGAAACCGACGCTGATCGCCTATTATGACGAGTTTCTGGTCGGCCTGTCGCGGGCCGATGTCGACACGCGCCTGCGCGAGCAAACCGGGCAGCCACCGGTCGATTGACCCGCCAACCCCGCAACCCGCCAACCCCCTTGGCCCGCCAACCCCTTGGCCCGCCAACCCCGTAACCAGGCGGAGCGCCTGCGGCGCGATCTTCTTGCTTCAGGGTGGGGCTCTGCCCCCCCGGTCGCTGCGCTCCTCTCCCCCCCGGGATACTTGGGCAAAAATGAATGGGGTTTAAAAGGGGGCCGGGTCGCACCGGAGTCTCGACACGGCCGCGCAACGGCGGTCTAAGCGGGCGCGCGGGCGTCGGGTCGGGTCGGGTCGGGTCGGGTCAGGTCGGGGAGGGACAGGCATGCAGGTCGGGATCGGGGTGATCGGATGCGGCAACATCTTTGACGCCTATCTGAAGG
>Ga0105046_10009678_pt1 | contig 15042 bp, 10 predicted proteins | sample MAT03_FD_78385 | JGI IMG/M metagenome (GOLD analysis project Ga0105046, IMG submission 78385) | Freshwater microbial communities from Lake Fryxell liftoff mats and glacier meltwater in Antarctica - MAT-03 (megahit assembly) | ecosystem: Environmental > Aquatic > Freshwater > Ice > Liftoff... | reverse complement strand
TATTTATAAAATATAAAACTAAAAATCCCGCCCTTCTTCGAAGCGGGATTTTTATTTGGCTACAAGTTTACCATTAAGCAGTCAAAATTGCCTTTTATGCCTTAATGATTTTTTGTCAGTATTGAGGCGAAGGATTGATTAGGTAAAGGACAACCGATTAACCTTATACCCTTTACCTAATCAATCCTTTCCCCCCGGATGATTTTCTCCTGAAGAGAAATCGATTCCAGGTGAATCAATTCAAACAGACTTCGGATCACGTCTTCTGTCAATCCCAGACTTTTTCCATTTTTAATCCGGTTGTCAAAAATATCGGACCAGCGGCTGATTTGAAGAACGGTCAATCCTTTATCTTTTTTATAAGCACCGATTTCTTTCACAACCTGCATTCGTTCTGCCAGAACTTCGAGCACTTTACGGTCAATTTTATCGATCTGTGCCCTCAGGATTTCCAGTGTGTTTTCTTTATCCCCTTCGGCTTCAATCACTTGTCTGGAATACCTAAGGCTGGCAAGCAGTGAATCAAGATCATCAGGTGTGATTTGTTGTTTGGCATCACTCCATGCTTCATCGGGTCTTGGATGCGTCTCGATCATCAATCCGGCATAGTCCAGATCCAGAGCCGTTTGGGCCACATGGAAAAGCAAAACCCGGTTGCCTGCAATATGGCTCGGATCACAAATGATCGGAATACCCGGCATTTGTCGTTTGAAATCAATGGGAATAGACCATTCCGGAGCATTGCGATACTGGCTTTTACCAAAACTGGTAAAACCACGATGAATGGCTGCCAGGTTGTTAAGCCCCACATTTTGAAGTCGTTCGAAAGCACCTAACCAAAGTTGAAGATCAGGCGTAACCGGATTTTTTACCATGACAGGAATATCAACTCCCTTCAGCACATCCGCTATTTCCTGTACAGAAAATGGATTCACTGTTGTACGGGCACCTATCCAAAGTATATCCACACCGGCCTTCAAAGCCTCTTCTGTATGGGCTGCATTGGCTACTTCGGTGGTTACAGGAAGTCCGGTTTCCTGTTTCACTTTTGCCAACCAGGGAAGCGCAGGTGCGCCATTGCCTTCAAAGGCATTTGGTCTTGTCCTGGGTTTCCAAATACCCGCCCGGAAGGCTTTAATGGATGGATTTTTTGCGAGGGCCCTTGCTGTTTCTAAAACCTGTTCTTCTGTTTCTGCACTGCATGGTCCGGCAATGAGAAAAGGATCTTTCAGATTATTAAAATCTACAACGGGGCTGGTTTGTATTGACGTTTGTGGCATAACTGAATTTTTCGGGAAGCGAAAGTAGTAAAATTTGTCTATTGAATCAGTAGACAATCCAATTTTTCTGTGTAACATTTTATTCGGCAATTCAATTCTCACATAAACCGTTCAGCATTTCTGATTTGTTTGGGTATGATTTTCTTTCCAATCTTGAACCCTTAAGCAAACAAAATGAAAATCCGGTCATTCCTTTTTCTGATTCCACTAGCGATTCTGAACTGTACTCAAACAGCAAACTCTCAAACCAATTATAAGTTTCCCGATAAAGCCATTCTGGAACTGGCAGACACCAAAGCTCCCGTTCAAAACCTGATCAGCAAAACCAATAAATACCTCATCCAACTGGAAAAACCTTTGTATAAGTCGTTGGAAGAGCTGGCCGAACCTGAACTGCGTTTAGCCGGATTAAGGATCAATCCCGAAAACTTTAATGCAGCCAGAGGGAATTATTTCACAGGGATCAAATTATTTACGCTACCGGATGCAAAGGAAATTGCAATTACCAGCCTGCCTGCTTCTTTTCGAATTCAATACTTAAGTATTTCTCCTCAGGAAACCCATTTGGCTTTTGTAATGGTTTCGTCTACCGATCTCCATCTGTGGTTGCTGGATCTTTCCACCGGGGTAGCACGAAATACGAACTCCCACAATCTCAATGCCGTTTTGGGCACGCCCTATACCTGGGATTCCGATGGCAAGAGTCTCATAATTAAGTATAAAGGAGAAAAAGGTAAATTTCCTGAAACCCGGGAGTTACCCAAAGGTCCGGCAACCCAGGATGCGACAGGAACTAAATCTCCTGCACGTACTTACCAGGATTTATTGAGAAACAAACAGGATGAAACAAAATTCGAGTATTACGCCAGTGCCTGGCTTGCAAGAGTGAAAGTACAAATTTCCGTTCACCAGAATATCCTTGCGGAAGGAATTTACAAGCGATTTTCGCCTTCACCCGATGGGAATTCACTTTTAATAGAACAACTGGCAAAGCCTTACAGCTACACCTTAACTTATGGTTCTTATCCGAGTCTGTTTACCATATACAACCGGGATGGTCAAAAAATAACGACATTTTACGACAGACCTCTTCAGGATAAAATTCCTTCAGACTTTGACGCAGTGGAAGCCGGAAAGCGGGAAATTCAGTGGAGAAATGATAAACCAGCTACCCTCATCTGGGCAGAAGCACCGGATGGTGGAGATCCTTCCAAACCCGCTGAAAACCGGGATCAGATATTTCAGTCCGACTCACCTTACAGCGAGGCAAAGTCCATTTGTTATCTTAAAAACCGAATAGCTGGGATCGAATTTGGAAAAGCTGAATTTGCCATTGTACAGGATTACTGGTGGAAAAACCGAAACACCAAAACCTATGTGATCAACCCAAATCTTGCTAATCAGGAACCTAAAATGGTATTTGACCGAAGTTCTGAAGACGCCTATGGCGATCCTGGAAGTTTTATAACCACATACAATGCATTTAACCGACCGATTCTTGAATTCAGCAAGGATGGCAGAAAATTGTATCTGGAGGGAGAAGGCTGTTCACCTGAAGGAAATCGTCCTTTTCTGGATGAGTACGACATTCTTTCCGGAAATACCAGACGATTATGGCGGGCGGATGGAAAATCAACCTACGAGCAGGTTGTGAGGGTGTTGGATATGGAAAAGAAATTGCTGATCACTAGTATAGAAAGTCCGAAAGTGATGCCCAATCTCTTTATCCGGAATTTTGGAAAGAAGGATTCACCAAAACAAATCACATTTCGTCCAAATCCGTATGCATCCCTGGCCAATGTGAGCAAGCAAAAGATATTTTATAAAAGGAAGGACGGTGTTCAGCTTTCGGCTACTTTATATCTGCCTGCAGGATATAATAAATCCACCTCGGGTAAACTTCCTATGCTTATGGAAGCCTATCCAACAGAATACAAAGACGATAAGGCTGCGGGACAGGTAAAAGATTCTCCGCATTCTTTTATCGCGATCAATTGGGCCTCTCCTGTATTTTGGGTGAACCGGGGATTCGCCATTCTGGAGGATGCCCAGTTTCCCATCATCGGAAAAGGGAAAGAAGAACCCAACGATACCTACAACGAACAATTGGTGGCCGATGCCGAAGCGGCCATTCGGTATGTGGATTCAATGGGAATTGTAGACAAAAACAGATGTTCCATAATGGGCCATTCTTATGGCGCATTTATGACGGCTAATCTGCTTTGCCATAGCAACCTTTTTGCCGCAGGAATTGCACGAAGCGGAGCCTATAACCGTACCCTCACTCCTTTCGGATTTCAGTCGGAAGAGCGCAATTACTGGCAGGCAACTGAGATCTATAATAAAATGTCACCATTCACTTTTGCCAACAAATTCAGTAGTCCTATTTTATTAATTCATGGCGATGCAGATAACAATCCGGGAACGTTTACTTTACAAAGTGAGCGTTTGTTTCAGGCCATTAAAGGAACCGGAGGAAAAGCAAGACTTGTGCTCTTACCATTCGAAAGCCATGGATACGCTGCCAGGGAAAATATTCTGCACATGCTTTGGGAAATGGATAGCTGGCTGGATAAATGGGTGAAAAACAAAAAGTAAGAACAAACTTCCTTACCCGTTAAAATCCCCGGAGCTCTCTGCACAATATTTAATCCGTTTGCGAACCTTTCTTTTCCACAAAAATCCGTGGCGAAAGGTGATGGCTATATTGGTGATGAAGTTGTGGCCCCAGATTTCAAGATCGTTCCGTTTTTCTTCTGCCGAATCAAAAGCCGGAATGTATTCAAAACCAAATTTCCGGGTTACATCGGTTACACATTGGTTGCCATACAATACCTTTTTCATATTGTAGGCATACAGGTATCTATACCTGTTTTTGAGGTTGCCTTCAAATTTTTCGGCGTTGTAAAAGTCTGTCGTTGAGCTGAAAGCATATGGATCTTTCTTCTTCGTCTTCTGCGATGAACAGGAAGAAAAGAAAACCGATCCTGCAATAATGAGGACTAAAACGGGCTTAATACAGTTTGAAAGGTGTCGATCCAATAAATTGTGAAAGGTGCAAAATTACGAGAGATGGTTTAGAATCTATCGCCGTTCCTACGTATTTTGGTACAGAAAAAAAGTAAAATATAAATTCAACTGTGAAGAGAACCTCAGTGAGGCTATTCTGTTCTTGAATTCTATAATTTTTCCATGTTCTAATATCTGAGGATGAAGATTGGGCGTTAACCTTAAGACATTGATTTATACGTCCTTATTAGAGGCAAGTTCAAAGCCGGTGGCATCCAACTGCGACCTTGGGTGAAATTCCTTGATCACCTGTTGAAGGTATCCCAGATCAAGATGCGTATAAATTTCTGTGGTGGTGATGCTTTCGTGTCCAAGCATTTCCTGAATGATTCTTAAATCTGCACCCCCTTCAAGCAAATGAGTCGCAAACGAATGCCTGAATGTGTGCGGGCTTATTTTTTTGGCAATTCCTGCCATTTTTCCTAACCGAACCACAATACTAAAAATGGATACACGACTCAAGCTCCTCCCTGCCGGATTAAGAAGTAGAAAGTCGGTAAAGTCTTTATGAATTTTACCTCCGTCCCTTACTTCGTTACGGTATTGCCTGATGGCGAAAAGTGCCTCTTCTCCAATGGGAACCAATCGTTCTTTATCGTTTTTACCGATTGCTTTAATAAAACCGGCTTCTGTAAATATTTGAGAAATTTGAAGATTGCTTAATTCGGAAACCCGTAATCCACAACCATACAAAATTTCTATAATCATTTTGTCCCTTATACCATTTGCAGAAGTAAGATTGATGCACTCCAGAATTTTATCGATCTCATGAATTTCCAGAACGGAAGGAAGTTTTCGTGGTAATACCGGACCGGCAATAAGAGCTGCAGGACTTTCCTGTAATTTTTCGTCGTAAACCAGAAAGGCATAAAAAGCTTTAATTCCGGATAAAATACGGGCCTGGCTGTAAGCAGCTATTCCGGTTTCTGTGAGTTCTTTCAGCACCAGTTCGATATCTGCCTTTTGAACCTCTTCCGGATTCCGCAGTTTGCCATGGTCACGGAGAACCCTTCGTAAAATTTCTACATCATGGGCATAGGCTTTGCGGGTATTTTCAGATCCGGAACGTTCTATCCTCAGATGCTGAATAAACGAACGGGAAAGTGCATTCCACTTTTTTTCATAAAGGTTTTCCTGGGACATATTTCATTTTCGAGTCGTTGCTTTCAATCCCAAAAAAGGTGAATATCCAGTGAAAAGTCCGATTTTTTTAAACTAAGTGTTTGGCTGCTTCAAAGGTTTGCTTTTCTTTCGGACATCTTAATTTTCGCCACCATGATCCTTCCCTCTTTTCTTTCTTCCGGCAACCTGGTATTGGTGGTGGCGCCTGCCTTTTCCGCCAATAAGGAAGAAGTGTTGGGCGCCATCAGCAAACTGAAAAAAGAAGGATTCAGGGTTGAAACCGGAAGAAATGCCTTTTCTGAATGGGGAAAATTTGCGGGTACTGATACGCAAAGACTGGAAGATGTTCAATGGGCTCTTAATCACCCCGGGGCAAAAGCAATTTTCTGCACACGCGGTGGCTATGGATTGAGCCGGATCATTTCCGAAATAAATTTTGACGTTTTTAAATCGGATCCAAAATGGGTGATCGGGTTCAGCGACATTACCCTGCTTCATCTCTGTATTCAGCAAATGGGGATTGCTTCCCTTCACGGACCTATGGCGGTTCATTTAAGCAGAGAAGAACAAAAGCCTGCTAATGATTTGGAAATCAAGATTCTGAAAGGAGAATGCCCATCCTTTTTCTATCCTGTTAAACTGGAAAATTACGCTTCGCATCTACATGTAAAAGCCCGTTTGTTGGGAGGAAATCTCACAATGGTTTCCCATCACATTGGACTTTATCCTCAGGGTTTTTTTGACGGCGCTGTTCTGTTTTTAGAGGAAATAGGAGAATACTTTTACCGGATCGACCGAATGCTGGAGCAATTGGAACAAAATGGTGTTTTCCGTTCTCTGTCTGCGGTTGTTTTAGGGCAATTCAATTCCTGTGAATCCGATTCGTTTCCGCTAACTATTTCACAAATGATTATTGAAAAAACAAAAGGGAAGATTCCTGTATTTTCAGGATTGGAAAGTGGCCATGGCGTTCCCACTTTTCCACTAATCCTTGGTCACGAAATGATGTTAGAAAAATCAGGAGATACCTGGAATGCCTTTCAGAAACTCACTTCTTCTATTTCTTTAGCTCAAGAAATTTGAGGTGGCTCGGATATCGGGCAGTATGGAAAAGCTTTATTCTTGATTTACGAAAATCTTCCTTTTTAGCGGTAAAAATATTTGTAAATTTTTGTGGGTTTAGATCAACCAACGGAAACCAGGAACTTTGAACCTGAACCATCACCCTGTGGCCCGCCTTAAACGTATGGTTTACATCACAGAGCTGAAATTTGATCTCATTTATCTCATTCACTATCAGTGGTTCCGGTTTTTCCAGACTATTCCTGAATTTTGCCCGCATCACATCTCCCCGTACCAACATCTGGTATCCACCCATTTTTACCCCATTGTCAACTTCTGGTCCCTGATCCGGAAAAACATCAATTAGTTTTACAATAAAATCCGCATCATCTGTGCTGGTGGAAACAAATAAATTGGCATTCAAAGGACCCGTCATCGTCATGTCATCTTTCAGAGGTTCGGTTTCATACACCAATACATCAGGTCTCCGGGCTGCAAACCGTTGATCCTCCACCATGTATTCTTTTTGCATTTGTGTGGTGACGTTGGCTGTAAACGGGACTGGTTTATCAGGATCACTTGTGTATTCATCAAAACTGTTTCCACTTCCCAGGCCTTCTGCAGTGCGGGCTAATTTACCGGAAGGAAAGAAGTACAATTCTTTTTCTTCGGCTTCTTCTGGTGGCCAGGTTTTATAGGCTTTCCAAACGTTTGAGCCGGTTTCAAACATATAGGCTTCCGGTAATTCGAGTTCAGTATCTTCTTTTAAATAATGATTAAAGAACTCATATTCAATCTTTTTTCGGAAGAACACCCCTGTTTTGCTGTCAAAATTTATTGGACCCAGATTCTGTGCATCACCCTTTGCCCATAAGCCGTGGCTCCATGGACCCATCACCAGGAGATTATTGCCTTTGGGATTTTTCTTTTCAATATTCTGGTACAGATTAATTGCACCGTACAAATTTTCAGCATCAAATAAACCGCCTACGACCAGGGTAGCTGCTTTTATGCCTTTGAAGTGTTGAAGTGCGTTTCTTTCTTTCCAAAAACTATCGTATTCAGAATGAGCCATCAAATCATTCCAGAAAGGAATTTCATAGTTCAGATAAACTTTGTTGGCATTTTCAAGAGGGCCCAACTGCTTGAAAAAATAATAACCATCCGGTGTGCCGTGGTTGAATGAAGGATTATTTTCGATAGTGAGCGTGTTTCTTACCTTGCCAAAAGAGCTAAAAAAATTGAAGGCATGGGGAAGAAAAAATGCGCCATTGTGGTGAAAATCGTCTCCTGCAAACCAGTCCATCACCGGAGCCTGGGGTGAAACTGCTACAAGGTTAGGATGGTTGCTCAATGCCCCCATAGCTGCATAGAATCCAGGATAAGAAATCCCCCACATACCTACTTTTCCATTGTGGTTTTTAAGCTTTTTAAGCAACCAATTTATACTGTCAAACGCATCTGTACTTTCATCAATATCCTTATTGCCTTTTTTTACCGCCTTAAACGGACGCACATCCTGGAATTGCCCTTCAGACATGTAGCGCCCTCGCACATCCTGAAAAACAAAAATATATCCACTTTTTTGAAGAAGTTCGTTGTGGCCAAGCTGTGGTTTGAACTCATCAGGGCCATAAGGACCCACTCCATAAGGGGTTCTTTGGAACATAATTGGATTTTTTTTACTCTGATCTTTCGGTTCGTACACCACCGTAAAGAGCTTTACACCATCCCTCATCTGGATGGAATAAATGGATTTAGTGTAATTTGCTTTTACATCAAAAGGAAGTTCTTGTGCAGTTAAGCCACTAAAAATCAGCAAACTGATTAATATAAGTCCATATTTTATGTTGTGGATTCTAATCATCTTTCAAGGTTTCGGACTCGATTCACTATGGTCTTTTCTCAGTTTCAAATAAGAATTTATTACTGCTACAGAAGTCAGCAAAATAAACGCAATAATAATGTATTCCACATAGTTGAGTATTTGTGGGTACTCTTTTCCTAAAAAATAACCCAATAAGCACAAGGTAAGCACCCACAAAACGGCTCCTGAAATGTTATAAAGTGCAAACCGGTATGGGTTCATTTTTGTAATTCCGGAGATGATCGGTGCAAAGGTCCGTATTACAGGGAGAAACCGGCCAATGATTAAGGCATTTCCACCGTACCGGGCAAAGGCTTTTTCGGTATTTACAAGGTATGCCTTTTTAAAAAAGAAGCTATCTTTTCTATTCACCAGGTTATTGCCAAGATATTTGCCAAAAAAATAACCGGTATAATTGCCGGCAACCGCTGCTCCCAAAATACATGCCAGCAATACGACTACAGGTACATGGAGAATTCCAAGGCCGCAAAACATTCCTGCCGTAAAAAGCAAATAATCACCCGGTAGAAAAAAGCAGAAAAATAAACCTGTTTCTGCATAAACAATCAGTGTAACCAGAATCAGTCCACCTTTTGAAATTATTTCCTCGGAGTTCAGAATAAACCGAAAAAACTCCATCACTTCATTCATCGTGCCAAAGGTATTCCAAATTATCTTTTTGTAATATTCAAAATAAGATAGAATTCAAATCTGACTGAAGATAAAAACAGAAAGAAATTCATATTGCTTTTCTTGTATTATTGCACTTTCAGACAAAACCTACAAGATTTGATTTTTCTCAATTCAAATAACATGACAATTCTTCGTTTCGTATTTAAGCACGTTCTGGCAACATCCATGGGAATACTTTTATTCAGTTGTGGATCAGAACCAAAGAAAGTTGAAAATTCTATTGATACATTGGCTATTGTGCAGGATTCACAGATTCTGGAAGCAGTAGATGAATTATTTTCAAAGCTTCCAAAACCTTCAGCCATCCCAAATCTGATTGCCTTGACAGGAGCAGAATTTGAATCTAAGCTTTTAAGCCCGGCATCCAATGCAGAAAAAGTTATGGGAAACAGCTCCAAAGCAGCATTTAATGTAGGTGTTTACAGTGCAGATGTGGGCTATATGGCTGCATACGATAGGGGACAGGATGCAGTTCAGACTTTTATTGTAGGTAAAAAATTAGCGGATAAAATCGGCGTTTCCAGTGCGTTTGATTCCAGTGTTCTGGAAAGAATTGAGAAAAATCTCTCTCAGAAGGATTCGCTTATTTCCATATCGGATGCTTCCATTGCGAATTCTTCAGGCATTCTGAAAGCAAATGACCAGATTAAAGATGCTTCTCTGCTTACTGCCGGAGCGTTTATTGAAGGACTTTATCTCATCTGCGGTTTGATCCACGATTATCCTCCAACAGGTCTTCCAAAAGCAGAACAAGATAAAATTCTGGTTCCTTTGGTGAATGCAGTGATTAAGCAGGAAGGAGCACTTATAAGTCTTATCGATCTTCTTCAAAAAGTGAACGACAACGATGAAGTTGTAACCAATCTCGTTTCCGGACTCGAAAAAGCAAAAGCCATTTATGCAAAAGCAAACTGGCCACAAAAAATAGCAGAGAATAAAGGGAACCTGATTCCAACAGAAAAAGACATTATCGAATTGGCTACTGCGATATCCGCTCTCAGAAACGGCATGATTCAGTAATTACCGATTGTATACAGCCAGCCACCTTTCTCTATGAACGAACAGCTGCTCCGTTCAATCATACGGTTGTATGCATTGCTGGCTGGTTCTGACGGACTTTTGCCGGAAGAAAAAAATCGGATTGAACAGTTTTTGGCAAACCATCTGTCTGGAAGATCGGTGGCACGTTTTCTCGAAATTCTGGATAAATGGTCTGAAAATTCTCAGGTAGAAAAAGAAAATCCGGCCTGGCTTGAACAACAACTCACCCGGATTTGCCAGTCGGTAAATAAAGAACTTCTTCTGGCCCAGAAATTTTATCTCTTTCTTGAACTCATTGAGCTCTCAGCAGTGGATGGTGTTATTTCGAGTGATGAGCGACTTATTCTAACCACTATTCCCCGGCTGCTTCATTTATCAGAAAAGGACGTTGAAATTTTAACGCGTTTTGCCACCGGGACCAGGGAAGAGGATTTCGAAGGCAAATGCACTTTACTAATTTCAAACAAGAAAAATGCAGCAATTAAAGAGGTTGATTATCTAGAAATTAAAGATGTAAAAGGCCTCATTGTTGTTCTAAAACTACCTTCTGTTGAGAGCTACTTTGTTCGGGTACTTGGTTCTGGCGAATCGTACCTGAACGGGCAACTCATGTTTGGGGGTATGAGCAGAATATGGGCACCTGGAACAACATTCAGACAGGAAAACTCAGACCCGATTTACTTTAACTTCATTCAGGAGCGTTTTTCCACACCTGTGGATAAGCCCAGAATCAGCTTTGAAGCAAAAAATCTGGAATACACCTTTAGGGATGGAAAAACCGGTTTGCAAAATGTGTTTGTTTCTGAAAAAGGAGGTCGTATGGTTGCAATTATGGGCGCAAGCGGCTGTGGAAAATCAACCTTATTCAATGTACTCAATGGAAATGAAAAGCCGGATAAAGGAACTGTCCTGATTAATGGAATAGATGTTCATAAAGAACCTGTAAGGCTGGAAGGGGTAATAGGGTACATTCCGCAAGATGATTTGTTGAATGAACGCCTCACCGTTTTTCAGAATATTTACTTCGCAGCACGCTTTAGTTTTGGAAACTGGAGCGAAGAGCAGATCGTAGAAATTTCGGAGAGAACCCTCCATTCCCTGGGATTATCAGAAACCAAAGATAAGGAAGTGGGCTCGCCCTCTAAAAAAACCATCTCCGGTGGGCAAAGGAAACGGCTCAATATTGGTCTTGAACTGATAAGACAGCCTTCTGTTTTATTCGTCGATGAACCTACTTCGGGCCTGAGCAGTGGCGACAGTCTTCGAACCATGGAGCTGCTCAAGAATCTGACCCTTAGCGGAAAACTGGTTTTTGTTATTATTCACCAGCCCTCACCCGAGATCTTTCGGATGTTTGATCGCCTTTTGGTGATGGACCATGGCGGTAATACCATTTACTACGGAAATCCACTTGAGGCAGTTCCTTATTTTAGAAAGGAAGCCGGTTTGCCTCTGGTTCAAAATCCTTCAGAAGTAGCGAACTCAGCTGAAATTTTTGATATTGTAGAAACCAAGCTTGTGAGTGAAATGGGCACTCTGATCGAAGAAAGGAAGTTTTCATCGGCAGATTGGGCAAGCAGATTCAAGAAAAACTTTCCCCATTCAAAAATAGAAAGAGTCTCAGAAGAAGTTCCACACCACATTGACAAACCGGGTTTCTTCAAACAAATTCAACTGTACTTCCAACGGGATGTGTTGGCAAAAATCAGAGACCAACAATATCTGATCATTAACTTACTGGAAGCACCTGCTCTTGCTTTGTTGCTTGCTGTGGTTGTGCGGTATGCGCCAACCGAAGATTTTCTGGATAAACCATACCATTTTTCTGCCAACGAAAATATACCTGCTTACTTTTTTATGGCAGTGATTATCGCCCTTTTCATGGGCTTGAGTGTGAGCGCCGAAGAAATTATCCGTGACAGGCTCTTGCTTAAACGGGAAAAGTTTCTTCATCTCAACCGTGATAGCTATTTAATCGCCAAAATTCTACTTCTGTTTTGTTTGTCTGCCATTCATACCCTGGCCTTTGTAGGGATAAGTGATTTCGTTTTGGAAGTGAATGATATCGGGACAGAATTCTGGTTGGTTCTCTTTTCAACTTCCTGTTGTGCCAATCTGATGGGTCTGGTTCTTTCAGATACTTTCAAGAATGCAGTGGTGGTGTATATTCTCATTCCTCTTCTTTTGATTCCTCAATTGGTTCTTGGAGGAGTTGTGATCCAGTTCGATAGGTTAAATCCGTTGTTCGGCAACCCTTCCAAAGTACCGCTGATTGGCGAATTGATGGTTTCACGATGGGCATATGAAGCGTTGATGGTGGCCCAGTTTAAAAACAATCCTTTTCAGCAGGTAACTTTTGAAGCAGAAGCCCGAAAAGAAGAGTATCACTACAAACGAACCTACTATCTCAAAGAATTAAATGAGCTTCTTCGCGAATTGCATCATCTCAAGTCAGGTGATTCATTGCACAGCGACAACATCCGGATTAAAAAACAGCTTTTATTTCAGGAACTATCTCAGGAAGGGGCAAATTTCAAACTGCCCTCCGAAACCTGGGAATTTGTAAAAGGGCCGCATCCCTACTCCGAAGAAAAATACCAGATGGTGGTGGAACGATTAAAGAAATTCAGTCATTATTATAACGCCAAATACCGGGAAGAGGAAAATATACTCAATCAAAAACTGCGTTCATTCGAAGATCCACAAAGTAAATCCAATCGTCTTGCAGATGTAAAAATCGCATCTGAAAACGAAAAAGTAAAAGAAATTGTGGCCAATGATATGATGCTTCAAAAGAAGTTTGAAATATCAAAGGAAGGCATCTTCCGGAAAGTGAAACCCATTTATAACTACCCTCAACCTTGCCAGGCATTCGACTTCCGGACTCACTTTTACGCTCCGGTAAAACAATTCTGCGGGTATATTTTTCCAACCGAAAGGTTCAATATGGGGATGATTTGGTTTTTCACACTGGTCACAGCGCTTATTCTACGCTTCCGTTTGTTAAGGCGGTTGTTCATGTTTACCTGGTAAACTCGGGCACCCATTTTCTTTGGATCGTTTTGGACAGCATTGTTCCATCAGACATTCATTTTAAGCGTTCTATTTTTGATGTTTCCGAATAAAATTACCCGGAAAATTGCAACTCAGGATTTCCATTTTACCACAACAACCAATTCGATCCTATGCGGATAAATCTTCTTTTTTGCCTTCTCTTTTTTGTGATTTCAATAAAAACGAATGGACAAAAGCCAATCCTGAAATCAACACAAACCCGGTTTAATATTCTTGATTTTGGCGCCAAACCAGACGGCAAAACACTGAACACGAAAGCCATTCAGGCCGCTTTGGATCAAGCAACAAAAGTGCACGGCTCGGTGGTTGTGCCTGAAGGGACTTTTCTCACAGGCACCCTGTTTCTCAAAAGCAATACCCATCTCGAACTTGCGGCTGGCTCCCTTTTGTTAGGATCTCCCCGTATTGAAGATTATACAAAATTGACTTGGGGCCACCATGAGGACCGAACACCCTGGCATCTTCTGGTGGCGGACAGAGCACAAAACATTCATATTTCAGGCCAGGGTGCCATTAATGGAAATGGACCTGCCTTCTGGAAAAAAGAACGGAAACACGACTGGGCTTTTTTTAATGAAATAGAAGAACGCCCAAGTCCGATGGTTGAGATTATGCATTGCGAAAATGTGGTGATCGAAAACATATCCCTTCAAAATCCAGCCGGTTGGTGCCTTCATCCTTTTGATAGTAAAAATATTAAAATCAAAGGAATCACCATAGCAAACAACCTGTTCGGGCCCAATGCAGATGGGATTGATATTGGAGGGTGCCAGGATGTAATCATCAGCGACTGCAACATTTCAAGTGGGGATGATGCCATTGCCTTAAAAACGACGGAAGATTCCGGACCATGCGAAAGAATTACCGTCACTAATTGCATTCTGGAAACCAATTGTGTTGCAATTAGGGTGGGATTTGAGAGCAGACAAGATATTCGCGATGTTACAGTATCAAACATCATCGTAAAAAATTGTTCCCGTGTAATCGACATCCGATCGGTGGAAGGAGCGGTGATTGAACGGATTCACTTTAGCCACATCAGTGGGCAAACCAATTCAGGTTGGCCAGTGAACAGGGTGGTTGAGATTGATTTAAATGAGGTTCCGGATGTCTATCCGATTGCCATTAAAGACCATCCTAATTTTGGAAAACTAAAACCAATCCTCAAGAAAGGGGCCATCCGGGATGTGTCTATTACGGATCTGGATATTCTTACCGATGGGCGAATTATGATTGGTGCAGCCGATGGTATGGAATTGGAAAACATCTTTCTGGATAATATCCATCTTCGTTATGCCATGATTGATAATTGTCTGGCCTTGTGCAAAAAAGCAGAAGGAAATGGCGGTTTTTTCAAAGGTTCACCCGATTTGAGAACAGCACCTGCCGCTGTTGCGGTGAAAAATGTAAATGGGTTTTACCTGGATCACTATCGGGTTTCGTGGCCGCAGTATCCGGTGACAGAAAGCTGGAATCTGCTTAAAACAGAATGGCGTTTTCTTGAACCCGATTGGTACAAAGGGAATGAATCCAGGATCCGTTCAGGTGAAATGAAACCTGTTTTTAAAGCATTCTGGGGTAAAAATATTTTTGGGGGAAATGTCAATCTTAGTGCAGTAAATGCTTCTGAACCCGGAAATCAAAAGATGGATTGCGATAAATGTGTGACCAAAATACTCGAATAATCCCGGATTGAATTGGAGCTTAAACATAGGTTTTGTTGTAGATGAAAACCTACATTACCCGGATCCGAAAGAAATAGGTTAGAAAAAATCTGCACTTTTGTTTGGTTGGAAAAGCACGCAATATTTGGAAATCTGGAGGGCCTCTGGC
>Ga0105046_10009677_pt1 | contig 15042 bp, 15 predicted proteins | sample MAT03_FD_78385 | JGI IMG/M metagenome (GOLD analysis project Ga0105046, IMG submission 78385) | Freshwater microbial communities from Lake Fryxell liftoff mats and glacier meltwater in Antarctica - MAT-03 (megahit assembly) | ecosystem: Environmental > Aquatic > Freshwater > Ice > Liftoff... | reverse complement strand
TCCAAAATCGGTCATTTACTCAGGTAAACTCCCGTTTTTGGAGCCTTCGCACGCCTTGCTCTCGAACGCTAAAGACAGACACCGGCCAAATATTTGATAGCTGCGTTGTGCTCGGCTCCAAAAAATGAATCTAAACATAAAGCAGGATGATATGAATGCAGAAAACTTCAGGGACTACCTAAATGATCCCTCGCTTTTGTACCAGGTGCCTTACGAGGAATTAAAAAGCCTTGCGTTGGAGTATCCTTACAATGCGCACCTGCGCTGGTTGTTGCTGCAAAAAAGCCGGATGGAACACCGCCCGGATGCCCGAAAATTGCTTGAAAAAGCTGCGGTGTATAGCCTGGACCGCCGTGCTTTGTACCGCTTTATCCAGACCCAATACGAAAAATCGGAAACCCCGTTTTTTGTTTTCAATGAAGATTTTCTGGAACTCAAAGACCTTGCTGCACTCCGGGAAGAGTCGCCTGCACCGGTTGAAGAGGTTACCCTTGCGCGCCCCATCTTAGCGGCGCCTGTTTCGGTGTTCCGGGAAGCGCCGGTTGTGCCCAAAACGGAGGAAATTGAAGAAGACCTGGCGTTCGATTTTACTTCCGATTCCGTTCCGATAGCACCGGGTGAAGCAATGATTCCGGTTGCGCCAATAGTTTCCGAAGTTGAAGAAGCATTGGCTTTTGATGCTGAATTTGTGATCGAAGCCGAGCCGGTTGAGGTGCTTGCGCCGGATTCTTCAGAAACAGGGGTTGAAGAAATCGTCTGGGATCTTGTCCCGACCACGGAAGCGGCGCCAGAGGAACCTTTAGTCCACCGGCTCGCAACCGATGCTGCGGTGATTTCCAGTATTGTTGAGTACCGGGCTACCCTTGCCGCTGTGGAAGCCGTTTTGGAAAAAGCCGCACAGGTTGCGCCAACAGCAGCACCCCTGCCCAAAGCCACCTTCAGAAGCTGGACCCGCCCGACGCCGGCAGCGCCTGTTTCGGTACAACCCCAACCCCCTATTCCTTTGCCGCCAACGGTGCAGCCCGAAAAAAAATCGAAAAAAGCGCCGGATGCGGTCGCAGAAATTGCTCGGCTGAGCGTTACTGAAAATACCGCTTTAGCCAGTGAAACATTGGCGGATTTATTGGCTGCTCAACAACTATATGACAAGGCTACTAAAATGTACGAGCGCCTGATGATGAAGTTTCCGGAAAAAAGTGCTTACTTTGCAGCCAAAATTGAAAAACTTAAAAAGAAATAAACCATGTTGCCTACTTTATTGAGTGTAATCATCGCCATTGTATGTGTGTTGCTGATGGCCGCAGTGCTGATTCAGAACCCCAAAGGTGGCGGTATTGACTCCACTTTTGGCGGAAATCAGGCCAACCAATTGTTTGGAGCATCCAAATCTACCGACTTCATCGAAAAAGCTACCTGGATCTTGGTAAGTGCCTTGTTTATTCTCTGCATCATCATGGCAGTCGTGGTCGGTTAATTCCAAAGCCATTAGGTTAGGAATGAGAAAGGTTCGCGCCTTTCTGAAAGCAACCTGGTTGTGTGCGTCACAGCCGGGTTTCTTTTTGTGCAGCCCTGTACCGCCGAACTCCAGTTAGTGTCTGTCTTTATAGTCCGATGAGAGACACGGGGCTAAATGGACGGACATTAGTTGGGCTGCAAAGACTAAGCACTTGCTAAAAGTTCTCTGGAGTAGAATATCGTCACGTTTTCGTTGATCAACAGATCGTAAAGCCGCCGCCTGGAGTTTCGGTTTATCGAAGCACTGACATACCAGTTCGTATTGAGGATGATTTCAAGGCGTTTCTTTTTGGCCATACCGAACGGCTTTTATTTCTGCCATGATTTCATCTTCGGTGATTTCGTCGGTATCTAACAGGAGGAATTCGTTGATTCCTATTTTTTTTCCCCGTTAAATTCAAGTGATAAGGATTCCATATTCGTAATAAATTTTAACAGTTGGGCATATTGCCCATATTTCACACTTCAGGCAGCCAACGAGCCCAATTGCGCGGCTGCCCGTAATCTTAATCCAAAAATATTCGAGTGAGTTGTACGAAGGGTTACCAATGGTATTCATTTTATTGATATTTAAAAAGTCGGTGGTTGCTCCTTTTGCTGATGTAACTCCAACTGAATACCGCACACTTGAATAACTTTCATGCAAATAATCACCCAGTTTCTTTAATCCTAAAAGATAGTGTTTGCTTCCCTCTTTTTTAAGAATGTCGTCTTTTTTAATTATATGTGCATTGGCTGCCCAAATAATAAAGTTCTCATTTGGATATTGGTTTAACCAGTAGTTAGCATCAATATACATTTGTTTATCCCCATACTACTGGACATTTTCAAGAATCAGAGGAAAACGGAGCAACGTTTACTAAACTTTAAAAGTTTAGTAAACGTCATGTTGACAAAAATGTCCAGTAGCATGGTTTATCCCTCATCTCAAAAGAAGATTCATCTCTCTTCCTCTTTATTTTACCCATTGTTTTAAAGTTGTCTATGTACATTTTCCACAATGGTATATCTGCTTTTTGTTCACAACAATCTATAATCGCTTCAAAAAGTGTGTCGCAATACCTCGTAAATTCTTGTTCAGATAATTTGTGGTCTTTTTTTTTAGGAAATTCCATCCATTTGCTCATAATTTGTAACTCATAAATAAACGCTGAATACCGTTACGACACGAATGGCTGACCTACAACAATGCCCTCACTTCCGGCAACCACCAAAAACAAGGGCATTGTATAGCGGTTCCTTGTAGCGGTCATATCTATATTCATTTTACAACCAGCAATACAAACCTTATTTGTTATCCTGCAAAATATAAATGTAAAAAAAACCACACCCGTCTTACTCGTCAAGCCCCAAAAATCCCTCAAAACTGAAAATAAATAAACGGCGTCACCCCGGCGCTGCTGGTTTGGATCACAATCCAGATGATGAGCGCCAACCCGAGCGCTTTCACCACGGCGGGTGTGCGGATGTACCCCAGCGTGAAACCGCGATCCCAGGCAGAAGGCAACAAGTGGAGTACAAAACCGGTTCCGATCAACAACAAAACGTTCCAGTAGCCCGTCACCACCTGGCCGATGACTTCCGGGCGGAAAACCGCCATGATCTGGTACAGCATTTTATACGTTGTTTCCAATGGCGGCACGCGACTGCCCGGCGCCCCGGAACGGAAAAATATCCAGCAAAAGCAAACAAAGTGAAAAACCATGATGCCCGCCGCAACAGGGCTGACCCATGATTTTTTGAACAACCAATCGAATAACATCGCCAGCAGGGCCATGCCCACCCAAATGCCGGCGACGAACAAATTGCCATTCAGCAAATCGGCGTATTCCAGTTCATCTAAGTCGCCAGAAACATAAATCCGCCAGATGGCGATGTGGCAACAAACCTGAAGGATCAACAGGATCAGCAATGCCCGCATGGCAGGATTGGCCCAGATACGGCCCATGTTTTTCAAAAAACGGTCAACCGCCAGCGCAGCTCCGTGCAGGGCGCCCCAGACGATGTAAACCCAGTTGGCGCCATGCCACAACCCACCCAGCAACATGGTGATCATCAGGTTGAGGTAGGTGCGGAATTTCCCTTTTTTATTGCCGCCCAAAGAAATGTAGAGATAATCGCGCAACCAGGTGGAGAGTGAAATGTGCCAGCGCTGCCAGAAATCCTGAACCGAAATGGCTTTGTACGGACTCCTGAAATTTTCGGCCAACTTAAATCCAAACAACAGCGCCAACCCGATCGCCATATCGGAATATCCGGAGAAATCGCAATAAATCTGGATGGCGTATCCGTATACGCCCATCAGGTTTTCAAAGCCCGAATACAGTCCGGGATTGGCAAAAATCCGGTCCACAAAATTGACACTGATGTAATCGGAGATGACTGCTTTTTTAAACAAACCGCCCGAAATCAGCAACAGGGCATAACCCACATTTTCCCTTGTAAGCGTCAACGGCTGGCGGATTTGTGGAATAAAATCCGCTGCGCGAACGATTGGCCCAGCCACCAACTGCGGGAAAAAGCTAACATAAAAAGCGAAGTCTGCCAAACTCCGCAACCAGTCGCCCAACGTACGAGCTTCCGCCGAAACCGGTTTCAAATCACCCCGGTAAACGTCTATCGTGTAACTCAAGGTTTGAAACGTAAAAAATGAAATGCCGACGGGGAGAAATATCTTCTGAAATGCAAATTCCGTTCCGGCAAGCGCATTGACACTCCCAATAAAAAAATTGGTGTATTTATAATATCCGAGCAAACCGAGACTGCCAACAAGGCTGAGCAGCAGGTAAAAAATCCGACTTGGTTTGGACGTAGCCGTGTACATCAGGTGCCCCAATCCGAAATTCCAGGTCGTCGAAATCAGCAGCAGGAAAAAAAACAAGCCGCTTGATTTGTAATAGAAAAAAATGGAAAACGCCAGCAGGTAGAGCGTGCGCAAGGTCGTTGCGCGGCGCATCGGGATGAATAAGCCGTAAACCACGAGAAACAAGACCAAAAAAGCCGCGCTGTTGAACAACAAGGGGCGTTTGGGGTCGTACACAAACAGGTGGTGTGCGATATCGGTCCAGTTAATCTCCAGCAGCATGGTATGTTTGCATTAACGCTTCAAACAATAGCGTCCCCAACAATTGATAACCTTCATTGGTAAAATGGATCGCATCTTTCGCCGCCAGTCCCGACGAGCGCCATTTCTTCACCGATCCATGCCCGCCCATCACCGAGTGCATATCCCACACCGCAAGGCCGTTGGCTGCTGCAACTTCGAGCAAGATCGAACGGACTGCTAAGTTGTTGACATTGAGGTAGCTGCGGCGCTTTAATATATCCGGATTGGTGGTCAGCAAAATGGCAGCGCCCGGCAATTCTTTTTGAATATTGCGAACCAAACGCTCCACGTCCCTGCGGATTGCGCCCCCGTCGAAACGCCCCCCAACAGACTCGTTGGTTCCCAGCGAAATAATGACCAGATCGGGCGACAAAGCAGCGAGTTGTGGCAAAAAATAAGCCGCCTGGTTGTAGTGGTTATACGTTGCGCCGTTGACACCAATCATGTTGTACAGCACGCCCGGTTCGCGGGTATTCTCCAGCAAAATGCCGTGCAGGAGGGTGCTCCCTTGGTGTTCGATGGCGGCGGAAGTCAGCAAGGAATCCAATTGAAAAACAACGTGGTGCGCACCGCCTTCCTGCCGCACCGATTCCAACGGGCGCAGCGGCGTTTTTTCAACTGCGGGTGCCGGAATTGCTTTGCGGGTAACGCCTACAATCAGCTTTTTGCCTGGATTAATGCGACTGCCCCGGATGCCGTTCCAGTTTTGCAAATTGCGTACCGTGCAGCCGTATTTTCTGGCTAAATCGTATAGGGTATCGCCGGAGCGCACTTTGTGGTAGTGTTTTGCGCCGGTTTCATATTGGACTGATTTTGGCGCCAAAACCCCACCTTCGGGCAAGCCAATGTTCCAGTCCCCCGAAGCATCCTTGCAAAAAATGGTTACTTTATCAAATGCGCATTGTGGGGCTTCTTTTTGTTTCATTTGCAAATACAAAGCTGGCGCGCCAGTCCCGCTGCGGATGCCCAGACCGGACAAACCCAGCGAAGACCCCTCTCCGGCATAAATACTTTTCAGCGATTGCCAGTACACATTGCTGCTACAAGTGTAATCGCGGGGGCCGTTGGTGCCGGCTAACCGGTATGGAAAAATCAAACCGCGCCCCGCCGAGCCAAATTTTTGTTGAAACAACGTTCGCAGCTTGCCGGAAAAAACATCCGCCAGCAGGTGCGAGTCGCCGATGTGTACGATCCTGATCTGTCGAACGCTGTCCGAACCCAGGTTGTGCAACCGCGCCATAAACGGATCGAGATTTTCTGCAAAACGAATCCGGTTGCTGTCTGTATTCACAAAAGCCCAGGGCGTCGTAAATCCTTTGGGCGTAAGCTCCTCCCCTGCTCCCGGAGCAACCTGAGCAACCAACCAGCAAGGGAAGATCAGGATGGCGGTTATGAGCTGTACCGCCGAACTCCAGTTCGGCATCACCATTCTTTTGATGAGCTGTACCGCCGAACTCCAGTTCGGCATCATCCGTATCCTGATCCGGCTCCACAAGCGCAGGTTTATATAGGTTCGCTTCATTGGATCGGAATATTTGACGTTTTCCTGCCCGCTTCTGCCCGTTTTGGCCGGTCGTTGTAAGCGTCCAGCAAGGCAGTAAGCAACAGGTGACCGGCCTCTTTTGCCCCGTCGAAATTAAAATGTGTATAATCGGTATTGGCTAAGCTCGGCTTTTTTTGTTCCACCCATTCGATCATCGAACCAGCGCCGCCCATTGCTTCGTACAGGCTGAAAAAGGCGGCATTGTTTTCTTTTGCCGCATTGCGCAAAGCTTCAGTAATGAGGGGCAGGCTGGGATCGGTTTGCAGCGTCCCGTCAATTTTGGTGGCTTTATCAGAAGGACCAACTACCAGAATGGCCACGCCGGGCAGGTTCGCCTGGAAATATCGGATCACCCGGCCCATTTCTTTTTGGTACCAGTCGTAATTTTTCATCTTGGGATTCAGGACGTTGAGGCCGTATTGCAATACAATCAGGTCAAAATCCATGAACGCCTGAAACTCCTGCATCACCCCGGCGTCAATCGAAGCGAGCAAACTGCCGGAATTACCCCGTGTGGCGTAATTATCCACAATGACACCATACTGGCTCTCCACGCTGACGCCGTACAGCGGCACCCGCGCTGGCACATTGAAGCTGAGCGACACCCGGCGACCGGGAGTTTGCGACAAGGTGAGCCGGTTGACTTTATTGCCGCCGTCTAACAAATAGGTTTGTCCTTCCGATCCGCCGCCAAAGCTGGTCTTCACGCTGCCGGTACGGTAGCGCGCCAGGCTGTCGGCTTTGGGAGCGCCATAATATAAATAGGTGCGTTCAAAAACATTGGTGCCGGGATACAAGCGCATGGCGCCGTAAGAAACCCGGTGGCCTTTCGGCTGCGCTACGGGAGGTTCCGGCGGCACCGAATCCGTAATGGCTGCCGGCACCGCCACAACAGCTGAGGTATCCGTCACCACCGTGGAGTCTACCGCCACCGGCGCAGTCCAGGTCGTAAAATAAGCCCCTGAAATGCCCCTTGGCAATTTTCGCCAGTTGTTCTGGCCCATCGTGCAGGTATACCAGTAGCCGGAAAAGCTGTGGCGGATTGTTCTACGGAAGGTATTGACATGGGAAGTAATGGGGACATAACCGACCCCCGTTCCGCCAAACAGCCGTTGCAGGCTATCGCGCAGGGTCTCGCTGATGAGGTCGCCTTCGATGGACGAATCGCCGAAGTAGGCAATGCGGACTTGTTCCGTTTTCGCGTCAAGCGTTTGAAAAAATGCCTCTAAGTGCTCGGCACCCTCTAAGAGCATTGGTGGAGCAACTTGCCCCGAGCTGTCCGAAACCTGGCCGGAAGTATCGGCTTTCACCGTTGCGCGGGGAACTGCCAGGCCGTTGACCCAGTTGTAGGATTCAAAATGCTGCTGAAGGAAAGGGACGCGTTGGTGCACGAATGGATAAGCCAGCACTATAGCGGTTGCCAATACCATGATTCCCAATGCCTGAAGAAAACGCCCTCGTTCCATTTGCTTTGATGCAACAGTAGTGATACTTGAATAAGTGCACGAAAATACGATTTTCTTGCAGATTTAGGGAGGCGGGAACACCGGGCATAAAAAAAGGTCGTGTAACCAATACACGACCCTGCCAAAATTGAACTAGTATGAAAAAACTCTCTGTAATAATGAACTGACTTTATGATTAAAAGTTGCATGGCTGGGTCAAAAAAAATCTACTTTTCAGTCGAATGCACTCTTTTGCCCGGCGAGCAGCCAAAAATCATCGGCCAAATCCGCTGCACTTTTTGTCAACTTTTCAAGTGGAAAATTTCGGGAATCGAAGAAATCTTCCATACCTTTGCGCACGTTTCGCGAAAAAGCTTGTTGGGAAGTTCCTCAATTAGCAAAAAGCGATGCAGGTACTCCACAAATGCGGGTAATTAGCTCAGTTGGTTTAGAGCGCTGCCTTGACAGGGCAGAGGTCACAGGTTCGAATCCTGTATTACCCACGATTCTATTTTTAGCATCGGGGTGTAGCGCAGCCTGGTAGCGTACACGCCTGGGGGGCGTGTGGTCGCAAGTTCAAATCTTGTCACCCCGACATGAATCTTAAAGAGTTATGGACTTTGTTGTTCATGGCTCTTTTTTTGTTTGTATGGGAATTTGCACACAATCAACTTGCCTTTTGGTATTTTAAGTGCGTTTTGGTTCTTCCTGGTTTTTGAAAAAATTGCTGTATATTTGAATCATGAGCAAAAATTTTGAAAACGTATTAGAGCAAGTTCACCACCTAACCCGGAGGGAACAATTAGCCCTGATTGCATCCATCGCCCAGATAACCGGCGAGGATGAGCCAGATGTTTTCCCTGAGTATGTCATTCAGGAAAACCGTCGTCGGCTGGCCGCTTATGATGCTGAAGAAACCCAGGGCATTCCCTATGAGGAAGCTTTGGCTTATGTTCGTGAACAGATAAGCGAACATAGATGAACTATATAATCTGATTGTTCTTCCGGAAGCACGGCAAGACATCCTTGATTGTGCTTTGTGGTATATGGAAAACTACGACTCATCCAGGAGCATCACCGATGCTTTCTATGTACCTCCTTCCGGATATTCGCCCGATTTATTCAATATCATGGCGTACACCAATTTCTATGATTGCAAGCCGATATTTTCAGATGGCCAAGGGGTACGGATGCGAGACTTCCTGGCTAACCACCCTGTTTTGGCAAATATTACGCACACCGTTTTCCCCGGAAACATTACCATTACGGGCAACGAAACCTGGCCTTCTATTGCTTTTCCCTACACCGGAAATGTGATCTTACAAGGAAGTGTAACCATTGAGACCAATGCTACCCTAACCATCAATAGTGGTACAATTCATTTTCCAGAAAGCGGTCAAATTATTATCAAGCCTGGAGGTCGTTTAGAACTCAAAGCCGCACTCACCTCGAATTGCAGCACCTGGAAAGGCATTACGGTGTTGGGTACAGCAGGCGTTGCCCAATCCACCGCAACGCATGGCAAAATTTTAGCGCTATCCGGGGCATCTATTGAGAATGCCGCCATAGCAGTAAATGCTTCCAATGGTGGAATCGTGGATTGCACGGGTACAGAATTCAAAAATAACAGGCACGGTGTCTGGATCAATCCGCACAGTTCCAGCTAGGGATTGACCCGATTCAGCGAGTGTACGTTTACCAATGATTATTTCAACCGATTTTGTAATAACAGCTTTTATTTATTGCCAATTTCACATCTTGTCCTGAGCAATGTAAAAGCCAGTAGTGATATTGAGCGCATAAAAATTGCCGGATGTACCTTTCAAACTGCTTTTGCCGGTCCGAATCTCAATCCGGCAATAGTTGGGGTTTTAAGCCTGCAATCAGATTTTAAAGTGAATGACCTTTTCACAACCAACGGCAATATTCGTTCTCGTTTTGAAAACCTGAACTTCGGTATTCTGGCAAATTCTTCCGCCAACATGGGGGGATCTGTGTCTAATTCGGATTTCAAAAGTTGTAATATTGGCATCCATGCCCTTGGCCAGCGCAGTTTTGCGGTATATGGCAACAACTTCGAGATGGGGGAGCTTCCCGCAGAATTGCCTGTTTATGCCTATCCTCAATACCCTGAACAAATCGGCGTGTGGTACAAAGGAAATATGCCGCAGCTTTTGTTGGTGGGCAATAGTTTTAAAAAAACCGGAACTTCCAATACAATAGAAACTGTAGGCTCGTTAGCTGAGGGGCTTGGCAGTTACAATCACGTATTTTTTCAGAATGTTTATGAAGGGATTACCTATGCCAACTTAGCCAATGGCAGCAATGCCTCCGGCCAAAGAGGTCTGCACTACCTCTGCAACACCAACCTGCCCCCGCAGCGCTACGACTTTGCTGTGGAAGAGCTGGCTACTATACGATCGGAACAAGGGCAGGCATCAGGAGGTGGTGTTGGTACTTTTCTCTCCGCAGCAAACACTTTTTCTTATACGAATGGCCTTAATGGCGATTACAGCGACTTTTTGAACGAAGGCGTAAGCGGGGTTAATTACTACCATAATAATGGCTCGCTTAATGAAGAACCATTGGATTTTTTAGGTATTTCTAAAATATTTACCCCCGCACCTCCTCCTTGCAACAGCCTTGTCCTCTGCCCCGAACCCTGTAAAACAGAGGCTGAAATCCTGACCATCAAAGCAGATTATGGCGTTCAGGCGGCACTTTATGGGAGCGCCGAACAAGGTTATGATCAGGCCATTTTGAACAATAATGCTGCGCTGGCGACCATAGAAGCAACTGCTATGGCAGCTTATCGCGACCGAATGGACTACGACATCGGCATGGTGCTTACCCACGAACGCTACGGCAAGAACAACTCCGATACCATTCGGAAATGGATGGCCGCTTTTGACCGGGCAGAATCAGCGTTTCACATCGCCCTTAGCCATTTCGAAGAACAAAACTACGTTGCTGCCGATTCTATCCTGCAACTTGTTCCACATAATTTTTCGCTTACCGCCCGTGAAATTGCAGAAGTAAATGCCCTGCGCAGCATGGTAGCGCTGCTCGATGATAAAGTCCTGTCCGACCTCGATACTGCCACAATAACCGTCCTTGAACCCATTGCTGCCCACGCCGGATGGTCACTGGATTGTGAGCGAAAACACGGCATTAACCGGGCCGGATTTTACGTGGACAGGCGCGGAAGGCAAGGCGGGTTGTCTAACAAAGGTGACATCGGAGGGGGAAATCCTGTGGCAGGTCTGCGATTCGATCCATTGGGAGGTGACTGGAGCCGTGTCGGATGAATTTGTTGGCGGGCATGTGGTGTTGCCGTCAGGCAGTTCAATGCTGATAGGCCGGAGCAACCGCTGGCAGCCCTCGCCACCGCGGTCGTTCGGCTGGATGTTCATTCATCATGGCATGTGTTCTTAACAGCGAGCATTCTAATGCCCTCACTCCTACCCTGTTTGCCTTGTTGCTTTAATTGTTGTTTTTGATAATTTAATTGCACTAAAAAGAAAATTTTGGCGGAGTAAAAATCTAACGCAATAAACATGCCTCCTCCATCGTCGCAATCGCGACATTCAGAACCATCCCATCCACCGATACAAAACAATTATTCCCATTTATACTGTTTCCGATAACGTACCTTAGCGTCAGCCGCACTGCGGCCATCACATTCAATACAACACCTTCATACGAAAAAACATAAAACATGAAAATCGGATTCATCGGACTCGGAAAAATGGGCTTCAACATGGTCCAACGGTTATTGGAACATCACCATGAGGTGGTCGTCTGGAACAGATCTGAAGACATGATCGAAAAAATTGTAAAACTGGGCGCAACCGGCGCAACCTCGCTGGAAGACTTAGTTTCCAAACTGCCCGACCGAAAAGTGGTCTGGTTGATGGTGCCCGCCGGAAAACCGGTGGATGAAAACTTGGATGCGCTGCTCACCCTGCTCGGCAAAAACGATATTGTCGTTGATGGGGGCAATTCCTTTTGGCGGGAAACCCAGCAACGTGCCGCAAAAGCGGTGCAATCCGGCGTCCATTTCCTCGACTGCGGCACGAGCGGCGGCGTTTGGGGTCTGCAAAACGGCTATTGCCTCATGTACGGCGGCGAAAAAGAAGCGGCAGATTATGTAGAACCCGTTTTCAAATCGCTGGCACCTGAAAATGGCTTCGTCTACTGCGGGCCTTCCGGGACGGGCCACCTGGTAAAAATGGTCCACAACGGCATCGAATACGGGATGATGCAGGCGTTCGCGGAAGGTTTTGAAATATTAGAAAAAGCCCCCTATGGCCTCGATTTGCCGAAGATTGCCGACGCCTGGCAGTATGGCAGCGTGGTGCGCTCCTGGTTGCTGGAATTGGCTGTAATCGCCTTGAAAGACGATCCAAAATTAGAGGCCATAGAAGGTTATGTCTCCGACAGCGGCGAAGGCCGGTGGACGGTGCAAACGGCCATTGATTTTGATGTGCCGGCGCACGTCATCACCGCGTCGCTTTACACGCGTTTTCAATCCAGGCAAGACGAGTCTTTTGCCATGAAAATGCTGGCGGCGCTCAGAAATCAGTTTGGCGGACACGCCGTAAAAACTAAAGAATAAACCGCTCAATGAAAAAGAATGATAACTGCTTATACGTCATTTTTGGCGCTTCCGGCGATTTGAACAAGCGAAAACTCGTGCCTTCCTTATACGCGCTTTTCGTTCAGGGCTTATTGCCGGAAAAATTTGCCGTGCTGGGGGTTGCCAGAACGCCTTTTACGGATGAAGCGCACCGAGCCGCCATGAAGTTAGACATTGACAAATACAAAGAAGTGGAAGACGGCTCTCAAATTGATGCCTTCCTTCAAAAAATCTACTACATTGCCGTTCAGGTGAATGACGAAGCCGCCTACCCGGCATTCAAACAGCAAGTGGAAGATTTGAGAATAAAGGAGGAAATTGGCGGCAATACCGTTTTTTATTTGTCTACGCCACCTGCCTCTTACGGAATCATTCCCAAACACTTAGCCTCGGTTGGGCTGAACAAACAGAAGGATGGCTGGAAGCGGCTCATTATTGAAAAACCTTTTGGCTACGACCTCAAATCGGCGCTGAAACTGAAAAAGATCCTGTTGAGAGACTGGAAAGAAGAGCAGCTTTTCAGAATTGACCACTATCTGGGCAAAGAAACCGTCCAGAATTTGCTGGTTACCCGGTTTTCCAACGGGATTTTTGAGCCTTTGTGGAACCGCAATTACATCCACCGCGTAGAGATTACGGCGGCTGAAAACATCGGCGTTGAACAACGCGGCGGCTATTACGAAACGGCTGGCGCTTTGCGCGACATGGTGCAAAATCATTTGTTGCAGGTAGCAGCGATTACGGCCATGGAACCACCCTCTTCGCTCGAACCCATTGCCATTCGGAACGAAGTTTTAAAGGTGTTCCAATCCCTGCGGCCCATCCAAAAAGACGAGGTCAAAACCCACGCGATCCGGGGGCAATACGTCGCATCCACCATCAAAGGTGAAAAAATACTGGGGTATCGGGAAGAAGAAGGGGTCAGCCCCACTTCGGGTACCGAAACGTACGCGGCTTTAAAATTCTATATTGACAATTGGCGCTGGGGTGGCGTACCATTTTACATCCGCACCGGCAAACGTTTACCGACCCGTGTCACGGAAGTGGTGGTACATTTCAAACAGACGCCGCATTTTCTTTTTTCGAAAGGAGACGCAACCAATGGCTGTAACCAGTTGGTGATCCGGATTCAACCCGATGAAGGGATCCTGATGAAATTTGGCATGAAAACGCCGGGGGCCGGATTTGATGTGCAGCGTGTCAATATGGATTTTCACTATGCTGACCTGACCAATCAAAGGATCCCCTCTGCTTACGAACGCCTACTTTACGATTCGATGAAAGGCGATGCCACTTTGTTTGCGCGAACGGAAGAAGTGATTGAAGCCTGGAAATTTTTATCCCCGGTGCTGGATGCCTGGCAAAACGACAAAAGTGTTCCTCTGCAAGGCTATCCGGCAGGTAGCTGGGGGCCGGAAATGGCCGATGACCTGGTGGAGGGGGAAGGTATGACCTGGCGCTATCCTTGCAAAAATCTGTCAGATGACGGCATTTATTGCGAATTGTAGTGTCTGTTTTTATAGTCCGATAGCTGCGTTATGTTCTGCCCCAAAATCGGTCATTTACACGAGTAAACTCTCGTTTTTGGGGCAGAACATGCCTTGCTCTCGAACTCTAAAGAACAGACACGGGACTACGAGCATGTTGGAAAAACCCTAACAAGCTCTAACTGAACGGGCACTAATTATGAAAAAACACATCAAAATATTCAACAACATCGCGGAGCTGTCGCAGTATTTTGCGACTCTGATTGCGAGCGGCGTTCAAAACACACCGGAAGGCCGTTTTTTTTCCATCGCTTTGTCGGGAGGCTCTACGCCCAAAGTGGTATTTGAATACCTCGCCGCCCATTTCAAGGAAGCGATTGCCTGGGATAACGTGCAGGTCTTTTGGAGCGACGAGCGGTGCGTTTTTCCGGAAAGTCCGGAAAGCAATTACCGGATGGCGAAAGAAAGCCTGTTAGACCGGGTTCCGATTCCGGCAGCTCAAATTTTCAGAATGCAGGGCGAAGCCGATCCGGCTGCGGAGGCGGCACGGTACACGGAAGCTGTTCTTCAGAGCACTCCTCATTTTAATGGCATCCCTGTATTTGACCTCCTGATGCTTGGATTGGGCGATGATGGGCATACCGCCTCCATTTTCCCGCACAATAGCCACCTTTTCTACAGCGAACTTCCCTTTGAAGTGGCCGACCACCCTCAAAGCGGGCAACACAGAATCACGGTAACCGGGCAAACCATCAACCATGCAAACGCCGTGGTTTTCATAGCCACCGGCGCCGCAAAAGCGGAGATGGTGGCCAACGTGCTGGAAAAAAGAGCAGGTTGGGAAAAACTGCCGGCTGCGCTGGTGCAGCCTGAAGCGGGGACGCTGTTTTGGTTGTTGGATGTGGCGGCGGCTGGGGAGCTTTAATCCCGCTGGCGCGATGGCTCCGCCTCGCGTCTTCTATTAGCTCGCTGGCGCGATGGCTCCGCCTCGCGTCTTCTATTAGCCAAGTTCCGCCCGGCGAAAACAGCAACATTTACTATTGCAAAAGTTCGCTGTCATCTTGGAGTAGAAACGCAACGCTAGCCGCTGTACGTCAACAAATATGGGGGGCTTGACTATTTAGTGTCTGTTTTTATAGTCCGATAGCTGCGTTATGTTTTGCTCTCGAACTCTAAAGAGCAGACACGGACTAAATGGAAGGACACTATTTAGTGTCTGTTTTTATAGTCCGATAGCTGCGTTATGTTTTGCTCTCGAACTCTAAAGAGCAGACACGGACTAAATGGAAGGACACTATTTAGTGTCT
>Ga0105046_10009672_pt1 | contig 15045 bp, 10 predicted proteins | sample MAT03_FD_78385 | JGI IMG/M metagenome (GOLD analysis project Ga0105046, IMG submission 78385) | Freshwater microbial communities from Lake Fryxell liftoff mats and glacier meltwater in Antarctica - MAT-03 (megahit assembly) | ecosystem: Environmental > Aquatic > Freshwater > Ice > Liftoff... | reverse complement strand
CTTCTGAGAGGCTGCGATCAGTGATCGGCCTTCGTGGATGTTGTGGCAGATTGGCTTTTCTAAATAGATGTCTTTTCCGGCTTGCATAGCCCAGATGCCACACAGTGCGTGCCAGTGGTTTGGAGTCGCGCAGCTTACAATATCGATATCAGTCGATTCCAAAGCTTTTCGCATGTCTCGGTAAACAGTCGGCCGTTTTCCATAGTCTTTCGCGATCTGATCCGCACGCTTCTCGCCTACACTTTCGTCGATATCCACAATCGCCCGGATCTCAACGTTAGGAGACTTCCCAAATCCCTGAATATGACTTTGCCCTCGGCCGTTTACGCCAATGACGGCTAACCCCAGTTTTTCGTTAGGGCCTGCCGCACGCACGTGGCGGGTCGTTCCGAGAGCCGTGGTTGCGGCTGCCGCGGCGGTTAGAAGCTGAAACTTTCGGCGAGAAATGTTATGCGTCACGGCGGGATCCTTGATCATTGGATTGGGAAAACTATAGGGAGGAGCAAGTGCGAGGCTTTCAGCATGGGCATTACAGCTTTGCTGGCCGCCACAAGAATTGCTTATTCTATTCTCGCCATTTGCGAGTTTGGGAATCGAGGACTCTAAATTCCCAAAATCCGACTTTTTTCGAAAAGATTATCTTCCCCAGTCGGCAGCTTAGCTCGCAAAACCCCGGTTGTCTCAAATGAAGCATATATATCGACTTAGATCCGATCGGCATGACGACACGAACCCTGAAAAGCTCGATTTTTGCTAGCAATAGTCGGTATTGCCGACCAAATCAGTATTCCCCTGCTTTTTGCAGAGAAGCTATGACCTGACGACACACCCACCTTACGGAGATCAACCATGTTGTCGTTTCTTGGACCCACCAAAAGTTCGTCCGCATTCTGCGCCTCGCCTCGGCACGGCAGCACTCAATCACGTCGTAGTTTCTTACAAGTCGGTTCACTCGGTCTAAGCGGATTTGCGTCGGCGGTCGCTGGTTGTGCTGGGCTGAGTCTTCCGTCGATTCTGCGAGCGGAATCTCAGCATGGAATTCGAAGTTCGCATAAGTCATTGATTCAAATCTTTCTCGCCGGAGGACCGCCACATCTCGACCTTTGGGATCTCAAACCCAACGCCCCCACAGAGATTCGTGGCGAATTTTCGCCAATTCACACAAGTGCTGACGGGATTCAAATTAGTGAAGTTTTCCCTAAGCTGGCTCGTTGGATGCATCGAAGCGCTCTGATTCGATCAATCGTAGGCTCGAAGGATCAGCATGATGCGTTCCAATGCATGAGCGGCTGGAAACCCGAGGATTTGCGATCGATTGGTGGACGACCGTCGATGGGTTCGGTCGTCTCCAAAGTGCAAGGGCCAGTCGATGCATCTGTTCCGGCGTTTGTTGGTTTAGCAGAGAGGGCGAATCATCGAGAATGGTCCGATTGTGGCGGACCAGGCTTTCTTGGTGCAGCTCATTCGGCATTCCGCCCGGACGGACCAGCCTTAGAGAACATGACGCTGCATGGTCTTCCACTTGACCGACTGCGAGATCGCCGCAAGCTTTTAGTAAGCTTGGATACACTTCGTCGCGACATCGACACATCAGGCGTCATGGCAGGCATGGATGCTTTTAGCCAACGAGCACTCGACGTACTCACCAGTAGCAAATTGATCGAAGCCTTGGATCTAAGCAAAGAGGATCCCTCGACGGTCGCTAGGTATGGCGATGGAAAGCCCTACCAATATCAATTTGATGGCACTGCGACTCGTAACGATCACTTGCTTGTCGCGAGGCGTTTGATTGAGGCTGGAGTTCGTGTTGTCAGCCTAAGTTTTGGACGTTGGGACGCCCATTCGAAGAATACGGAAATGGTACGTGATCACGCGGGGAAACTCGATCAGTGCTTGAGCGCTTTAATCGAAGATCTCGAGCAACGTGGCATACTGGACGACGTCAGTATTGTCGTCTGGGGCGAGTTTGGTCGCACACCAAAAATCAACAAAGAAGGAGGCCGTGATCATTGGCCACAAGTCAACAGCGCCTTTCTCGCAGGTGGAGGAATTCGAGGCGGTCAGGTGATAGGGGCAACCAATCGATTGGGCGAATTTGTCGTCGAGCGGCCTGTGGATATCCAGGAAGTTGTTGCCACGCTTTATCACAATCTTGGGATCTCGACATCGCATACATCTCTTCAAGATCCTACAGGCCGTCCGCAATTCTTAGTCGATCGTGACCCGTTACGCGAATTGGTTTAACTGCCAACTCGCGGATACAACGTTTCACCAAAGAACATGTCCGAGAAACTTATTATGAAAACAGCCCACATTGCCCTGTCGAATCGATTGTCTAGAGCCGTCTGCGTTCAGATTATTTTCGTCCTTGTATTGACGTCAATCGTCGCTATTGCTTTCACGACTGAAGGCTACACATCCGATTTCGAAACCAATAGCAAGAATGATCAACTCGCATCGGTCGTTCTCGCCTCTGCCAGTAACAACTCGCACGCTGATATGGTGCTCAATCCAGAACAGATTGTTACACCTAAGAATACAGATAGCCTTCGCTGGGAGACAATCGATGACATCGGCACTGTCGTCCTTCGTGGGAGCGACGCACGCTGGCAAGCACTCGTCAGCCAACGAAAGCTCAATGGGCAGTGGGCTGATGTGACGAGCTCGGTTTCGTTTCAATACAATCCTATTGGAGTGATTCAAATTGACCGAAACGGGTATGTAACTCCACTAGCAAATGGTTCAGTGAGTGTCGTTGCCCAAGATGATCAAGGGCGACAAGCGATTCAGGTTTATTGCGTCGAACAATGGGAGAAAAACCCCGACGTAGACTTCGCTAATCAGATCGTTCCAATATTCAGTAAGCACGGTTGCAATGGGGGCGGATGTCATGGGAAGTTATCTGGACAAAACGGCTTTCGGCTTTCGCTAATGGGATTCGAACCAACCGATGACTTTACACATCTCGTGCGTGAAGGGCGTGGGCGTCGTGTAGATGCAGCGCGTCCCGAGGAGAGTTTATTACTGAAGAAATCGACGAACGAACTCCCGCACGGTGGCGGACAAAGAATTGATCGAGATTCGATGGAGTATAGGCTGCTCAGTCGATGGATGTCGCAAGGCTTTCAGTACGGTGATGATCCTAACAAGCAGTCCGTTTCGATTCAAATTTCGCCTGCGTTTCGTACGATGGAGCCGGGTTCAACGCAACAACTATCCGTTAGGGCTCGATCAGCCGACGGGCAGCTAACCGACGTAACTCGCATTACCCAGTTCGATACGAACGACAATCAAATGGCTCAAGTTGATCCTGCTGGGAGAGTTACTATCGGTAACCTTGCTGGGCAAGTTGCTATCATGGCCAGATATCAAGGAAGGCTAGCGACATTTCGTGCGAAGATCCCTCTTGCGGGTGACTATCAAACGGACCTTATCCCAAGAAACTCCATTGATCAAGCTGTCTTCAATCAGCTTCGACAGCTTAATATTCCCACTAGCGAAATTTGCGGCGATGCAGCTTTCTTACGTCGTGTGCAATTGGATCTGACTGGCAGGCTTCCTTCGATAAAAGAACTTGTCGCATTCGAACAAAGCGATGCACCGAACAAACGCGATGAGAGAATCGATCACTTACTGGAAAGTGACGAGCACGCAGCGTTTTTCGCGAATAAATGGATGTGGATCTTACGAAATAAACGCGACCAGGAAAGCGATCAAGCTCGAACCTTTACCTTTTACAGATGGATCAAAGAACAGATCGTTTCGAATCGACCCTACGATCAGTTCGTGACGGATATTCTGACGGCATCTGGATCGGTTTCTGAGTTTCCACCAGTCGCTTGGTACGTCAACGTTCGAGACATTCATTCACGTGTCGAGGATGTATCTCAGCTATTCTTGGGCCAGAAGATTCAATGCGCGAGGTGTCACCACCATCCGTATGAAAAATGGAGCCAAACTGACTACGTGAAGATGGCTGCCTTCTTCGCCAACGTTCGTAGCAAAACGAATGGCGGCAACCATGAACTATCGATTTATATCGATTCCAAGCCAGCGACCATGCCTCACCCCAAGTCGCTCGAACCACTTCATCCGGCTCCCTTGGGCGAATTGCAAGCGGTCGATACTGCTTCCGAGGACGTTCGATTCGAGCTGGCCGCCTGGATGACCGATCGAAACAATCCTTACTTTTCGAAGGCTTTGGTAAATCGTTATTGGAAGCACCTGATGGGACGCGGTATCGTCGAACCCGAAGACGACATGCGACTCACCAATCCACCGACGAATCCCGAACTACTGGAAGCACTCGCCAAGATCTTCACCGATTCGAACTACGACTGCAAACAACTGTTGCGATCGATTTGCCAATCGAAAACCTATCAACTTTCTAGTCAAGGTCCTTCGGAAAGCTTGAAAGATCGGCAGTCCTATTCGCGTTTCTATCCGCGCCGGCTGACTGCCGAGCCGTTGGTAGATGCGCTGGATCAGGTTTGCGGAACAGTGACCGACTTTGGGACACTTCCGGAAGGTCACAGAGCGACCGAACTCCTTGATTCAGGATTCGACTCGTACTTTCTGACCACGTTTGGACGTCCGGAAGGCTCAACAGCCTGCGAATGCGAGCGTTCGGGGGAGTCTACTCTGGCTCAAAGCCTTCACTTGGCGAACTCGAAAGAAATTCAGGCCAAGCTCCATTCGGACTGTGCATTACCTGCCCAGCTAGCTACCGACCCACGTCCAGACAGCGATAAGATTGACGAAATCTTTTTACGAGCCTTTGCCCGTCGCCCCTCGGAATCTCAGCAAAAGGCTTCCCTCGACTACCTGGATAGCCAAAAAGATCGTCGTCACGGTTACGAAGACCTTCTTTGGGCGATTCTAAACAGCAAGGAATTCCTGTTCAATCACTAACCGGCCGACTTATTCGACGAAACGTGGATAAAACCCCGCTGCAAAGCGATATGTTGGCGGATTGTGGACTTGTGACCACTGAAGTGCAAACGTAAACTCTTCGATTCTCTTAAATCCGACGCAAGTGTCTGTATTTGAGTGACTTATTGTCAACACTTCAGAATTAGTTAAACGAATGTACGGTTCTCTCAACGCCTGGATGCTCGCCCAAACGACGTCCGTCACGCCAGCTCTTCCGGTCAACAGTACTGATCCAACTATATTGGATGGTCTGAAAATAGCGGGAGTTCTCCTTGTTGTTTTCGTCCTTCCCTTCGTTCTCGGTAGGTTTTTCGCCAAAATCTTGCGAATGCCAGCGCACGCGTCTTCGATTGGGGTTGTTTTGGCTTCCATATTTGGGAGCGTGACAGTTTTGTCGATGATGGATCTCAGGTATGGGCCGGACATACGTGGAGGAACGAACTTAGTCTACGAGCTAGATCGAAACGCTACCATTGGTTCGGCGGCGGCGAGGGTTACGGCCAGCGACCTAGTTCCGAAGTTAACTCAGCGGTTGAATCCTTCGGGAACCAAGGAAATTTTGATTCGCCCAAGTGGCAGCGATCAGATCGAAATCGTCGTTCCTAACGTCAATCCACAAGAAGTAGAGGAAATTAAACGAGCTATTTCGAACGCTGGTATCTTGCAATTCCGAATTGTTGCAAACCGTAGCGACCATCAAGACACGATTCAACTCGCTCGAAAACAAGCGACCAGCGACAACGAGACCGAGCGGCTGACACGTGAAGTCCGCAGCGCCGATGGAAATACTGTCGTCGGGATTTGGCAAGCAGTTGGCCGAGACGAGATCAAGGGCGACGGCATCAAGGCCTTCAAAACACCGATTGAAAATGACATTATTCGGGATGGTAAGACCGGGAAGCTGATAGAAGACCTATCTTACAACGCCGCAAATACACTCGCTTTTGAGAAGGCGCTGGCGGCAAAAGGGATTCAAGATGTTGATGTACTGCTAGCCCTTGAGCGACGTGGCATTCCATTCGAGCTGGTCACCGGCGACGACTTGGCCGTTGTTCGAAGAAATATGGGCAAGGATGGAAATCCCGAGGTTGGGTTTGACATGAAGTCTTCTGGAGCAACGAAGCTCCAAAGCTTGACGTATACCAACCGTCCTGAGAATGGCATCAAACGACGCATGGCGATCGTGCTTGACGGCAAGGTCCTTTCAGCCCCGAATCTAAATCAACCAATTAGTAGCCAAGGTGTCATTACCGGGAATTTTACCAGTGATGAATGCGATTACTTGGTAAACGTACTCAAGTCAGGTTCGCTCCCAGCGGCCCTTAACAAGCAACCCATTAGTGAAAACGTAGTCGGTGCTGCCCAAGGAAAAGATGCCATCACAAAGGGGTTCTTGGCTTGTATTCTTTCGCTGATTGTAACCTTGGTCTTGATCCTGCTTTACTATCGATTTTCAGGCGGAATTGCTTGTTTGGCAATGGTGATTAACCTCTTGTTGATCTTCGCCGGGATGATCTTGATTCAGCAGCCCATCACGCTCCCGGGACTTGCAGGTCTGGTGCTGTCGGTCGGTATGTCTGTTGACGCCAACGTACTTGTGTTTGAACGAATTCGTGAAGAGATAGCCAAGAAATCAACGCCTCGATTGGCGATACGAAATGGTTTCGATCGAGCATGGACGACCATTATCGACTCGAACCTCACCACATTGATTAGCGCTTTGGTTCTCTACTTCGTCGGTAGCGACCAAGTGAAGGGATTTGCTGTAACGCTTATTATCGGAATTGTTGTCAGTATGTTCACTGCCGTGTTCTGCTCTCGAGTGATGTTTGACATCGCGGAAAAACTCCGTTTTGTAAATTTTTCGATGGCAGACGCTGTCGCAGTACTCAAAAAAGCACTTGTTGGTGATCGAGAAATCGACTTCATGAGCATGCGTTACGTTTGCTACATAATATCGGGAGTTTTGATCGTTATCGGTTTAGTGGCGACGGCAATGCGAGGACGACAAATACTTGACATCGACTTCAACGGCGGAACGTCGGTTACATTCGCTTTGAACAAGACGATTCCGACAGACAAAGCTCGAGAGTTAGTTGCTGGTATTTTCGATAAAGATGAGGAAGGCCTTCCAATTCAAACATCGCTGACAAACGTTAGTATGGCGCAGTTCGCTCCAGAAACTGTATACAAGATAGATACTTCTTTAAGGGATGTGAAAAAACTATCGGACCGACTGGTTGCTGGATTTACTGAAGAAAAGACGGGGTCGACCTTGGTAAGCTATCGTTTGGAAGCCTCACCGGCCATCGACGACGCTCCAGCAACAATTGGTGACGCAACAATTGGTGACGCAACAATTGGTGACGCAACAACTGGTGACGCAGCGGCTGGTGATACAGCGACGGCCGGGCCAAAGCCTTCAAAGATCAAGCGGAACCTTAAATTCTCAACAAGTAATGGTGTCGATACCGCGAAGATTAGTGCCCTGTCGCTTCTCGAGTCGATCGTTGCATCCGCAAAAACGGCTGGTGTAACGCTTGTCGATTCGCAAATCGGAGTCTTTCCCGAGGGCGCGGTCGATTGGACTCGTGACTCGCAAGTTGGATATGCCGTTTGGGACGTGACGTTGCCCGTGGATGCCCCGACGAGCGATAAGATCGTTGAAGACCTTTCTGCCCAGCTAACCAAACAACCAGTTTGGCAGTCGATCAATCGTATTGAATCGCGGGTTGCTGGTGAAATGCAACGCGATGCAGTCCTGGCGCTTTTCCTCAGCATGATTTTCATTACGGCTTACATTTGGTTTCGATTCCAACGAGTCGCCTATGGATTGGCTGCAGTTGTCGCCTTGATGCACGATATTCTGATTACGTTGATGGCGATTGCTGTGAGTCACTGGCTATTCAACCCTCTGGCTTCGCTGATGATTGAGGATTTTAAGATCAGCCTGACCATTGTGGCCGCCTTTTTGACAATCGCCGGTTATTCCTTGAACGATACAATCGTGGTGTTTGACCGGATTCGTGAAGTCAAAGGCAAGAGCCCAAAACTGACTTCAGCAATGATCAATCAGAGCGTGAATCAGACCCTCAGCCGGACCTTGTTGACCTCGGCAACTACGATTTTTGCAGTCTTTTTGCTCTACGTATTTGGTGGCGAGGCCCTTCACGGGTTCTCGTATGCCCTGTTCGTAGGGATCGTTGTTGGTACCTACAGCTCGATTTTCGTGGCCGCCCCAGTCCTTTTGTGGCTGTCCGATCGAGAGCAAGCGACACCTCGTATTGGTTCTCGGTAGATAAATTAGGTAAGGTTGTTCTGGAACAACGCTGATTTACCCTTGAACCATTTCCGCAGTCTCGTTACATTCTTGAGTTCGCTATAAGAGCTCAAAAAGTCTCTTATTTTTGTTTTTCCTTGTGTTTTGAACTGGCAACTTTTAGCATGTCTTTCGGTCGTCGCCCTCTCAATTCTAAAAAAGCTCCCCGCAAGCGAACTCGCACCCGGACTAAGATCAAAAAGAAGGATCCGCTTTTTGTCGAAGGCAAGCGTCCTCGCCCGATGTACGTTGACTACAAGGATGTCGAACTCTTGACAAAGCTTGTCAACCGTCATGGCCGAATTGTTGGCCGCCGGAAGAATGGTTGTGGAGCTGTAAGCCAGCACGCAATTACTCGTGCCGTTAAGCGAGCTCGATTCATGGCCTTAATGCCATTTGTAGGCGAGTAGGCTTGAGTAGAGGTTATCGACTGAGGGTTATAGACTGAGGGTTATAGACTGAGGGTTATCGTCATGTCGACCAGCGTTTTTCATTACAAGCGTCGGGTCGAGTTTTGCGAGACTGATGCTGCTGGTATTGTCCATTTTTCTGCTCTTTTGCAGTATGCCGAGCAAGCGGAACATGCGCTTTTGAGGAAGCTTGGCTCGAGCGTTTTGGTCGTGATTCACCCTGAAGGTGAGTCACCGCGTACGTTAAGCTGGCCAAGGGTCAAGGTCGCAACGGAATTCCATGGCTCGGCTAAGTTCGAAGACGAGCTAGATATTGCTATTTACGTGTCGCGGCTTGGAAACAAGAGTGTTACATACGCCTACCGAATCACTCGGTCGTCCGAGCCTATTTGCTCGGGAAGCTCTACTTGCGTCTGCTGCGAGATTGATTCTTCAGGAAGAATCGTATCGGTAGAGATTCCTCCGCGTCTCAAGGACCAGCTCCGAGCCTATGCTCAGCCCGCATAATCAGCAAACTTAAGTCGGTGACCCCCGCTTTCTGTAGCTAGATTCGATATTTTCTCGATTTATTGCGTCGTCCGACTAGTCTAGGACGTATGAGCACAACTGCACTACATCTCGCTGAGCGTCATATCGTTGAACGTCGTGTTTTCGACAATATCCATCGTCGGATTAATTCTGTCTTTCGGATCTGTATTGGTCTGCTTGTGTTGGGACCAACGATCTTGTCCGTCGAGAAAGCCTCTGCGACCGAACCCAGGCACGCGAATCCAACGGCTACAAACCAGGTTGGTCGAATCGACTGGACGACGATGCCCTCCTCTTACACGCATACGCAAGGAGCGCGTGTCAATCAATTTGCCCAAGGTGTTCAACCGGTAATCTACGAGCGTCCTGACTACCAACGATCTGGATTCAGGCATTTTCGCTCGAGTCTACAAGTCGGCAACTCGGCAGATCACATTCACATTGTGGATCAATGGGGACCGTCCGTCCGTCCCTATGGCGAGTGGAGATATCCTTATCGTCCATACTCAGTTCCATACCCTGGATGGGGTCCGCAGTTACCGCAGACCAGCGTCAATGCAAACTTCAATCAACAAGTTCAGTTTCCAAATGGGGTACCGGGCGGCGTTCCCGGTGGGCATCCAGGCTTACTGCCTGGAATGCCTGGTGGAAGTATTTTCGGCCCACCTGGGCAAGGGGGTAACCAGGCCATAGGTGTTCCTTCCGGTTGGCCTTATTCGTCCGGCGGTTATGGATTTGGCCCCGGAGGATATTACCCTGGTGCATACAACCACAACCCTTATGCTGGTGGACCAAATGGTTTTGGACAGTTCGGACCTAATGGCGGCAACTTTGGAGTTGGACAATATGGAGTCGGACCAGCCAACGCCTTACGGACTGATCAAGACGAATACTATCAAGACGCACCACAGCCACCTCAGATGAATGACCGAGACTTCTTCTTCTCTCCCGGTAGATAGTCCCCATAAGAGATAGAGTCCAGCTAGTTGCTTCGTTCCAGGCAGAGCCTGGAACCATAATAATGGTACTCGTAATCGAATCGTCACGATGCCATCCAATTTCTGAGTGTTGCCAAATCATGGCGGTACGCTTGGATGACCGGCCCAATCTTCTCAATTGGAATTGGATCCTGCCCAAAGTATTCGACGTGGAGAGAAATAGGGGCTGGCTGAATAGCGAGCAGTGCTTCTCTAAACAAGTCGCGACTCACTAATCCCTCGCCAAGCGGTACGTCCTCTAACGATTCCCCACGTTTGCCTTGACGGATTGTGTCCTTGAGATAGACACTTCTTAAATGAGGTCGCACAGCATCGATAGCCGCTTGAAAGGAACCAGATAACTCAGCCCGAAGGTGTCGAAGGTCGAATGCGACTCCCATGTGCTGGCGATCAATTCCCTCCATTAAGATTGTGAGGTCCCAAAGCAAGCTTCCGACATAGTCATTTCCAAAGTGATTTTGATAGAGCCCGACAACCCCGAGTTCTCGGTTCAAGGCCGCCAACTCCTTCGCTTTCGATCCTGCATTCCTGGCTTGCTGCAACATTGATACCGAGTCGCTTGATTTTGTATATTTGTAATAACCCATGCGGTAATAACGGACCTCGTTATCTCGCAGGACAGTTAGTAACTTTTCCGATGACTTGCTTACTTCAGTAATTCCTGTTGCCGCGATCAGCAATCGCTTATCGTTCTTAGAAAGGGCAGATACAACGTCTGGTATTAGCTGTTCTGCGCGTTCGGGTTCGATCTGGCCGCCGCTTCGAACGGTCATTTCCACCCCCTCCGAACCAATCTCAGCAATCGCGTCGGAGAGTTCGAGAAACGAGTGAGTCTTAAACACTTTGGTGAAGACCGCGATTGGATAGGCTATTGCTTCAGGAGGGCTTTTGGGACCGTCCGACTCCGCGGCGACAGTCCTCGCCGAGCCCTTGTTTAGACTGCCAACGAAGGCCGATGCTACGGCGGCCTGGGCTGCCTTGGAAAAAAGCATTCTTCGATCAAGATTATTTATCATCAGGTGTACCACGAAGAAAAGGGGACGCGAAAGCCATATGATACCTCAGAATAGCAGCGTTCATGTACTTTTTGAAATTTCGACCACCGATCATTTGCCAAAAAGGGGTGTACTTGGCTACGATGGAGATTATGCGGTTCACGATTCGCCCAACAACTCGCTTACGGGGATTTACCCTCGTCGAACTTTTAGTGGTCATTGCGATCATTGGATTGTTGGCTTCATTGCTGCTTCCAGCGATTCAGCAAGCTCGTGAAGCCGCTCGCCGGATGGTCTGCAGTGGCCACCTTAGGCAGGTTGGTGTAGCACTTGCAAATTACGAGCTGACGTTCAAGTCTTTGGTTCCCATGCGGGCCGGTACTTTAGTGAATGAAGCTGGACTGTGGATGGGGATGCGGACCAGCGGGCTACTCGAACTAACACCATTCATGGAGCAAACGCAAGTCTATTACATGTACCGTGACGGATTCACATCACGGGTCGCTCCGTTTGAATCTTATTCGCCGAATGGCGAGCCTTATTGGCGGGGTGGTGGCTATGTGCCTTGGAGGACACAGATTCAGATCCTTCGATGCCCATCAGACCCGAACCTTGCTAGGTTTGGACACTATAGTTCGATGGGACGCACAAACTACGCGTTCTGTTATGGCGACTCGCAACGCGGTATCGATTTAGCCGAATGGGAAACACTCGGAACAACGACTCGAGGAATGTTTCAACAACGCTGGGGACGCATGCTTTCCGACTGCACGGATGGCACAAGCAACACTATTTCATTTGGTGAGATCGGAACGGCTAACGCGAGCATTGCTGGCGATAGAGTTCCCGGTTCGCTTATTCAGGGCTATCAAGCGACGCTACTTCCCGAGCTTGCCCCTGGTCGCGGTGTGGGATTACAGAGTTGCCTCAACACGGCTCTTCAAGGAAGATACAAAACATCGCAATCGATCATTGCAAAACGCGGGATGCATTGGGGAGACGGGTATAGTGATTCTGTCGGATTCAACACAATTCTTTCACCTAACAGCCCTTCCTGCATTGTGGCGTCAAATGATGGTGCTGGGATCCAATCCTCGACTAGCTACCACGTCGGCGGCGTTCACGTCATGATGCTCGATGTTTCGATTCGGTTTGTAGCCAACAGCATTGATGCTGGAAGTCGCGATGCAGCTTCACCCGGTGCATACCGAACAACCGGTTCGATGATCTATACTCCCGATTGGACAAACATAAGTCCCTATGGAGTCTGGGGAGCTATCGGAACTCACAATTGTGGTGACTCAACTCCGGAGTGATGCTCAGCGGTTCTCCTGCTGAGAGGATCTTCTTTTGGGCAAGTTATTTTGCGTCTGATTGCATGTCTTTAAACAAATTGAAGAATGAGCTTTCAGTCGACAGGATCATTTGACTATCGGTGCTGATAGATTTTTCATAGGCCTCAAGTGTTCTTGCAAACGTATAAAAATCGCCTGTGTTTTCGATCGCTTCTGCAAATCGCTTAATTACCTCTGCGTCGGTTTTACCTCTTGTCTCACTGGCACGTTGCTGGCCTTCGCCTTCAATCTTAGCAACTTCAGCGTTCGCTTCGTTGATGATTGCCGCTTTCAGTCGTTCCCCTTCGTTTACGTTCTTTGAAGAAATCGCTTGCCGCTCGGCCACCCATCGATCAAAGGTTTTTCGACGAACACTATCAACAAAGCCGATTTGTGATATCCCGACGTCGATCAATTCGATGCCTCGGCCTTCAGAGTCACCGTCTTTTCCTGTCGCGGCCAGTCGGCGATGTGCTTCATTCTTGATTCGCTCCAGAATCTCAGCCCGTCCGAATTGTTCGCCCCTGGGTTTGGATTGTTTTGTCTTCTCAATCAAATCTACAGGAATGCTTTGCGGTAGCGATACTGCATCACCGAGCCCCTCAGATCCGCTCGAAAGCTCACGATTCGTGCTGCGAACGATTTCCTCCAGGTCATATTGAGTGATGATGTCGCGAATAGAGCTTCGAACAATTTGTTCGACACGTTGTTCAGCCACGTCCATAGTTCGGAGCCGCTGAACAAAAACAACCGGATCGTTAACTCTCCAAATCGCCCATGGAATCAGCTCCACTTTCTTGTCATCTTTAGTCGGTAAATCGGGTAGAAGATCTCCTTTTGAGTCACCCCAAAATTGCTTGTACTTTGCGATCCGTTGCACTCCGTCGACGAAAGGCATTTTGAAGTAAATCCCCGGCTCCATGTAGGACTGTTTAGGAGCACCAAACCGCAGTACGACTGCCATCTCGCGTTCGTCCAAGATGAATACAATCGCCGGTGAAAGGACCAGCAGGACAGCTAACAAGGCAAAAACGTAAGCAACGTATTTCATAGTATTAAGTTATCGGTCGTTGATAGTTTGATCGATCAGTGGATCGCCAAATAGCTTGGTGCTAAGTGACTAGTAGGGCTACGGCTTGCTGGCGGGATTTGAACTGGGAATGAAGCTTGGGTTTGGGCTGGGGTTTAGCTTAGGGGTTAGTTTGGGTTTTGGAGCTGGAAAGCCGCTATTGGGCGAAAGATTCAGTATTGGGAGCGGGCTGTTTCCCTGGCTGTCGAGAATTATTTTGGGACCGCTTTGCTGAAGTACCTTCTCCATCATCTCGATGTACATTCTTTTGCGAGTAATCTCAGGAGCAATCTTGTAACTTTCATACTTCGACAGCAGGGCCGAAATCTCTCCCTGGGCTTCAGCCAATTCTCGCGAAGCATAGCCTTCGGCCTCGCGAATCAAGCGATCGCGTTGCGCTTCCGCAGTGGGTATCAATTGGTTGCGTTCACGATACGCTTCGTTGACGAGTTGGTCACGCTGTTGAATCGAAGCATTGACTTCATCAAAAGCTGGTTTGACACGGTCTGGAGGCGTTACTCGTTGCATCTGCAAATCGGTAATCGCAATGCCACTTCCGAATTCGGTCAATCGCTCTGACAACTGCTCCAGTGCAATTTTTGTTATCTCCTCCCGTTTGCCGGTAAGTAGTTCTTCTGCGGAGTAATCTCCGACGGCGCGATGCATTACGCTCTTAGATACGGCTACGATGACACTACCCACTTCCCCATCGTCCCCATTGAAATTGATCAAATAATCCTTTGGCTCTACCACGCGCCAAACGACGTTCCACTCGACAACCGCTGCATACAAATCACCAGTTAGAATGAGCTTATCTTCTTGCTCGTCCATGTTGGTTGGTTTGTTCTGACTAAAGCCTAAATCGTCCTCGCTAGAGTGAGGAAGCCGTAGAGAACGTTCCCCCTGATCGACGATAAATCGTTGATCGATCCAGGGAGCTTTGAAGTGCAATCCAGGCCCGACGGTTCGAACATACTTGCCAAATCGAAGCACGACGGCTTGCTCATGCGCCGCTACCGAATACATCCCAGAGACGATCACATTGATGATAAAAATCGCAGCTAGCCCAAAGACAACGAGCCCAATCAATTTCTCGGGCGAGATATCAAATTCGGGACGTGATTGTTTCTGCATAGGAACTCCCTGATTGTGACAACGACTACAAGACAGAATCTTGTTTTGTTCACTGTACGCCATCCCGTACAGATCGTCATGAAAATCTCCTATTTTTCGACATTACTCGATGATCGCCACCTCCGTTACCCTCCCAACGAAGTTTAGAGGATCGAAAAACGAGCCACAAAGCGAGTTTTTCGGGGAGGGCGAGATTTGGCCGCATAAAATGTTTGCCAGTGTAAAATTTGTTTCGGACCACAACATCCTCCCCTCCCCGGCGTGGATGTCGCCCGCCGACCCTCCCCAAACTACGTTTCGGGAGGGTTACAGCTATCTGTCGAGGT
>Ga0105046_10009670_pt1 | contig 15052 bp, 13 predicted proteins | sample MAT03_FD_78385 | JGI IMG/M metagenome (GOLD analysis project Ga0105046, IMG submission 78385) | Freshwater microbial communities from Lake Fryxell liftoff mats and glacier meltwater in Antarctica - MAT-03 (megahit assembly) | ecosystem: Environmental > Aquatic > Freshwater > Ice > Liftoff... | reverse complement strand
GGATGTCGGGCTGCCGGTGCAATCGGCGGTGCTGGCGGTGTCGCTGATGCTGGCCGGCCCGGCCCGCCTTTACGGCTTGGCGAACGTCTGGTACCTGGTGCTGGCCCTCGAGGTGGTTGCGGCAACTGTCTGGTACCTGCACCACCAACGCAGGGCAAGGGGAACGTGGTTGATGGGCGGGCTGCTGATGGCGGTGTTGGTGTCGGGTGGCATCGAGTTCGCCGCGCAATGGACCGGCAGCCGCCCGACGATTTCGCATCTGGCCCAGTTGGTGGTGCCCATCATCTTCGTGCTGGTGGGCCTGCGCCTGGTGCAGCAGCACGGGCGCGCGCTGTACGCGGCCGAGCAGGGCAAAGCGCAGTTGGAACTGCGGGTGCGTGAAGCCACGGCCGAAATCGAACGCAGCTTCAGGCAGATGGGCGAGATGCGTGTGGAGCAGGTCACCGAACGCGAGCGCAAGCGCATTGCAGCCGACCTGCACGATGACCTGGGTGCCAAGCTGCTGACCATCGTGCACACCAGCGAAAGCGAGCGCATCAGCACCCTGGCGCGCGAGGCGCTGGAAGAAATGCGCCTGAGCGTGCGCGGCCTGACAGGCAAACCGGTTCGCCTCGCGGATGCCTTGGGTGATTGGCGCGCCGAGGTGGTGTCGCGGCTGGCGCAGGCCGGCATCGAAGGCGACTGGCAAGCGCCCGAAGACCTGCCCCAGACGCTGTCGGCGCGGGCGTACGTGCAGACCACGCGCATCCTGCGTGAGGCCACCAGCAACATCATCAAACACAGCGGTGCCAGCCATTGTTCGGTCACCGCCGGGCTGAACGATGGCGACTTCCAGCTGGTGGTGCAAGACAACGGCAAGGGCATCGCATCCGAGGTCGAAGGCCGGTTGGACCGCGGCCATGGCCTGGCCAGCATGAAGAACCGTGCCAAACAATTGCAGGGTCAGTGCCTGGTCGAGTCAGGGCCGGGCTATGGAACCGTGATACGTCTCACGCTTCCTTTGGATCGGGCCATCGAAGGCACTTAGGTTTGCGGGTGGCGGCCGATACGATGCCGATGGCCACCGGAAAAGCACCCATGAAAACGATCCTTCTGCTCGAAGACCTGCCCGAGATCCGGGCCTGGATGCGCAAGCTGGTGCTGGAGGTCTTCCCCGGCTCGACCATTTCGGAAAGCGCACGGGTGCACGACGCCATCGAGCTGGTGCAGGCTGTGAAGTTCGACCTGGCCCTCATTGACCTGGGGCTGCCCGACGGCAGCGGCGTGGACGTGGTGACCCGCCTGCGTGACGTACAGCCCGACGCGCAAAGCGTGATCGTCACCATCCACGACGACGACGAACACCTTTTCCCGGCGCTGCAGGCCGGTGCCTTCGGCTACATCTTGAAGGAACAGGCGCGCGAACTGATCACTGAACAGTTGCAGCGTATCAGCCAGGGCGAACCGCCCTTGAGCCCTTCAATCGCTCGCCGTGTGATGGCCTATTTCAGCGCCAAGGCCAAGCCGCAGGTGAACGCCAATGCGATGCCCAACGTCAGCCTCACCGACCGCGAAAGCGAAGTGTTGCTGCGCGTGGCCAAGGGCTACACACTGCCCGAGATCGGCGTGCAACTGGGCTTGAGCCGGCACACCATTGCCGACTATGTGAAGCAGATCTACCGCAAGCTGAACGTCAGTTCACGCGCGGAAGCCGCGCTGGAAGCGCAGCGCCTGGGCCTGTTTCGCTGACCCGCTGTTCCCGTTTCGCAAGCCTGGCGCTCCATAATTAGAGCGGTGAATTTCCAGCAACTCCGTTCAGTCCGCGAGGCCGTGCGCCAAGGCTTCAACCTCACGGTGGTGGCCGAGGTGCTGCACACCTCGCAGCCCGGGGTCAGCCGCCAAATCCGCGAACTGGAAGAAGAACTGGGGATCGAGCTTTTCGAGCGCGCGGGCAAGCGGCTGACCGGCCTGACACCGCCCGGGCTGATGGTGATGCCGATCGTCGAGCGTTTGCTGCAGGAGGCCGAGAACCTCAAACGCGCCGGCGACGAATTCGCCATGCAGGGCCGTGGCACGCTGACCATCGCCGCCACGCACTCACAAGCCCGCTACGCACTGCCGTTGGCGGTGCGCGACTTCAGCGCGGCCCACCCCGGCATCGAACTGCGCCTGCATCAAGGTTCGCCCAGACAGGTTGCCGAACTGCTGCTGACCGGCGAAGCCGACATCGGTGTGGCCACCGAAGCCCTGGCCGGCTACGCCGCGCTCGTCGCCCTGCCCTGCTACCAGTGGACGCACAAGGTAATCGTGCCCACAGCGCATGCGCTGGCCGAAGAAGCGGCGCGCGGTGTTTCGCTGACGCTGGCGCGGCTGGCGCAGTTCCCCATCATCACTTACGAAATTGGCTACACCGGCCGCAGCCACATCGACGAGGCCTTCAAGCGGCAGAGCCTGACGCCAAAGGTGGTGCTGTCGGCCATGGACGCCGACGTCATCAAGACCTACGTGGACCTGGGCATGGGCGTGGGCATCATCGCGGCCATTGCCTTCGATGAACAACGCGACAGCAGCCTGCACGCCATCGACGCGCGCCACCTCTTCGCCAGCAACATGACCCGCCTGGCCGTGCGCCGTGGCAGCTTCCTGCGGGGTTACGTGTTCGATTTCATCCGCATCTTCGCCAGCCCGCTGAAGCGCGAGGTGGTGCTGCAGGCAATGCGCAGCGAGCCGGGTTCCAGCTTCGACATTTGATCGGCCGGGGGAACTGTCCGACTGCGCGAAGATGGGGCGGATCAGGCCCCGGGCCGATCAGATCATCGCTGCCGGATCTTCCTGCGCCTGGGCCGCTTCGCTCACGCCGAATCGGCGCACGCGGCGCGGTCGCAGGTGCACGCGTGAACCCGGGGTCAGCGTGACGCGCTCACGCAGGCCGTTGTAGGCATCGCGCGTCAGTTCCACGTCGATGTAACCCTCGGCACCTTCGCGCTTGAACTCGATCCGGGTATTCGGGCCGACGGTCAGCGCCTGGCTGAAAGTGACGGGCCACGTGTCGTCGTCGGCCTGGGCCACTATTTCCAGCTCGTGCGGGCGCACATAAGTCACATCGTCGGTGGTGGACTGTCCCAGTCGGCCGTGGAACAGGTTCACATCGCCCAGGAACTGCAGCACGAAGGGTGTCGCGGGGTGGTCGTAGACCTCGTCGGGTGAGCCCTGTTGTTCGATGCGGCCCTGGTTCATCACCACCACGCGGTCGGCCACCTCCATGGCTTCTTCCTGGTCGTGCGTGACGAACACACTGGTGACATGCACCTCGTCGTGCAGGCGGCGCAGCCAGCGGCGCAACTCCTTGCGCACCTTGGCATCGAGCGCGCCAAAGGGCTCGTCGAGCAGCAGCACCTTGGGCTCGACCGCCAGCGCGCGCGCCAGGGCGATGCGCTGGCGCTGGCCGCCGCTGAGTTGGTGCGGGTGGCGGTCGGCGATCCAGTCGAGCTGCACCAGCTTCAGCAGCTGCGTGACCTTGCTCTGGATCTCTTTCTGGCTGGGCCGTATGGCCTTGGGCCGAACACGCAGGCCGAAGGCCACGTTTTCGAAGATCGTCATGTGGCCGAACAAGGCGTAGTGCTGGAACACGAAGCCCACGTTGCGGTCGCGCACATCGGTGTGCGTGGTGTCTTCGCCGTGAAAGCGCACGCTGCCGCTGTCGGGCACTTCCAGCCCGGCGATGATGCGCAGCAGGCTGGTCTTGCCGGAACCGGAAGGCCCGAGCAACGCCACCAACTCGCCCGAAGGGATGTCGATGTTGAGGTTGTCGCAAACGACGGTCTTGCCGAAGGCTTTGTAGAGGTTGCGTACTTCGATGCTCATGGGGGTTTCTTTCGTCTTTGGACGTGCAGCCGGTCCGGCTTATCCGCCGCGGTCGCTGGCCTGGCGCTGCTGGCCCTTTACACGCTGCTCGATCACGTACTTCAACAGCAAGGTCACCAGCGCCAGGCTCGCCAGCAGGCTGGCCACGGCAAAGGCCGCCGCGAACTGGTATTCGTTGTAGACGATCTCGATGTGCAGCGGCAGCGTGTTCGTCTGCCCGCGGATGTGGCCGGAGACCACGCTGACCGCGCCGAACTCGCCCATCGCGCGGGCGTTGCACAAGATCACGCCGTACAGCAGCGCCCACTTGATGTTGGGCAGCGTCACGCGCCAGAAAATCTGCCAACCGCCCGCGCCCAGCACCCGCGCTGCCTCTTCTTGCTCGATGCCTTGCGCCTGCATCAGCGGGATCAGTTCGCGGGCGATGAACGGGAAGGTCACGAACACGGTGGCCAGCACGATGCCGGGCAGCGCGAAGATGATCTTCAAGTCGTGGTCGCGCATCCATTCGCCGAACCAGCCTTGCAGGCCGAAGACCAGCACATAGATCAAACCGGCGATGACGGGGCTGACCGAAAACGGCAGGTCGATCAGCGTCAGCAGCAGGTTCTTGCCGCGGAAATCGAACTTGGTGATGGCCCAGGCCGCCGCCACGCCGAAAGCCAGATTCAGCGGCACGCTGATGCCGGCTGCGATCAGCGTCAGCTTCACGGCCGAAAGCGCATCGGGTTCGACGATGGCCGCGACGTACACGTCCCAGCCCTTCTTCAGCGCTTCGTAGAACACGGTCACCAACGGCACGAACAGGAACAGCGTCATGAAGGCCAGCGCAGCGCCGATCAACGTCCAGCGCACCCAGGCCGGTTCGGTGGTCGCCATCACAGCCCTCCCTGGCGTTTGCGGGCCCAGGCCTGCAGCAGGTTGATCGCCAGCAGCATCACGAAAGAGGCCACCAGCATCACCACCGCAATGGCCGTGGCACCGGCGTAGTCGTACTGCTCGAGCTTGGTGATGATCAACAGCGGTGTGATCTCGCTGACCATGGGCATGTTCCCGGCGATGAAGATGACGCTGCCGTACTCGCCCAGCGCACGCGCGAAAGCCAGCGCAGAGCCGGTCAGCAGCGCGGGCGCGACGATGGGGAATATCACCTTCGAGAAGGTCTGCCAGCGGCTGGCACCCAGCGTGGCGGCGGCTTCTTCCAGTTCACGGCTCACGTCTTCCAGCACCGGTTGCAAGGTGCGCACCACGAAAGGCAATCCGATGAAGACCAAGGCCACCCAAACGCCAAGCGGCGTGTAGCTCACTTTGAACGGCAGGTATTGGCCGATGAGTCCGTTCTGGGCGTAGATGGCCGTCAGCGCAATGCCGGCCACCGCCGTGGGCAGCGCGAAGGGCAGGTCTACCAGCGCGTCCACCACGCGCTTGCCGGGGAATCGATAACGCACCAGCACCCAGGCCACGATGAGCCCGAAGAAAGCATTCAGCAACGCCGCAGCAAACGACGCGCCGAAGGTGAGCCGGTAACTGGCCACCACACGTGGCGTGGTGACCGTGTCGAAGAACTGCGCCCAGCTCAGCGTGAAAGTCTTCAGGAAGACCGCCGACAGAGGAATCAGCACGATGAGGCTGATGTACAGCAGCGCAAACCCCAGCGCCAGATCGAAGCCGGGCAGCACCGTGTGCCTGCGCAGCAGGGCGCGGGAGAAAAGCCCCCCGGTCCGGCTCATCGCTTGTTGGCGATGATCTGGTCGTAGCTGCCGCCGTCGGCGAAGTGGTCCTTCTGCGCCTTGGCCCAGCTGCCGAACACCTCGTCCACGGTGAACGTGTTCACCTTCGGGAAGACCTTGGCGTACTTCGCCATCACCTTCTCATGGCGCGGGCGCAGGTGGTGCTTGGCAGCCACTTCCTGGCCGGCTTCGCTGTACAGGAACTGCAGGTAGGCCTCGGCCTGCTTGCGCGTGCCGCGCTTGTCGACGACCTTGTCCACGACGCTGACGGGGTTCTCGGCCAGCAAGGTGCGGGTGGGATAGATCACCTCGAAGCCCGAACCGAACTCGCGCGCGATCAGGGGCGCTTCGCTCTCGAAGGTGACCAGCGCGTCGCCAAGCTGGCGCTGCGCGAAGGTGGTGGTGGCCGCGCGGCCGCCGCCGTCCAGCACCGGCACATTGGCGAAGATGCGCGCCATCAGAGCCTTGGCGGCATCGGGGCTGACGCCGTTCTTGATCGCCGAACCCCAGGCGGCCAGGTAGGTGGCGCGGCCATTGCCGGTTACCTTGGGGTTGGGAATGATGACGCTGACACCGGGCTTGCCCAGGTCCGACCAGTCGCGGATGTTCTTCAGGTTGCCCTTGCGCACCAGGATGATCTGCACCGAGGTGGTGGGCGCGCTGCCATTGGGCAGGCGCCTGGCCCAGTCGGCCGGCACCAGGCCACCGCGTTCGGCCAGGATGTCGATGTCGATGGCCTGGTTCATGGTGATGACGTCGGCCGCCAGACCGGCAATCACGCTGCCCGCCTGCCGGCTGCTGCCGCCGTGGCTCTGGTTCAGCGTCAGGTCTTCACCGGTGGTCTTCTTCCAGTGGGCCGCGAAGACGGCGTTGTAGTCCTTGTAGAACTCGCGGCTGACGTCGTAACTGACGTTCAGCAGCGTGATGCCCGCGGCTTGGACCGACAGCGGCAGGGCCAAGGTCAGCGGCGCGGCCAGAGCCGACAGCACCAAGCTGCGGCGGCGGTTGGAGAAACTGGAAATCATGGGCACCCCCTGGATGAAGACAGGTGCGCATGCTAGGAATCGCACCTGAGAACTCGAACGACTTAAATCGCGGGTGCTTATTTGGAAAACAACTAAGCCGACCCATGTCTTGCCGCCGTTTGGAGTGCAATGCAGCGTTTACGATCTTTCGGCTGGGTAGCGGGCCTGCGGTACGCAGACAACAGGCCCATCACAACCCGACATCAGGACGACGCATGACCCGACTGACCACCCAAGACTTCCAGCCCGAAGTGATGCAACTGTTCGACCAATACGTGCACGGCGACCTCAGCCGACGATGCGCGCATCCTCACGCGCAAGCAAACCTTCGACTCACCGCAGGGGAACGGCACCGTTACGGGCCTGCTGGCCAAGCCCGCCAAGGCCACCGGCAAACTGCCCGTGGTGCTGGTGGTGCATGAGAACCGCGGGCTGAATCCGCACATCGAAGACATCACACGCCGCCTGGCGCTGGAAGGCTACCTGGCCTATGCCCCCGACGCGCTGGCGGTTGCGGGCGGCTACCCCGGCGACGAAGACAAGGCCCGCGAGGCCTTCGGCAAACTCGACCAGACCAAGGCCCGCGCCGACTTCGTGGCCGCTACGCGCGCTCTGCTGACACTGGCCGAGGGCAGCGGCAAGGTGGGCGTGGTGGGCTTTTGCTACGGCGGCGGCATGGCCAACTACCGGGCCACGCAAGTGCCGGAACTGGCAGCAGCCGTGCCCTTCTACGGTGGCCAGGCACCAGCGGCGGAGGTGCCGAAAATCAAGGCCCCGCTGCTGATTCACTACGCCGCGCAAGACGACCGCATCAATGCCGGCTGGCCTGCGTTCGAAGCTGCACTGAAGGCCGCCGACACGCGCTACGAAGGCCACTTCTACCCCGGCACGCAGCACGGCTTCAACAACGACACCACCCCGCGCTTCGACGCGGAGGCCGCCAAGCTGTCGTGGAGCCGCACGCTGGCGTTTCTCAAGACGCATCTGAGCTGACGCCCGCGACGCAGCGCGTCGCAGGTCGCTGGCGGGTTCCTTACTTCACTTCAGTCAGGAACTGGTCCAGCGGGCGGCGCACCTTCTGCAGCTTCACCAGCCAGTCGCCCTCTTCCTGGCGATAACCCAGCGGCAGGATCACGACGCTGCGCAAACCGCGTGCGCGCAAGCCCAGAATTTCGTCGAGCTTGGCGGGGTCGAAACCTTCCATCGGCGTGCAGTCCACCTGCGCTTCGGCCGCTGCCACCATGGCCATGCCCAGGGCGATGTAGGCCTGACGAGCGGCGTGGGCGTAGTTCACCTCGGCGTCGCGCTTGGGGTAACTGCCCAGCAGCGTCTGGCGGTAGCTCTCCCAGCCCTCGTTCTTGAAGCCCCGCACGTCGTTCGTCAGGTCGAACATGTGGTTGATGCGCTCGGCGGTGTAGTGGTCCCAGGCGGCAAACACCAGCAGGTGTGAACCATCGGTGATCTGTGCCTGGTTCCAGCCGATTTCACGGATCTTCGCGCGCACTTCGGGATTGGTCACCGAGATGATCTCGAAAGGCTGCAGGCCGCTGGAAGTGGGGGCCAGGCGGGCCGCCTCGATGATGCGGTCGACCTGCTCTTGGGGCACGGCCTGGGCGGCGTTCATGTTCTTGGTGGCATAACGCCAGTTCAACAAATCAAGCAATTTCATTTGGGAAATATTGGTTAGGGAAAACCAGTAATTGTGGCCGTCCTGCTGATTTCCGGCTGCCGCCAGCGAGACACCGCGGTGAGGGCGTCAGGGCTTTACGGACGGCGTCGATGACTGGGTTCAGAAGCCACACCAACCCTGCGGGCTCGTGGGTCGATGCGACTGGCGCTACGCTTGCATCCAACTCGCGTCGAGTTGACCAAGGAGCAAGCCCATGCAAAGCCGCCGACACGTCCTCATTGCCCTGGGCAGCCTGCCCATCCTGGCCGCCACGCCTCTGACGCAAGCCACGAGCACGGCCACGGCCACGGCCACAAGCGGTCAACCCGCGCCAGACTTCACGCTGCCCGGTGCCGACGGCAAGCCGGTGAGCTTGCAGGCCCTGCGCGGCAAGACCGTGGTGTTGGAATGGACCAATCACGACTGCCCGTACGTGCGCAAGCACTACACCAGCGGCAACATGCAGACGCTGCAGAAAGACGCTGCCGCACAGGGCGCGGTCTGGTTGCAGGTGATTTCTTCTGCCCCCGGCGGACAGGGCCATGTAGACGGCCCCGCTGCAATGAAGCTGAACGCCGAGCGCCAATCCAAACCCGCCGGCACGCTGCTGGACCCTGCAGGCCGCGTCGGCCGCCTGTACGGTGCCAAGACCACGCCGCACATGTACATCGTGAACGCGCAGGGCTTGCTGGTGTATGCGGGTGGCATCGACAGCATCCCGTCGAGCCGGCTCGAAGACATCGCCAAGGCCGAGCCTTATGTGCGCAACGCCCTGGCCGAGTTGGCTGCGGGCAAGCCCGTCAGCAAGGCCAGCACGCGGCCTTATGGCTGCAGCATCAAGTACAGCGACGCCTGAAGTCGGCCTGCAGCAAAAGCGTCAGGCCAGCATGTCGGCCCAGATGTTGTTCGCCCAACTCAGCGCGTAAGCAGCTTCCAGCGTGTTGCGCGCGCTGCTCAAGCCGCCTGCGCCCGGCACGGCCACCAGGGTCTTCTGCGTGGCGTCCCACTTGTGCACGCTCGCCACATGCACCACTTCGGTTGAACTGACGAAGCTGTAGCAAGTGTTGGCGATGATGGGCGCTTCGTTGATGGGCTGCCCGGTGATGCGCGCAATCACGGCATCGGCCACCACCTTGGCGTGGTTGTTGGCCATGAAGCCGCTCTTGGGCATGGCCGGGGCGGACGCGGTGGCGTCGCCAATCACGTGCACACCCGGCACCTTGGTGGTTTCGAAGCCCTGGAATTCGACGCCCACCCAGCGGTTGTTGACGCTGATCAGCGGCTGCGCCACGCGCCCGGCTTGCTGCGGCGGGATGATGTTGAACACATCGCCCTTGACGTCTTCGAAAGTCAGGCGCGCCACCCGGCGGCTGTTGTCGAACTCCACCACCTCGCTGTTCGGGCGGTACTCGACGATGCCGGGGTACAGCTCATTCCAGGCCTTCAGAAACAGTGCCTTTTTCGACACGATGTCGGGGTTGCCGTCCAGGATCAGCACCTTGCTGCGCGGCTTGTTCTGCTTGAAGTACTGCGCCACCACACTGGCCCGCTCGTAAGGGCCGGGCGGGCAACGGTAAGGGGCTACAGGGATGCTGATGACGAACACCCCGCCGTCGGGCATGGCCTGCAATTGCGCCCGCAGCGCTGCGGTTTGCGGCCCGGCCTTCCAGGCGTGCAGCACGCGGCCGGCTTCTTCGGCCTGCAGCAGGCCAGGAATCTTTTCGTACTGGAAATCGACACCCGGGGCCACGATGAGCCGGTCGTAGGGCAGCGGCTCGCCACGCGCCAGACGCACCTGCTTCTTCTCGAGGTCCAGCGCGGTGGCCTCGTCGCGCACCAGCTTCACACCGTACTTGGCCAGGCCGGTGTAAGGCAGGGTGATGTCCGACATGTTCTTGGCACCCGCCACCACCAGGTTGCTGATGGGGCAGGAGACGAAGTTCTCGTTGCGTTCGACCAGCGTGACGGCGATGCGCGGTTCCCACTTGCGGATGTACTTGGCGGCAGTGGCACCGCCAAAACCGGCACCGATGACGACCACGCGCGCGATGGCCTTGTCGTCCGACGGTGTGCTGGCGCAACCGGCCAGCCCCAGCGCAGCCACGGAAGTGCCGGCTGCACCGGCCAGCATCAGTTCACGACGGCGGATGTTCATGTTGGGGGTCTGCTTGTTCATCTCGTTCACTTCCTCACGTTCACTTGGCGGCATTGCTGGTCGCGAAGAACTGCGCGATGCGCTTGAGTTCGTCGTCGGTGTAGCCCTTGGCGTGCTGGTGCATCACCGTGGCAGCGGGGCGCTGGCCGGTCTTGAACTCGATCAGCGCACGGTACAGCACCTCGGCGTCGCGGCCGGCGATCGGCGGAATGCCGCCTTGCGACGAACCGCCGCTGCCGTGGCAGCCGGCACAGCTGGCGGCCCAGGTGCGGGCTTGGCGGTCCAAGGTTTGTGCCGATGCAGACGCCACACCCCCCAGCGAAGCCAGAAGCGCCAAGGCCAAGAGACCGCTGTGCAGCCGTGATTTCATGCGTATTTGCTCCATCTGAAAAATGAATAACCAAGTAACCGTGCGCGGCCAATCGGGCCAATCGGGCCAATCGGCACGACGGGTGGTTGTATCAGGCCGCATGGGCTTGAACGGGCCGACGCCTCGAATTCCTCAGAAGCATTCCAGATATCGATAGGCGGCGAAATGCGTACCGACCCTGCTGCGGGCCGAGACCCGCCTGCCGATCTTGCCGATCAGCGCTCCCTGAACGCTTCCTGCGTCTTCACCAGCGGCCGCAGCAGGAAACCCAGCACGCTGCGCTGGCCGGTGCGGATTTCAACCGTGGCCGTCATGCCGGGCAGCAGGTCCAGCGGCTTGTCGAACTGCTTCAGCGTGCCGCGTTCGGCCTTGATGATCGCGCGGTACCAGGTGCCTTCGGCGGTGGTGTTCTTTTCGGGATCACTGGCGGCATCAGGGCTGATGGTCAATAGCGTGCCTTCCATGGAACCGTACAGCGCGAAGTCGTAAGCACTGAGCTTGATCTTCACCGGTTGGCCGACTTTCACGAAGCCGATGTCGCGGGCCAGCACGCGCGCTTCCACCAGCACGCGCTTGCCCAGCGGCATCAGCTCCATCAGCGGTGCGCCGGGAGCGATGATGCCGCCGATGGTGCTGTTGCGCACCGTCTTCACCACACCGTTCACGGGCGACACGAGGGTCGTGCGGCGCAGCGCGTCGTCGCGCACCACGGCTTGCTCGTCCATCAGCGCCAGTTCGTTGCGCACCCGCACCAGTTCGCCTGCGGCTTCCTGGCGGTAGCGGTTGATGCGTTCTTGCGTCTGCAGCTCCAGGTCGTTGACCTGGCGGCGCACGCGCATCACTTCCACCTCGCTCATCAAACCCTTGGCGGAAAGGCCTTCGGCCACACGCAACTCCTGCATCAACAGCCTGGCGCTGCGCCGGGTGGTCTCAACGGCCTGGTTCAGCGCCTGTTGGCGTGCTTCATAGCTTTCGGTTTCGCCTCTCACCACCGCTTCAGGCAGGTCGGGCGGGAAAACGGGCGCGCGGCCGGTGGATTCAGCCTGCAGACGAGACTGCGTGCCATGCAGCGACAGCTTCTTGCTGGTGCTCTCGGCCTGCTGCGCTTCGATGCGCGTCGGGTCCAGCATGGCCAGCGCCTGGCCTACGGTGACCTGCTGGCCTTCACGCACCAGCAGCTCCCGCAGGATGCCGCCTTCCAGGCTGGCGATGACCTGCTCGCGCCCGTCGGGCACCAGACGGCCGTTGGCCTTGGCCACGATGTCCACCTGCGCAAAACCGGCCCAGGTGAGCGCCGAGGCGATCAGCGCCAGCAGCAAGTAAACAGCCCACAGAGCGGCCGGCGCGGCTTCCAGCACATGCGCCGCAGCCAGGGGCGTGACGTAAGGAATGTCACCCCGCCGCAGCGCCTGCTCAGGACGCTTGGCTGCGGCCTTGCGTTTGAAGGGCAGGCGCCAGTTCATTCAGACAGAAGCTTCGCGCTCGACCGGGCGGGCGGTGGGGTGCATGTGCAGGTTGCTGGGCGCTGCAGCTGGTGCAGCCCCGGCGGCCTGTGGCGGTGTGGCCGGACGTTGCCCGCTGAGGGCAGCCAACACCTGCGCCTTGGGGCCGTCCATCACCAGGCGACCAGCGTCCACGACGGCCACCCGGTTCACCAGTTCCAACACAGCCGGGCGGTGCGTCACCATCACCAGCGTGCAACTGCCGCAGGCTTCTTTCAGCTGACGCAGGAATGCCACTTCGCTTTGCGCGTCCATGCTGCTGGTGGGTTCGTCCATCAACAACACCGAGGGGCGGGTCACCAAACAACGCGCCAGCGCCACCAATTGCCGCTGGCCGCCCGACAGCAAGGAACCCGATTCACCCACCGGCAATTCCCATCCGTCCGGATGCGCGGCCACCAAGCGGTCAAGGCCGGTCAAGCGAGCGACTTCGCCCAGGCGGGCAGGGTCGGCGCTGGGGCGGTCCAGCAGCACGTTGTCGCGCAGCGTGCCGTTGAACAGGCGCGGGTCTTGTGCGACGAAGCCGATTCGGGCGCGGTAGTCGGCGGGGTCGATCTGGCGCAGGTCGATGCCGTCGACTTCCACCTGCCCCTCGATGGGCAGGTACAGGCCGGCCAGCAGGCGCAGCACCGTGCTTTTGCCGCTGCCGATGCGCCCCAGCACAGCCATGCGTTCGCCGGGCTGGATCTGCAGGCTGAAGCCTTTCAAGACGCGCGGGCCTTCCTTGGCCGAGCGGGCTGTGCCGATGGCGTGCGGATCGGGCTGCACGGGGTACGAGAAGCTGACCTCGTTCAACACCAGCCGACCTTCGTGGGTGTGCTTGGGCACGTAGACCTTGCCGGGCTCGCGGTCCAGCGGCTTCGTCATCAGCTGGTCCAGCGCGCGCATGGCCGCGCGTGCGCCCTGGTAGCGCGTGGCCAGCGAAGTGACGCTGGCCAGCGGGGCCAGCGCACGGGTGGCGTACATCACCGCGCCGATGAGCGCACCACTGGTGATGACCTTGTCGTCGATGAGGTACACGCCCCACACCAGCAGCACCATGGTGACGATCTGCTGCGCGATGGATGTGATGTTCATGGTCCAGCTGGAAATGCTGCGCGACTTCAACATCGCCGCCGCCCCGGCCGCGGTGCTTTCTTCATAACGCCGCAGGAAGCGGCCTTGTGCAGCGGCGGCCTTCACGTCTTCCATGCCGTCCACCACTTCGACCATCACGCCGTGCAGGTCAGCCTGCTGCTGCATGTGGCTGCTCATGGCGCGGCGCAGGGCGGACTGGATCAGGAAGCTCATGATCATCAGCGCAGGAATGGCCGCCACCAGCACCCAGCCCAATGGGCCGCCGGCCATGAAGACCATGGCCACGAAGATGACGATGAAGGGCAAGTCGGACAAGGCCGACAGCGTGGCCGAGGCAAAAAACTCGCGCACCTGCTCGAGCTGCGCCAGCGTGTGCGCGTACGCGCCAGCGCTGGCCGGGCGGTGCTCCATGCGCATCCCCAGGGTCTGGCGGAACAGCACCGAACCGACGATCAGGTCGGCCTTGCGGCCGGCCATGTCGATCAGGTAGGTGCGCAGTTGACGCGCCATCAAATCGAACAGCACCGCCAGCCCGGCACCCACCGCCAGCGCCCACAGCGTGACATAGGCCTGGTGCGGCAGCACCTTGTCGAAGATGACGCTGGTGGCCATGCCCGTCACCAGCATCAGCACATTGCTCAACAGTGCCGCCAGCAGTGCACCGCGGTAGTACGGGATGTAGCGCCGCATCGTGCCCCACAGCCAATGCGAACCGGGGTTGCGCAGCAGGCTGGGCGCTTCGGCTTCGCCAGCGCCCAAGTTGGCGCCGAACTCGGCACGTGCGCGTGGCTGCGGGGTGGCCACCAGCGCCAGTCCGGTGTACTCGGCGTTCAGCTCGCTTTCGGTGGCCGTGCAGGCGTGGTGTTCGCGCCCGGGCATCACGATGTCATACGCGCCGTCGTTGCGGCGCGCCACGATGATGCAGGCGTCGCCCTCTTTCAGCAGCAGCACCGCAGGCATCAGCAGCTGCGGCATGTCGCTGATGCGGCGCTGCACCAGGCCGGCCTTGTAGCCCGCTTCGATCAAGGCACGCAGCGCCTGGTCGGGTGCCAGGCGGCCGTTCAACGGCAAGCCGGCCAGCAGCGATTCGGGTGAACGTTCGCTGGCGTGGTGTTTGGTCAGCCACGACAGGGCATGCGCCAGGGCATCGTTTTCGATGTCCCAGGCGGCCTGCGGGGTTCCGGCGTCGGTCTCGGTCTCGGATTCGGACGCGGACGCGGACGCACCCTCACCCGCAGCCAGCGGCGGGCCGCTTGCGGGTCTCTGGGGCGCGTAAGCCTCGCTCATCGATCAGTCAAGCAAGTGAAAGCGGCAGGTGCGGGCAGCAGGTGCGGGCAGCAGATGCGGGCGGCGGGTGCGGGCGGCGCAATCAGCCCCCTGAAGCCAGGCGTTCCGCCCGGGCCGAAACCGCCAGCCGCTCGAATTCAGCTTCGATGTCGCGCACGATCTGCGGCAAATCGAACAGCGCACTGCTGCGCCCGTGCTCGGCAAGATAGCGCTTGTAGGACGCCACCCGCGCCGGGTTGCGGCCCAGGGTGATGGCCAGGCGTTCGTAGTCGGCCAGGTTGTCGGTGACGAGATCGGGCAGGCCGACGGCATTCAGCAGGCTGCCGGCCATGCGGCTGATGTAGGTGCGGCCGGCGCGCGTGACCATGGGCGTGCCCATCCACAGCGCGTCGCT
>Ga0105046_10009668_pt1 | contig 15054 bp, 10 predicted proteins | sample MAT03_FD_78385 | JGI IMG/M metagenome (GOLD analysis project Ga0105046, IMG submission 78385) | Freshwater microbial communities from Lake Fryxell liftoff mats and glacier meltwater in Antarctica - MAT-03 (megahit assembly) | ecosystem: Environmental > Aquatic > Freshwater > Ice > Liftoff... | reverse complement strand
TTTGCCGCGTTGGAAATGCGGCACTGATGTGTCGCACTCTAGGTTCGCTTACGGTCGCAGTACCTTGAACTCCGGTTTTCGGTTCCTGCCACCTTTTGTCGCTTGCCACCTTTTGTCGCTCACGGTTCCTGCCAACTTTTGTCGCTCAACTCCCTCAATGATTTTTTCTCTCAACCTTTCACGCCCCATCAATAGTCTCAAGCCATCAACGACAGCGGCTTCCTCGGACGAATACTTTCCCTGCGCAACAAGGCTTCTTACGAAATCATTCACTTCGACGGGCAAATTCAGATTCATAATTCGTCTCCTTCGCCACTGGAACACGCAACAATTGAGGATTCAACGTGGTTTTGTCGCAGACGCTCTTCGAGGACGTTCAGCATTTTAGAAGGCGCGGGCTGATATTGGTAGGGGGGTTCACAAAAGAGTGGACTCCTACGCCTCAGCCGTGCGATCAAGAAACGGGCCAACCATCTTTGCCAGCGGCTCAAGGTCGATCAGGAATGAGTCGTGACCATAGGGGCAGGGCAGTTCTACAAAAGAAACGTGCTTGTGAACGCGCAGCAGTTCTGAAACAAGCTCTCGGCTTTGGCTGGTTGGAAACAACCAGTCCGTGTCGTACGACGCCACAAGAAATCTCGCCTGAGTCTGACGGAGTGCATCGGCCAGTGAAGGAAATCCATCTGACAAATCATAGTAGTCCATCATTCGAGTCAGATACAAATAACTGTTGGCATCGAACCGTTGCACAAACCGTTTGCCCTGATAATGCAGATAACTTTCAATCTGAAACTCAGTCTCCTTCTGCATACTAAACGCGAAACGATCGCTGTCCTGCAACTTGCGGCCAAACTTCAGCTCAATCGAATCTTCCGAAAGATATGTGATATGCGCCACCATGCGAGCCAGCGCCAGACCATAGCGCGGACCTTCTGAATCATAGTACTCACCGTTCAGAAAGCCGGGGTCCGCGTAGATTGCTCGCCTGCCAACGGCATTGAACGCAATCCCCTGTGCGGAAAGTTTTGGAGCGGATGCCAGAACGATCGCGGCTTTAACCTGGTCCGGAAAACGAATGGCCCATTCCAGAACCTGCATGCCACCAAGGCTGCCGCCAACGACACCCACAAGCTGCTTGATTCCAAGATGCCGTACTAGTTCCGCATGAACCGCCACGACATCACGAATCGTCAGGAACGGAAAGTTAAGGCAGTGTCGTTTGCCCGTCGCCGGATTGATTGATCCCGGCCCTGTCGTCCCCTGGCATCCGCCGAGCAGATTGGCACAGATCACGAAGTATCTATTGGTGTCGAGTCCTTTCCCTGGCCCGATGAAACCATCCCACCAACCCGGTTTACGGTCGTCGGCAGAATGAATTCCTGCGGCATGAGCATCACCAGTCAGTGCGTGGCAGACAAAAATCGCATTGCTGGCATTTGAGTTCAGCTTGCCGTACGTTTCGTAGGCCACAGTAATCGGGCCAAGCTCCTGGCCACTGGCGAACCGCAGCAAGTTGGGAGGCTGAAACAACTGCACAAACTTAGTGTGAACAACTCCGACCGAGCTGCTTTCCGGAACAACGTCCTTTGGGATTTCGACCGACATTCCATCACTTCAACGAAGTACGATTCTTTCCGACATTGACACAGACTCGACATGGTAACCAATGTCCAGGACTCTGTCAGTTCAGAATTAATCGTTTAACCCGACTCGAAGAGGAGGTATTGAGTGCCCCGCCTTCACTTCGAGTCGGGTTAAACGGAGGAGATTTCAGCTGAGACTAAATCAACACCTTCGCTTCACGGCTCACAATTGTGACGAAATCAACATGCCGCTAGACTGCGGTTTTCTACTCAAGACCAGAAAGTCCAGGCATGTCGAGCAACGATCCGGACCCGTTCGGAACGAATATTCACAATCCCTATGCGTTCAGCGAGACCACTTCGCCGCAGACACCCACAGGATCGCAGCGAGGCATGGTGCATCATGTCATGGCGTTGAGCATCCTGATGATTGTCCAGGGATCCTTGAGCGCACTCGTTGGCCTGGGCCTGGGGGCGATGGCTCTGGTGGTGCCGGCGATGATAAAAGCTCAGGGTGGTTTTCCACAGCGCCCCGGAATGCCCGCTCAACAAATGCCGGCTCAAATGGAATGGATCATGTTGGCCGCCTATGGAGGAATTGGTGTCGTCCTGCTGAGCACCGGCATCCTGGGAATCTGGGGCGGCATCCGAATAATGAAGTTTCGTGGCCGCACCTTGGGCGTTGTCGCGCTGTCCGCCGGGCTGCTTGGAATTTTTAGCTGCTATTGTTTTCCAACCGCGATTGGACTGTTTATCTACGGCCTGATCGTATTGCTGAATCCACAGGTCAAACAGGCGTTCGAAATGGGAGAGCAGGGCGTCACGGCCGCCGATATTCAAAGCCACTTCGCGCGGCTTCCGGGTTAATTTCAGCGCATGGCGGGTTTGATGTGGGGGGTTCGTGACTGATCGACGCGGCGTTGTTGGATCGGGCGACTGACGTCGCTCCGCTCGCCGTGCTTGATAACACAAAGGCGATTCTCTAATTCACGGGTTTCACCTTCCAGATTTCGTCTGCATATTCCTGAATCGTGCGGTCGCTGGAGAACCAGCCGCTCGATGCGGTGTTGAGGATGCTCATACGATTCCAGTTTGTCTGATCCTTATAGGCCTCGTTGACTTCCTTCTGGACGTCAATGTAACTGCGGAAGTCAGCGATCGTCATCCAGGGATCGTATCCACTTCGCAAACCAGACGTCAGCAGATTGAAAATACCGGGTTCCGATTGATTGAAGCGTCCACCTTCAAGCATGTTCATAACGCGTTGGATATCTTCGTCCTGAGCAATGATTGCGTTGGGGTCGTAGCCCTGTCGTTTTTCTGCGACACCATCTGCGGTCATGCCGAACAGGAAGAAGTTCTCTTCACCAACCTGTTCTCGAATCTCGATATTCGCGCCATCCAGAGTACCAATCGTCAGAGCACCGTTCATCATGAATTTCATGTTGCCTGTGCCAGATGCTTCTTTGCCAGCCGTTGAAATCTGCTCAGAAAGCTCAGTGGCCGGACAAATGACTTCCATCGCTGAAACTCGATAGTTGGGCAGAAAGACCAATTTCAGAAGTTTAAGAGCTTTCGGATCAGAGTTAACAACCACTGCCACGTCATTGATCAACTTTACAATCAACTTGGCAACGTGATACCCCGGAGCCGCCTTTCCACCAATCAGCACACAGCGTGGAATCATTCCACTGGTGTCGCCACGCAGGATGCGGTCATAAAGATGAATTACATGCAGAAGATTGAGTAACTGCCTTTTGTATTCGTGAATACGTTTTACCTGCACATCAAACAGCGAGTTCTGGTCGAATTTCACACCAGTTCGTTCATCGACGTACTTAATCAACGCCTGCTTGTTTGCCAACTTGACTGCATGCCAACGCTGTCGAAAGGCGGCATCAACTGCATAGGGCGCAAGTTGTGAAATCCGGGACATGTCATCCTGCCAATCGCAGCCAATCGTTTCTGTTATCAGATCGCGCAGGCCGGGATTGCAGTGACTTAACCAACGTCGTTGAGTAACACCATTGGTCTTGTTGTTGAATTTTTCCGGCCACAGCTTGTAAAAGTCTGCGAACAGGCCGGATTTCAGCAACGTTGTATGCAGCCCGGCAACTCCGTTCACTGAAAAGCTGCCAACAATCGCCAGATAGGCCATGCGAACATGCGGATGATCGCCACCTTCAATCAGAGACATGCGTTCTCTGATAGCAACGTCTTCCGGCCAAAGCTTCGCGAGCTGGATTTTGAACTGTCGATCGATTTCTCGAATGATGTCCATGAGCCGCGGCAACAATCGACTAAATAACGATACAGACCAGCGTTCCAGCGCCTCAGGCAATAACGTATGGTTTGTATACGCCAAACATTGGGTTGTGATCTTCCATGCATCATCCCACTCGAACCCCTGTTCATCCATCAATAGTCGCATCAGTTCGGGAACGGCACAGGCAGGATGAGTATCATTGAGCTGAAAACAATTGAAATTTCCGAATTCACTGAAATCATTTCCGTACACCGAAATCCATTCGCTCAAGACATCCTGCAAGCTGGCGGAGACAAGGAAGTACTGCTGCTTCAGTCGTAGTTCCTTCCCATTTTCGCTGGCGTCATTTGGATAAAGCACCATCGAAATCTGCTCAGCAAGGTTCTTCTCTGCAACCGCCTCTGAGTATCCGCCTGCATTGAATTCTGCAAGATTGAATTCATCCGTCGCCGAAGCACGCCAGAGACGCAGCGTGTTGATCGCCCCGTTCTTGTGGCCTGGGATCGGCATATCGTAAGGCACCGCCAAAATGTCCTGAGTGTTTGCCCAGCGAGCGTTAATCTTTCCGCTGCTGTTCACGAAATAATCGGAATGGCCATAGAAGTGAATTCGTCGCGTATCTTCGGGACGTTCCAGTTCCCACGGATTGCCGTCTCGAAGCCAGTGATCAGGATCTTCAATCTGCCGACCGTTTTCAATATGCTGATTGAACATGCCGTATTCGTATCGAATACCGTATCCCACGACCGGCAGCTGCAGGTTGGCGCAGCTATCCAGAAAACAGGCTGCAAGTCGTCCCAGACCACCGTTTCCAAGGCCGGCATCCTGCTCCATCTCAGCAGCCTCTTCCATACTGATGCCAAATTTTTTCAGGGCGTCGCGAACGTCTTCTTCCAACTCCAGATTCAGAACCGCGTTTGTCAAAGATCGCCCGACAAGAAACTCTAACGACAAATAGTAAACTCGCTTGCGGCCAGAAAAAGTAATCTTTTCGTGCGTCTTCTTCCACTGCCCGACCAGGCGATCTCGAACAGCAATCGCCAACGCGCGATACAGATAATAAGGATCAACATGACTATCGTGATGGCCGAGTGTGTAATTCAGGTGTCGATAGATCTCCTGTTCGATGGTTCCAAGGCAGCAGTCGCCTTCAGTGGCAGCGGATACGGGTAATCTTTTCCTGATCATTTTGGACATTGCTGTTTTCTTTTCGTTTGTGATTAAAGTAGCCGTCAGTCTCTGAGTGACGAACGCCAAGTGCTGCGTTTTACGGCCCGCCTCACTCAGAGAGTGAGGTCTACTATAGGAAACCGAGCGAAACTGGTGACTTTATAGCTGACTTGACCTACGTCAAATTGCTTTTCTCGCACTGAAACACCGGCACTAATTTTCTTTCATCCGAGACGCCTCATCCAGTCGTTTTAGCTCATCTCGCTCTGGCCTGGCCTTATAGAAGGGATCAAGCGGATAACAACCGGAGACCATGCCATTCCTGGGGGCTGTTGTACAGTCACTGAAGGTTCGACAGATCTTTTTACGAGCCATCACACGGCCAGTCGAAACGTCTGCGGGTAATTCCGGATATGACAGAACCATACGTCCAAGTCCGATACTGTCCGCCATTCCAAGTCGCACGACAGCCTGACCGACATGCGGCAACCATTCCTGCAGGTATGAATATCCGGAACCAACGACGATCATTTCCGGCACAAGGCGTTTTAGCTCGGCCGTAGCGGAAATTTGCCGATGAACTCCCACGAGAGGATCTTCTGGCGGTCGATATCCATCCGATGGAGGAAACAATGCTGGCCGCTGAATGTGTGGATTGTAGTACGGACTTCCACAAGTTGAGCACATGAGATCGATGCCCAGCGAACGCAGCAGTTCCAGAAATTTTTGCGGTTCACTCAAATCAATTCCGAGCCCACTTCCGTCTCCACCGAATGCATTCCGATAGTTTCCAACTTTCGATGGCACGCCAGTCTTATCCTGTGATGTCCCCGGTTGAAATGGTGCATAATCGAAGACGCTTAACCTCACGCCAATTCCAAGGCCGGGGACTTCCTCGCGAATCCCTGCAACAATGTCCCGCAGGAATCGAGTTCTGTTTTCGAAACTGCCACCGAAAGCACCAACCCGATCAAAGCCAGACAGAAACTCATGCCCGAGGTAGCCGTGGCAATGTTTGATATCCACCCACCGATAACCCGCCGCGCTGGCCAGGCGAGATGCGCTGATAAAATCGTCAATCAACCGTTTGATATCGTCATCTGAAAGCAGTGCGTCACTGTTGGTGATGCCGAATTTTTTATCCAGGATTGGATGGTGGTACGCAATCTGAGGCTCCAACTGCTTCTTGTCGCGAGGCCTTGCAAAACGGCCGGAATGTGTCAGTTGCAAGCCAAGCAGCAGATCGTCCGTTGTTCCGAAATGCTCCTGATGCGTCTGCTCAAGAATTTCCCGCAGTGACTCCAGATCACTCACAGTGCTGGAGTTTATCAGCAGCTGATTCGGGTTCGCTCGACCATCGGGGTTTATTGCAACCGCTTCGCCACCCCAGATCAATTTCGCTCCGCTAAGTCCAAAATTCTTCCAGCGGCGGCGTGTCAAATCTGTTGGACGACCATCAGTTGTTCCATCCCAGCCTTCCATCGGCAGGATACACCATCTATTGCCGATCCGACCGCAAACCGATGTCAGCGATTGATCAAGCGGTGCCTGAACGCCGGCTTGCAGCGTCTCATCGAACGGCAGTTCAAGGTTCAGTTCATCCAGTCTCTGCTGGAACTGGAGCGGCGTTTTCAGGGAAGAAACGCGAGGATACGACATGGGTGACTTTCGGATCTCAGTTCAACAGCCAGTCCATCAATCGCCAGTCCATCCAACGACGGTCTGGATCAATACCGCTGCGCCCCACGAATCCAAGATGACCACCGTGCTGAGTCAAACACATTGTGACATTCGGCGGCAATTGCAATCCATGAAACGCCTGCGTACTCACGACAGGATCATCCATTGATGCCAAAATTGTTGTGTGGACCCGAATATTTTCAATGACGGGCTTAGACGATGCTCGTTCGTAATAGTGATCGGCCGATTCAAAACCCGACGCCGGAGCTGTATACAGTTCATCGAAGTCGTATAAACGTCGCGGAGCACGACGCACATTTGCCAGCGGCACATCATCGCGCCATTGCGTCGAATTGGACAGCTGTCGGACAAGGCGTCTAGTGAAATACATGTCGTACCGCTGTCCCATACGAGACGCATTCAGCATCGACGAACAGTGTTGCAGATCTATCGGAGGGCAAACCGCAACCGCACGAAATAGACTCAGCGGAAGATCAGGGCCGAATTCTCCGAGATATCTCAGCAGCAGGTTTCCGCTCAGCGAAAATCCTGCGAGTGAAATCGGGGAGCCGGGACAAAGCCGTTCCACCATATTGACAGCCGCAGCCAGGTCTTCGACTCGCCCCGCATGATAGGGATACTTTGCAAGACCCGTCCCTGCGCCGCAGCCACGATGATCCATTCGAAATGTACGAACCCCTCGTTGCTGCAACTTGGCCGCCAGACGGACCATATAGCCACTGCGATGCGAACCACCTAGTCCGTGCTGCATGATTACAACGTGATCGCCACGACGCCAACCAGATGGACTGTCATCGTGCATCACAACCAAATCGCCATCATCCAGCCGCAGTCGGCGTTCGGTTGTACCATTCAACGGTACGAGTCCGGGAAACACGGTCGCCCAACCTGTCTGCGCATGCGCGCTGGATAACCCACGCGCCGGTCGAAACGGCGGAACACCGGGTAAAGCTTCCCCGTGAAGCGAGAACAGATGAGAACTGCAAAGCGCATTGCGGTGCGATGCATCGACATCATATTTCGGAATTGTTTGTCCCTGGACGCCGTCCATGAAATCCATCCGAATCTCAGCTGAAAACAGGTCAAGCGACCAATGACTGACGTTAAAAAAAAAAACGATGCATTCCCCCAAATGCGGAAGGAATTCCGCCTCAGGATTTGCCTTTTAGACGTTTTTCAGAGTTTCGCAAAGTGCCAATCCCTTGTTTTGCCGATTTCCTTACGCCGGTGAAAAAGTTTACCCCGCAAACTTCGCTCATTTAGTTCCTTTGCAGTGAATTATTTAGATTCCCCGGCAGACAATGAATCGATCGCCTCCTTAGCACATCCATGATTTTGACTGTCCAGACATTGATCGTTTTGTCAGATCACCTGAGGCTTTGGTGTTGGCCGAAAAAACGAGATTTAAATCGCAGTTGGACTGAGATGCATGAGATGCTAAAACATATGGCATAAGAATTTGGGAATTTGGCTAAAAAATTTTTCACGGCAGGAGAACAACGATGATGAATCGACGTCAATTATTGCAGTCCTTATTTGGCTTCACCGCAGGATGCGCTGTGGTGTACTGGCAAACAGCAATTGGGCAAACAGCAAGTGCCGGATTATCAGCCCCTGTGCCGCAGGCTGACAATTCCTCCCGAACACTGATCGAACTGTTGCAGAACACAATTCAACTGTGCCACAATGGTCGGCACGTTGGGCTTGCCGCTAATCAACGCGAAGCCGTCGAGACCCAGGAACTTTGCCACCAAGCAATCACTCGAATCCGACGTTCATCCCGAAACACTCCTGCATTCTGGCAGGCCTGCAGCGATTCAGTCTCCCGCCTAGAAGCAGCAGTTTCTGCACACTTGAAAGTCCCTCTGGCCGAAACTCGATCAGCATCCGACACTTTGCGTCAATTACGCAGTCTGAAGAGGCAATTGGCAATTCAGACAATTCAGGCAATTGGCGCGCCGAGTCGGCTTGCGTGACGTTGAATCTGTTCCGGATGTCTCGTCGTTACCGCGAAAATCGGTTGCGCTAAAGATCACGGTTGTACTCGTTCGATGATGACACGGGGGAAACCGCTTGACGAGGGCACCGGCAAAAACTGCCGGAACAACGCCAGCATCCAGGGACGGATTGGTTATGTACGAAGCACATTTTGGATTCCATCGACAGCCGTTCCAATCTGCAGATGCGTGCCGCGCATTCTTTGTTTCAGAATCCATCCAGGAAATTCTGCCACAGTTGCTGCATGCATTACGTTCAGACTTGGGCATCGCGGTCTTGACCGGAGTGCCGGGCAGCGGCAAAACCTCCCTATTGCGACACATTCAGCAGCAACTCGCCAGGGAAGGCCGTGTCATCGTCTGCTCAGGCGCGAATCTGGGAACGTCGGCCGATCTGATCGGTGCGTTGCTTCAGGCATCTCGCATGACAGGTGGCACGGACACCACAACGAAACCAGTTGCCATTGAACGCGCGATGCAGGGATCGCGGTCGTCTGCACTGGACCACATGAAGCGAACTGCAGAACTCTGGGGCCCAGTCCTGCTGCTCATCGACGATGTGCAACTTGTGCCCCTGCCGGTGCTGAACGAATTGCGAGCCTGCACCGAAGAAGAATGGAACGGCCGCGATCTTGTACGGTGTCTGGTATCCGCGCCGATCTCTTTCGAAGATCAACTTGCGCGACAGGAGTATGCTGACTTCGCTCGTCGAATTCGCTGCCATGCATTTCTGCAGCCACTGAAATCCAGCGAATCCATCCTTTTCCTGAAGGACCAGATCGAACTTGCAGGCGGACGGATTTCAAACGTCTTCACAACTCCGGCGTTGGAATCGATCACCGCCGCAGCGGGTGGAAACCCTCGTTGCCTTGGCTTGCTTGCCGACGAAACACTTGTTGTTGCCGCGATGTTGGGTGAAAAGATCGCTTCGGAAAAATCCGTTCGTACGGCCCTCAGTCGCTTGCAGCACTTGCAGTACCACTGGAACACATCGCCTCACATCAATGTTGTCGAGACGCCAGAATCAGATTCTGAGCCGACTGATATCGATACAAAATCAACCGAAACCCAAAAGATGACTTCATCAACTTCGTCGGTGATACCAAAGTCGTCGGTGATATCAACCAGCACGACTCCAGCAGCGACCCGATTCAACGCACCAATCCAGGCCACAATTGCGCCGGGCGTCATTGAATTTGGTGGCCCCGCAATTTCGACCACTCGCCCGACTGCAGAAACATCGTCCGCGACGACAACGCCGCCTGCTCCGATCCAACGAATCCCGCTGGTTGATGAAAATTCGGACTATGTCGATGTTTCAGAATGCGTCGAATTGCCGGCACACTTGCTGCCCCGTGAACTGACTGATCAAATTCAAGTCATACGCAGCACCACAGCGGCTCCGTCTGCAAGGTTCGAAGACCGTGTACTTAGCGACATCAATCAAACCGCGCCAAGAAACGCAGATATTGAATTCGGTTCTACCACCTCCGGGACTGAACCTGCCCAGGCATCAAATGCCCCGAAAGTCGGCAATCTGATTCCCCAATTCGAAGTTGGTCAACGTTTTGTCTCGGAGTCCACGCAGGAAAGCATTTCGATTGACGATGTCGAGGATCGCGAAATTCTGGAATTGTTGAATCAGGGCGCGGAACTGGACTTCGCCAACAGTGCCAGCCCATCCATGAAAACACCTCCTGCACCGGAGCGTGGCGAAGTTCCCGAAGCGACAATCGTGTGGTTTGATGGAAATGCAAACGCCGAAGAAACGCGGGCACTTGTTGAAATCAATTCGTTGAACATCACTTCAAACATCGGCAGCACATCACTGTCGATCGCGGAAGAAACTTCTGCAGATCCCTCTCCGCCAGCAGCCGAATCGCAGAACACACACTCTGAACGAGAATCTGACAACCGCGTCACGAGTGGCAAGTTCTTCAATGCCGCCAGCGCCAAACTCTCAAACCGCTCGCCGGTTTTTGATCGCTACACATGGCTCGCACTTGGGCGTGAGGTACCGGCCGGTCGTAGTTCAGTTGTCTCCATGTCTGTGTCAAGACAACTGATTCAGGCGGACTATGGCATGCTCCCATCCGGACCACTCACAACGGTCTCCTCATTGTCACCATACTCGCTACGCATCTCGTCAATCGATCAGATTCCGATCAGCACAACCACAGACGCGGCCCTGATCGACGAGATCGTTCGAAATTCCCTGAACGTTGAATCCGGAGTTTACCTGGCGATTAACGCAGTTGAGAGCTCGCATGACGAAACTCACTACGCAGCTTCCCAGGCAGTTTCAAACAGCGATATGATCGAGGACTCAGAAGATGAAAATTCGAAATCAAATTCCGGCCTGAGAATCTGGCGGGATGGAATGCTGGTCTTTTCGAACGGCAAAGCTACCGCTGACTTCAACGCACCAGATTCGCCCGCGGTGTCGGACGAATCAAATATCGCTGCACATCAAGCAATTGAAACATCGGAAGAAGTCACTTCAACGCTATCAGCATCTTCCGATGAGAGCTTGTTGAACCGCAGCTTGCTGCAACTTGGTCCAGGTGGATTCTTTACACTTCCTGAGCCCAAGCCGCAGCACGCAGATGAGTTGAGTTCGTTAAAAATCTCTAAAGACGAAGATGTCTACCCGTTCGTTGACGCGATCAACAACATGCGGGCTGACGTACGGAGTTTCCAGGACACTGGTTCCGTTTCCGTTGAGGATTCAGTTGAGGATTCCACCCCAGTCTCGCGATTTTCTCAATCGATCGACTCTGCAAATCAATCAGACAACGTGATCTCGCGGGCAAAACGGCGACTGGACGACCGAACAAACTCGGCGGATACAAAAACCGTGGCACTTCAAATCTCCTCGGAATTGCGCGGTCCGCAAAAGACACAGCACAGCAAAAAGACACAGCTGGAAATTGAGTCCGTCTTGACAACCGACGGAACACTGAACACAGAATCAGCACAAAAATTCGGAAGCCTGTTTACTCGACTTCGGCAGACTCGAAAGCGTGCTGCCGATCAGGCACAAACAGACGTGTAGTTCAGAACGGTCCTTGATCAGTTTTAAAAACGACTCAATCGTCTTCCGACTTCCGGTTGTGTCTCTGAGGAATCTCAGGGACAATTCTGATGTCGGTCGTCATCACGGATGTTCGATCGCACACAACTCACCTGTCCAGTTCGGCAATGTCTAAGACGCCATGTCACAAAAAACAATAACACTGCCAGCATCTGCCGCCGAGCCTCTGCCTGGTACATTTGATCAGCCCGCCGACGCGACCTCTCTTTACCGTCAATGGGGCGCACATCTGGTGGAAGGTGGTGTTCGATTCGCCGTCTGGGCTCCGAACGCTCGCGAAGTTTCTGTCATCACAGACGGCAACGGCTGGACCGCCGGACGTGACTGGTTAAAGTCCAGCGACAACGGCGTCTGGTATGGGTTCATCAAAGGCGTTCTGCCCGGTACCCGATACAAATACGCCATCCGAACGCAAAATGGCAACCTGCTCGAAAAGACCGACCCGGTTGCTTTCTACCACGAAATGCGTCCGCAGACTGCGTCAATCGTCTGGAGTCTTCGCGACTTTCAATGGACCGATCAGCAATGGCTGCAGACTCGCGCCCAAACAAACTGGCTGAAAGCACCAGTATCGATGTATGAGGTTCATCTGGGATCGTGGAAAAGACCTCATGATGGCCGAACATATTTCAACTATCGCGAATTGGCTCATGCACTCGCCGACTATGTTCTGGAAACCGGTTATACTCATGTGCAACTGATGCCGATCACCGAACATCCGTTCGACGGATCCTGGGGCTACCAGACCACGGGTTACTTCGCCCCAACCTCACGCTTTGGATCTCCACACGATTTTCAGTACTTCGTAAATCACATGCATCAGCGTGGCATCGGTATCCTGCTGGATTGGGTGCCAGGCCATTTTCCAACCGATACGCACGGCTTGGCAATGTTCGATGGCACTTGCCTGTACGAACATGCCGACCCACGTCTGGGCTATCATCCCGACTGGAATACGCTGATCTTCAATTACGGTCGCCGTGAAGTCACGGAGTTCCTGATTTCCAGCGCCAGGTTCTGGTGTGATGTTTATCACATTGATGGTATTCGCGTTGATGCCGTTGCATCAATGTTGTATCTCGATTACTCGCGTGATTCAGGACAATGGATTCCAAACCAGTATGGTGGTCGTGAGAATCTGCATGCAATCGACTTTCTGCGTGAATTCAACACATTGATCCATGCGGAATTCCCGGGCGCGATGACTGTCGCGGAAGAATCCACGGCATGGCCCGGCGTCTCGCGTCCGTGCTACACCGGCGGCCTCGGTTTCACCATGAAGTGGGATATGGGCTGGATGAATGACACGCTGCGATTCATGCGACGCGATCCGCTGTTTCGCCAATATCATCTGAATGACCTGACGTTTCGCGGCATCTACGCGTTTTCAGAAAACTTCGTGCTGCCATTGTCGCACGACGAAGTTGTTCATGGAAAACAGTCACTGTTGTCGCAAATGTCCGGCGACACATGGCAGAAGTTTGCCAATCTGCGAGTCCTGCTCTCAGGACAATTCGCCGCGCCCGGTAAGAAACTACAGTTCATGGGAACTGAAATTGGTCAATGGACCGAATGGAATCACGACGCGGAGATCGACTGGATTCTGCGAACCTTCGACACTCATGAAGGCATTCGCCGCATGATCTGTGATCTGAATCGATTGTACATTCAGGAAGCCGCTCTGCACGAAGGCGACGTCGTGCAGGAAGGGTTTCAATGGCTGGTTGGTGATGACCATACAAATTGCGTCATCGCCTTCATGCGTCAGACGCCCGATCATCGCGAAATGATTCTGATCGTCAGCAATCTGACACCAACTCCGAGAGACAATTATCGTCTCGGCGCTCCGTGTGCAGGGTACTACAAAGAAATCTTCAACAGCGACGCTGACTGGTATGGCGGTGCCGGGCTTGGTAACCAGGGCGGCGTCTATTCCAAAGACATCCCGGCTCATGGCAAGCCTGTAAGTATCGTCATTACAGTTCCTCCATTGGCGACTTTAATGTTCAAAGCGGTATCAGCTCCGCCAGCGATTGAAGCTGCGACGACATAAAAAGCCCAATTGCATTGTCTAACGGCAACGAAAAATGCAGCGAACTTTGTGAAGTGCGCTGCGTCGGTAAAGTGTCGTCGTGTCAGAATTAAGCAACTAATGGTGGTTGTGATGATGATGGCCGTAACCACCGCCACCGTATTTGCCAAACCCGCGGTTGTAGCCACCGCCGTAATAGCCGCCACCATAGATCGGTGTTGAGTAAACCTGAACGCTGCGATAGGCAGGATAGCCGCCACCGTAGTAGCCTCCGTTGCCGTAACCTCCACCGTATCCGCCATAATAGGGCTGGCTATAACCTTGACTGTAAGCACCAACGAAATTGTGGTAGCCGTTGCCGTAGTTAACGGAAAGGCCGAACCCTGAGCCACCCGTGTAGCATTGTGCAATCGTATTTGATGACCCGACGATAAAAAGACAACTCAAAGCTGCCACACACACAACTAACTTCTTCATGACCATTCTGCCCGTATTGGAATGAGTTGGGAAATAGAAGCCCGGTCGTTCTGTCGTATCACCGTGATAAAACGTTGCTTAAACTGGAAACCAAACCAAGTGGCTCCGTGGCGGCAATCACTTTCAACTACTGAACTTCCCGGGCTATTCACATTTATCTGAAACCCGATTCCGTCCGGGATAAATCTAAAACCCGGACTCATACAAATGCGAACTGGATGCCAAAAGCTCGGGATCGCAAATACTGCGTGACTCTCGTGCTGAAGACACCGACTCGCGATGGTGAGACCGAAATTCGAATCCTCACGAATCTGTCGGTGAAGGAAGCGACTTCGTTGAAAGTCGCGGATCTGTATCGCAAACGCTGGACTGTGGAAAGCATGTTTCAGGAGATGACCGATCACCTGACGTGTGAGATCAAAACGCGGTGCTATCCCCGAGCGGCCGTGTTTGCCTTCTGTCTGGCGCTGATGGCGTGCAATGGCATGTCGGTGATTCATGCGGCTCTGCGTTCTGTACATGGCGAAGAAACGATTGAAGAGAATCTGTCGGGTTATTATCTGTCGCTGGAAATATCGCAGGTCTATCATGGAATGATGATCGCAATTCCTGCTGAGGAATGGGCGGTCTTTCAGAATCTAACGACGGCTCAACTGGCATCGCTGCTGAAGCAACTGGCGAAAGGCGTGTCGCTGGAAACTCTTCAAAAGCAGAAACGCGGACCCAAGAATCCA
>Ga0105046_10009665_pt1 | contig 15056 bp, 9 predicted proteins | sample MAT03_FD_78385 | JGI IMG/M metagenome (GOLD analysis project Ga0105046, IMG submission 78385) | Freshwater microbial communities from Lake Fryxell liftoff mats and glacier meltwater in Antarctica - MAT-03 (megahit assembly) | ecosystem: Environmental > Aquatic > Freshwater > Ice > Liftoff... | reverse complement strand
GAGCCCAGCCCCTGTGATTCGGCCAGCACCAGTGCGCTGGCGGTGTGCCGGGCCATCGACTCACCCGCACCTGCAGCCTGCAGCACCTGGCTGACCAGTGTTCGTGCGTCTTCAATGGACAGCTTCATGCGAGTGCCTCCAGAATCTTGTCGGCAATCAGAAAGCTGACCCTTTCGTTGGACTCGGCGGTGACGCCGGCGATGTGCGGCGTCAACACCAGGTTGGGGCAGCCTTCAAAGTGCGGTGATGCGGGCAGCGGTTCGGTGCCGAAGACGTCGATGGCTGCGCCGCCCAGGTGGCCGCTGCGCAGTGCTGCCGCCAGGGCCACTTCGTCGACGATGCCGCCGCGCGCGGTGTTGATCAGCACGGCGCCTGGCTTCATGGCTTGCAAACGCTGCGCGTTGATGAGGCCGCGCGTGCTGTCCACCAAGGGCAGGTGCAGGCTGAGGACATCGCTTTCAGCCAATAGTTGATCCAGTGGCGTGCAACGCACACCCGAACCAGCAAAGGCCGGGTGGGTGGCATCCATCAAGGCATCGCAAGCCAGCACCTGCATGCCCAGCGCTTGTGCCAGGCGCGCGGTCAGTTGACCGATCGAGCCAAAACCCAGCAGACCCAAGGTCTTGCCGGCGCTCTCTCGGCCGTTGGACAGCGCGTTGCGCGGCCACTGGCCGACGGCCACTGCGGCGGTGGACTGGTAACTGCCGCGCAGCAAAAGCATTGCGGTGGCCACCACGTACTCGGCCACGCTCAACGCGTTCGCGCCCGTGGCCGGGATGACCTGCATGCCGCGTTGCTCGCAGCCCCCCACGTCGATGTTGTCCAGCCCCACACCCAGGCGGCCCACCACCTTGCAGCGTGTCAGCGCGGCCAGCAATTCGCCCCGCACCTGTGTGCGGTTGCGCACTATCAGCACGTCTGCGCTGGCGGCCTGGGTCAGCAGGGCCTGCGGTTGATCCACCAGGCCGGGCTCGTAGACCACGGTGTGTTGGGCCTGCAGCCTCGACACGGCGCGCGGGTCCATGAATTCGCAAATCAGGATCTGCATCATCACTTTCTTGCTGGCCGTGCCAGCGACAGGGTCATGGATGGCCTGGGCCACTCGCTGGACAACAGCGCGCTTGAGCAGGTTCAGGGGAGGGGCACCTGCAGCGCGAGCTTAAACAGCGAGTACAGGCCGCCCAGCACGACCGCGCCCGCAGCGCTGTAGGCCAGCGCCTTGCCCGCCGTCCAGCGCTCATGCTGGGCCACCCCCAGCAGCCATGGCCACTGCACTGCTGAGCAGAAAGCCGGCCACAGGCAAAGCAAAAGCCCAGGCCGGCATCACTGCGGCCACCCCCGCCCGTCGCGCACTCGAGCCGCTCAAGGTGGCCGGGCGATGCCCCTTGCCCAGGGCGCCGCCGGCGCCTGGCTTGTACTGGATGGCCTTGGGTCTGGCGGGTCAGCTTCTCGAACACCGGCTCTTGCAGGCGGGCCGAGATGTCGGATTCGCCACCCGGGGCGAAAGGGATGATGTCGTTGATGGTCTTGACAGGGAACGCCATGGCGGCGCCAGACCAGGCCGAGCTCACTGCCTTCAAGGATGTCAATGCACAAGCCCTCAACCATGCACGCAGCAAGGCTGCAGCGTCATTGGCTGCAACGTTGCCTGATGCAGAAGCTTCGGGCGCTTGCCATATGCGGCTGATTCATGCGCTTTCGTACAGCCGCGTCAGCACAAACTCGCGGTGCCCCAGCGCTTCGGCAGCGGTCAGGCGGCCGTTGGCGGTGCGCAGCATGTTCTCCAGCAACTTGTCGCCGGCCTGGTCGAGTGTGATCTCGCGCTGCAGCAGGCCCGAGCTGTCCACGTCCACATGCTCGCTCATCAGGCGCACCGTGCGTGGGTTGGCGCAGATCTTGATGACCGGCAGGATCGGGTTGCCGATCACGTTGCCCTGGCCGGTTGGGAAGAAGTGCACCACGTAGCCGCTGGCGGCACACAGCGTCACCATCTCGGCCGCGGCTGAGGATGAGTCCATGAACCACAAGCCCGGGTGGGTGGGCATCTCGGCTTTGTCCAGCACGCCGTCCACGCTGCACTTCTTGCCGATCTTCTGGATGTTGCCCAGGGCCTTCTCTTCAATCGTCGTCAGGCCGCCGGCGATGTTGCCCTTGGTGGGCTGGCTGTCGCTCAGGTCGCTGGTCTTGTGGCGGTTGATGACGTCCTGGTAGCGGTCGAACATGAACATGAAGCGCTCACGCACCTGGTCGTTGGCGCAGCGGGCGGCCACGATGTGCTCGCCACCGGTCAGCTCGGTCGTCTCACCGAAACACAGCGTGCTGCCCAGGCCGTGCAACTTGTCAAATGCATCCCCCACGGTGGGGTTGGAGCCGCAGCCGCTGGTGGTGTCGCTCTCGCCGCACTTGGTGCTGACCCACAGCTCGTGGATCGGGCACACCTCGCGCTGTTTTTCGCTGGCCCACTGCACGTATTCGCGTGCCGCCTTGCTGGCTTTCATGATCGTCTCGTGGTCGCCGTGGCCCTCGATGCCGAAGCCCAGCACTGGTTTGCCAGTGGCGGCGATACCGTCCACCACCTTCTTGGTCCAGCTTTCTTCGATGCCGATGACCACCACCGCTGCGACGTTGGGATTGCAGCCGGCGCCGATCAGGGTGCGAAAGTGCAGGTCCAGGTCGGCGCCAAACTGCAGCCGGCCGTAGGGGTGCGGGATGGCCAGCGCGCCCTTGATGTTGTGCGCCACGGCTTCGGCCGAGGCGTTGCTCAGGTCGTCCAGCGGCAGGATGATGACGTGGTTGCGCACGCCGACGCGGCCGTTTTCACGGCGGTAGCCCAGGAAGGTGGTGCTCTTGTCGATGACGGACATGGGGTCTCTCTCAGAAAGTTGTGTGCGGTGCGCGGGGGAATGACGGGCAATGACGGGCAATGACGGGTTTCAAGCGGCTGCAAGCGAAGCCGCCGCAGATCACCAGCGTTTGGTCTTGATGTTGTGAACGTGGGCGTGTTCGCCCGCTTGAACGGCCTGGACGACCTTGCCCATGTCGATGCCGTACTTGATCACGGTATCGCCCACCGCCATGTTCTTCAGCGCTACTTTGTGGCCAATGGGGATGTCCTGCTTGGCATCCACATTCATCATGCGGTCTTCGTCCATGATCCAGCCGTTCAATGCCATACCGGCTTTGACGCCTTCCACCACCACGACGGCAACGCTGTCGTGCGCGTCGTGCAATACAAAGTGAATCATCTCTTGGGCTCCTGTTGGGTCGTTGTGCGGGTGCGGGTGCGGGTACGGGTACTGAGGCGGGTGCTTGTGCTTGTGCTCGTTCATGAGCTGGTGCATGGGCTGGTACAGCGATAGAAGAGGGGGCCGGCACGCCACGAGTTCCTCAACTCTGCGACGGAGACATCAGTATCGGTGGCCGGAGGGTACGGCGTCAAACCAGTCATATAGATGACATGAATGAATGGTTTGCGCAGATCGGCTGGGGCCTGCTTCGAACCTAGGGGTGGGTTTGTCTTCACAATGATGGCAAGATGGGGGCCGGCCACCCGTCAGCTGGCCTGAGAGGCCGAGAGTCTTTCGATCATGCCCACTCATCACGCCAAAAGACGCCCGCTCGTCGATGCAAATGCGCGCCATAGCCCGAGTTGTGGCTGTGCTTTGCGCCCGGATCGGACGCCCTTTGACGCGCTGCTTGGTCAGGCTCGAAAAACTCTCAGCCTCTGAGCCTGCGCCAGCTTTCCTCAGGAGTTACTTCGTGTTTTTGCTTTCCCCCACCACCCGAACGGCGGCATTGCCACTTGCGCTGAGTTGCCTGGCGCTGGTGATATTGCTGGTGGGATGCGCCGCACCTGCGCCGCCACCCCCACCCCCACCCCCCCCACCACCCGCAGAAAGGCCGCAACCCAGCGCCGCCGAGGCCGAAGCGCTCAAGCGGGTGCGTTTCGAGGACACAGCCCAAGGCGCCAGGGCGGTGCTCGACGATTCCATCCTCTTTGAGTTTGGCAAATCCGATCTGGCACCCTCGGCTGACCTGGTTCTGGACGCGCTGCGTCCAGCGCTTGCGCGCGCTCGCGGCGTGATCATCGTTGAAGGCCACACCGACAGCGTCGGCAGCGACGCCTTCAACCTGGAGCTTTCCAAGCGTCGCGCCGAAAGGGTGCGAGACGCTCTGATCAAACGTCAAGTGCCGCCCGAGCGGGTGCGAGCGGTTGGCCTGGGTTCTACTTCGCCGCGCGTGAAGCCGGAGCGCAGCGACGAAGACCGGCGGTTGAACCGACGCGCAGAGTTCTTGTTTCCTGACGAGACGGTGGCGTCGCTGGACGGACGTGCCGCTGACTCGACACGCCAGACTTCTTTGGGCGCTCTTGGCGGGACTCTGAAAAGCACCAGCGACCAGGTCGGCAGCCAAGCCAAAGGGGCCGAAGTCGCTGCGCCTGCAGCGGCCAGGAAGTCAGGCAACTGACACTGTCATGCGGCCCAGCCTGCGGCAGTTTGGTCGGCTGGCTTCTTTGAGGTTGGTCTTGCGCATGGTCTTGCGCCTGGTCTTGAGCCTTGTCGGGTCGCTGGGCTTGGCCATGGGCTTGTCGCTGGGACTGAGCTTGGGTGCAGCGGCCTCTGACGCTTCAGCGCCTTCTGGGCAAAGCAGCGTGCGCAGCAGCGCCGCCACGGCGCAACTGGTGGTGGCGAGCTACCGCCTGACGCCCTATCTCAGCGCGGACGGCCAGCACCTGGTGGTGCATGTGCTGCCCATGCGAGCAGGCAATGAAGAGCAGATCGTGGATGCACGCACAGGGCAGCGCTGGGCCGGCACGCCTGCGCAGGTGATGGCCACTTTCAACAGGCTCGGCACCGAGACCCCGCAAGATGCCGCGCGTGGCAGCGCGTTTGACCAGCAGATGATGAAATTGCTGGGCTGCGTGCCGCCGGTGGCTTTTTGCACTTCGCCTGCCGATGCAGACCAAATGTTGTTGATGAACCTGTCGTCCGACGGCGTGCTGCGCATGCAGGTGCGAGACTTGCGCGGCTTGCTGCAAGCCATGGATCGGCTGATGGCAGGGCTTGGTTCGGCCCAATCATCGGGCCTGGACGCCAAAGACTGGCAGCTGCTGCAATGGGCTTCCTATGACCCGGCACGCCGCCAGCGCTGGCTGGACGCCTTGCGCAGCGTCGACTCGGTGGCGAATTGGGAAGCGGTGGTCCAGACAGCGCAGTCGGGTCCGGAGTTGCTGCGCTGGCCGAAGATGCAGCCACTGGCTGACGCATCGGCCTCGCTCGACCTGCGCGCTGAACTCGAATTGCTGGCGCTGCGGCTGAACGTAAGTTTGCTGGCCCAGGCCGCCAGCCGAGGCAACGACCCTGCGCTGCTGCCCTCGCTGGCAGACGCCCTGTTGCTGGGCAGCCAGGTTGGGTTCAGGGGCGATGTCGCCAGCCATCTGGTGCAGGAGTTGATGGCGCGTGAGCCCGCCCAACAGCGCCTGTTGGCGCAGGGGCTGGCGGACCAGGCGCAACGCCGCCGAGAGCACACTTTGTGGTGTTATGCCGCCTGGATGAGTCGCCAGTCCTGTGGTGGCCGGCCGCCTTGGGCAGATCCGCCTTCGCCAGCAGCGGCTGATGCGGCCCCTGCAGCAGATGCACCCGATGCGGCTGCGCCCGTTCGCCCCGCGCGGGCCGAGCCTGCAGCCCAGCCTGCACCCCGGCCTGCAGCCCAGCCTGCAACCGAGCCAGCGGTCAAACCCGCGACCCGAGTTGCTTTGACGCCCGGCGCCTCGGCTGAAGCGCTGAGTACCACAGGCAACGCGACAGTCGGCACGACAGTCAGCGCGGCCCTCACTGGCGCTGGCGACGCGCAGCAGGAGTGGCTGCGTGTGCAAGGCCAAGCCAATCAACCGCTGTTGCTGGCCTATGCAGAGACCAGTGGCCACATGGCGCCGGAGCAGGGTGCCGTGGCCGGCTTGTCATTCGTCGCACGCAGCTTGGGGCCCTTGCAGGAAGGCCGTTTCGAGGTCCAGATCCGACCCAGCAGCAACGCCCCGTTGCAGTTGCGATTCGGCAGCTACCGGGTGCGTGTGCGGCTGGTCCTGGACTACACACGCGAAGACCGTTGCCGGCTGGATCTGCTGTGTCTGTTCAGCGCCAACCCCAGGCATGCGCGCACCGAAAGGCGCGACCTGGTGTATTTGCTGACTCCCGGCAACAGCCACACAGCACGCCAGGGGGCCGACTTTGGCAGCCTGGTCCCTCTGGCTGCGGACGGCAACCCGCGTTACGCCAGCACCTTGAAGGAAGCACGACTGGCCGTGGACAGCGTGCGTTTTGAGCTGCAATGACGACGCCGCTGCCGGATCCAGCATCAGGGCCCGACGGCGGCCGCAACGGCGGCATCAACAGCGGGTTCAACAGCGGGTTTACTGGCGGACCCAATAGCGGCCTTGACATCCCTGACGAGATCACGCAGCAGCGTTACGCGATGGCGCTGCCGTCGGGCAGCTTGCTCAACGGCAAGTTCGAAGTGCTCAACGTGATCGGCAAACCCGGTGGGTTTGGCATCGCCTACAGCTGCCTGGACCAGCGCCTGGGCCGCCACGTGGTGGTCAAGGAGCTGTTTCCGGTCGGTTTGGTGCAACGCGTGCGGGGCAGCGCCCAGGTTCAGGTGCTGGAGTCGAGCCTGGCCAGCGACTTTGAGCTGCAGCTGCAGCTGATGCAGAGCGAAGCGCGCAAGCTGGCCGCGCTCGACCAGGTGGCGGCAGTGGTGCGGGTCTTCGAGTACTTCACGCAGAACAACACCGCCTACATCGTGATGCAGCAGGTGCCCGGCCGCCCGCTGAGCGACTGGTTGCGTGACGGCAATAAAGTGTCGGTCGCGCAATTGATGCGCTGGCTGTGGCCGCTGCTGCAGGGCCTGCAAGCCGTGCACGGCGCTGGCGTGCTGCACCGTGACGTCAAACCCGACAACGTGCTGATCGACGCCAACGACCAACCGGTGCTGATCGACTTCGGCAATGCCGCCGCATTGAGTGAGCACAGCGCACACTCCGACCGTCACTTCGCAGTCTCGCGCTACTACGGCGCGCCCGAACAGTACGCCAACGATCTCAAGCAGATGGGGCCCTGGACCGACATCTACTCGGTGGGCGCGCTGATGTACACCGCGCTGTGCGGCAAGCGGCCGGCAGACGCCCTCAAGCGCCTGGCGGGCCAGCCGCTGGTGCCGGTGCTGCAACTGGCTTCGGATGTGCCGCTCGAGCTGGCGCGCACGGTGGAGGCTTGCCTGGAGCTGATGGCGCAGCGCCGCCCCGCAGATGTCAGTGAACTGTGCAGGCGGCTGTTGTCCTGGCAGCCGATGGCGCACCACTGGACCGAGGCGCTGCCCGACAACCGCTTTGGCGCTCGCATGCGGGGGGTGCACCAGCACTTGCAGGCAGGTCATGCGTTGCCCGGCGTTTGGCACTGGCCGGCGGGTCTGGGCCAGGGCTTTTGGTGTTTTGTGCAGCGCCTGACCCTGCCGGGTCTGGTGTGGACAGCGCTGGGCTCGTTGCTGGTGGTGACGGTGTCTGCGCTGACCAACAGTTGGCCGGCCATGGCGCTGGCCCTGGCTGGTTTCTGGCTGTTGGCTGCGTTGCCGATGGCGCGTACTGCCGACTGGATGTGTTTCAGGCAACTGCGTCAAAGCGCCGAGACGCAGCCGATGGATTCACCCGAGCAGCGCCAGCGCGCGCGTCAGCGTTTGACCGTGCAGGGCCAGGCTGCTTGGCATCTGGCGCCCTGGGCTTTGCTGTTGCCGGTGGTGGTGGGGGTGGCTGCGCTGGGCGCGCACCTGCGTCAGCAGAGTCACCGTGAGGCGGTCGATCAGGCCATCGACCTGGCCGGCGTACGGCAGCAGTTTTTGCAGTTTGTCGTCGAGCATGCGCGGCCGCCAGGCTTGGCTGATTTGCCGCCCTTCACGCCCAACGCCGAGATCAAGACGCTGGAGATCAGGCCTTCTGGCCTGGAGGTGGTGCTGGCCCTGCCCGAGGTCGCCGGTCGACGCCTGCGTTGGCGGCTGGACGAGGCAGCCAACTGGCACTGCGAGGCGGTCGACCTGCCGGCAGCGTATGTGCCGGCGCGCTGTCGGTTGCTGTAGTGCCCGCGCTGTCGCATCTCTTGTCACCCACTCCGGCTAACGCCATGCGCCTGCATGCATCTCCATGAACAAGGTCGCTGCGGGCGGGCTGCGGGCCGTCCGGCCAGCCGTGGCTTGGCAGCCCATGGCGCCCGAGACGGTGGGCATGCCTTTGTACCGTGCAGTCAAACGTGCACTGTTGCAAGCCATCGAATCCGGCGCGGTAGCGGCAGGGGACGCTTTGCCCAACGAGATGGCACTGGCGCGGTCCCTGGGTGTCTCGGTCGGCACCCTTCGACGGGCGGTGGATGACCTGGTGGCCGAACACATCCTGGTGCGCCGCCAAGGGCGCGGCACCTTCGTCGCCACCCATACCCGTGACCGCTTCTTGTTCCAGTTTTTCCATGTTGAACGTGGCGACGGTCTGCGTGAGCCACCCGAGGTCGAGCTGGTGTCCTTCGATCGCAATCGCCTGGACGAAGAGGCGGCCACCGAATTGCGCATCAAGGTCGGCAGCCCCGCTTTCCAGATCGAAAACCGCCTGCGGCTGCAGGGCCGGCCGGTGGTGTATGACCGGCTGCTGTTGCCCGCAGCGCTGTTCAAAGGCTTGACCGAAAAGCGCTTGAGCGAGCGCCCCAGCACGCTGTATCACCTGTATCAAAGCGAGTTCGGCATCTCGGTGGTGCACGCGCAAGAGCGGCTGCGCGCCGTGGGCGCTGACCGCGCCGCTGCCCGTGTGCTGGGTGTGGCCATGGGCCAGCCGGTGCTGCAAGTCAGGCGTCTGGCCATCGCCTTGGGCGGCTTGCCGGTGGAATGGCGTGTCAGCACCGTGGCCACCCAGCACTACGACTATGTGAATCTGTTGTCGCGCGCCGCTTGAAGCATCGCCGAACAAACCCCAAGGGGCAACCGGCGTTGCCTTCCGCTGGCCCTGGGTAGGCGCATCAGCCTAAGCCACTGGGGCCTGACAGCCGTAGCATCAAAGGATGAACATGCAAGACATTTCCACCGATTTGGGCTTGGCGCTGGACCGCCAGCGTGCCGCTCATGCTGCCGATCCTTTTCCGAGCTGGGCCGATCGCGCTGAACGCCTGAAACGGCTTCTGAAGCTGTTGACCGAGCACGAAGATGCTTTGGCCGCAGCCATCGACACTGACTTTGGTGGCCGCCCGGCCATCGAGACCGAGTTGGCCGAAGTCTGGCCCGCACTGGAAGCCGTCAAAGGCGCGTTGCGCCACGGCAAAGGCTGGATGAAGCCCCGCAGCGCTGGCGTGGGCAAGTGGTTTCAGCCCGCCAGCGCGCAGGTGATGCCGGTGCCGCTGGGGGTGGTGGGCGTCATCGTGCCCTGGAACTATCCGCTGTATCTGTCCATTGCGCCGCTGGCGGCTGCTTTGGCGGCGGGCAACCGCGTGATGCTGAAGCTCTCAGAGATGACGCCCGCCTTCGGCCAATTGTTCAAGTCCTTGTGCGCAGAAAGCTTTGCTGCTGACGAGTTGGCGGTTTTCATCGGCGACGCCAACGAAGCCGCGCAGTTCAGCGCCTTGCCCTTCGACCATTTGTTGTTCACCGGCTCCACCCATGTGGGCCGCAAAGTGATGGCCGCCGCTGCGGTCAATCTGACGCCGGTGACGCTGGAGCTGGGTGGCAAGAGCCCGGCCATCATTGCGCCCGACTACCCTTTGGCCCACGCGGTAGAACGCATCATGGTCGCCAAGCTGATCAATGCCGGGCAGACTTGCATCGCACCAGACTACGTGCTGCTGCCACGCGCGCAAATGGCCGAATTCGTGGCGCAGGCACGGCAGCAGGTGCAGCGGGGTTACCCGAGCAGCCTGAGTGATGAAAACTACTGCAGCATCATCAACAGCCGCCAATACAACCGCTTGCTGGAGGGCCTGAAAGACGCTGGTGCAAAAGGCGCGCGCTGCGAGCAATTGTTTGAAGCCCCGACCCGTGAACCCAAACGTCAACGCCTGGGCCCGGTCCTGTTGATCGATCCCAGCGCCGACTGCACGCTGATGCAAGATGAAATCTTTGGCCCGCTGTTGCCGCTGGTGCCCTACGACAGCATCGAAGAGGCGATGGCCTTCGTCAACGCCCGCCCCAAGCCGCTGGCGCTGTACTGGTTTGATCACGATGCCAAGCGTGTCGAAGTGGCACTGCAGACCATCCCCGCAGGCGGCGTCACGGTCAACGACACCTTGCTGCACATTGCACAAGACAGCCTGCCTTTCGGGGGTGTGGGCAGCTCGGGCATGGGCCACTACCACGGCCGTTGGGGTTTCGATACTTTCAGCAAGTTGAAGCCTGTGTTCCGCCAGGCGCGGGTCAACGGCATGGCGCTGTTTCTGCCGCCCTACAAGCCGATGATGCGCCGCTTGCTGCGGTTGATGAAGCGCTTCTGAGCCGCGCGCGAGACAGCCGTCTGTCTCGCACCCGTCGGCCCCTTCCTGAGCCTTTTCTTCGGGCTGCCGACTCGGGTTTGCCGCAGTGCGCGCGATCCAACCGCAGTGCTATGGTCTGGTTCGGTCACTGTTAGCGCTAACAACAAGATGACTTCAAGTCGCCACAGGCGACTTGCACAGACCGCAAACCCCAGCGCCGCAGCAGACGGCAGCCCATCCACGGAGATACCGATGAGACATTCCGCACGCCCTCGTTTTGCTCGCCAACCGACTCTGCAGCGGCGCTGCCCGGCGCACCGTCTGCGGCTCGTCACCGCCCTGCTCGCAGCCTTGCCGTTGTGCGCCGTGTGGCCAGCGGCTGCGCAGCCAGCCCCCAAGGCCGACGACGGCAAGCTCGAAACCGTGGTCATCACCGCCACCAAGCGCATCCAGCCGCTGCAGACCACACCCATTGCAGTGTCGGTGATCAGTGGCGCGTCGCTGGAGGAGTCCAACCTCAACAACCTGGAAGCCATCATGGCCCAGGTGCCCACCGTCAACTTCCGCACCAACGCCTCCAACAAGGATTCGGCGCTGTTCATCCGCGGCGTGGGCACCGTCAGCACCAGCCCGGGTGTGGAGCCCACGGTGTCGACGGTGCTGGACGGTGTGGTCACGGCGCGGCCCGGACAGGCCACTCTGGACCTGGTGGAGATCGACCGCATCGAGATCCTGCGCGGGCCTCAGGGCACGCTGTTCGGCAAGAATGCTTCGGCTGGCGTGATCAACATCATCACGCGCGCGCCCGGCAAAGAGCTGGCAGGCTACGTCGATCTGGCCTACTTTGAAGGCAACGAGCGGCGTATCCGTCTGGGCGGCTCGGGGGAGTTGGTGCCAGGCCTGCTGCGCGGCGCGATCTCGTTGATGGCGGGCAAGTACGACGGCAACATCACCAACGTCTTTGACGGCAGCAAGGTGGGCGGCTACGACCGCCAAGGCGTGCGTGGCAGGCTCGACATCACCCCCATGAGCGGCTTGAAAGTCACGCTGATAGGCGACCGCGTCACGGCTGACGACAGCCCGCCGACTGGCGTGGCCTACAGCACCAACGTCACGACTTACCCCACCGGCGTGGTCACGGCCAACCCCAATTTCGGATTTGCTGTGGCGCCTGTGGTGCCGTCGCCAGAGAACCGGCAGATCAACAGCGAGATGAAGACGCGTGTCTCGGACACCAACCAGGGCCTGTCGGCCCAGGTGGATTGGGACGTGGCCGGGCATCAGATCACCTCGATCACCGCCAGACGCAACTGGAAGAACGACCAGCAACAGGATCAGGACCGCCTGGGCACCTTGTATCGCGGCTTCAACCGCCTGGCCGATGTCGGCACGCTGGACTTCGAGCAGACTTCGCAAGAGCTGCGCATCGCCTCGACCCGCAGCGGCTTCGTGGACTATGTGGCGGGCCTGTTCTACCTCAGCACCAAGAACGACGAGAACTACCGCCGCGACACCACCCGCTGCGCTGCATCCGCTGCGGCACCGCTGCCCAACGGGCTGGTGCCTTGTGCGGCAGCCACCACCACGGTAGAGACCGGCATCGCCGACTACGGCGTGCGCACCAAGAGTGCATCGATCTTTGGCGAAGGCACTTTCAACTTCAGCCCGCAACTGCGCGCCATCGCCGGCTTGCGCTACACCAACGACGACCTCTCTTACTACCATGGCCGCCAGTCCACGGCTGCTGCGCCCGGCATCGGCGCCAGCCGGGCCCGCGTCGACGGCTCGACCAGCGAAAGCGCCCTGTCCGGCCGCGTCGGCCCGCAGTTCGAGATCAACAAGGACATCATGGCCTACGGGACCTACTCGCAAGGCTACAAGGGCCCGGCCTACAACGTGTTCTTCAACATGAGCCCGACGCAGGACAACGTCATCGGGCCCGAGAAGTCCAAGTCGGCAGAAATCGGCCTGAAGACGACGCTGATGGACGGCCGCATGCGCCTGAACCTGGCGGCCTTCAAGACCGAGTACACCGGCTACCAGGCCAACGTGCCCGACTTGCTCAACGGCGTCATCGTCACCCGGCTGATCAACGCTGGCGATGTCGAAACGCAGGGCATCGAAGCCGACCTGAGTGCCCGCATCACGCCGCAACTGACGCTCAACGCCGCCGTGGCGCACATCAAGGCCCGCGTCAAGGACTTCAAGTGCCCGCCCAATGCCGCTGCGAGTTGCGATGTCAACGGCAAGCCCATGCCGTTCTCGCCCGACTGGAAGGCCAGCCTGCGCCTGAAGTACACCCAGCCGCTGAGCGGCGGTCTGAGCCTGGATTACGGGCTGGATGCCAACTGGCAGAGCAAGGTCAACTTCGACCTGCAGCAGCAGCCTGATTCGGTGCAAAAGGCCTACGCCATCGTCAACGCCACGGTCGGCCTGGCCAGCACCGCCGGCTGGCGCGTGGCGCTGCTGGCCAAGAATATCGGCGACGAGTCCTACGCCACGTTCATCCAGAACTCAGGCAACCACATCAACCGCTATGTACCCCGCGATGACAAGCGCTACTTCGGGGTCAACGTGCGCTACGACTTTTAAGCCGGTTTGAGTCGAATGGCGGCAACGCAGTTGCTGCCTCGGATCCTCAACCCCTGCTGCGTCGAGGCGGTTGCAGTGTCTCCGTCGCTGCAGCACCTGCGTTGCCGCTGGCCGCTGGCCGCCGGCAGCGTGGTGATTCGGTAGCATGGATGGATGAACAGTCCCAATTTCGCCATTCCTGTTGATGCATCCGGCCAAGCGTCCCGCTTCGGCAGCGGCCGCGCCGTACAACGCATCGAAGACGCCGCCTTGCTGCAAGGGCAGGGCACCTTCACCGACAACTTTCAACCTGCCGGGCAACTGGTGCTGCGTTTTGTGCGCTCATCTTTTGCCAATGGCCGCATCAACGGCATCGATGTCAGCGAGGCCTTGGCCCTGCCAGGCGTCGTGGCGGTCTACACCGGCCAGGATCTGGTGGATGCTGGCGTCAAGCACCTGCCTGCCGTGGCTGGCTACCAGCGCGCCGACGGCGCTGCTGTGAACCCCCCTGTGCGCCACGCGCTGGCGGTGGGGCGGGTGGCCTTTGTGGGCGAGCCGCTGGCCGCCGTGGTGGCAATCGACGCCGACAGCGCACGTGCTGCGGCCGATGCCGTGCAGGTCGACATCGAGGCCGAGCCTTGTGTGGTCCACAGTTTGGCGGCCTTGGCCCCCGATGCACCGCAAGTCTGGCCAGGCGCGCCAGGCAACGTGTTGGCCGAAAAACAGCATGGCGATGCGGCGGCCACCCAGGCGGCCTTTGCGGTTGCAGCGCATCGCGTGACCCTGGATCTGGTCAACCAACGCCTGGCGCCCAGCCCGATCGAGCCGCGCTGTGTGCTGGCCTGGCCCGAAGCCAGCGACGACGGTCGCTTGTATGTGCGTTTGAGCAGCCAGATGCCGACGGCTGTGCGCGGCGCAGTGGCTGCCTGCTTGCCCGGCTTGAGTGTCGAGCGCGTGCGGGTGCTGGTGGGCGACGTGGGTGGCGGTTTTGGCATGAAGACCGGCGCTGGCGCCGAAGACCTGGTGGTGGCCTTTGCAGCCCAGCAGTTGCAGCGGCCGGTGAAGTGGACGGCCGAGCGCGTCGAAGAGTTTCTGTCTGCCGTGCATGGCCGCGACCTGGTCACACGCGCCGAGATGGCGCTGGACGCACGGGGCCGCGTGCTGGCGCTGCGCTTGCGCTCGTTTGGCAACATGGGTGCTTATCCTTCTGGCACAGGTGTCTTCATCGCGCTGACCTTGGGGCCCTGGGTCAGCACGGGGGTCTACGACATCCCGCTGATCCACTTTCACCTGAGCGCCGTGCTGACCCACACCGCGCCCATCGGCGCTTACCGCGGCGCCGGGCGGCCCGAAGCCGTTTACATCACCGAGCGCTTGTTCAGCGCTGCCGCGCAGCAGCTGGGCATGCCACCTGACGCGTTGCGCCGGCTCAACATGATCCACCCCGAGCAGATGCCCTACCGCAACCCGATGGGGCAGGTGTACGACAGTGGCCAGTTCAGGCGCATCCTGGATCAGGGCCTGGTCTTGTCGGATTGGAACGGCTTTGCGCAGCGCAGGGCAGCCTCTGCCGCGCAAGGCCGGTTGCGCGGCCGCGGTCTGTCCACCTTCCTGGAGTGGACCGGCGGCGGCTCGCTGGAAGAAGACGTCAAGGTGCGTGTCGCCGCCGATGGCTACATCGAGTTGGTCTCGGCCACCATGCCGATGGGCCAGGGCATCGCCACCAGCTACGTGCAACTGGCGTTGGATGTGTTCGAGCTGCCGATGTCCAAGATCCGCATCCTGCAGGGCGACACCGACCGGGCTAACGGGTTTGGCAGCGCCGGCAGCCGCTCGCTGTTCACCGGTGGCGCGGCCATCCGCGTGGCTTCACAGCGCACGGTGCAGGTGGCGCAAGACCTGGCGGCGCTGGCGCTGGAGGTGCCGGCCAAGGACATCGAGTACCACGCAGGCCGCTTTGCCGTGGTGGGCACCGACATCGGCATCGACCTCTTCGAG